>JAEEGL013585507.1_pt1 | contig 186748 bp, 153 predicted proteins | sample 9134231 | NCBI WGS metagenome assembly JAEEGL01 (sample SAMN16246548, study PRJNA631951) | gut metagenome | biome: gut microbiome; feature: rumen; material: fiber-attached | host: Bos | place: Iran: Karaj | collected 2018-10 | reverse complement strand
TGACCATCTTGACCATCAGCACCATCGGCACCGTCCTGTCCGGGATCTCCCTTCAGCGAGGCGAGGAAGTCGGCCACCGTGCCGCTGTTGCCGGCATCTAACCATATTTCGTAGGCGGACTTTCCGTCGGCTCCGTCCTGCCCGTCTGCACCGGGTGCGCCGTCCTGACCATCCTGACCATCCGCCCCATCGGCACCGTCCTGACCGGGATCTCCCTTCAGCGATGCAAGGAAGTCGGCCACCGTTCCGCTGTTGCCGGCATCTAACCATATCTGATAAGCGGACTTTCCGTCCTGCCAGTCTGCACCGGGTGCGCCGTCTTGTCCATCCTGACCATCACGCCCGTCAGCACCTGCCGGTCCTTGTGCCCCGGTGTCGCCCTTATCTCCTTTGTCTCCTTTATCCCCCTTTTCGCCTTGTGGACCCTGTGCCCCGGTATCACCCTTATCGCCCTTGTCTCCCTTGTCACCTTTGTCGCCTTTAGGACCACGGATGCCCTCCACGCCGCCAGCGAGCGGTGCGGGTGAGGGGACAGTAGCCGTACCTTCCAGTTCGGGGGCTGTCGGCATGCCTTCAATCGTGCCGGTAAGTTCAATATCTGCCATGGCCGTTATTTTACAAAGTGAATGTTGGTCGGGGTCTCTTTGACGTAGATGTCGGCGGTGCCGTCGCTGAAGTCGGCATCGGCTTTGCGGAAGTGGGCACGGTACGACAGCCGTCCGCTGATGAACGGGTAGTGCTCGAAGATCACCACGAGATCTCCGTCGTCGATCTTGCAGTGGGTGTGGGTTTCGTTGGTCGGATCATTCACAACCTCATACTCGGCATCACCGACTGAGAACCGCAGTTCGAGGAAGTCGGTGGTGGGGTCAAACGAGTCGCCATCGCAGTGCAGGCGCAGTTTGAAGTCGGTAGGGGCTACTATGTAAGTTTCGGGGGTGGTAATCATGATTCTTGGGGTTTATAGCTGATTCGTTTGGCGCAATCGTGTACCATACAGGCATCATGTCGGTATTCCTCTTCCTTGACGGACAACTGGTTCTGCAGTTTCATCACCTGCATCTCCAAATCGTATTTGCACCGTTTCATCTTCACCATCTCTTCCCTCATCTCATCGTCAAGTTTGTCGCGCTCCTTCATCTTTTTCTCGTAACTGTTGAGCCGTTCATCCTGATAGTCGAGCTGCTTTTTCAGCGTCTCGAACTCTTTGTCATCCACTTCGGCCTGTGAGGCAGCATTGCCGATGGCCACTGAGTCGGTTTCGAGTTTTCGTTTCCGGCGTTCCGAAATCCATTGTATGAGACCGAAGAGCGTGGTTCCGCCCAGTACGAAATTGAGGATGATTGAAATGACTGATACGGTTTCCATTATGCCAGAAAGATTTTACGGTTGGTATTGTCGCGGTGGATGATGCCATCTTCGGGACTGTCGCCCGCGAAGGCGGTGTAATTGGGATAGTTGTCGCTGTTTGCCTTGATATGGGCGATGGCGGCAGCCAGGTACTGTTCGGCACGCTGGGCGAAACGGGTACGGGTCTCCGCCATCTGGGCGCGGGTGATGGGCGAATCGGTCACGCCTTCCATGCTGGAAGTCTCGAACAGCAGCCCCTTTTCGGTAGGCAGCTTGTGCAGCTCTCCGATGCCTTCTGCCACAGAGCGATATACCACATACATCCGCAGATAAGGAAGAATTGCAGAATACTTTTGTTCGCTCTCGTCGGCGGCAAGCAGCTCCTTGTAGAACTCTGTGCCAAGGCGGTGCTGTAACTCAATGAGCTCCACATCACGCATATAGTGCCGCATCTTCAGGAACACGAGGCGGCTGTTTTCAATGTTATAATATCGGTCGAACATCTGTGTGTTGCGGATGAGCGACTGTTGACTGTTGAGCACGTGCCCGGATTGGGAAAATTCGGTGAAAGTGGTAGCATTCGCCTCCAGAAATTCGAGGATGTTGTCCAAATAGTTGAAACCTTCCTCTTTGAGGGTGCGCTTGATGTTCTCTTCCTGATAGCGGTAGAGGCGGTTTTCCTTGTCCACTTCGGCAGAAACGCCCGTGTCGCTGATATTGGCGGCGAGGATGTCGTAACCCTTCCAGATGGCCAACCGTATGAGGGCGAACCGCGCCATATTGATGAGTTTGCTGTCGGCGGTTTCGGCCATCAGGGCGGGGTTGGCTCCCACGTATGCGGCAAGCCGGTCGAAAAGTGCGGCACCCAGCAGCGGACGCAGGTACGTCTCTTCGCACAATGCAAGGTGCGAGGCCACGGTCTCAAACCGCAGGTTGATGTTCACGGGCAGGTATTTCTTGAAAACCTCCGCGTTTTCGCTGAATTGGGGTGTGAAGAGCTTTGGTTCCATAGTTTATGTCAATGATTCCTGTGTGTTCCTGCCGCTGTCGAGGGTGGTCAGGGTGATATTGCGGTATTTGAGGTCGATGTCGTGGATTCCGTTGTACTCGAACATCAGTTCCACCGGATCCAACACCGCCTGTTTTTCAATGTGGCTCAAAATCAGGGAAACCAACAGACCTTCACGGATGTCGGAGCCGCTGCCGGCGTTCCCGGAGTACGGTCCGCCCGGCATTCCGGCACCCAGCACGCTGGGGTTCACCATCAGCGAGAACAAGATCTCACTGTTGGCCGCCGCCGACATACTCAGACGGTCATCGGCTTTGATCTCCCCATCGAGGCGCGTCACCTTCCAGTCGCCGTTGGTGCGTCCGCTTTCGTCGATGTAGTATTGGGTGAAGAGCGATTTGTTGGCATTCTTGGTGTCGGTCAGCTCTTTCTCGAATTTGTCCATAAAATCCTGAATGAGCTGCTTGCGTTGCTCCACATTCTTGTATTCGCTGCGGGGGAACTGTTTCTCCCAGTAGGTGGCGGGGATCTGCACGTGCCACATCAGGTGCATCGCGTTCTGGTAGGCACGGTTCAGGAACTCAGGAATCTTGTGGGCAATGTCGATCCAGCCGCTTTCCTGTGCCGACTGCCAGTCGGGGGCGGCATAATAGTCGTTGTTGCTGAAATAGTTGCGGATGCGCGGGAAGGCAATGGCTTTCACGCCTTTGAGTTTGCCCGTATCGCGCCGCCATTGGAGGTCGTAGAACGGATCATCCTCGTTGAGCATATCATAAACCACGGTTTCATCCTCGGCAGGATAGGTGTTTTTGAAGTCGCCATACACCAGCAGTTTGGTCTTGTCAACACTGATGCGGCAGTGACGTGCGTTGAGGATCTGCACACGCACAATCTTATCGCCCGCGTTGTTGAACACCAACAACGGGAAGGCGTTGCCGAACTTGATCAGGTCACGGAAAGCGGCGGTGTGGTAGTTGCGGAAAGCAAGCCCACGCAGGTAGTTGAGGATGTTGCGGTCGCGCACCGGCTCAAAAATCTCGTTGTTGTTGTCATCGAAGCCGCTCACCTTCACCGGCACCACTCCCTGTCCATAACAGCAGCGTGCCTTGTAGTTCAAACCCGTCTGCAACACGCTGGTGGTGCGTATGGTGCGCTCCGCATCATCAGGGAAACAGTTGGTGTCGCCCCACATGGCATAGTTGCGTTTGTCGAACGAGAAGTATTCGTCAAGCCGCTCCTTCACGGGTTTTACCGTCGTGGTGCTGCCGAAGACGGTTTTGCCTCGGAATACTTTTGGCTCGCCTTTTTTGTCGAATAGGATCTCCATGGCTATATCTTTACTCGTACATTGTTGAAACTGCGTATGTTGTCGATAGATACGGGGTAGATATGGCCGATGGCGTTGCCGTGGTCGTCCACCTGCTGCACGCCACGTGTGCGGTTGTCGGTCATGTTCATCCGAAGACCACAACAACGGGCGCGGTTGAGCGTCACCAGTTCGCCGTCCTTTTTGTAGAACTGGATGGCGAAGTAGCGGCGGCGACCATCGGCGGTTTCACGGGTCTCCATCTCTGCCAGCACATCGGCACGGGTGATTGTCTGCTCCATATCCTTTCGATTTTTCGCAAAGATAAGACAGCCGTTTAAAATGCGCTGGGACAAAAAAATTACGAAATGAAAATTTGGGCAAATCCTTAATTTTTAGTATTTTAACCCTCTCTAAAAATATTTCTCACATTGTCAAGCGTTTCGAGAGCCGCCGCTCGCCCTACTCTGCGTGGAAATTTCCAACGCCGCCGGCAAGGAAATATGACAAGGTGGTATGGTTACAGCGACCGCCCGCCAAACCGCGCCGGCACGAAGTCGCCGCCATCGCGCTCGACGATGGTGCCGTACTTGGTCCACAGGATCTTATCGACGGCATCGGAGAAGTGGGTGGCTTCCTCTGGGAGCACGCCGCTGCCGCGCCGCTCGCTGCTCTTGTCTTTTCCCAGCTTGCCGTCGTACTCCTTCACCATCGCATTGTTCATCGAGATGAGTGTGTAACGGCAGCGGGTGCCGTTGATGCGGAAGAGCGGCAGTTCCGGATTGTCTTCCTTCAGGATGCTGTTGATGAGCAAGTACTTGTCAGATTGTGGCGGTTCCATACCAGGATGCTCGTGCTCGATTACCGTCCACCCCGCAGCGGTCAGATACTCCACGGCCAACTGGTTGTAGGTCTTGGATTTCACAATGTTGGGATTGCGGCTGTCGCCGTACTTATCCTTGTAGAAATGCAGATCACGGTTGGCGTGCTGGCGGTAGTGGTTGCTGAACTTGGCGCACAGCTCCTTGATGAGCACGTTGCTGTTGCCGTCGGGTTTCACAAAGAACTCGTTGATGATGTTGTGCACTTCCTGCTGGGTGAGGATGCCGCTCACAAAGTCGTAGTTCCTGGTTTGGCTCACACTGAAAAGGCAGATGGCAGACCCCCAGTCTGGGACAATCTCCAAGGGGACGGATGGGTTGCAGTCGCGGTCATATACCGATGATCCGAGAATGTCTTCCGGTTTGTAGTCGAAGTTAGTCTCCTTGGCCATGGCCATAATCATCTGGCTTTGGTCGGAGGCGTAGTAGATCTGTTTCTCCTCGTTGATGCTGTAGAAACAGTCTTCCACCTTATCGAACAGGTAGTTCATCACCTCGATGAGGAAGGTGAGATACGGCTGCTTCTGGTACTCCCGACGGATGTAGGAGAGTCCGAGATTTTCCAAGTTATCGAAAGCGTTGCTACAGGTGAACAACAAACCTTCTTTGCTCAGGAATGGTTCTATCTTGTGCTTGAGGCGGACAATCTCATTCCACGCATCGGCGAACTGGCGTGGATTCGTCAGCTTCAGCAGCTCGATCTGCATCTTCACGATGCGGTTCCACACGCTGAATAGGTTCACACCTTTCTCCTCCTCGTAGTATTTGGCATATTCCAGGATCCACCTGCCCGCCTTGGTGGGCGGCATGGAGGTGGAGTACTTGAAGCCGTGGTGGAAGCTCACCGGGTTGGCACTGCGGGGACCGAAATACTCGTTATTGCCACGGTTGGCCGGCGACACCTCATAGTCGTACTGCTCCTTGTTGATGGTAAGGGCTTCGTCCATGATCTCGAAGTCGATGTTCTTACCACGCCCGCTGCCTTTCTCGGTCTGGCTGATGAGGGCGAAGCACGCCCCATTGCTGAAGCTGATGATATTGTCGTAGCGGTTGATCTGCTCGTATGGGGTCTTGAACCAGCTGGGCGGACGTTTGCACACCACGAAGTTGCCGTCCTTCACGTAGCCCATCTTGCCGAGCAGCTTGAGCGACGACGGCAGGGTGTTGGTGAGCAGCTGGCCGTAGGTCTTGCCGGTGATGGCGGTGATGGAGCGTGGCATCGCCCGAACGATCTTATCCATGGTGAAGCCGATGTCGAAGCTCTTGCCGGTGCCGCGCCCCTCAACGGAGACATGGTACTTCGGGCAAAGCATCAACCCAAGCAACTGGGATTTGGTGGCGGAAACTTGCAAATTCATAATTGAGAATTGAGAATTGAAAATTAGTGGTGACGGAGGCGGTTAAGGATGGTGTTGTCGTAGTGAATGACCTTTATATCACCGAAATCAAAGTCTATAGGTGTGCCATACAGCAATATGGTTTCAGGGTTGATCACATCGATGGCTTTTTGCATTCCGGCTGTCCAGTATCCTCTCGATTGCGGGTTCTGTGCAGAACCGAGTGTGCTGACAGCAACAACACCGCCAGGCGTGATGCCAGTGAAACAGAAATCGAAGGTTCGGAAATCAGCCCATTGCAAAGTGGGTATCACCTTGACACCCTGCATTTGCCAGTAGTGGCCAAGCACCCTGCTGCGATACACATTGTATATCTTGAGTGTGAGCGGCATGTTGACATACAAGCTGAAATCAGGAGTGAACACGCATTCGTATTCCCGGAGTAATGGAACATATCGGTCAGGGAAACGCCATACCCGCTCAAACTGGTAGTCATCGATAAAGAAATGCACGCCCACGTTCCTGTCGGAGTAGGTTTTTGCATAGTTGAAGGGGATGATTTCCGACGGGACTTTTCCCGTGTATTGGTTGATGACGGGAAAATCGTACCTGCCTGTATGGTTGCCAGGCATCAGCCGCATGTTCAAAGGGTCTCTGATCATATTGTTTTGGTGTAGCAACGCGGCAAAGTTACCACACGCAAAACAAATAAGCTGGGACAAAGTTAATCCATCTCCAATATGGCAGAATTGGGGAGGATTTCAGACAAGTGCTTGCCGTTAATGGTCAATTCGTCCCATATCTTTGAATCATCTTCAAATTCACACAAAACCTCACCAGCACCGTATGTGGCACCACTACCTATAAACTTATGCAGTTCGTGCACGCCGTCCCAATCTGGGTCATGAAAACATCTGATAACGGGTGTCGGATATTCTTCTGTTCTGATGATATACAACTCGTGGTCTTCCATCCAATAAAAAGACATATTAAATCCCACTTCTTCAATATAATACCTAAAAATTGTTTCAGGATCATCAGAGCGTGCATCCCATTTGGCAGATTCATGCCAAAAAAGGTCTGACTTTCTCAAATGGTGGTCGCCTGTATATTTCCAAAAATTTTCGATTAAAATTTCATCATCTTCCATGTCCACTATTCCATTTTATTGCACTTTTGTATAACCGCATATCTTTTTCATTCATAGTAAAAGTGTTTTTGGGATCATGTTTTTTCCTTCCAACAGGGCCATTCTTTCCCCAATAATGTGTGTGTGGAGCCAAATTATTTTGTTTGTCATAAAAATCAACACTCTTTACTAATCTATGGTTTCTGTAATAATAGATGTGTTCAATTCTTTTATGTTCTTTAGAGTAAGAGTAATATGTCGTATTTTTTGTGTTTGAATAAGTTATTGTTGAGTTGTTTTTCCCTTTATTCCACTGCACTATTTTTATGTGGTTTAGATACCCAATAGTTGAGTATTCTCTAAATTCTTCTTTAATTCCTGTACTGCCAGATTTTTCAAAAGCTCCTCGTCCGCCCATAGTCGTTTGTTTTTTTTCGGCAAAGATAGTATGGGCGGATGGAACTGGGTGGGACAAAAAAAACGCAATCGGGAGGGAGGACGTTTAGGATTTCAGAAAGTCGGATGTATCCATTTCAGGGTGTCGTTCAAAAAATTTATCCCGTAAATAGATGCTCATCAGCATAAAGATGAGGTTGATGTGTACGCCTCTTTCCACTTTTTCGCCGTTTTCGTCAATTAGTTCGATTTGTTGGGGCGAATAATATACAAAGTTCTTTACATCGTTGAACAACGGTGTGTCACGCAAGGCCCGAACAACATTCAAGGCCGCTTCCTCGACATCCAGAGGAGCTGAAGGATTGCGTTTTTCTATCTCAGTTAACAGCATATCAAGATTTTCGTCCACACATTTACGCCCTCCTGATTTTTCAAGCAGCTGTTCACCCAAAAACAACAATTTATAGGGGCTGCACTTCCGAAGCAGCTGGGAATACGCATCCTTATCAAATCCCATCAAATATTCCTCGATGGCACGGATACTGTTTTTGATGTCTGTGAATGCAGTCAAATCTCTCTCATGGCGCTCAATAGACTTCTTGTGTTCATCACACTTCAACTCTTTCTGTTTGTCACGAAGATTCCCTATGGCTTCATCATGGGAACCAACAGATTTCTGAATCCCAAGCAGTAACTTTATGATCCAGACCATTCCGCCTATGGCAACTATAGCCGTTATTATTTCCAGTATTCTCATAGTACCAATAACGCGGCAAAAATACAAAATATTGCATTGCGCAAAATGGAAATTTCCAAATTTTACCAACAGGCTATTTTGGAAATTTCCATTCCCTATTCCACAACCGCTATCGGTGCACCCGATGACACTACCGTTGACACCATTCTCGCGCCAAACCCTGTAAATGTGGATGTGACATTCCATGATTGCGTTTGCTGTTTATGGCAAAAACACTCTCCGGCAATGTTGTTTTCTTTAGTCTTCTGCCACGGACAACTGTCGTCTCCGAAATACCGGCACTCACCACATTGAAAAACATGTATATACATAACTCTCAACTTTCATCTTTCATCTTTCATCTTTCATCTTTCAACTTTCACCCCTCCATAATCTCCTTGGCCTGTGCCTCAGTGATTTCCTGGTCCAAAGCGGCGGCGATGAGTTTGTTTTCCTTGATTTTCGCCCACTGGTCGGCGGGGATGTTGATGGTGTTGCCGTTGATGTTGAGCTGGATGTTGATGGTGTGTTTCTCCATCATAGTGGGGTCCATCGGGTCTTGCGGCATCTCGGAGAGGTAGCGTTGCAGCGTGGCGAGGTTCTTGGCGCGGGTGGCCGCGTCGCTGTCCTCGCTATAGATTTCCTTGATGAGGGCTTGGAGGAACACGGTGTTGAGGAAGTCTCGTTCGAGGCGGTCGCCGGGGTTCCAGATGCGGATGCCCTGGTTGACGTAGGTGAGTGCGGTGCGCTCGCTAAGTTCCGGGTGCAGGGCGCACATCTCCTTTACGGCCACGCTCTTGTTGGGGTAGCCGCACACAATGCGGTAAGCATCGCGGGTAAGGTCGAGTTTGTGCCGCTGGTCGTCATTCAGGTCGCCGCTGCGCCCTTGCATCACGGCAAGGGCAATGGTCTCGAAGTCGCTTTCGGCGGAACTGCCGTACTCTTTGCGAACGGCGGGAAGGGGTTTGGTATCGCTCATTTGACTGTAATTTGCTTTCGTTTGCTTGAATCAATGTTAAAGTACAGATAACCAATAGGTTCTTTATGTGACTGATATGTGACTTAATTTGCCACTCGCCTCGCCAGCTCGTCCGTCACCGCCTTGAACTCCGCTTTCAGGGCCTTCAGCTTCTGTTCGTATTCGTTGCGTTTGGGGCCTTTAGGCATTGGGGTAGGGGAGGTTGCCTTTCGGATGCTCTGGTATTGCAGCATGTTCTGTGTCTTGGTGATGGAGGAACGCAGCTGGGTGCGGCGTTTGGATAATTGCAGATCTGTCAATCCGGATACGTTTGTTCGTAGAGACGTGCCATGGCGCGTCTCTACGGGTGCGCAAATCGTCCATTGCTTCGCCAATGGCGCAGCCAGCACCTCCCTGATATCGTTGGCCACCTGTTCACGGGCGGTGCCGTCATCGAGGGCGAACCATTCCTCCTTCAGCCGGTACAGATGGTCGGCACGCTCGATGGCGGGCTTGCGATCATCGAGGATGCGTTTCCGATGGCGCACCACATCATCTGCGTTGGAGGTGCCGAGGTCGTACAATTCCCGGTGCCGTTTGTCGATGAGGGCGTACAGGGCGGAAATCTCTTTTTTGGCGGCAAGGATGTATGGGGGTAGGGTGACGGAATGTGGTTTTGCCAGACTGATGGACGTGCTATTGCAGCGGGGCATGCCCCGCTGTTCTACAGGGTGTTCCTTCACTGCTGACACCGTTTTCGCCACCTTCCCCATCTCATACACCAGTTTGCCCATACGGAAGCGTGCAGTGCCGGTCTGGAAATAGCGTACCAGTGCCTTGTTTTTGCTGTATTGGGCAAACAGTGCCACGCCTTTGGCATAGTCGCGGTCGGGATTGTCAATCCAGGATTGAATCTTTATCATCGTGATTAGATTTCTCAAATTCATACATAATTTTGTACTTCTCAAACTCGAACCATTCGGTGAGTTTGCGACTTTCCTCATCGAGGGAGGTTCTTTTGAAATAAAAACTGGTTCTGATCTCCTGTCGGTCGGAGAACCATTTATCTTTGAGAATGGTTAACTGATGTTCAGTTCTCCGAATATTGTCGGAAAAGGATAAGTATTCCTGTGTGCCTTCATCTATTTTAGATCTTTTGAACCTAAGGTCAAGCAGTACCTCCAACAGATGCTTTCGCTTCTGCCTGTACTCCAAGTCAGTAAGTTGAATGCCTGACATCTTGTTTCGCTCCGCCTCTACCTTTATGCGGGCTATTTCGTTGCTTTTCTTCCTGTACTCGCGGTTCAGGGCGGCCATCTGCATATCGCGCTGGGCCTGTGTCATTGGTTGGTTTTCCATAATTTGATTGTTTTATTGTTGGTTTTCAGAATTTTTGTATTTTTGCAGCGTTCATTACAACTCGCCTTGAGCGGGGGAAGGACACCCCTGAAGCCCTTGTTTTACAACAGGGGTTTCTTGATTTTAAAACCATTGCAATCCACTTTCCCCTTTGACATAGTAACATCCATGAATGTGACTATCTACTAATTTTTCAATTTCTCTTTTCATTTTTGTTGAGAAGCTATCAAATCTAAATACTACAAAATCAGCACCTTGTTTGTTGATGGCATCTTTACCTTCTCTGACTATATTGCTTGCACCTTTCAAACTCTTCAACTCCGCTTTCTCTCCATCAAGCAAAATGTCGTATGAGCCATCTTTTAACTTTCTGTCATCCAAATGGATTATATCGTGCCCATTGTCAGCAAGGTGTTTGCACATATCATTTTCCTTTTCATATTTGTTTTTCTCCTGTTTGTTGATTTTGGATTGCTTAATTCTTGATTTCTCCGTATAGACAGTTCCCCCATTCTCACTTTCATAGGTCTTGTCATAACCAAGGGAAGAATCTCCACCCACAGAGCCAGAACTGCCTCCCATAAACGCCCCTCTACCGCCCATAGCTTTTCCTCCTTTCTATCACTTCGTTGGTATATTGCACTACCGAGATATTCCCGAAATCGAAGCCGATGGGGGTACCATATAATATGATGGTGGTGGGGTGCAGCTGCCGGATGGCTTCGCTCATGCCTGCAATCCACATCTCGCGTGATACACGGTGCTTGGCCGCGCCCAATGTGCTTACCGCCACCGTGCCGCCTGGTGCGATGCCACGAAAGCAGAAATCGTGGGTGCCTGGCTCCGCCCATTGCAGCGTGGGCACCACCCGTAAGCCCTGTTGCTGCCAGTAGGCGGTGAGCAGACGGCTGCGGTAGATGTTCCAGATCTTGGCCGCCATCGGCATATCGAGGTAGAGACTGAAATCGGGGGCGCACACGAAACGGTACCGCTTCAGCATCTCCACGTACAGCTGCGGCGACTTCCACACCCGCTCAAACTGGTAGTCATCAATGAAGAAATGCACGCCCACATCCTTGCGGATGCACGTTTTCGCCCGGTTGAACGGGATAATACTGTTGGCCATAGGCACGGCATCAGCACGCACCACCGGCAGGTTATATCCTTCGGTCATCTCAACCGGCAAAAGTCCGAGGTTCAGTGCATCGTGGGTCATTTCGTTTGCTTTGTGTAGTGTTTCACGGCAAAGATACTTCCGCCGTTTGGAATGCGCTGGGACAAAAAAAAGAGCCGCCGTCGCCGGCAGCTCTTCGGAAATGAAACAACGTGAACAACAAGGTACTGCGGACTTAAGATTCGGTGGTGAAGGCATAGGTCTCAGTGCGGATCTCGATCCCGCCACAAAAAGCCGGATGAAAGTCCGGCTTTTTTTGTTGGATGTGGTTGGAAAATAGGTATCCGTTCGGTTTTGACAGAATGGACGGTTCAATTAAATGATTGAAATTCGATGAGATCCTTATTGCTGTGTTAAGTGCGGTGTCTTGCACAAATGCATAATTGCATTCGTGTCATTCGTGGAGCCCGTCCGGGCCGGCCTCCTTTCGATGCCTTATTACCGGCGTGTGGCCGGGACGGAACACCGCCCGCTGCGTATAGAGCAGTATGGCCGCCAACACCGCCCCCAGCACGTCGGAAATGGTGCAGGAGAGCCAGACACCCGTCAGCCCGTTGCCGCCCGCCTGCGCGATCAGCGCGGGAATGGCGTAGCACATCGGCACCAAGAAAAGCACCTGTCGCGACAAACTCGTGACAATCGCGATCCACGGCTTGTCGATGGACTGGAAGAAGTTGGAGTTGACGATGGTGAACCCGATCAACGGGAACATCACCATGATGAAGCGGGTGGCCGGTATCGCCATCCGGATCAGGTCACTGTCTGTGGTGAACCCGCGCACAAGGATGCCCGGGATGGCGCAGGAGACCACGCTGCCGACCAATCCAGTGAGTACGCATACCTTCATGGTGAGTAGATAGACCTGTCGCAATCGATCACTGTGACCGGCTCCGTAGTTGTAACCGGCGATGGGCTGCATTCCTTGGCAGATCCCTAATATGAAAAGTACCAGGAACATGGCGAATGTGTTGATGATGCCGTAGGTGCCAATGGCATCGTCGCCGCCGTAATGCAGCAACTGCGAGTTGAGCAGGGCGACCACGCCGGCGGCGGCCACGTTCATCAAAAACGGACTCATGCCGATGAGGGTGATGTTGCGGAAGATGTATCCCTTCGGCCGCCAGGCGTGACGGCGGAAGCGGATGAAGGAACTCCGTTGCAAGAAGTGGAGGATGGATGCGATGGCCGTAGCGGTCATGGAAATGGTGGTGGCCCAGGCCGCGCCTGCAATGCCCCAGCGGAATCCGAAGATGAAGATGGGGTCGAGGATGACGTTCAGAATGGCGCCGCCGGCCAGGATGAACATCGCCTTGAAGGGATAGCCCGAGGCACGGATCAGACCGGTGAGGTTGAAGGTGATCGTGGTCAGGAACATGCCCGGGAACACGATCAGCAGGTACTCGCGGGCATAGGCGATGGTGGTCTCCTGCGCTCCGAACAACATGAGCACCGGATCAAGGAAAATATAGCTGCACAACATCACGATACCGCCTAATATGAACGTGAACACCATACTGTTGCCCAGGATCTTCTCCGCCCAATTGATGTCTTTTCTCCCCAAAACGATCGACATGCGGGAGGCCGAGCCGACACCGATGAGCGAACCGAAGGCGTGGATGATGTTCATGATGGGCATCGTGATGGCCAAGCCCGCAATGGCGAGTTTCCCTACTCCATGCCCGATGAAGGCACGGTCGGCGATGTTGTAGATGCACGCGATCACCTGACTGATGACCGCGGGCAGGGCATACACCCACAACAACGTGCCCACACTGCGCGTTTCCAAATCTTTCGTCTTGTCGATGGCTTCCATCTGCGCTTTTTTTCGGGGTGCAAAAATACGATTTTTCGGGGATACAGGGGAGGGAAGCGACTGAAAAACATTGCTCACATCGTGAAATAAAGTTGTATCTTTGCAGCATCAAATCAACCAACATGAGCAAAGTCAGCATCATCGGTGCGGGCGCGGTGGGAAGCGCCTGTGGTTACTGCCTCGCCCAGCGCGGCGTCGTCAACGAAATTGTACTGCTCGACATCGTCCCGGGCGTCGCCGAAGGCAAGGCCCTCGACATGAACCAGGCCGCTGCCATCCAACGCTTCGACACCAAGATCGTCGGCGTCACCAACGACTACGACGCCGTGGACGGCTCCGACATCGTCGTGGTCACCTCCGGCAAGTCGCGCAAGCCAGGCATGAGCCGCAACGACCTCATCACCTCCAACGCCGCCATCATCACCAGCGTGGCCGAACAGGTCGCCGAGCACGCTCCCAACGCCATCATCCTCATGGTCTCCAACCCGCTCGACGTGCTCTGCTACTGCGCTTACAATGTCTCCAACTTCCCCAAAAACCGCGTGATGGGCATGTCCGGACTGTTGGACATCGCCCGTTACAAGTCCTTCATCTCCGAAAAGGTGCGGGTGTCCACCAAGGACATCCAGGCGCTGATTCTCGGCGGACATGGCAGCACCATGGTGCCCATGCCGCGCTACACCACCATCGGCGGCATTCCGCTCCGCCAGTGGATGACGCAGAAGGCCATTGACGAGGTGATCGAGCGTACCCGCCTCGGCGGCGACGAACTGATCAAACTCCTGGGAACCTCCGCCTGGCATGCCGCTGGCGCCGCCATCTGCCAGATGATCGAAGCCATCATCTGCGACCAAAAACGTGTGTTCCCCGTCTGCACCTACCTCGACGGCGAGTACGGACTGCACGACATCTACATCGGCGTGCCTGTCATCCTCGGATCGGGCGGCGTGGAACGCGTCATCGAACTCGAACTTGATCAGGAGGACAAAGTGCTTTTCTACGAGTCGGAACGTGAGGTACGGGAAAACCTCCAGATTCTGAAGGAAATGCGGTAGTGAAAACAAAAAATCGCTTCTCAAAAGGGAAGCGATTTTTTTTGTTATAAAAAAAACTTGTTGCCTAGAGGTTGTCGGCGACGATCTCTCCGCGCGGATTTCTGACGGTGTATTTGGTGAACTTCTCGTCGGCGTCGAAGCCGCTGCCGAGATATACCGAGCCGTCAGCGCGGATCTGGCGGACGGGCACGTCCGAGTAGATCTGGCGGAAACGCTTGTTCCAGATGATCTTTTCGGTGGTGATGGTATCCCCCTTCTGCAGGTTGACGATCACCACGTTGCGTTGTGCCTCCAAGCGGTTCCCGTTCTCTGCGTTGATGGCGTAGTCGGCCGTTAACTTGGACTCGGGGTTTCCGAAGATGTCGTAGGAGATGATGGTGATGCCTTCCGGACAATCCATGTAGTTGTTCTCACCTGTGTATTTGTTGAGTCTTGGCGTGATCAACTCGAAGTTGAGTTGTCCGGAATCGCTGAAGGTGAGGTGGAGTCCCGTCGTCGATTCGTCGGGGGTGAGTCCTTGGTAGGTATAGAGGGAGTTGTGCGCGAACTCGTCGTCCTTGCAGGAAATGAAAAGCACCCCCAGCATGAAGAGCCAGAGGGTGCTTATGGTGATTTGTCGGGCGGTGTGCCGCATTATTTTACCGTGGTGTTTTCGTTGATCCAGCCACCGACATGGTAGCTCTGTCCGGGTTGCAGGTTGTTCTCGACCAGCGTCTTGCCGCTGACTTTGGGGAGGGCGGCACGCTTGCGGGCGCACTCGTTGGCCAACGACGGGTCAATGGCCTGAGCTTGGTTGTATTTGTCAGCCGCCACCCAATATACGGCTCCCGGGATGACACCGTTGCCGCCACTGGTGAACTGGTTGTAGGAGTTCTTGTACATATCGCCAATGAGGATGTAGGCACGTCCGAATTTCGGATTGCAACGTAAGGCGTCCATCGCATGTCCGCGGGCAGCGGAATAACTTCCTCTCATCGACTCAATAAGCGCAATGAAATAGTAGGGCTGAGACTTCTCTTCATTCGTGGTGAAGAGACGAATGGCCTCGTTGAAGTACTGGATGGACTGGGTATAGTCCTTGTTGCCCATCTCTTTTATGCCCAGATATAAGGCGACCTTTCCGCTGGGTTCCGCCCTGTAAAGGATCTGCAGGATCTCGCTGTATGTCGCTGATGCCTGGCATAAGGAGTCCTTACTCAAGATGGCCAGCATCTTCTTCAAAGCGGGGATGTTGTCCTTGTTGGCTTCGAATTTCTTCTCATACAGGGCCAACAGCACCTCGCCGTTTGCATACGGGGCGAAGCCCTCTTCCAACTTCTTGTTCATCTTGCGGTATCCTGAGATGGCCTTCTGGCAGTTCGAGGTGTCTTTCACTAATTTCTCGATCTCCTTGTCAAACATCATCTTGCCGATCTCGTTTCTGTCGAACTTCGCCTTCAAGGTGTCGAACTGAGGCAGACACTGTTCGAATTTGGCTTGGTTGTTGATGATTGCGTCGTCGATGTACTCCATGGCACGCTCGTAGGCATCCACTACGGCGGAAGTGTCCTTGGTGCGCTGTGTGCGACGGACGGCCAGTTGGAAGTACATGTCCCAAACCGCGGGCTGCGTGTTCTCTTTCTCCATTTCAGCGGCGGTGACAAAGTCCTCGTATGCCTGATTCTCTACGTTGATGTCGTTCGAACGGTATTGGATCGAGTAGTAGGCCTTCATGCCTAACCCCTTGCCTTCCGTGCAGTTTTTCGGGTGATAGGTGTGGTAGGCGGTTTGCGACCAGATCAGCGTGTCAATCAACGCCTCTCTGTGGACAGAGTCCTTTTCTGCCTTGATCAAGGCACGCAGCATTGTGGTGGCATACGCAAAGGTGCCGCTCCATGCGCACGGGCAGGAATTGACGACGTATTGCCAGGGAGTGTATGCTTCGGCATATTGTTTCTGGTTGTAGAAAGTCCGGAACAAGGTGATTTGTTCTGCGCACGTCAAGGAGTCCTCTTCAGTGGCTCCGTACTTGAATGAGCAGGGCGTCTGTGCATTGGCAACGAAGGCGCTGAATACTGCAACTGCAATTAAAAAGATCTTCTTCATCGTTGTTGATTTTGAATTATTCTAATTTTACTCTTTGATACCATTTTTCCTGCAAAGTAAAATGTGCAGAGAATTTAAAGTAGTTCTCCCGCAGCAATTCGTTCACCAACGTACCCATTTGACCATATTCGATCATGATGCCGATGGAGGAGTTGTTGTTGAACAGTTTGAGCGGAAATCCCAGTCCGGCCGAGATGCTGAATGCGTTGATGGATTGGCCGTTGACGAATATGTTTCCAGTCGTGTAGTGGAAGCCGGCGCGGATGCGAATCTTGTTGAAATAGTTGGTGGATGTGGCATTGGGAATGAACTGGAGCCCTGCGGAAACCGAAACGGCATTCTGCAAATTTCCGGTCTCTTCATGGTTGAGATGGTAGTGCGACCAATCCTGCCACGTCACGTCGGCGGTCAGCCACCATTTGTCCTTGTATTGATAGGAGAGGCCCGCTCCGATCGACTGAGGCAGTTGCATGGTGCCCTTTCCGTTGTCAGAATATGCCACGGTGTCGTTGAGGGTGGTGTAGTTGCCAGTTCCTTCATAGTTGTAGGTCAACGTCGATTGCTTTGTCCAGATGTAGGCGCTGTTCTCATAAACCACGCCGATGCCCAGACGATGTTTCTCCTTGATGGTGGCAAAATATTGCACTCCAGCGGAGAGGTGGATGCCGTCCACCAATGTGGTTCGGTCAACCATGGTGTTGAAGAAGTTGCTCCCGTTGAACTCGGCGGTCTTGGTGTAGTTGAGCCGGCCGAAAAGGTAAGAGGCGTTGAGACCGACGGAAAGTCCCTTGCAGATCTTGAAAGCGTTGCCCCAATAGAGTTGCAACAGTCCGCCGTCACCTTGGTAGGCGTAATCTACCAGGACATCTTCCGAAAGCTGTGTGCTATAGGCGATGTTGTACCCTAAATTGCTGAAAGGCAAGATGCCCGCCGAGGTGCGCCAATGCCGCGTCACGGGTAAGCCCAGGACGAGATAACTGGGACGGGCGTAGGAGGTCTTCTGCGATAACTCGCTGGTTTTGAGTGTGCTGGAGTAAATGCTGAAAGCCGCGTCTGCAATGAACGAAAGGGAGTCGAAAGCGACGTAAGAGGCGGGGTTCTTGTAGTTGATAAGGTAGGGATCCTGCAGGGCATACCCCACTTTGCCCATGGCATCGTATGCCCCGCTGGTGATTTGACTGGGCAAACCGTAGCCATACTTGGAGTAGGGCGAACTGATCTCGTTCTGCGCATGCGCGAAAAGGCAGCAAAGCAGAAGCAGCGCCGACAACAAGATGGGTCTATGGTTTGGCTTTCTCATTGAATAGCAATATTTTATAAAGTCCATATAGGACAGCATTTGCGGTGGCAAATATACTATGTTTTATTGAAAAATGCAACTGTTCGCAATTTCCACCCGTCATCATCACTTTCAACTCCTTGAATTTTTGCGTGTAACGCTCTATCGCCCCGTCGATTTCATCCGCCATACCGTTGACTACGCCGCCGAGAATGCTCTTCTCCGTCGTGTCACCGATGAGGAAATCTACCGGGCGGTAACTGACCTCTGGCAGTCGGTGGGTGTAGTGGTGGAGCGATGCCAGCCGCATTTCCAAACCTGGTGAAATCGAGCCGCCCAAGTAGCGGCCTTCCTGGTTGACAAAATCCATCACCAGGCAGGTGCCGCATTGGATGGCCAGCACGTTGCAGCCGGGGAACAGTGCCTGCGCCGCCACAGCATCGGCGATGCGGTCCAAGCCCAGCGTTTTCGGTTGCTGGTAGTCGATGGCTATGGGTAGGGGAGTGGCGTGTGAAAAACGGATGTACCGGGTCTTCCGTTCCAGCATCCGCTCCAAGTCAAGGCGTTCCTCGCCCACGGACGACAGGATGGAGGCCTTGACAGGGTATTTGTCCGTCCAGTTGACCAACGTGCCCGATGTGAGTTGCCGTTGCTCCTCCAAGGTCACCAATTCGCCATTCTCAGAGAACAATGCCGCCTTCTGTCTTGAGTTTCCTATGTCAATAGCCAAGTACATCTGCAAGTGCTATTTACAGTAGTTTCTTGAATAAAAGGTTTAAGTACTTCTCGGGCCTCTTCCAACTTCTGACGGAGCATTTCCGGAGTGGCCGCCTCCATCAGCAGACGGAGGTACGGCTCCGTGTTGGAGGGGCGGACGTTGAACCACCACTGCGGGAACTCGATGCGATAGCCGTCGAAATCCATCACCTGCGTGGGCTTCTCCTGGGCAGTGAAGAACTGCTTCATTGCCTCCATGGCCTCCTTCTTTTTCTCAATCTTGAAGTTGATCTCGCCGGAGTTGGCGTAGGTGGCGATCTGGGCGATGAGTTGGGAAACGGAGACTCCTTTCTTCTTCATCTCACTGACAACGTGCAAGATGAGTTGCGAGGCCATCATGGCGGAGTCGGAGTAGTAGAAGTCGCGGAAGTAGTAGTGGCCGGCGAACTCGCCTCCGAAGGCGCCGTCGATCTCGCGCAGTTTCATCGCGGCGTAGGCGCGTCCTACGCGCCACACATAGACCTCGCGTCCCAGTCGGTTGATGTACTCGGTCACCGACTTGGAGGTTCTAATGTCTTGAATCACTTTTCCTTGCACGTTCTTTTCTTGGATGAAATAGAGTCCCAAGACGGCGATCATCAGATCGGGCGGGATGAAGGTGCCTTTTTCATCGACGAACATCACTCGGTCGGCATCGCCGTCGTAGATGACGCCGATGTCGGCTTTCTCTTTTACGACTAGCGCTTGCAAGTCCCTGACATTCTGTATTTCCAGAGGATTGGCCTCGTGGTGTGGGAAGGTCCCGTCCAACTCGTCGTAGAGGTAGGTGGGAGCATCACCGAACAGATCGCGTACTAAGATGGACGCCATGCCGTTGGAGCAGTCCATGGCGATCTTGAGGTTGCTGATGTCGTAGGAGAACTGTTTTTGAAAGGCGATATACTCCGCCTTGACGTCGTGCGGTATGACCTTCCCTTTGGCACCGCTGGGCTGGGGCGTCACTTGTATCATCTTTTCGAGTTCCCCCAGACCGGAGTCGTAGCCCACGGGCAGGGCGTTGGTGCGGGAGACCTTGAGCCCGTTGTGCTCCTTGGGGTTGTGCGAGGCGGTGATCATGACGGAAGCGTCGAAGCCGTGCTTGGCAGTGAAGTAATAGACCATCGGCGTGGTGGTCAGTCCCATGTCGTACACGTCGGCACCGGCATCGGTGATGCCCGCGGTGAGCGACTCGAACATGGCCGGCGACGAGGTCCGCATGTCGCGACCGATCAGTACTTTGTTGACATTTAATAATTTAGGAAGATAGAAACCGATGCGGTAAATCTCTTCCAAGGTGAAATCTTTTCCAAAAACACCTCTGAAATCATAGGCCTTGAATGCTGACATATCTTTGATATTTTAATTTTCACTCTATCATTCCCTTTATCTGGAAACCTCTATCCTTTCACCAAATTCTCCCACCGGCAGAAGGCATACGTGCGGATGTCGAAGAGTACGTTGTAGAAAATGCGCACCCAGTAGTTCTTGGTCCCGAATCCGCTGGGGGCCTTGATGAATCGTTCGCACAGTGCCGGCTCGTGTGTCTGTGTTTCCGCCACGACCACCCAGACGGTGCCGGTTTTGCTCTCGCCGTCCAGGGCTTCCACGAGGAAGATCAGCGAAAACCTGTGTTGCGTGGGCAGGTCGAGGGAGCGGACGTATTGGCAGATGCTCTCGGAGGTCTGAATATCTCCCAGATTGATTTTATTCCGAATTAGATTGTTGATTTTCAGTGATTTGTTGAGTTTTGAAACGAGCGATAGATCGTACGACATGATGGGTTTCCGGAAGCTGAGGCGGATGTCGTACTTCTTCTGGTCGGAGATGATGGCGAGATTCCACTCGTTCATAAGTTTCCGGATGTCGTCTTGGGAGAACGGGAAACTGTTGCGGGTGAACTTGGCCTTCGTGAAGTCGATGCCGAGCCACAGGATTTCGCGGTTGTTTAGGAATTCAGTGTACAATGCTTCGTTGAGATACATGAGGCGGGGTTATAGCCGTTGGAGCCATTCGTTGGGGTTGAGGTAGGTTTTGCCTTTGGACATGATGAAAGTGAATTCGTAGGTGCCACTGGAGGGTTCTTTGGCCACGGTTCCGATCTTCTGGCCGGTGGCGATCTCCTGGCCTGCCTTGACTGCGATGTTGGTGATGTGTTTGTAGATGGTGAGGTATTCGCCGTGCTGGACGATGACGAACTTCGCATCCTCGAAGTCCCTGATGGAGAGCACGGTGCCTTTGAAGACGGACTTGACTTCTGCGTTGGCGTGGGTGAGCAGGGTGATGCCGATGTTCATGACGTTGACGGAGGGGACGTCGGGGTGGGGGTGGGAGCCGTAGTCCTGGATCTTGGAGCAGGCGCTGACGGGCCAGGGCAGGCGGCCGCGGTTGTTGGCGAAGGTGGAACTGAGTTGCTGTTGGGCCGGGGTGAGGGCGATGGTGTTGCTGCTACTGCTGCTGCTGCTGCCCTTTCCGCTGGTGCTCCCGGATTTGCCGCTGCTCTTTCCCTTGTTGTTGCGGGCGGCTGCGGCGGCGATCTCCGCGTCAATGGCCTGCTTGATGGCGGCGTCGAGGCGGGCCTGCTCTTTCTTTTTCTTGTCTATCTCCGCACGCAGGGCGCTCTCCTTCTTCTGCAGCGACTTGGAGAGCCGCTCGGCATCGCGGCGCTGTTGCTGCTGCTGCGCGTTGACGGCCTCCTGCTCGTGCATCACGCCCAATTTCTCCTCCTCGATGAGCGCGATCTCCTCGCATTTCCGGGCGATGTCGCTCTGCGTGGTCGTGATCGCGTCCACGTGTTTCTGTACGTTCTGCGCATATTGGCTGTAGAAGTGCATCCGGCGGAACATGTCGGAATAGTTTTCCGAAGAGAGGACAAAGAGCAGGGGATCGCTTTGGCGGCGGTTCTTGAAGGTCTCATACACCACGCGGGAGTAGTCCTCCTTGAGACAGATGAGTTTGCGCTGTAGCCGTGAGGACTCTGCCTCGTTCTGCCGGCGCTCATCCGCCAAAACGTCTATTTCTCCTTGGAGTTCGGTCATGTATATCTCCCGTGTCGCGATCTGGTCGCGCAGGATGCCCAACTGCTGCTGCGACGCCTTCTTGTTCTTCTGCGTCTCTTCCAACAGCTTCTGTTTCTTGTTGATTTCCGCCTGTACCCTCTGCTTGTCCTTTTTCAGTTGCTCGCTCTTTTTGCTCTGCCCCACCAGTCCCAGATAGAGCGAACCGAACAAAACAAAGATGAGAGCTATTGTTATCTTCTTCATAGTGTGGTGTTTACGAATTTTATTCTTGATGACAACATCAAGGGTACAAATATAGAACGATTTGACCTGACATATTATTTTTTTGCTCATTTTTTTTGCACATTAGATTGTGAAAAAAGATGTATTTTTGCAAACCGATTTCAAGATGAAAAAACACATCCCCAACCTTATCACCTGTTGCAACCTGATCTCCGGTTGCTTTGCCATTCTGTTCGCCACCCGCGGCCTGTTGGAGGTCGCCTCCATGATGATCCTTCTGGCGGCCGTTTTCGACTTTTTCGACGGTTTCGCTGCGCGGATGCTGCATGTGCAGTCGCCCATGGGCGTGGACATGGACTCGCTTTCCGACGTGGTCTCCTTCGGCGTGGCGCCCACCACCATTGTGTTCGTCTTCCTGACGCAGTTACTGGGCACACTGCCGCCCTCCATCCGGGAAGGGTGGGTGCGTTTCCTGCCATTCGTCGTCTTCGTGGTGCCGGCCTTCTCCGCCGTCCGCCTCGCCCGATTCAACCACGACGAGCGCCAGCATGAGGAGTTCCGCGGACTGGCAACGCCCGCCAACGCCCTCTTCATCGGCTTCCTGCACTTCTCAGCCAAGTCCATCCCCCTGTTCAACAACTTCTGGCTCATGTTCATCATGGTGCTGGTTTTTGCCGTGCTTCTGCTTACGGACATTCCGATGTTCTCCTTGAAATTCAAGAATTTGCATTTCAAGGAAAATTGGGTGAGATACCTTTTCCTTGCCATTGCGGTCGTCTTGTTCGCCATCTTCCGTTTCGGAGCACTTCCCATCATCATCTTAGTTTATATCCTTACTTCCTTGATAATCATTCCATTTAAACACCATATCCATGTCTGAAATGTGCCGGTCTTTGGCTCTGTTCTGCGGTTCTTCGGATGGAAAAGACCCGAAATTTTGTCAACTGGCTGAGGATTTCGGCCGATTGTGTGCGCAACGCGGTTTGACCCTATACTACGGCGGGGCCAAATTGGGTCTGATGCGGGCCGCTGCGGAAGCAGCGCTGGAAGAAAAGGGGCGTGTGATCGGTGTGATGCCCGAGATCTTCGTGGATGACGTGGTGGTCGCCAACAACATTTCCCAAATGATTTGGGTGAAGTCGATGAGCGAGCGGAAACAGACGCTGGAGCGGCTGGCCGATGCTTTCGTCGCCCTGCCAGGATCTTTCGGCACCATGGACGAACTATTTGAGATACTGACAGATGCACAACTCGGTCTGCACCACAAGCCAGTCGTTATCCTCGACGCTTTCGGTTATTATGATCCGCTGCTGAAACAGTTGGAAATCTTTTTGAACGAGGGTTTTCTGCGGCCTTTCCATCATGGACTGCTGTTGGTGGCCGCGTCTCCGGAAGAGGTGTTCGAGAAATTGGAAAAATACGTCTATCCGAACGACCAGGAGTGGTTGGATAAACATACGCGTTCGGGAAAGAATTAACCGCGACGGGCAGTCACAAAGCGTGGTTTCCCCGAAATATCATCCAAACATCTGATATCCAAAAATTTATTTCTCTTCAATAACTCTGTCAGTTCGAGGTGAAAATCCTCATAGGTCTCGAAATAGACTTTCACGCCCGGAGTCATGGCTTTCGATGCGAGTTCGGCGATTTTTTCGTAAAAAAGGAGGGGAGAACGGTCGGGTACGAAGAGTGCGACTGCCGGCTCGAACGCCGTGACGTTGCGGTGCAGCAACGGACGTCTGCTTTCCGGAATGTAGGGCGGATTGCTTACAATGATATCGTATTTCTTTGATAATGAGTTTATTCGCAGGATATCCGCGTGGATGAAGTTGACATTGGCGTGAAGGGCTTGCGCATTCTCCTTAGCCAATGCGAGCGCGTCGGCGCTGATGTCGAGGGCATCCACTTGGGCCGTGGGAAGTTCGTGCGCCAGTGTGATGGCGATGGCTCCCGAGCCCGTGCCGATGTCGAGCACACGCAGGTCCGGACAGTGACGTTGCTCCCGCAAGATGAGATCCACCAACTCTTCCGTTTCCGGACGGGGGATGAGGGCGCGCGAATCAGTGCGGAATCGCAGTCCGTGGAATTCGGTGAAACCCACGACATATTGCAATGGTTCGCCGTTTTCAAGGCGTTGTAAATCAGAAAGATAGTTGATGTTGTCGGGCATTTCTACTCCGGCATCCAAGACAAAAAGATGATACTCCAGCCCGCATCGGTCAAGAAGATACCAACGGAGCATGGCAGTGGCCTCGCGCGGATCGTAGAGCGTCTGGAGACGGGACAGGAACTCCTGCCGGAACTCGCCCCGGGTCATTAGTAGTACATCTTTTGCGGAGTTTCGGGGATGAGGGAGAGGTCGTACACGCTTTGGAACCACCAGATATAGAACACTATGTAAGCGATGGTGATGATGACGCCGAAGATGATGGCCGGGGCGATCCACCTTCTGGCTTTACGTGCGGAGAGGAGGGCCGCGTCATAATTGCCTCTGCGCCAACGCATGAGAGACTTGCAGGCGTTGATGAGGGTGGGCAGTCCGAAGACGCTGAACAGCGCTGTCAGGACAATGCCGGCCACCAAGTGGTTCTCCTTGCGCGGGAGACGTGCCGGACGGGCTTCCTCCTCTATGGGTTGGACTTCAAAGTCCTCTGTGCGAACCTCTTCTTCAGGACGCACTTCCCTCTGTTCTTGAATCTCTTCGTTATAATTTTCTTCCATTTTTTGTGTTTTTTTACTGAAAAATGTATCTGAAACAAAATTTGTCTTTGAATGAAATGTCACTCACGGATTGAGAACATGCGGCATTCTATCGGATGACGACCTTCTCGGTTCTCGATAATCCGTTGTTGCTGACTTTCAGGAAATAGACGCCTTGCGAAAGGCCGGCGACGTTCACGGTTGCGGTGCCCTCCACTCCATCCTGCTCCGCCACGGTCTTTCCGTTGGCATCGTATAGACGATAGTGGTAACTTCCGCCCAGGGTGGGAGTGATGTTCAGCACGTCGTTGGCCGGATTGGGCCCTAAGGTGAAGATGGCGTTGCAGGGTTCGTCGATGCCGATGTTGTTGAGCACGAGGTCCACGTCGTCAATATAAAGTTCCGAGCCCGCGGTCTTCCCGCAGCTGAAGATGACGTTCAGTGTCGTGGGATCGTCGTTCATGGTCACCGTCACAGGTATCTCGATCTGCACGTAGCCATTGGTGGCGGTGGCACGGCTGTAGGTGCCTTCGGCCACCACGTTGTCGTCGCGCAGGCACTGAACAGTCACCGACATGGCATCGTCGCCGGAGGGTATGTACTTGATCCATGCCGTGACCTTCTCAGGCACGCGGTTGCAGCTGATGCCGCCGTAAACCATCGCGTTGATGATGGCGGAGATATCAGTGAGGTTGCCCAAGATGGACATGATGTCGGCTTCAGTGTTGAAATAACCGAGGTGGCATAGTCCGGGAAGCGTGTAGGAGGCAATCGTTAGGTCAAGGTCGTAGGGGTGGACTTTCATGGCATAACTGCCGTCATGGGCGTCCGTGGCGCGCTCGCCGGCCTGGTACTCGAAGTTGAGGAGCATGCCGCTGTAGGAGAAGGAGGTCGCCCAACTGGAGGCCTCCCCGTTGTTCCACTGCTCGAAACCGGCATTGGGAATGCTTTGCGCGTGGAGGTTGGCCATGGCGAAAAAAACTGCGATAAGGGGGATGATCTTTTTCATTTTTTAAGGGATAATTGATTGATTTATATATGAATTGGAACTTTTAATATCCGAAGATTTCCTCCAATGATAGGCGTTTCACTGGCCCGAAGTTCTTCTCCAATGCCTCGAAATCGACATCTTTCTCGCGGGCCAAAATCATGTAGATCTTGGGCTGGTTCTGGATGTATCTGTGGTTGAAGTCGATGACGTCTTGCAGTGTGAGACCGTCCAACGATTCGTAGATGAATTTCTGTCGGTCGTAACTGAAGTTGAACCTGCGGTTGGTGACGAAGGAGGCGATGATCCGCCCCTTGGTGGTGCGTGTGGCGGCGATGTTGGTCTTGGCGTTCTCCTTGGCCAGTTCGAAAGCCGCCTCCGACACGGGCATGTCGTTGAAGAGTTCGTCGAAAGCCAACCAGGCGTCGATGATCTTGTCGTTCTGGGTGCCGATGAAGGAGTAGTTGTAGGTGTAGTCCATCGGCTTGGAGGAGATGATGTAACTGGATTGGGCGGTGTAGGCGAGGGAGCGCTTTTCCCTCATCTCTTGGAAGACGATGGCGTTCATCCCGCCGCCGAAGTATTGGTTGTACATGGTGACGATGGGCATCATTTCTCGGTCGTACTGCGGTCCGCGGGAGTAGGTGACCAACCGCGCCTGCTTGGCGTCGTAGGGGACGAAAAGCACGATGTTCTCGGTCACGGGCTGGTTCTCGAACTCGGCGGCCATGTTGGAGGTGGCGTCCTCTTGGGGCAGCGTGTAGTATAGGGCCAGCGACTTCTTCACCTGTTTGGGCGTCAGCGGTCCGTAGTAGCGGAACTCGGGCATGCACTTCAGCAGGTGGTGGAGGTCGTCGAGGGCCTGCGATGCGCTCATCCCGCGAAGTTCGGCGGGATTCATGGAGTAATTCACCAGTTCTGGTCCGTATTCGCCGTAGATGCGCAGGGCAGAAAGCACCTGCTCCTGGTTGCTCTTGGCATCCTCCATGTGCTTGATGCGCGACTCGATCATCTCCTTGAACACCTTTTCCTCCACCGTACCCGTGCGCAGTACTTGAAGTGCCAGATTCAGCGCCGGCTCGAAGTTCTCGCTGAGGCCGGAAAGGTGGATGTAACTCTCTTCATCGCCGCAATTGACATTGAAACTGCAGGCCATCTGGTAGAACTGCTTCTTCACCTCCTCGGCGCTCAGTTTATCAGTGCCTAAGTAATCCACAAGCGAGGTGGCGATGGGCATTTCGCGCCGCGTCAACTCGCCCTCTTGGAATACGATTTGCAAACTGAAGGTCTGGTTCTCCACGTTCTTGACGCAAAGGATGGGGGCATTGCCCTTCTTATCGAGCGAGATGGTCTGAATCTGCTTGTCGAAATCGGGGAATACGGGGACGATTTCCTTGACCGGCGTTTTCTTCACGGATTGGAAGAACTCCGATTCGGCGTCACGGTTGACTTGGATGGGTGTGATGGGCGGCTTGACGACGGTGTTAACCTCTTCGGGGGTGCCTTGATGCTTGTAAACAGCGACATAGCCGGCGTTGGCGAAGTATTCGTTGGCGAATTTCACCACATCTTCCTTGGTGATTTTCGCGTAGGTCTCCTGCGACTTACAGGCCTCTTTCCATGGGATGGCGTCGGTGAAAGAGCCGAGGAGCTTGGAGGCGCGGGCGCTGTTGCTCTCCAGTTGGCTCATCTCGCGACGGCGCATGTTGTTGCAGGCGCCGCTCAGCAGCGCGTCATCGAAATCACCCTTGCAAACTAATTGAAGTTGCTGTAAGAGAAGTTCCTCCACATCTTCCAGCGACTGTCCGTTCTTGGGACGGCCACGGAGGACGAAGGCGGAGTTGTCGCACAGTCCGTAGGGATAGGATGAGCAGCCGTCGGTGAGTTGTTTCTGGTTGATGTTGAGGTCGATGAGGCCGCACTTGCCGTTGCTGAGCACGTAGTCGAGCATGTCGAGCAGAGCCATCTCCTTCGCGTTGGCGGGCTTGCCGATGCGGAAGGCGAGGTTCACGAAGGGCGCCTCAAGTCCAGTGACATCGACCTGGATGCGTTGGCCGGCGGGCATCGGCTGCCGTGTGGCGGCGGGCATGGCGACGGGGGCGGGGAGGGGCTTGGCCGGCAGTTGTCCGAAGTACTTCTCAATGGAGGCGACCGCCTCGTCGGGGTCGAAGTCGCCCGCTAAGATGATGGCCATGTTATTGGGTACGTAGTAGGTATCGACGAATCTGCCGATGTTGGTGAGCGACGGGTTCTTGAGGTGGTCGGAGGTGCCGAGAGTTGTCTGCGTGCCGTAGGGATGCCCGGGGAAGAGGGCGGCGAGCATGGCCTCGCTGGCCTTGCGGCTGTCGCTCGTGAGCGAACGGTTCTTTTCCTCATAAACGGTCTCCAACTCAGTGTGGAAGAGGCGGAAGACATGGTTGCCGAAGCGCTCGCCCTGGATGCGTGCCCAGTTGTCGAGTTGGTTGGAGGGGATGTCCTCCACATAGACGGTGTTGTCGTTGGAGGTCCAGGCGTTGGTGCCCTTTGAGCCGAGGAGTTTCATGAGTTTGACGTACTCGTTGGGGATGGCGTAGCCGCTGGCGACGTACGACAGACTGTCGATGACGTGGTAGATGGCGGTGCGGCGGTCAGGGTCGGTCTCGCTGCGATAGACCTCAAACTGCCGTTCGATCTCCTCCAGCAGCGGCCTCTCGTGCTCCCAGTCCATGGTTCCGATCTTGTCGGTGCCCTTGAACATCAGGTGCTCCAGGTAGTGCGCCAGGCCGGTGGTCTCCGCGGGGTCGTTCTTGCTGCCCACGCGCACTGCGACGTAGGTCTGGATGCGCGGCGCGTCCTTGTAAACGGACATATAGACTTTGAGTCCGTTGTCGAGGGTGTAGATTTTTGTGCCGAAGGGGTCTCCGTCAACCGTTTCGTAGTGGCGGGTTGTCTGCGCGAATGCGAAAACGACGCAGAAAACGGCAAGCGTCAGCAAGGAAAGAAGTCTCTTCATGTTTTCTCTTTTTTTTCGGCTGCAAATTTACATTTTTTTTAATATAAAACACCATCAGAAGGCAGCGATGTGAATTTATTTTTCGTCTTACTTCAAGCCCTCATTTATTTAAAAATAATTTTGTAAAGATGAGGATTATAAAAAATAATTTTGTACTTTTGCAAACAAATTTATAGCTTATGGCGAAAAAGAGGATTTTGTATGTAGCACCGGAGATTTTCCCTTATTTACCAGAGAGTTACGTCTCGCATATTTGTCGGTACCTTCCCCAGGGCATCCAAGAGCGTGACAATGAAATTCGCACGTTCATGCCCAAATTCGGATGTATCAACGAGCGGAAGAACCAGCTCCATGAGGTGATCCGCCTGTCGGGGCAGAATATCATTCTGGACAACTCCGACCACCCGCTGATCATCAAGGTGGCTTCCTTGCAAGTGGTGCGCATGCAGATCTACTTCATCGACAGTGATGACTATTTCAAACGTAAGCAACTCTATTTCAGTCCTGAAGGCGCTTTCTTTCCCGACAATGACGAGCGAATGATCTTCTTCGCCAAGGGGGTGATCGAGACGGTTCGCAAACTGGGCTGGGCGCCCGACATCATCCACTGCCACGGCTGGATCACTTCAATGGTGCCGCTTTTCATCAAGACCTGCTACAAGGACGACCCTCACTTCCAGGATACGCGGATTGTCTTTTCCGTCTATAATGACCAGTTTGAGGATAAGTTGGACGCGGGATTCTTGAAGAAGTTGGTCGGCACGGGCATTGAAGAGAAGTTCGTGGACGGTCTGGAAAACGCCGGCTATCCCGAACTGATGACCAAGGCGATGGAGTTCTCGGACGCCGTCGTCTCCTCCCATCCCGACATCGACGCGGGCATCGCCGAGAAAATCGCCGCCTCGCCGCTCCCGCACATGACTCATCCTGACGGTCCTGACTTTGTTGACCAGTACGAGGCCTTCTACGACCAGTTGATGACACAACAGCCCTCCACTTTCTAAACCACCATTATGACACATCGTTGCACCATCTTCGCGCTCGCTCTGGCGCTGCTCGCTTGCGGCTGCAAAAAAGAGATTGATGTCATCGGCCTGAACCTGCAGGACGAAGATATCCTGGGGGCGGAATTCACCGAAGTCCCCATCACCGCATACTCCCTTCTGCAGGACTCCATCAACACCAAGAACCTGCTCAACAACGTCGTGGGCGAGATCATGGATCCCGTGTTCGGCAAGACCCGCGCCGGCTTCTGCACCCAGTTCGACGTGTCGGGTACCAACACCCTCTTTCCCAAACAGGCCGTGCTCGACTCCGTCGTGCTCAACCTCCAGTATGCCGGCTATTTCGGCGACACCCTCTCCGGCATCCGTTTCAACGTGCAGGAACTCTCCGCGCCGCTCGACAAGGAGCAGTACTACGACTGCGACAACCAACCCGACGTCATGGGCGGCAACCTCTGCTATGTGAACAACTACATCTTGCCCCGTCCGACCACTCGTGTCGTCCACGACACCGCCTCTACCGCACCGCACTTGTCGTTGCGCCTTGCTGACAACTTCGGTCGGAAATTGCTCACCCTCAACAAGTCGGACCTTGCCACAACCACGGCTTTCCAAAACGCCTTCTACGGACTTTGCGTGCAGGCGGAGGCGCACAACAACGCCACGGGAAACCTCTGTTACATCAGCCTCACCTCTGCCACCTCCGGCATCACCCTCTATTACACCGTTGACAGGGAACACAAGAAATATACGTTCCCCGTCAGCAGCAACTGTACGCGATATAATTTTTACACTCATGACTATACTTCCGCCTCTCTGGACTTCCGCAGCCAGGTCATCAACGGCAACCAAGACCTGGGTGAGGAGACGCTTTACCTGCAAGCCACTGCCGGCGTGAAGACGCATGTGAAGACGGATTCCATCGTCTCCGCCTTTGCGGGCAGGAATGTCGTCATCAATCGGGCGGAACTGGTACTCACCAACATCTCCACCGACGAGGAGTACTTCTTCCAGCCCTTCAACCTATCCCTGCAGGTGGTCTCGAAAGACGGCCTCAGCACCTACTACACTCCGGATGACGCAAGTTATACCTCCTCCAACTACTTTGGGGGCATCTATGACGAGAAGACGGCGGAGTATCGTTTTAGAATCACCAATTACGTCCAGCAGTTGCTGAAAGGCACGGAGGACGGCGGACTGAACATTGTGGTTGCGGGCGCTGGCATCCGAGGCAACCGGCTGGTGTTCCGCGGGACGGATCCCGACTTCGCCGATCATTTCCGGCTCGAAGTATATTATACTGAATATTAATGATTTGCAGGTTGATGCAAATCTTTTATCATTCGATAATCCCAACCATTAACCAAAACCAGAATCATGTGTGGAATCGTAGCTTATACGGGAGGCAAAGAGGCCTACCCGATTTTGATTAAAGGACTTACACGTTTGGAGTATAGAGGATACGACAGCGCTGGCGTGGCCCTCAGCCAGCCCGATGGCATCGCGTTGTACAAATGCCGCGGGCGTGTCGCTGACCTGGACGATCTGTGCTCGGGGAAGAATGTCTCCGCCCACACCGGCATCGGCCATACCCGTTGGGCCACCCACGGCGAGCCGAGCGAGCAGAATGCCCATCCCCACCTTTCCGACGATGGCAAGATCGCGCTCATCCACAACGGCATCGTAGAAAACTACCTGGTACTGAAGCAGGAGCTGATCAGCCGTGGCTACACCTTCCGCAGCAACACGGACACAGAAGTGCTCGTCCATCTCATCGAGGACATATTCAAGAAGGAGGATGTTCCGCTGCCCGAGGCTGTTCGCATCGCGCTTTCTGGCGTCGTGGGCACATACGCCCTCGCCATCCTTTCTGCTGACAATCCCGACCAGCTCATCCTCGCCAAGAAAGGCAGTCCGCTTCTCATCGGCGTGGGCGACAACGAGTACTTCGCTGGCTCCGATGGCGCGCCCATCGTTGAGTACACGAAGCGGGTGGTCTATCTCGAAGATGGCGATGTGGCCGTTGCCATTCCCGGTAAGAAACTGGAAATCAGGAACATCAATGAAAAAGGCAAAAAGCGCCCCTATCTGCAGAAGTTGGAACTCAACCTTGACCAACTCGAAAAGGGCGGCTTCGAGCATTACATGCTCAAGGAGATCTTTGAGCAGCCCAAGGCCATCAAGGACAGCATGAGGGGACGTCTCAATGTGAAGAAAGATGTCGTCTCGCTCGGCGGCATCATAGAATACGAGACCAAGATGATGAACGCCCGGCGTTTCATCATGGTGGCTTGCGGCACCTCGTGGCACGCTGCCACAGTTGCCGAGTATCTCTTTGAGAGTCTGGTGCGGGTACCTGTGGAGGTGGAGTACGCCTCTGAGTTCCGCTACCGCAATCCCATCATCTATGAAGACGACGTCGTCATTGCCATCTCGCAATCCGGCGAGACCGCCGACACCATCGCCGCCGTGGAGTTGGCGAAGAGCCGCGGCGCCACCGTCATTGGCATCTGCAACGTGGTCGGTTCCACGTTGGCCCGCGAGACCCACGCCGGCTCATATACCCACGCTGGCCCCGAGATCGGTGTCGCCTCCACCAAGGCCTTCACCGCCCAGGTCACCGTGCTCACGCTGATGGCTCTCTGCCTCGCACGCAAGAAAGGCAACATCGCTATCGCCGAATACCACCAATTAGTCAATGACTTGGAAGAGATTCCCGCCAAGGTGGGGGAGACCCTCAAACTCAACGACCAGATCCGTGAAATTGCCAAGAGTTTCGTGGATAAGCGCAACGCCATCTACCTCGGGCGTGGCATCAACTTCCCCGTCGCCCTCGAAGGTGCGCTCAAACTCAAGGAGATATCCTATATCCATGCCGAAGGTTATCCGTCGGCGGAGATGAAGCACGGCCCCATCGCCCTCATTGACGAGGAGATGCCCGTAGTGGTGCTGGCCACGGAGCAGGAGACATACGAGAAGACTGTGAGCAACATCCAGGAAGTCAAGGCCCGCAAGGGCAAGATCATCTCCGTGGTCACCCGCGGCGACGAACTGGTCAAGGAGATGTCGGACGCCTGCATCGAGATCCCCGCGACAGCCGAACTGCTCACCCCGCTCATCTCGTGCGTTCCGCTCCAACTGCTGGCCTATCATGTGGCCGTGTTGCGAGGTTGCAACGTTGATAAGCCCCGCAACCTCGCCAAGTCCGTATCAGTTGAATAATTCATTTTCTATTAATAACTTAAAAAACATTCATCATGCCTAACGGAGACAAAAGTTTGATTATTGAAAAAAAGAAATTGGAGAACGTCGGTCATGTGTTGGTCGTCGCTTCTGGCAAGGGCGGCGTGGGCAAATCCACCGTCGCCGCCAACCTCGCGCTTTCACTGGCCCGTCAGGGCTACCGCGTGGGTGTCCTCGACGCCGACATTTACGGCCCCTCCATCCATAAGATGTTCGGCATCGAAGGCGTTCCCGTTGATGCCACCTATGTCGGCGAAGAGGAGTTTCTCGTGCCGATCCAGAAATTCGGAATGAAGATCATCTCTCTCGGCTGCTTGGTCGATAACACCCAGGCCGTCATCTGGCGTGGTCCGTTGGCCGCCAGCGCCCTCGCCCAACTCTTCGGCAAGACGCAGTGGGGCGAACTCGACTACCTTGTCGTTGACTTTCCTCCCGGCACCGGCGACATCCAGATTTCTGCCATGCAGCAGTTTGTCATCGACGGCGCCATTGTCGTTACCACCCCGCAGGTGCTCGCCGTCAACGACGCTCGCAAAGGCGCCGAGATGTTCTCCGCTTCCAAGATGAACGTGCCCCTCATTGGCATCGTCGAGAACATGTCGTGGTTTACCCCGAAGGAACACCCTGAGGAGAAATATCTGCTTTTCGGCAAGGGCGGCGGTCAGAAACTGGCGGAGGAGTTCAACACCAAACTCCTGGCGCAGATTCCGTTGATCCAGGATGTGGAAGAGGTGGAGAACCAGGACTGCCTCATTTCGACTACCAACGCCACCGTCGGTGCTGCTTTTGATAAGATCGCGGATGCCGTCGTGGAGACTTTGAATAAATAAAAGCATGAAAAGCAATAAGTTGATTTTCGCTATTGCCTTGGTAGTACTGACGTTCAGTGCCCAAGCCAAGCCGGTGGATGAACAGGTCGCCGTTACGGTGGCACATAGTTACTACACCACGGTGTTGAAACAGTCGGCTATCGGGTTGACGCCGGCCATCGTCTATCGGACCTCTTTCGTGATGGAGGAAAACGCTGCCGAGTTGCCCGGGCTATATGTCGTCGCATTCAGCGATAAGGGCTTTGTCATCGTGGCTGGTGACGACCGTTCGGAGCCAGTCATCGGATTCTCCACGGAGAGCGGGTTCGACGCATCCGCCATGCCGCCTGCGTTGTCGTTCATGTTGGATGAATATACGAAGGAGATGCAGGCCATCGCGAAGAGCGAGGCGACTACCACGTCACCGCGTTGGGCATCCTTGCTGAATTACGCCATGCCTGCCGCCAACGCCGTCGTCGTCGGCCCGCTGGTGACATCGCATTGGCACCAACAGAATCCGTACAACTCGTTGTGTCCGGAGGATGCCAACTCCACGGCGGGCGGTCATGTGCAGGTGGGATGCGGCGCCATCGTCATGGGACAGGTGATGCGCTACTGGCGCTGGCCGGTCACCGGAATCTCCAGCCACTCCTATACCAGCAACTACGGCACGCTGTCGGCCGACTTCGCCAACACGACGTACCAGTATGAACACATGCCGAACACGCTGAGTAGCAGTTCTTCCACGATCGCCATCAACGCGGTGGCCACCCTGCTGTACCACTGCGGCGTCGCCGTCAATATGAACTACGGGCCCGCCGCCAGTTGGTCCAACTCCAACAACATCGTGCCTGCTCTCTCCGCCTATTTCGGATACCCCGCCACTATCCAATACAAAGAGCGCAATTATTACACTGATTCCCAGTGGCTTGATATGACGAAGGGAGAATTGGACGACTTCGCTCCCTTCTTCTATGGCGGCACCGGAAGTCAGGGCGGTCATGTCTTTGTCTGCGACGGCTACCGCGACGACGACTATTTCCACATCAACTGGGGTTTCGGCGGCGGCTACGATGGCTACTTCATGCTTTCCGACCTTACGCCCGGCCCTTACAGCTTCAACTCTTCCCAGGCCATCATCATCGGCATTCGCGGTCCGCAGGTGCCCGGCGGTTGCACAGAGCACGCCACCGCGCAATTGACCGTCTATCCGAATCCGGCTAACCAAACTATCCATATCGCTCTTCCGGAGTCGGTGGATGGTTGTATAAATCTGAGAATCTGTGATATGGAGGGCAGGACCGTCATCGCTCGACAGCGTGCTTGCGACGTCTCTTCCCAGTGTGATCTCGATGTCTCCATGCTTGCTCCAGGCATCTATTTATTGAATGTAGATACTCGGAATGGACATTTTGTTCAAAAGGTGGTGATTGAATAATTTTTTATAATCGATTAAAAAAGTAAAACATGAAAATAGCAGTCTTTGCCGCGGTTCCTGAAGAGGTGGGCAGAATGTCGCACGTTGTTAACTTCACAGGCATCGGCCGGGAGCAGGCGACGCAGGCGGCGCTCAACTTCCTGGACCGTCATCGTGATGAAATGTTCACCGTTGTCAATGTTGGCACGGTGGGGGCACACACCCTGCCGGTGGGCTCGTTGCTCTCCATCCGCGAGGTCACCTCTGCCGGACGCATCTTCCACCCGCAGCCTATGTTGCTCGACCATCTGTCCTATCCTTGCACGGCCGACCTGCCGTCCGCAATACTTTACTCCTCCGACAGTTTCGTCTCCCCCAAAGTCTATTGCGCTGATCATCTGAAAGAAATATCGGGAAATGCAGACTGCTTCGACATGGAGTCCTCTTCGCTTTTCTCCATCATGAACCACTTCGGAAAGCCCTACGTCTCTTTCAAAATCGTCTCCGATCATCTCGATGTTGACATTGAAGAGTGGCGGCGGCGCGTGCATACTTTGTCGCAAAATTTAGCGGATTTCATGGAAAAATTATTCTCTGAAATAGGTGAGAAGGAGCCGGTGGAGTTCCTCAAGGCATAGACATCCGTAAAATGCAGGCTTTCCTCAACTATCTCCAATATGAAAAACGCTCATCGTCAAATACTGTTGAGGCGTATCGCAATGATTTGAAACAGTTTAGTGAGTTTTTGAAAAACGCTTACGATCAAGAGGACTTGTTGGTGGTCGATGCCGGCGAGATCCGGATGTGGATGGTGCAGATGATGGAGGCGGGGCTGACGGCGCGCAGTGTCAACCGCAAGGTGAGCACGTTGCGGGCATTCTACCGTTATCATTTGAAAATGAAACACATAACGGTTAATCCCACGGAAGCGGTCGTAGGACCGAAGATCGCCAAGCGCCTGCCGCAGTATGTGGAGGAGAACGAGATGGATCATCTTTTCCGCGCAGACCTCTTCGCTGACGATTTCGAGGGCTGGCGCGACCGGCTCATCATCGAACTCTTCTATGTCACCGGCATGCGTCTTTCGGAACTGGTCAACATCAAACGCGGGGATATCAACCTGTACGACAACGCGGTAAAGGTTTTGGGAAAGCGCAACAAGGAGCGGATTATCCCGTTCAGTCCCAGAATGTCGGAATTAATTGCCAAATATTTGCATTTTTTGGATGAGAAATTCCCCGAAAATCCGAAAAATAGTTTTATCTTTGTCGCATCAAATGGAAACAAAATCTACCCTAAAGCTGTTTATAGAATAGTGAGGAAATATCTGGATATGGTGACGACCATCGACAAGCGGAGTCCGCACGTGTTGCGCCACACTTTCGCCACGCAGATGCTCAACCACGGCGCCGACCTCAACGCCATCAAGGAGATCCTCGGGCACTCGTCGCTCGCTGCCACCCAGGTCTATACCCACAACTCGATCGAAAAACTGAAGAAAATTTATAACCAAGCCCATCCACGGGCATAAAAAAAGGAGTTATTATGAATGTTACCATCTCTTCACTGCACTTCAAGGCCGACCAAAAACTGGAGGCCTTCATCAACGAAAAGGTTGAAAAACTCGACAAGATGCACGACGGCATCATCGGCGCCGAGGTAACGCTCAAGTTGGAGAATACGGACCGTCCGGAGAACAAGACCGTTGACATCCGCATTAAGATCCGTGGCAACGACGCCATGGCCTCCAAGACCGCCAAGTCGTTTGAAGAAGCCACCGACAATGTCGTGGAAGCCCTTAAGAAACAGTTGATTAAAGTGAAAGACAAGGAGAGAGGCAACTAATCTGCCTGCTATCGCGCAACCCCAATTAATATGGACGAAAGTGTAAAATGTTTGATAGTCGGCTCCGGACCTGCCGGCTATACTGCTGGCATTTATGCCTCCCGCGCCGGCCTGGCGCCCGTGCTGATTGAGGGGATGACCCCCGGCGGTCAGCTCACCATCACCACCGACGTGGAGAACTTCCCCGGCTATCCCACCGGCAAGTCCGGCCCCGACATCATGCTCGACATCCGCGAGCAGGCACTGCGCCTCGGCACCGACATCCGCACTGGCATGGTCACCGAGGTCGATTTCTCCCACCGTCCTTTCCGCTGCGTGGTTGACGACACCCACGTCATCCTTGCCGACAGCGTCATCGTGGCCACGGGTGCTGTGGCGCGCTGGCTCGGACTGGAGAGTGAGAAGACCTACCGCGGCTTCGGCGTCTCCGCCTGCGCCACCTGCGACGGCAACTTCTTCCGCGGTCGCGACGTGGCCGTGGTCGGCGGCGGCGACACCGCCCTCGAGGAGGCCACCTACCTTGCCAAACTTTGCCGCAAGGTATATCTCGTGCACCGCCGTGACGAGTTCCGCGCCTCCAAGGCCATGCAGAAACGCGTCTTCGACACCCCCAACATCGAAGTGGTCTGGAACAGCATCCCCACCGAGATCGTGGGTGAGAAGAAGGGCTTTGTCAAGGCCGTTACTGGATTGACTGTCAGCAACAAAGTGACGGGAGAATCTACTACGCTGCCCATTGACGGCGTCTTTGTGGCTATCGGCCATCAACCTGTCACCGACCTTTTCAAGGGACAACTTGAACTTGATGAGCAGGGCTATATCCGCACCCGTCCCGACAGCACCGCCACCAACGTGGAGGGTGTCTTCGCCGCCGGCGACGTGCAGGATCCGCACTTCCGTCAGGCCATCACCGCCGCCGCTTCCGGCTGCAAGGCCGCCCTCGAAGCCGAACGCTTCCTTGTCAGTCAACAGTAAGAACATTTTAACAAACTCAGCAACAGTATCTTATATCGTATTTCTCTATGATCAAACCCTCCATACCCAAAGGAACTCGCGACTTCTCCCCACTGGAGATGATGCGGCGCAACTACATCTTCCAAACCATCCGCAGTGTCTTTGAAAAGCACGCCTATCTGCCGATTGAGACGCCCTCCATGGAGAACCTCTCCACGCTGATGGGCAAGTACGGCGAAGAGGGCGACCGCCTGCTCTTCAAGGTGTTGAATTCGGGCGACTTCACGCAGGGTGTGGATATGAATGAAACCTCTCCGACGCGCCTTGCCACCCACATCTGTGAAAAAGGTCTGCGTTACGATCTGACCGTGCCCTTCGCACGCTATGTGGTTCAGCATCAGAGCGAAATCACCTTTCCCTTCAAGCGCTACCAGATGCAGCCCGTCTGGCGCGCCGACCGTCCCCAGAAAGGTCGTTATCGCGAGTTCTACCAGTGCGACGCCGATGTCATCGGCACCAACTCCCTCCTCAACGAGGCCGAGTTGATGCAGATCACCTCCGAAATTTTCCAAAAGTTCGGCATCGACGTTGTCATCAAAGTCAACAACCGCAAGATTCTCTCCGGCATCGCCGATGTGCTGTGCGCTCCCGACAAAATCACCGACATCTGCACCGCCATCGATAAACTCGACAAGATTGGAAGGGAGAATGTCTGTGCCGAATTGTGCGAGCGTGGACTGTCGCAGGAGGCCATTGAGAAGTTGCAGCCCTTCTTCGATTTCAGCGGCTCCAATGCTGAAAAGTTGCAGAAGCTTTCGGAGGTCTTCGCCGACAGCGAAGTGGGCAAACAAGGAGTTGAAGAGCTTCGGAAGATGTTGGAATACGCTGATTTTCTGAAGATTAAAACCAATATTGAAGTTGACATCACCCTTGCTCGTGGGTTGAACTACTATACGGGCGCCATTTTTGAGGTGAAGGCGCAAAACGTCAGCATCGGTAGTATTTCCGGCGGCGGACGTTACGACAACCTTACGGGTATCTTCGGCCTGAAGAATGTCTCCGGGGTCGGCATCTCCTACGGCGCCGAGCGCATCTACGACGTTCTCAATGAGTTGGATCTTTTTCCCAAGTCACTCGACAATCCCGTCAAGGCGATGTTCATCAACTTTGGTGAAAAAGAGGAGTTGTACGCGCTTGCTGCCTTACAGGAGTTGCGCCAGGCGGGCATCGTCGCCGACCTTTACCCCGACAAAGCTAAGATCGGTAAGCAGATGACTTTTGCCAACAACCGAGGCATTCCCTATGTCATCATGGCTGGAGAAGACGAGATCAACGACAACGTCTTCACACTCAAGAATATGCAGAGCGGTGAACAACAGCGGCTTTCGGTGGCCGAATTGGTAAAACAACTGCAGAAGTAGTTACATCCTTTTCCATGCTGACCGCATCAGCCAGCCGCGTCGATCCTTCGGCGTCTGCTTGATCCATGCGATGCAGGCACTCCCGTTGATGAAGAGGTAAACGACATACATTGTGAGTGTTATGTAATTGTGCATGCACAACAGGAAGATGATTCCCGTCACGGAAGAGACCATCCAGTAAATCCAGGCGTCGGTGCGTTTCCGGATCATCAGGAAGTTGGCCAACGTGCTTGAGCCAACCACCATGGCGCTCATGACTGCCGCCAAAGTGATTTCATCTTTAAGAAACGTTAGTACGGCTATCACTATGATAATGAAGATGATAAGCATGACAATCATCCTTCCTGCTCCTAAAAAAGAAGGAATGGTGTATTCGTTTTTCGCCACCTGTCTCCCGCGAATCCACTTCACCAAGGTATAGGTTTCGCAAGGAATGAATACCATATAATATAATAAGGTCTGCTCGATTTGGTCTTGCAGGTAGAATTGGATGCCTAACAGGATGGACATGATGATGCCCGCGACGAAACCGAGGAAATTCTGCGGATTACGCACCATCAGAATGTAGGCGGAGCCGATGATGCCGGCCACCAACTCTAATGGAAGCAGTGGGTCGGTGAGATGTCCGTCGGGGGAGATGAGCCAGCCGCAGAGGTGCAGAAAAAGCACCACCACTCCGAAGATGCCTGTGGCAATGAGTATACTGATGATGGATTCTTTGACAAGTTGTTTCATTTCAATTTGTTACATTTCCTGAAGGGCGCAGAACTTGGCGTATGCGCTGTTGGCGGCGATCAACTCGTCGTGGGTGCCGCGCTCGATAATTCTGCCGTCACGGATGAATAGGATTTCGTCGGCCTGGCGGATGGTGGAGAGCCGGTGGGCGATGACGATGGTGGTGCGACCCGCCATCAACTGTTGAAGTGACTGTTGTACCAGATGTTCCGATTCGGTGTCCAAGGCCGAGGTGGCTTCATCGAGAATGAGAATCTGTGGATTCTGCAGCACGGCGCGGGCAATGCTCAGGCGTTGCCGCTGTCCGCCCGACAGTTTCATGCCGCGGTCGCCGACCATCGTGTCATAGCCGTTTTCCATCTGCAGGATGAAGTCGTGGGCCAGCGCGGTTTTCGCCGCGGTCACCACATCTTCACGCGTCGCCCCCTCTTTGCCGAAGGCGATGTTGTTGAAGACGCTGTCGTTGAAGAGCGTCACATCCTGATTGACAATGCCCATAAGTCCGCGTAAATCGCTGATTTTTATCTTTTTATTGTCAATTCCGTCGATGCGGATGCTGCCGCTGTCGATATCGTAAAACCGCGGTAGTAGATCGACGATGGTGGATTTTCCACTACCCGAAGCCCCCACAAGGGCCACATTTTCACCTTTTTTAACCGTAAAACTAATGTCGCTCAGCACCTCCGGCCCCTCTTCCGGATGGTAGGAGAAACTGACGTGCTCATATTCGATCTTGTCATCAAAGGATTGCTTCCGGACAGGATCCTTCGCCTCCACGATAACTTCATCGGCATCGATGATTTGGAAGATCCGCTCGGCGGAGGCCATGCCCTTTTGGAAAGTGTAGTAGGAGGAGATAATGGATTGTGCCGGAGGGATGGCACGCGAGAAGATCACCAAGAAGAGGATGAGCACTTCTCCCGTCATCTGGGAGTCCGTCATCACGAACTTCGCCCCGATCAACATGACGATGACGATGGCGACGATGCAGAGGAACTCCACCAGCGGCGCCCCCAGCTCCGTCTTGCGGAAGATGCTGCGGTTGAGCACATAGAAACGGTCGGTCATCTTCTGGAACCTCGAGTCGGCGTAGTCCGTGGCCGTGTGCCCCTTGATGATGCGAAGTCCGCTGATGGCCTCGTCGAACGAAGAACTCATCCGCCCCAGGATCTGTTGTGCCTCCACCGAATTACGCTTGATGCTCTTGCCGATTTTGGCGATCAGCCAGCCCGCGGGAGGAAGAATGAGTAAAGTAAGGAGTGTGAGTTTGTAACTTATTGATATTAAAGTTAATATGAAAACAATCAATAAAATCGGATCGCGGAAAAGCATCTGCAAACTGCACACGATCGACCACTCCACCTCCTGCACGTCGGAGCCGATACGGTTCATAATATCGCCTTTTTTCTGCTTGTTGAAGAAGGATAGGGGAAGGATGAGCAGCCGGTGATACACGTCCTTGCGCAGTCCCCGCAGGATGCCCGCGCGGATGGGCGCATTGGCGAAAAGTCCGAGATAGCGGAAAAGATTCGACAGCAACGTGCTGATCACCATGGTGATGGCGACAAATATCAGGGCTGACAGTTGCCCATGCTCCTGGATGATTCCGCCCATGTAATAGTAGAAAGTGTCCAGGACGCCGCGCATGGAGAGAGAGAACTCTGGTCGGGTGGTGATTTCGGTGCCACCGTTGAAGATGACGGTGAGAAACGGGGCCACCATGGAGAGGGAGAAGACGGAGAAAACGGCATAACAGATGTTGCACAGAAGAATGGCGATGATATTCTTCTTGAAGGGTAGCAGATAGCGAAGTAATCGTTTTAACTGCTTCATTTTCAAACAATAATGGATTTACACCATGCGCTCTACAGGCAGTACAAAGGCACGGATGCCCTGTTGCGGGGCGGTGGCGTCAAGTTGTCGGACGGCGTCGAGCAGCGCATCCACCTTCTCATCGGGGATGATGGTGATGATGGCGGAGTTGAGGGTGGGCCAGGCGTGCGTGCCGTAGTGCGGCTCCCCGGTTTCGCTGCCGCGGCCTTGCACCTCCTCCCAGAAGGTGAATCCGCGGATCTCAAGTTGATCGAGCATGTTGATGACCTCGTCGTAAAATGCTTTGTAGAAGGGGATGAATACTGCTTTCATATCGTTGTAATGTTTTTTCTGTTTTAGCGGGTGGCGTCGAATTCGTCATAGTCGAAATCGTCTTCCCAAAGATCCAAGTCGTTGTCTTCAACGGGCAACGACAACTCGTCGTCGAAGGTGGCGGATGAAGCCCAAGGGTTGTCGAAATAGGTGCAGTGACAGAACTTGCGGGCCTTGCGGTTCATCTTGCGCTCCAGAAAGGTGGTGGTCTTGACGTAATGCTTCCAATGGTCGGCGTCGATGCGTCCGTCGTTGGCGATCAACCGCTTGCAGAAGGCCATGTATGCTGTGTGGAGTTGGTCGCAGTCTTGTGCGGCGTCAATGCTTCTTTCGTAGGGCGACCACGGGTCTTCAGGAAGCAAACAAGCCTCCCGCGTTGTTTTGCAGGAGGCTAAAAGTATGATGGTTAGAACAATGATGCCTGGAAGTGCCGCTTTCATCGGGGGTTATCTTCTGGAACCGGAGGAGTGTGAGCCGCCGGAAGAGTGGGAACTGCTGCTGGAGGAGTGCGAGCCGCCGCTGTAAGAAGAACTGCTCGAACGGCTACTGGAAGAAGAACTGGAGGAACGGCTGCTGTTGTACGAACTGCTCGGACGGCTGCTGGAGGAAGAACTGGAGGAACGGCTGCTGTTGTACGAACTGCTCGGACGACTGCTGGAAGAAGAACTGGAGGAACGGCTGCTGTTGTACGAACTGCTCGGACGACTGCTGGAAGAAGAACTGGAAGAACTGCTGCTCGGACGGCTGTAGGAACTGTTGGAAGAACTGGAAGAACTGCTGCTCGGACGGCTGTAGGAGCTGTTGGAAGAACTGGAAGAACTGCTGCTCGGACGGCTATAGGAGCTGTTGGAAGAGCTGGATGAACTGCTACTCGGGTGACTGTAGGATCCGCTATTGGTGCGGGAAGAGTTAGCCGGAGCAGGATTGCGGGGCGTGGTGCTCGACGGAGCCGGGGCAGTTACGCTTGCTGGACGGTTGTTGCTGTTGTTGTAGTTGCTACGACTGCTGTTGCTGGACGGTGTCGTGGTAGTGCTGTTGGAAGCAGGCGTGCGGCTGCTGTTATTGTAATTGTAGTTGTTGGAAGGCGTCGTGGTAGTGCTGTTGGAAGCGGGGGTTCGGCTGCTGTTGTTGTAATTGTAGTTGCTGGAAGGTGTCGTGGTAGTGCTGTTGGAAGCGGGGGTGCGGCTGCTGTTGTTGTAGTTGTTGTTGGAGGGTGTCGTGGTAGTGCTGTTGGAAGCAGGGGTACGACTGCTGTTGTTGTAATTGTAGTTGTTGGACGGAGTCGTAGTGGTGCTGTTGGAAGCGGGGGTACGGCTGCTGTTGTTGTAGTTGTTGTTGGAGGGTGTCGTGGTAGTGCTGTTGGAAGCAGGGGTACGACTGCTGTTGTTGTAATTGTAGTTGCTGGACGGCGTCGTGGTAGTGCTGTTGGAAGCGGGGGTGCGGCTGCTGTTGTCGTTGTAGTTGTTGCCCGTCGGTTTTGTGGTCGTGCTGGTCGAGGCCGGTGTGCGGTTACTATTGGCAGGCACCGTTATGCTGGCGGGTCTATCCGTACTGTTGTTGGCGGGACTGACGCGGTTGTCATTGTTGGCAGGGTTGACCGGCTTGTTGTTAGTGGGACTGACGCGGTTGTCGTTGTTAGCAGGGTTGACCGGCTTGTTGTTAGTGGGACTGACGCGGTTGTCGTTGTTGGCAGGGTTGACCGGCTTGTTGTTAGTGGGACTGACGCGGTTGTCGTTGTTAGCAGGGTTGACCGGCTTGTTGTTAGTGGGGCTGACGCGGTTGTCGTTGTTGGCAGGGTTGACCGGCTTGTTGTTAGTGGGGCTGACGCGGTTGTCGTTGTTGGCAGGGTTGACCGGCTTGTCAGTGCTGTTGGGTGCGACGCGGTTGTCGTTGTTGGCAGGATTGACCGGCTTGTCAGGAGTGGTGTTGGGTGCGACGCGGCTGGCATTATTGTTGGTCGGGTTGATCGGCTTGTCGGTGTTGCCGTTGGTGCGACCATCTCTTGCTCCGGGGATGGTTGTCGAAGTGAGGTTGTCATAGCGCTCGTTGAAACTGGTGGGGGTCACAGTGCGGGTGGAGGAGGGACCGCCGGAAGCGGGTTCGCGGTTGTATTCGGCGCGTTCGCCATTGTTGTTGTTGCCGTAGCCGTTGGGGCGATTGCCGCGGCCGGTGCGGTTGCCGCTGTTGGTGGAGGAAGCGCTTTCGCGGTGTCCGATGTAGAAGGAGCCGTTGTGGTCGTAGTTGTTGTGGTAGTATCCGGCATAGTAACCATCGTAGTAGCCATTGTTATAGCCATTGTAGTATCCATGGTAATAACCGTTGTTATATCCGTGGTGGAAACCGTGGTGATAGCCGTGGCTGTAACTGCCATAGTAGCCATAGCCGTGATAGCCGTGGTGCCAGGCGTAGTGCGGGTTGTACGGGTGGTGGCAACTCCAGCCCCAGCCGTAGTTGAACCCGTAGTGGTAGTAACCGTAATCGTAGTAGTACGGACGATAGTAGTAGGTCGGCCACCACCAGTTGTAACCGAGGTAGATGCTTACGCCCCAGCAAGCGGGGTCGTAACTGTACCAATAGTTGTTGGTGAAGTACGGGTCGTAGTAGCCCCAGCCGTAGTGCACGCCGCTGTGGAAACGACGGATGCGGGAGGAGTAGTAGTAATCGTAATAACTATCGTCGTCGTAATAGTAGTTGTTGGTGATGTAGGTGTTGCCGGAGCCGTCGGTCGTGGTGGTGGTGGTAACGTTGTTGTTGGGGCCCTCATAGTACTCACCCGTGTTGGGGTCGTAGTACGTGTTGCTCTTCGGATCGTAGTACAAACCCGTCTCCTCGTCATAATAATATGTCACGGTTTCGCCATTGGAAGCCGCGGAAGGGGTGGGTTTTGCCGCAGGTGTGGGAGCGGGAGTGGGGGCGGGAGCGGGAGCCGGTACCCTGACATATTGCGGCGCCGTGGAGGGCGCGTAGATGTCATCATAATAGGTAAGAGACTCTAATTTACAGGATGTTACCAGTAGTGCCATCACAAGGATTGAAAGATAAGTTGACTTTTTCATAACATGTTCTCCTTTCTGTTTGCGGCTGGTTTCTATTATTTTTACTATTTTTGCAAACTTATTTTTATTGACCACAAAAATACTAAAAAGTTCAAATAGAAAGGAAAAAAATGGCAAAAAATTTTACGACGCGCGCAGAAAACTATTCGCAATGGTACAACGACATTGTAAAAAAAGCTGATTTGGCCGAAAATTCGGCGGTTCGCGGCTGCATGGTGATCAAACCGTACGGCTATGCGATTTGGGAGAAGATGCACGATGCCTTGGACAAGATGTTCAAGGATACGGGGCATGTGAATGCCTATTTTCCGTTGTTTATCCCGAAATCGTTCCTGAGCCGTGAGGCCGACCACGTGGAGGGATTCGCGAAGGAGTGCGCGGTGATCACGCACTACCGCTTGAAAAACTCGCCCGACGGCTCAGGCGTGGTGGTCGATCCCGAGGCGAAGTTGGAGGAAGAGTTGATCGTCCGTCCGACCTCCGAGACCATCATCTGGAGCACTTACAAGAACTGGATCCAGTCGTACCGCGACCTGCCGTTGCTGTGCAACCAGTGGGCGAACGTGGTGCGGTGGGAGATGCGCACGCGTCTGTTCCTGCGCACGGCCGAGTTTCTGTGGCAGGAGGGGCATACTGCCCACGCCACCGAGCAGGAGGCCCGCGAGGAAACCGCCCGCATGCTCAACGTCTATGCCGACTTCGCTGAAAACTACATGGCCATGCCGGTCATCCGAGGAGTGAAGTCGCCGAACGAGCGCTTCGCCGGCGCCATCGACACCTACTGCATCGAGGCCATGATGCAGGACGGCAAGGCGTTGCAGGCCGGAACGTCGCACTTCCTCGGACAGAACTTCGCCAAGGCGTTCGACGTGCAGTTCCTCAACAAGAGCAATAACTTGGAATACGTTTGGGCTACTTCCTGGGGCGTCTCCACCCGTCTGATCGGCGCGCTCATCATGACGCACTCCGACGACAACGGCTTGGTGCTTCCTCCGAAACTCGCTCCCATCCAGGTGGTTATCATTCCTATTTATAAAAATGACGAGCAGAAGGCAGCCATCTCGGAGAAGGTGCAGGTGCTGATGGAGCAGTTGAAGGCCAAGGGCATTTCGGTGAAATACGACGACGACGACTCTCAGCGTTCGGGTTGGAAATTCAACGAGTACGAGATGAAGGGCGTGCCGGTGCGCGTGGCCATCGGACCGCGCGATTTGGAGAGCAACCAGGCCGAGGTCGCCCGCCGCGACACCTTGGAGAAGTGCAGTTGTTCTTTCGACGGACTCGCCGAGACCATCGAGAAACTGCTGGACGAGATCCAGGCCAACCTCTTCCGCCGTTCGCAGGAGTTCCGCGATGCCAACATTCGCAGGGCCGACACGTGGGACGAGTTCCTCTCCATCTTGGATGAGAAGTCCGGCTTCGTGTATGCCCATTGGGACGGCACGACCGAGACGGAGGAGAAGATCAAGGAATTGGCGAAGGCGACGATCCGTTGCATCCCGTTTGACAATCCGCTGGAGGAGGGCAAGTGCATCCTGACAGGCCGTCCGTCGAAACAGCGGGTGCTGTTTGCGAGGGCCTACTAGAATCAGAGAATAGAGTTGAAGGGAGGAAGGGGAGTATTTAAGGTGATTTCTAAATGTTTCCAGCTGGGACACCATTTGTTATAGTTGGGAATATTGGCATCCCCCCAAAAAACTGGGCAATTTCAGTTTTTTGACAACGAAGAAACCATGGACAAACTCAACTCCTTGGTAGATCCGTTTGAGGAGCTCTCAAAGTGATTGATATATGAAAGGGCTGCACGGTTGTGTAGCCCTTTTATGTTGTCGAAAAAAGAAGTATATGCGTTAAGTATTTTCCTTTACTGTTTCACGAACATCGTCTTGGCGATTCCGTTGTCGCTGCGGGCCTCGAGAAGGTAGGTGCCAGCGGCGAGGACGGAGACGTTGAGTTCGGAAACCATGCCGTTGAGGGTGAGTACATTGCGGCCGGAGAGGTCGTAGATGCGGTATTCGCGGATGAGCTCTGCGCCGGCGACGTGCAGTGTGCCGGTGGTCGGGTTGGGATAGACGGAGAGTTGCAGGAGCGTCGGCGTCTCGATGCCGCTGCCCTCTTGGTAGGTGGCCTGCAGGGTGTGGTCGGCCTGGACGTTCTGAAAGGTGTAGGTCTTGCCGATGCCGAACATGGTGTGGACGTCTTCGGTGACGTCGGCGCCGTCGGCGAGCACCTGATGGATGACCATCCCTTCGGGCGGGGTGATGACGAAGCGTTTGTTTTCGCCCGGGAAGGCGGCGACGGCGCCGGCAGGCGAGATGGTGTTGTCGGTGTTGAGCACTGTGATGGTGTAGAGTTGGTCGTAGTTGCCGAAGGTGACGGTGATGCAGGCGCGGTTGTTGGTGAGGTCGGCGTCGTTCCAGCCGGCGGTGGGGGATACCTCGTAGCAGAAGGTGTGGGTGGTGCCGCAGTAGCCACCCTCGAAGACCTGCTCGCGTGTCATCTCCGTTACGTTCATCCATACGCCATGGCCGGAGGCGAGGGGATCGGTGAGCGTGTGCGTGGAGACGGGCACGTTGTCCATGTACCCGCGCAGGAAGACGGTGTCGGTGTAGTCGAGGTCGGCTTGGTAGGAGTTGTCGTTGCGGACGACCACGACGGGGCGCATCGGACTGCCGGCGGGCACGTTGAGCGAGGTGATCTCGGTCTGCGAAATGCCGTTGTTGATGAACTTGACCTGCAGGTCGATGTACTGCTCGTTGCCTCCGTCGCTGACGGCGCCGGCGATGTTCCAGTTGTGAATGTCGGTCGAGGAGAGGAACTCGTCGGCGGTGCCCCAGTCGCCGTCGAAGCCCATGAGGTTGCCCTTGCCGTTGACGGCGGTGGCGTCGTCGTGCGACATGGCATAGCCAGAGTAGGACACCACGTAGATTCCGATCCAGAGCTCCTGCGACGCGTCGATGGTGACGGGTGTGTTGAGATCGACGGTCTTCCAGGTGCCGAAGGTGATGTCGTTGACCACCTGCGAGCAGCGCAGCGTGCCGGGGCTGTTGTAAAGGTAGGAGCCGCCATAGGAGCCGCCGGTATAAACCACGACGGTGTAGGTGGCGGAAGTCGGCTCTTCCTCCACACTCGACGGCAGGAAACTGACCTTGGTAAGTTGCATGCCGTTGTAGTTGGCGAGGTCGGAGGCGGCGAAGCGCTGCATGGCGTAATACTGCGTCGTGCTGTTGAAGCCGATCATGTGGTAGATGTTGGTGTTGCTGGCCCAGGTCAGCCAGTGAGTGGTGCGCTCCTGGGCGTAGGGCGGCATGGTGTTTTGTCCGACATGGTCTGGCATTGGAGACAAACTCTGCGCGAAGACGTTGCAAGTCATAACAAAACAACAGATGAGGGAAAAGAATGTAGTTGTCTTTTTCATGATTTTGGGGTTTGATGGGTGCAAAATTACACAATTTATTTAAATGTCAAAAAAAATTTTAATTTCACTCTTGAAAAAAGAATAAGTTGTATTTTTGCAAAGTGTTTTATGGAGGATTGTTACTTTTTTTATCACCTTAAAATGAAAAATATGAAAAAGATCATTTCCATTGCCGTCATGGTGTTCCTGCTTGTTGCGATGAGTGCTCCGTTGCGTGCGCAGTCGACTTTTTCCTTCGGAATCAAGGCGGGGATAAATTTCAGCAACTACATCAGTAAGAGCACGATGAAGCCGGGAGGAGAAGCCGGCATCTTTTTCCGGGGCGGCAAGAGGTTCTATATTGAGCCGTCTGTGATGTACTCGTTCCGCAGCACCTCGTTCAAGGATTTCAAAGAGGAGATCCAAGCGAGTTTCGAGGTGGGGCAGCATTTCATCGACGTGCCGATTCTGCTGGGATTCAAGGCCGTGAACAATCCCAACTTCAACTTCCGCATCTTCCTCGGTCCCCGTGTCGGCTTCCGTGTGGGCAGCGACTACGACAACTTTGATGATGCGGTTGGCTATGCCCAGTGGGGCGGTCAGGCCGGCATCGGCATTGACTTCTGGCGTTTCACCCTGGATGTCAAGTACGACATCTCGGCGAGCAAGTTCAAGGAGTACGATGAGAAGACCTTCTGGAAACAGAACCTCGTCTGCATCAACCTGGGTTTCAAGTTTAAGAAATAAAAATCAAAAACACCATCATGTTACACGCTTTTACAAGAAATCACGACGACCTCTCCACGGATGCGGGTTTCCAGTTCGAGTTCTTCTGCGACTGTTGCGGAAACGGCTTCAAATCCACGTTCAAGCCCTCCACCACCTATTCCGCTAAAAAGCGTACGGAGGGTCTGGGCAGAGGCATTGGAATCTTAGGCAACCTGTTCGGCGGTGCCTTCAGCAGCATCGGCAGCGCCGTGGAGTCGGGCAGCCATGCCATCGGCGACCGGTTGGACGACAAAAGTCCGCAGTGGCGCAAGGAGCAGGAGCAGGCGTTTGACGAGGCGCAGGCGGAAGTGAAGCCGCATTTCACCAAGTGCCCCGCCTGCAACAAGTGGGTCTGCTCCGACTGTTGGAATGAGGAGGAGACCTTGTGCACGGATTGTGCGCCCCGTGAGAGCGCGTACGTGGCGAAGTCGCGCAACGAGGCGATGCGCCGCAACATCGACAAGGCGGCCGAGACCGCCCAGGTGTGGCACGGCAAGATCGAGGAGCGCGCCACGCTCTGCCCCCACTGTGGGAAACCCGCTGGCTCGGGCAACTTCTGCAACAACTGCGGCAAGCCCCTCGGCATGCACAAATGTCCCAAGTGCGGCGCGGCCTTGCAGCCGAACGCCAAGTTCTGCGGCGAGTGCGGCACCCCCGTCGGCGGCAAGCAGTTCTGCCCCCAGTGCGGGACCGAGAACGAACCCGGCACCAAGTTCTGCGGCGAGTGCGGCGCTAAATTGTAGCCATGGCGGACTTCGGACATTACGATGGCTGCGCCACCTTCCAAGGGCGCACGTTCGACGCGGTGATCACCCCCGAGGTGGATGCCTTAGTCGTCGAGGCCGCTGGAGCATCGAAGATGCGGGTGGACTATGCCGACCTGCTCGACTTCCGGCTGCTCGACTATCAGATTGTGCTTCAGACCCGTACGGGCGAATGGCACTTGTCCAAGCTGGGACGCGAGACGGAAATTTTTTTCGAGAAACTGTGGCAGGCCTACAACCAACGTTGCATGGAGGCGCTTTTCGTGCGAGGTCATGCAGCCATGGAGGTCGAAGGGGAGTGCGCCTATACGGAGCCGGGTGCGACCGACAAGGGGATCGCTAAGGTGGCGATGTACGACGACTGTCTGTGCGTCTATCCGCACGACTGCCGAGCCCGCCGCATTCCATTCTGTTTCTCCGAAGAGCCGCAAATAACAGATTATCAACTTGTTCTTCACTTGGATACGGGCGATGAGTATCGGATAGCCAAACTCGGTCGCCACACGCATGACATCTTCGAGAAGTTCCAGCGCCGCCGTGTGGAGATCCGGGAGCAGTGGGCAGCGGCTCAGCTTCACGTCAACACCCATCGGGATGAACTGTTGGGCGAGAAGAAGGTGTCGTACGACTGTATGGCGAAAGTCGGGAGGATTGCCGTGGGCATCTTCTCGTTGGACACGGAGGGCTTCTGGTTCGCCGCCATCCGCGATGGCAAGGCAGCCGTGGAGTTGGTCACGGAAGAACAGACAGCCACCTATCTGTATTGTTACGATACTGAAGATCAGGTGTTTGAAAAACGACTGCGCCATGCGATGGAGAGTGTCGCCCTGCATCGCGAGGTGATCTTCTCCGAGATCGCAGGCAACCCGCTGTACCAGATGTCGGTGCAGCGCAACTACCATTTGCAGTATCTCCGTTCGCATCATGCGGGGCGGATCATCCACAGTCAATCTTGGGAAAAGCAGTTGATGGAATTTATGACGAAGTAATGGCAAAGGAGTTCAGTAACAGATACATTTTCCTCTACATCAGTGTTTTGGTGATACTTGTCGTATTGCTGCTCACTGGGGTGACACTTGGGTTGAAGCCGCGGCAGGAGGCCAACCGTGCCGCTGATCGCGCGATGCAGATCTTGCTGGCCGCCGGCTACCGCGACATTGACGCCGCCGATGCGGGCGCGTTGTTCGACCGTGTCGCGCACGCTGAAGCGGGGGAGGAATACACCATCCGTTGCGCCGACGGCACGGTCGGCCATGTCGTCTGCCTCGACGGCAAGGGGCTGTGGGGCGCGATCTGGGGCTACGCCGTGCTTTCCGCCGACAGCACCACGCTCAAGGGCGTCACCTTTGGCCACAAGTCGGAGACGCCCGGCTTGGGCGCCAACATTAGTGAAGAGAAATTCACCTCGCAGTTCGCGGGGAAGAGTCTGTACGACGCCGACGGCAACTTCACCTCCGTGCGTGTTCTGCCGCGGGGCAAGGAACCCGCCGTGGCCGTCGCCAACCGCGTCGATGCCGTTTCGGGCGCCACACTCACCTCCCGCGGCGTCGATCAAATGCTGCGGAACGGCCTGCCACATTCACATTAACTAAAAGAAAGAGAACGATATGCGAAAACACCTCGGTCCATTGGCAAAAGAGAATCCCATCTTAGTACAGGTGCTGGGAGTCTGTTCGGCCTTGGCGGTCACCGCGCAACTCAAGCCGGCGGTGGTGATGGCACTTTCGGTGACCGTGGTGTGCGCTTTTTCAAATTTGATTATCTCGCTGATACGCAATACAATACCGCCACGTGTTAGAATCATGGTTCAATTATTGGTGGTCTCCACATTGGTGATTGTCGTGGATCAGTTTTTACAAGCTTTCGTATATGATGCGAGCAAGATGCTGTCGGTCTTTGTCGGCCTGATCATCACCAACTGCATCATCATGGGGCGGTTGGAGGCGTTTGCGTTGTCGCACGCGCCGTGGCCATCCTTCATCGACGGGATGATGAACGGCATCGGCTATGGATTGGTACTGGCGGTTGTCGGCTTCGTGCGCGAACTCTTCGGTTCCGGCACGCTGTGGGGCATGCCCGTGGTGCCGCAGTCGTTCTACGCCGCCGGCTATCTCAACAACGGACTGATGATCCTGCCTTCCATGGCGCTCATCTTGGTCGGTGTGCTCATTTGGATTCAAAATTCATCTAAAAAAGGGCTGAAATGAACGGATTGGCAGACATCTTCGTGCGGTCGGTCTTCATTGACAATATGATCTTCGCCTACTTCTTGGGCATGTGTTCCTATCTGGCCGTTTCCAAGAGTGTGAAGACGGCCTTTGGATTGGGGGTCGCGGTCAGTTTCGTATTGGTTGTTACGGTTCCTGTCAACTATTTGATAAACAAGTATCTACTAACGGAAGGTGCCTTGGCATGGATGGGGGAGGGATTTGCCCGGATCGACCTTTCCTACCTTTCGTTGATTATTTTCATCGCTGTCATCGCGGGTATCGTGCAGTTGTTGGAGATGGCGATTGAGAAGTTCTCGCCGGCGTTGTATCAGGCGTTGGGCATTTTCCTTCCGCTGATCGCGGTGAATTGCGCCATTTTAGGGTGTTCTCTCTTCATGCAGGAGCGGAATTTCCCGACGGTGGCGCACAGTTTCTCGTACGCGCTGGGGTCGGGCGTGGGCTGGCTGTTGGCCATTGTGGCCTTCGCTGCCATTCGCGAGCGGCTTCGTTACTCGAACATCCCGAAAGGGTTGCAAGGCAACGGCATCGCGTACATTACTACTGCCCTGATGGGGTTGGGATTCATGGCATTTATGGGTTTGTAAAATGGAGGAAAGATGAGTGCGATGACAGTGATTTCGGCGTTGGCGGTGACCCTGTTGGTCATTTGGATTTTGGTGGCGGTGCTGCTGTTTGCCCGCCGCCGGTTGGTGCCGCAGGGCAAGGTGAGGATCCGCATCAACGGCGAGAAGGAGGTGGAGCACGAGCGGGGTTGCTCGTTGCTGCAGGCGCTTTCCGACGAGAAGGTCTTTGTGCCGTCGGCGTGCGGTGGAGGCGGCAGCTGCGGCACCTGCAAGGGCAAGGTGCTGTCGGGCGGCGGCGCCATCCTGCCGACCGAGTTGGCGCACATCTCCCGCAAGATGGCGGCGGAGAACTACCGGCTCTTCTGTCAGGTGAAGGTACGCGAGGATTTGGAAATCGAGATTCCGAAGGAGTTTTTCAATACCAAAAAATGGATTTGCACGGTGGTCTCCAACCATAACGTGGCCACCTTCATCAAAGAGTTGGTGCTGCAGTTGCCGGAGGGCGAGCACGCCGACTTCCGCTCCGGCGGATACGTGCAGATTGATGTGCCGCCCTGTCTGGTGGATTTCGCCGACATCGACGTGGATGAGCCGTATCGCGCTGATTGGCAGGCGAAAGGACTGTTTTCTTTGAAAATGAAGAACAGCGTGCCTACGGTGCGTGCCTATTCGATGGCCAACCATCCGGCGGAGAACGACCGGGTGATGCTGAACGTGCGCATCGCCACGCCGCCGTTCAACCAGAAGAAGGGGCGGATGGAGAAGGTGTCGCCGGGCGTGGCCTCGTCGTATATCTACAGTCTGCGCCCGGGCGACCAGGTGACCGTGTCAGGACCTTACGGGGAGTTCTTCGTGGAGGAAAGCGACCGCGAGATGATGTTCATCGGCGGGGGCGCGGGTATGGCCCCGATGCGCTCGCACATCTTCCATCAATTCAAGAACTTGCATACGAAAAGAAAGGCCACCTTCTGGTATGGTGGACGTTCGCGCAAGGAGTTGTTCTACATGGACGACTTCTCCGAAATCGAACGGGAGAATCCCAATTTCTCCTTCCACGTCGCCCTGTCAGACCCGCAACCCGACGACCAGTGGAGCGGCTACACGGGCTTCATCCATCAGGTCATTTTCAACCAATATCTCAAGGATCATCCTGAGCCAGAGGAGATTGAGTACTATATCTGCGGTCCGCCCATGATGTTGCAGGCGGTGTTGCGGATGCTCGATTCGTTGGGCGTGCCGAAGAAGATGATCCATTACGACGACTTCGGCGGCTGAGAATAACGCTTTTCTATTTGAAAAGCAATAACATAGAGGATTGTCCGTTTATAAATAAAAAACATCAAATGCAAAAAAAGATCACCTTCCTTTTCCTGACCTTTTTCTTGATGGGCATTGCAACTTATGCTCAATCAACCACATATAAATTCGCGGACCGGGATACCTGCAAGTTGTACATGGACGTTTACAAGCCCACTGGGGAGAGCAACCACTGTTGCGTGTTGTATGTCTTCGGCGGCGGTTTCATCAGTGGCGAGCGGAACAACAAGTACAACGTGTCGTATGCGCAGGCGCTGGCCGACAGGGGCTATACGGTTTCCTGCATCGACTACCGTTTGGGGTTGAAAGGTGCCAACATGAAGGGGCTCAATGTGGTGACATCGTTGCATCATGCCATTCAAATTGCGGTGGAGGATCTCTTTTCCGCCACGGAGTACCTGATCGCGCATGCGGGTGAGTTGGGGTTCGATGCCGACAAGATCGTGCTTTGCGGCAGCAGTGCGGGCGCCATCACGGTGTTGCAGGGCGACTACGAGTTGTGCAACCGCACGGAGTTGGCGAAGAACCTGCCCGCCACGTTCCATTATGCGGGTGTGATGTCGTTCTCGGGCGCCATCTTCTCCTGCAACGGGGCGGTCAAGTACAAGGAGGCGCCGGCGCCTACCTTCCTCATGCACGGCATCGAGGACCGTCTGGTGACATACAAGTCCATCCGCTTTTTCAAGAAGGGATTCTTCGGCGCGAAGCCGCTGATCAAGCGTTTCGAGAAATTCGGCTATCCTTATTTCGCCCGACGTTATGTGGGCCTGGGACATGAGGTGGCGACATTGATGAAACACAACATTGATATATGTGATTGGTTCATAGAGCATTATGTCTTGAAAAAAGAGAAACAGCAGATTGATGAGACCATTGAAGACGAGACTGTTCAGCCGATGTTTTGGGGAAAGGCCACGCCGGGGGATTTGTATCATTAATTCATAAAAAGTTGTATCTTTGCAGCAAAATTTCAAACAATGAAAAAATACATTTTAACTGTCTTGTTGCTGTTGCCTTGTCTGCTTTTCGCGCAGACGAAAGTGGCCATTTACGTGACTTCGACTGACAAGGTGCCGAAGGAGACGAAGAAGGTGGTGGGCAGCGAGTTGGTTTCGTCGTTCGTGGCGACGGAGCAATATAGCGCCATTGAGCGTACCACGGAGTTCCTGTCGGGCATCACCACCGAGCAGCAGTACCAGCGTGGCGGGAGCGTCGATGACAGTCAGATTTGCGAGTTGGGGCGTCAGTTCGGTGTCGATTTGGTCTGTGTGGCCGATATGACGGTTTACAACGGGCAATACTACATCCAGGCGCGTCTCATCGACGTGGAGAAGGCGATCGTGCTGGCCACGGCCCGCGAGATCTCCGCACTGGAAGACCTCAACGCTGTCATCAAGGTTGCCAACAACCTGTCGCAGAAGTTGATCGCCACGGAGGTCACCTACACGCTCTCCATCGAGAACACGCACATAGGCGCGTTGGACATCTACATCGCCGGCGAGTACGTGGGGCAGGCCGCGGGCAAGGGCATCACGACCTTCAAGGTGCCGATCCACCGCATCGGCAAACTCACGGCCCGCACGTCAAAGGGTATTTTCAAACGCAATGAAGAGTTCAGCATCCCGAAGGTCAAGGCGCTGGAAGTCGTCAATGTGACGTTCTAACCGTCCGTGCTTTTCGGGCATTCACACAGCACCCTCCGTTTCACGACGGCGGTGCTTCATTTTTAGAAAATAGAAAACAAACTGGTTTATCATCTGTTATACTACAAACAAAATCAACTACAATGAGCAAGCAAATCAAATTCTGTCTCGTCTATAGGGACATGTGGCAGTCTTCTGGCAAGTATCAGCCGCGCAAGGATCAGTTGGTGCGTGTGGCTCCGGCCATCGTCGATATGGGCTGTTTCGCGCGTGTCGAGACCAACGGCGGTGCTTTCGAGCAGGTGAACCTGCTGTACGGGGAGAACCCGAATACGGCGGTGCGTGCGTGGACCAAGCCGTTGCGCGAGGCCGGCATTCAGTGCCAGATGTTGGAGCGTGCCCTCAACGCCCTCCGCATGGATCCCGTTCCCGCCGACGTGCGCCGTTTGATGTTCAAGGTGAAGAAGGCGCAGGGCGTTGATATCGCCCGCTCGTTCTGTGGCTTGAACGACCCGCGCAATCTCGAGAACTCGGTCAAGTTCGCCAAGGAGGCGGGCATGATCTCGCAGGTGGCGCTCAGCATCACGCATTCCGACATCCACACGGTGGATTACTATATGGGCATCGTCGATCAGGTGGTCGCTTTCGGTGCCGATGAGATCGGTTTGAAGGACATGGCCGGCGTGGGGCGTCCTGCGACGCTCGGGCGCTTGGTGAAGTCCATCAAGGAGAAATACCCGCACATTCTGGTGCAGTACCACGGCCACACCGGTCCCGGATTCTCCGTCGCCTCCATGCTGGAGGTCGCTCGGGCGGGCGCCGACATCCTCGACGTGGCGGTTGAGCCGCTCTCTTGGGGAATGGTCCATCCCGACGTCATCACCATTCAGGCCATGCTCAGGGACGCCGGCTTCGACGTGCCCGACATCAACATGAAGGCCTACATGGAGGTGCGTCGTCTCACGCAGGAGTTCATGGACGACTTCCTCGGCTACTGGATCGACCCGAAGAACCGCGTCTCCACCTCGCTGCTCGTGGGCTGCGGCCTGCCGGGCGGCATGATGGGCTCCATGATGGCCGACCTCAAAGGGGTGCACAAAGCCATCAACATGTCGTTGAAGGCGAGCGGCCAGCCCGAACTCTCCGAGGACGAACTATTGGTGAAGTTGTTCGATGAGGTCGCCTACGTGTGGCCGAAGGTCGGCAACCCGCCGTTGGTGACGCCTTTCAGCCAGTATGTCAAGAACATCGCCCTGATGAACATCATGCAGATGGCGCAGGGCAAACCGCGTTTCAGCAACATGGACCCCAAGCAGTGGGATATGATTTTGGGCAAGGCGGGCAAGTTGCCAGGTACGCTTGCGCCTGAGATTGTGGAATTGGCCAAGGAGAAGGGGCTGGAGTTCTCGACTTCCAACCCGCAGGACAACTATCCCGACGAATTGCCCAAGTACCGCGCCATGATGGCGGAGAAGGGCTGGGATTGCGGTCCCGACGACGAGGAACTTTTCGAATACGCCATGCATGAGCGCCAGTACATCGACTTCAAGAGCGGCGCGGCGAAGAAGAACTTCGAGCGCGACTTGGAAGCCAAGAAGCAAGCATCCAATGTCAAGGTGATTGTGAAGGAGATCAAGATGCCGGAGGTGAAGCGCGCCGAACTGATCGCCGCCGTGCAGGCCAACCATCCGGACGCCAAGCCGGTGGTGGCGATGTCGGACGGCATCGTGCTGTGGGAAGTCCCCGTCACCGGACAGGGCATGAACCCGCCGGCGGGCACGGCCTACAAGACGGGCGACCTCATCTGCTTCATAGAGGCCTATTACGGTCAGGACGAGGTGAAGGCGCTCTACGACGGCAAGTTGCTGCAAGTGATTGTGTCGCAGGGTGAAAGAGTCCGCAAAGGAGACATCATCGCTTTCACGGAATAGCACGGGAACGTATGGAATACCGCATCGAACACGATTCGTTGGGCGAGGTGAAGGTTCCAGCCGAGCATCTGTGGGGAGCGCAGACCGAACGTGCCCGCCACCATTTCGCCATCGGCGATGTGAGGATGCCCATGGAGATCATCAATGGCATTGTCCGGGTGAAGATGGCTGCCGCACAGGCCAACAGCGACTGCGGTGTGCTCGCGCCTGAAAAGTGCGGACTGATCCGCCAATGTTGCGAGGAGATTCTGGAAGGCCGGTGGGACGACGAGTTCCCGCTGCCCGTGTGGCAGACCGGCTCCGGCACGCAGACCAACATGAACGTCAACGAGGTGATCTCCAACCGAGCGGAGATGCTTCGATACGGCAAAATTGATGGATTGAAGCGCTTTGTCCATCCCAACGACGACGTCAACAAGTCGCAATCCACCAACGACGTTTTCCCCACGGCGTTGCGGGTTTCGGCGGCGTTGATGGTCAAGGAGATGCTGTTGCCGGCGTTGTGGCGGTTGCGGGGGGCGTTGGCGGAAAAGTCGGCGGAGTTCGCCGACGTGGTGAAGATCGGCCGCACGCACCTGATGGATGCGACGCCTCTCACGCTGGGCCAGGAGTTCTCGGGTTATGTGTCGCAGGTGGAGCACTGTGTGGAGAGTTTGAACGCGGTCTTGCCGCACCTGTTGGAGCTCCCCATCGGCGGCACGGCGGTTGGCACAGGGCTGAATGTTCCGGAAGGGTATGTGGAGAAGGTCGTGGAATACATTAATTTATATACGGGGTTGACGTGTGTGGCGGCGCCCAACCGGTTCGAGGCGATGATGTCGCACGACTCGCTGGTGGAGTTGTCGGGTGCGTTGCGGCGCGCGGCGGTCTCGCTGACGAAGATCGCCAACGACTTCCGGCTGTTGGGGTCGGGGCCGCGCGCGGGGTTGGGCGAATTGGTGTTGCCCTCCAACGAGCCGGGCTCTTCGATCATGCCGGGCAAGGTCAACCCGACTCAGTGTGAGGCCTTGGAGATGGTCTGTTGCCAGGTGATCGGCAACGACGCGGCCATCGCCGCCGGCGGCATGCAGGGACATTTGGAACTGAACGTGAACATGCCGCTCATCGGGCGTAACCTGATGGAGTCGATGCGGTTGCTCTCGGACGCTATCCACTCGTTTTCAGAACATTGTGTGCGTGGCGTGCAGCCCAATCGGGAGCGTATCCGCGAGAATCTCGACCGCTCGTTGATGTTGGTCACGGCGTTGAACACGCATATCGGCTACGACAATGCCGCCAAGATCGCTCAGTACGCCCATGCGGAAGGAATCACACTCAAGGAGGCGGCCATCGCGTTGCAGTTGGTCACCGCCGAGGAGTTCGACCAGTGGGTGGTGCCGGCGCGGATGTGCGGCAAGCAGTAGGGCAGGGCCGCTAATTTTTTTCTATTTGCAATTCAATCATTTACAAGAAAATTGTATTTTTGCAACCTCAAAAAAGAAACCTTAAATACCTAACGCAATGGCATACGTAGAACCCAAGAGTTATCCTTACACGGATGAACAGATCAAGCAGAGAATCGCTGAATATCAAGCAGATGGATTGAAGACACTCACAGCGCCGCAGGCCTACCGCCTGTTGCTGGGCGCGATCGACCTGACCACGCTGGAGGGTTCCGACAATGCGGAAAAGGTGCGTCAGTTGTGCGAAAAGGCGATGGCCTTCCGTGACGACCAGTTGCAGATTCCTTCCACGGCAGCGGTGTGCGTCTATCCGCCGTTCGCGGCACAGTGCAAGGAGATGTTGAAGGGGACATCCATTCATGTGGCGTGCGTCGCGGGAGCGTTCCCGGCCGGGCAGTCACCGATCGAGGTGAAGCTGGCCGAGGTACGGTACGCGGTGGCGCAGGGCGCGGACGAGATTGACATGGTGATCTCGCGTGGCAAGTTCCTTGAAGGCGACTATCGTACTGTGTATGATGAGATAGCGGCCATCAAGGAGGCCTGTGGCAAGGCGCATCTGAAAGTGATTTTGGAGACCGGGGAGTTGGGCAGTGCGGACAATATATATAAAGCGTCGCAGTTGGCGATCGCAGCGGGCGCTGATTTCATCAAGACCTCCACGGGCAAGATCAAGGTGAACGCCACGCCGGAGTCGTTCTTGGTGATGCTGGATGCGTTGAAGGCGCATTTCGACGCCACAGGCAAGCGTGTGGGCATTAAGCCCGCGGGGGGCATCTCCGACGCGCCCACGGCCATGCTTTTCCTGACGATTTTGGAGCATGTATTGGGTGAAAAGTGGTTCGATACCAGTCATTTTCGCATCGGGGCCAGCCGTTTGGCTGATAAAATCAGGGCAGAGATTTAATTTTTCAATTTTTTTTAAAAATCTTTTCCCGAATAAAAATAAATGTGTATTTTTGCACGCTAAAATTCAGAAGCATAAAACATTATAATTTTTTGTAAACCAAAACATTTTCAATTATGACTAAAGCAGAAATCGTAAGCGAAATCGCGAGCAAAACCAACATCGACAAAAACACCGTTCAGGCAGTTGTTGAAAAATTCATGGATACGGTCAAGATGTCCCTCGCCGCTGACGAACCCGTTTATCTGAGAGGCTTCGGTAGCTTCATCATCAAAGAGCGTGCCGCCAAGACCGCCCGCAATATCTCCAAGGGTGTGACCATCCAAATCCCCGCCCACAAGATCCCCGCATTCAAACCCTGCAAGACCTTCGTCGGCGTCGTCAAAAAATAACAACCGGACACTAACTTTAAATCCTAATAACTATGCCTAGCGGTAAAAAGAGAAAAAGACACAAGATGTCAACGCACAAGCGTAAAAAACGCCTCAGAAAGAACAGACATAAGAAGAAGTAAATTCTTCCTTATGTCTTATTCCAAAAAACTAAACCGCGGCCTTTTCGACTGTGGTTTAGTTTTTTCTATTTATTCTCACAAAACTATACCATGCCTGATATCACAAAAGAATTAGTCATCACTGCCCATCCCAGCGAGGTTCAGATCGCCTTTCTCGAGAACAAGCGACTGGTGGAGATCCATCAGGAGAAGACGACGGAACAGTTCAGCGTCGGGAACATCTTCTTGGGGAAAGTGCGCAAGGTCATGCCTGGTCTGAACGCGGCTTTCGTCAACATCGGCTGCGACAAGGACGCCTTTCTCCATTATCTTGACATTGGTCCCAACACACTTACATTCAACAATTTCCTACAGGGAGTCATGGCGGGCGGCAAACGCTCGCTCGGTGCAGTGGAAAGAAAGCCCGTCCTGGAAAAGGGCGGCAAGATCGGCGATGTGCTCACGGCCGGACAGCCCGTGCTGGTCCAGATCGCCAAGGAGTGCATCTCCACCAAAGGTCCCCGTGTGACCACTGAAATCTCGTTCGCCGGACGCTATTCCGTTTTGGTGCCTTACGGCGACAAAGTGTTCGTATCGCAGAAAATCAAGGGATCGTCCGAGCGCAAGCGTCTCCGCCAGATTGTCTCCGGCTTCAAGCCCCGCAACTTCGGCATCATCGTCCGCACTGTCGCGGAAGGCAAGACCGCCGAAGACCTGGAGAAAGACATCAACCAACTGTTGGAGAAATGGCAGCAGATGATCGAGAAGTTGGTCCGGGCGACACCGCCCATGAAGGCCGCCACCGAACTCGACCGCACCAGTTCCTTCATCCGCGACATCGTCAACAGTTCTTTCCATGCTATCTATGTGGATAACAAGGATTTATATGATGAAGTCCGAAACTATATCAAGTCATTCACCAATGAGAAGGATGCGACGGACATCGTCAAACTCTACAAGGACCGTTCCCCGATTTTCGAGCATTTCAACGTGGCCAAGCAGATCAAGTCGTCCTTTGGCAAGGTTGTCACCATCAAGAACGGCATCTATTTGGTGATTGAGCAGACGGAGGCGTTGTGCGTGATCGACGTGAACAGCGGTAACCGCGTCAAGTCGTCCAACTCGCAGGAGGAGAACGCCATACAGGTGAACTTGGCGGCGGCCGAGGAGATCGCCCGCCAGATGCGTTTGCGCGACATCGGCGGCATCATCGTCATCGACTTCATCGACATGTCCACCGCCGCCAACCGCACCCTGCTGTACAAGCAGATGAACGAGTTGATGGCCGCCGACCGCGCCCGTCATACCGTGCTGCAACTCAGCAAGTTCGGACTGATGCAGATCACCCGTCAGCGCATCCGCCCCGTCACGACCATTGACACGTTGGAGCGTTGCCCGGTTTGTCACGGCACCGGCAAAATCAAGCCCGCCATCCTGATCGAGGAGAACATCGAGAACATCCTCGACTTCCTTTTCCAAAAACAGAGCGAGCGGGAAATCACCATCGAACTGCATCCCATCCTTTATGCCTATTTCACTAAGGGCTTGATCAGCAAGCAGATGAAGTGGTTCTTCAAATATAAGAAATGGATTAGACTTCGCGAGAACAGCGAAGCGCATCTCCTTCAGTACAAGTTCTTTAACAAAGAGATGGAGGAGATCATCCTTTGGGATACCCAGCCGCAACAATAACGCACAACCCATCTACTAAAAGTACGACTATGCAGAAACCTTTGATACTGATTACCAACGATGACGGCTACGAGGCCAAGGGATTGCGTTGCCTGGTAGAGGTGGCCAAGGAGTTCGGCGAGGTGGTGGTGGTGGCTCCCGACGGGCCGCGTTCCGCCACTGCGCACGCCATCACGATGAGCGTTCCGCTCCGTCTCCGTCCGTACCACACCGATGACGACGGCACCCGCTACTTCCGCACCAACGGCACCCCGTGCGACTGCGTGAAGTTGGGGATGAAGGTGGTGTTGAAGAACCGTCCCGTTGACCTGGTCCTTTCCGGCATCAACCACGGTTCCAACTCTTCCATCAGCGTGATGTATTCCGGCACAATGGGAGCGGCGATGGAGGCGAGTGTGGAGAACGTCCGCGCCATCGGCTTCTCGCTGCTGGACTACGACCCTGACGCCGACTTCAGCACGGCGATGGTGTATGTGCGTCGGGTGGTGGCGCAGGTGCTGGCACACGGTTTACCGCCGTATGCCGCGCTCAATGTCAACGTGCCCAACGTGCCGCTGCCGCAGATCAAGGGCATCCGCATCACGCGGCAGGCGCTCGGCTATTGGCACGAGGAGTTGGAAGAGCGCACAGACCCCTACGGCGGCACCTATTACTGGCTCACGGGGTGGCTGGTCAACAACGACTTGGGCGAAGACACGTGCGAGTGGGCGCTGGCGCACAACTACGTCTCCATCCAGCCGGTACAACACGATCTCACCGCCCACAAATTGATTCCGTTACTTAAATTTTTGGAAGAATAATGAAGAAATTGCTTGAAAAATTGCGCCGTGACTCGTGGGGCATGGGTATCCTGCTCGGTGCGGGCGTCCCTGCCATCACCTTCGGCATCCTTTACGCCATCTTCGCCGGTATCATGGCGGCAGCAGGCCATTCCATGGACAAGGATCTCATCTGCAAGGTGATCCTGCTCAGCGTGGTGCCGAGTGTCTTTGTCATGAGATACTACTTGCTGAAGTTGAAATACGACTACACGGGGCGGGGGATTCTGCTGATGACGTTTGTTATCGCCATCATCTTCTGCGTCCTGGAGTTCTTGGTCGATTAGTTCCCCTTCTTGAAACCCTGCATGATTTCGTCGGCGCTCTTCTCGTAGCCGTCTGCTTGCAGGTATGCAGCGACGCTTTTGCCAAGATCCGTATCGGGGAAACGGTGCACCAGGTCGAGGTAGGCCTGACGGGCCTCTTCGGTTTTTCCTAAGTTCTCATAGATTTGCGCCCGGTAGTAGTAGGCCATGTCCATGCGGCGATAGCCGGTGTAGTTACGCCGCAGGTCGTCGAGGATGCTGACGGCATGGATGGCCTGTGTGTAGCGTCGGCTGGCGTCAGGGTCGCTGAAGGCGAGTTGCATCTGGGTGATGCCGGCGTAGAGCAGGAAATGGGGACTGAGCGTGTCGGCGGGGACGGCATGCGCGTAGGTGACCGCCTCTTTGACAAACTGTTTCATCTTCTCCCGATCCATCTTTCCCGCCATTGTCAGCGAGTCAATGTCGTGATAAAGGGCGACGATGGCTTGCGGATCATTGCCTTCCGCAACCTGCGTCGCCTGTTTTCCGTCATTCTCGACGGGATTCTCCTTGGCATGGCAACTTGCCAATCCTATGGCCGCTGCCACAACGATGAAAAAGACCTTGCGCATTTTTGCCAAAAGTATGAAAAATCAGTTCTTTGCGACCTTGTAACTAGGTTTGACCTTGCCGCTGGCGATGTCGGTGAGTTTGCGTTTCAGGATCATCTTCTTAAGGGAGGTGAGGTGGTCGGTGAAGACCTTGCCCTCGATGTGGTCGTACTCGTGCTGGATGATGCGGGCGACGCAGCCGCTGAGGGTCTCCTGTTTCTCTTCCAAATCCTCCGTCAGGTAGGTGATTTCGATGGAGGCAGGGCGATAGACGTCCTCATGGATGTCGGGGAGACTGAGGCAGCCCTCGTTGAACGGGTACTCCTCGCCGAACCGCTTGGTAATGACGGGGTTGATGAAAGCTAATTTTCTGACTTCCTCGTTCGGGTAGAGTTCCTGGAAGGGGGCGGAGTCGATGACGAACATGCGGAGAGACTTGCCCACCTGCGGGGCGGCCAGTCCGACACCGTTGGCGTGGTACATGGTTTCAAACATGTCGGCAACGAGTTGCTTCAACTCATCTTTTTCCATATTGACTTCGACGGCTTTTTTTCTCAACACGGGGTGTCCGTAAACGTAAATCGGTAAAATCATGGTTCTGGATTATCTCTATTGTTTTGAATTTCAAGTTGTTGTAAATAGGATTGAAGAATGATGGCCGCGCTGATGGTATCTACTAATCCTTTGTTTTGCCGCTCTTTTTTCTTCAATCCGGAGTCGATCATGGTCTGGAAGGCCATGCGGGAGGTAAAACGCTCATCGACGCGCACCACTTCAATGCAGGGGAAGCTCTTGCGCACACGGTTGACGAAGGGCTCGATGTAGCGCGTGGAGTCGGAAGGGGTGTTCTTCAGGGTCTTGGGCTCGCCAATGACGATGGTATCCACGTTTTCGGTCTCGATGTATTTTTTCAGGTAGTCGAAGGCCTGGGTGACGTGGATGGTTTCGAGCGGGTGGGCGCAGATGCGCAACTCGTCGGTGACGGCAAAGCCGACCCGTTTCTGTCCATAGTCGATGGCGATGATCCTACCCATCAGAATCCCTGTTTTTTAATGACCTCTTGCAGCACTTGCGAGAAGTACTCGTTGTCCTCTTTCTTGTATCGGCGGTTGACGTAGTCGCCGGCGAGAGTGCCGGTGTGGTTCTCCTGGACTGCCTGGAGGTTGGTAGGCGCGTTTTCCAATCCGTTATAGGCCTGTTCGATGTCGGCGTCGGTGTAGTCGTGGTAGATTTCGTGGTGGATGAGAGCGGAGTGGGGAAGTTTGGGGGTGAGGGGCGGGATGGATTCCGCGGGGTAGCCCATGGGGATGCAGGCGACGGGCACGACGTGCGCTGGAAGTTGCAGTGCATCAATAAATTGAGGTGTGTTGTAGGTGATGGTGCCGAGCCAGCAGAGGCCAAGGCCGAGGGCTTCGGCGGCGACGCAGGCGTTCTGCGCTGCGATGAGGGCGTCGGTGACGGCCCATTGGTAGGCCTGTAGGTTGTGGTAGGCGTCGGTGGGGACGGCGCGGAACTCGCAGTAGCGGTCGAAGCGGTGGAAGTCGGCGCAGAAGGTGAGAATCAGCGGGGCGTTGGTGGCCATGGGCTGGTTGAAGTGCGCCGGCGCCATCTTCTCCATCATCGCCTTGTCTTGGGTGACGATGATGCTGAAGAGTTGCATGCCGCCCATAGTGGAGCCGTTGCAGGCGGCGGCTATGATTTGGTCGAGCACGTCGGCTTCGACGGGGCGGGCGGAGAATTGTCGGATGCTGCGGTGTTGCAGCAGGGTTTCTATAGCGTTCATCATGGTGATTTACAAGGGTTTGATACCGATGATCTCGCGCACGAAGCGGACGGTGGGGGCGGCGCTGGCGTGCGCCTTCTCCTTGCCGCGGGCGAGCACTTTGCGCAGGTAGTCGTCGTTGCTGCGGAGTTCGAGGATGCGTTCGTAAATGGGGGCGTTGAAGGCGATGATGTCGGCGGCGAGTTGTTTCTTCATGTCGCCGTAGCGCACGCGGCAGGCGTTGTACTCCTCCTCGAAGAAGTTGACGGTCTCGGGGGCGGAGACGGCGCGCATGAGTGCGAACAGGTTCTCGATGGCCTGCGGCTTCGGCTGCCCGGGCACGGTCGGACCGCTGTCGGTCACGGCCTTCATCACTTTTTTGCGGATCACCTCGGGGGCGTCGGAGAGGTATATGCAGGAGTTCTCGTTGTCGGATTTCGACATCTTGGTGCTGCCGTCCAGTCCGGGAATCTTCACCAACTGCTCGCCGAAGTTGTACGCCACGGGCAGCTTGAAGAAATCCACGCCGTAGAAGCTGTTGAAGCGCTGGGCGAAGTCGCGGGTCATCTCCAAATGCTGCTCCTGGTCCTTGCCCACCGGCACCTTGTCGGCGTTGTGCACGAGGATGTCGGCGGCCATGAGGATGGGGTAGGAGAGAAGGCCGGCGTTGACGTTGTTGGGTTGGCGGCGCACTTTCTCCTTGAAGGAACTGACACGCTGCAACTCACCGACATAAACGTTCATCGAAAGCAGCAGACTCATCTCGCACACCTCGGGCAGGTCGCTCTGGACGTAGAGGGTGGCCTTCTCGGGGTCGAGGCCGGCGGCAAGGTAGTCGATGAGGACGTTCTTCACGTTCTCCCGAAGGTCGGCCGGCTTGGGGTGCGTGGTCAGCGAGTGGTAGTCGGCGATGAAGAAATAGCAGTCGTTCTCCTCCTGCATGCGGATGAAATTGCGCAGCGCGCCGAAGTAGTTTCCTAAATGAATGAATCCTGTGGGACGGATTCCGCTTAATACTTTATCCATACTGTAAAATTGGGCTGCAAAGATACAAAAATGCCGCGAGTTATCGCGTGTCGCGCGAACGTTTTTTGATGATTCCGCACTTCTTTCTTTTTTCGTGCAAATCCCTGTGAAATCTGCCGAAAAAATCGTACCTTTGCCGCGTTTTTTATAACCTAAGATTATTGTAGAATTATGGCAAATTTTTTAGCGAGACTATTTGGAACTAAATACGATAGGGATTTGAAGGCGTTGGAGCCGGTCGTGCGCGACATCAATGCTGCATACGAAGACGTGCGGAAACTTTCCAACGATGACCTCCGGGGCAAGACCGTCGAGTTCAGGGAGGTGATTCATCAGGCCGTGGCCGACAAGGAGAACCGCATCGCCGAGATCAAGCAGGAGTTGGAGGAGCATTACGAGATGCCGGTTTCCGAGAAGGAGGCGCGGTACAAGGAGGTCGAGCATTTGGAAAAAGAGGTCTATGACATGACGCAGGAGGTCCTAAACGACCTGCTGCCCGAGGCCTTCGCGGTGATGAAGGAGACCGCCCGCCGTTTCAAGGAGAATGACACGGTGGTGGTGACGGCCACGGAGCTCGACCGCGACATCGCGGCGCACCGCGAGTGCGTTACCATTGAGGGCGACCAGGCCATCTATCAGACCAGTTGGGTGGCCGGCGGCAACCTCATCAAATGGGATATGTGCCACTTCGACGTGCAATTGATGGGCGGCACAGTGCTGCATCAGGGCAAGATCGCCGAGATGGCCACCGGTGAGGGTAAGACCCTCGTCGCCACCCTGCCCGTCTATCTCAACGCGCTGCCGGGCAAGGGAGTGCATGTGGTCACCGTCAACGATTACCTGGCCCGCCGTGACAGCGAGTGGATGGGACTGCTCTACGAGTTCCTCGGCCTCACTGTTGACTGCATCGACAAGCACAAACCCAACACACCCGAGCGTAAGAAGGCATACGACGCCGACATCACCTACGGCACCAACAACGAGTTCGGTTTCGACTACCTGCGCGACAACATGGCCCGCAACCTCACCGAACTCGTGCAGCGCCCGCACAACTATGCCATCGTCGATGAGGTTGACTCCGTGTTGATCGATGACGCCCGTACCCCGCTCATCATCTCCGGCCCCACGCCCCGCGGCGACCAGCAGGAGTTCGACAAGTACAAGCCCATCGTCGAGAAGTTGTACAACGCGCAGAAGGCGCTCATCTCCGAAATCCTGCCCCAAGCCAAGCGCATGGTGACGGAGAACCCTGACATCAAGCCGGAGGAATTAGGTGCGCAACTGTTGTTGCGTTGCCAGCGTGGTCTGCCCAAAAACAAGGCATTCATCAAGTTCTTGAGCGAACCCAATATCAAGAACGTCCTCCAGCGCACGGAAGGATTCTACATGGCGGAACAGAACCGCAACATGTTCATCATCGACAACGACTTGACGCAGTTGGATGATGAGTTGAATGAGAAGATTCACAAATACAGCAAGAAAGTCGAGAATTTCAACTTCATTCTTGACCAATATGTGGCGATGGATGAGGCGAGCAAGCAGAGTCAGTTCGACACATTCCGCAAAGAGGCCGCCAACTTCCGGAAAGAGACGGAGCACCTGTTGGCGGAGACCAAGAAGCAACTCTCCCAGACCATCGACACCGAGGATCCGGGCAAGTTCGGCAAATCCTGGAACAATATCGTGACCCTGTACCGCAACTTGGGAATCCTTGACGCACAGTTGAATACCACGCCGACGGACACATTGGAGGCCTATCGCGAGATGATGACTTCGACGTTGCAGGGCGAAATCCAGAATACATCTCATATCGACCGCAAACGTTATCTGGGCGAGATGGTCCCGACGCTGGCGGCTGCACTCCCAGAGGCATCCGACCGGATGCAGGATCTGAAGGAGATCACCTTCGGTAAATATGGTTTGCATTTCGTCATCGAAGAGAAACTCAACACCGTGACCATCATGGAGAAGGGCATCGAGGCGGTTTCCCGGAATGCGGAGGAGGCCAAGTTGTTCGTCCTTCCCGAAGTCGGCACGGAGTTGGCACAGTTGGAGCAGGAGAATCTCGACCCGAAGGAGAAGGCGGAGCGCAAGAGCGAGATCCTGCGCAACTTCGCCGTCGCCTCCGAGCGCGCCCACACCGTCCAGCAGTTGCTCAAGGCCTACACCATGTTCGAAAAGGATGTCGAATATGTCATCATGGACAACAAGGTGAAGATTGTGGATGAGCAGACGGGACGTATCATGGAGGGCCGCCGCTACTCTGACGGCATGCATCAAGCCATCGAAGCGAAGGAGAACGTCAAGGTGGAGGCGGCGACACAGACCTACGCCACCATCACCCTGCAAAATTATTTCAGAATGTACAAGAAACTCGCCGGCATGACGGGTACGGCAGAGACCGAGTCGGGTGAGTTCTGGAACATCTATAAATTAGAGGTCGTGGTCATTAAGACCAACAAGCCGATCGCCCGTATCGACATGGAGGACAAGGTCTATAAGACCAAACGAGAGAAGTACGAGGCGGTGGTGCAGGAGATCATGGAACTGCACGAACAGGGGCGGCCGGTGCTGGTGGGTACCACCTCGGTCGAGGACTCCGAATTGCTGTCCAAGATTTTGAAACTCCGTCATATAGATCATAATGTCCTGAACGCCAAGCTGCACCAGAAGGAGGCAGAGATCGTGGCTGCCGCCGGTCAGCCGGGCACAGTGACCATCTCCACCAACATGGCCGGTCGTGGTACCGACATCAAATTGGGACCGGGTGTGAAGGAGATGGGCGGTCTGGCCATCATCGGCACGGAACGCCATGACTCCCGCCGTGTTGACCGCCAGTTGCGCGGTCGTGCCGGTCGTCAGGGCGATGCCGGTAGTTCGCAGTTCTACGTCTCCCTGGAAGACAACCTGATGCGCCTCTTCGGCTCCGAGCGTATCGCCAGCGTCATGGACCGTCTGGGACTGCAAGACGGCGAGGTGATCCAGCACAGCATGATCTCCAAGTCCATCGAGCGTGCCCAGAAGAAGGTGGAAGAGAACAACTTCGGCATTCGTAAGCGTCTGCTCGAATACGACGACGTGATGAACAGTCAGCGTGACACCATATACAGCAAGCGACGCAACGCCCTCTTCGGAGACCGTCTGCCGATCGACTTGGCTCAGATTTTTGAGAAGGTCTGTGAATCCATCGTGCAGGAGAACTGGGAGGCCAAGGATTATGAGGGATTCAAGGAGGATTTGATCACCATCTGCGGTTGCGAATCCCCGTATGCCACGGACAACGACTTCCTGGAAGGCCGTCCCGAACAGATGATTCCCGAGGTCTGTCAACTGGTCAACGACAACTACGCTACCCGAATGGAGACCTTGTGTACGCGCATCTATCCGATCGTGGAGCGTGTCTATTTGAACGAAGGCAGCCGTTTTGTCAACATCGCCTTGCCCATCACCGATGGCATGAAGATGCTCAACGTGGTGGCGCCCTTGAAATATTGCTACGAGACGAAGAACTACGGCATCAAGCTGTCGATTGAGAAGAGTATCACGCTGGCAGCCATCGACGATGCGTGGAAGGAGCACCTGCGCGATTTGGACGATTTGAAGACTGAGGTGCAGAACGCCTCCTATGAGCACAAGGATCCGCTGTTGATCTACAAACTCGAATCGTATGGGTTGTTCGATGCTTTGATGCACCGCATCAATCGGGAGATTGTCTCCTTCCTGACAAAGAGTGCTTTGCCGGAGTTCCAGCAGCAGCCCGAGATCAAAGAGGCCAAACTGCCCGAGTCGGATGCCAAGAAGTTGCAGACGAGCCGCAACGAAATGGGCGGTCGTCAGATGACTCCCGGCGGCAAGGGCAGTGCCCCGATCCGCGTGGAGAAGAAGGTCGGACGCAACGATCCCTGTCCTTGCGGCAGCGGCAAGAAGTACAAGAACTGTCACGGTCGCGACGAGCAGTAAAGAATCAACTATTTGAAACGCAGCGTCAAGGTGGCGCCGTAACTCACGCCGTTGTTCCACAGCGTGGGCTGCACGTAAGGTGCGGCCTGTAGCGACAGGTCGTCGGAGATGTCGAAATAGAAGAGGTGGGCATCCACGGCGGCGTCGATGATGTTGAGGAAATAGACGGCCACTCCTGCCGCGATGGCGATCTCCATGTAGCGGGTGTATTTCTGTTTCATGTTGAGTACGACCCCATCGTCTTGGGTGGACAATTCCGGTTTGAGCAGGGCTGTATTCCCTTGCATCCGGTTGCGGTATTCGTTGCGATACATCACCATTTTGTCGCCGAAGTACCAGATGAGCGTGCCGGCGGCGCCCAGGCCGGCGTAAAAGATCGGTATCTTCCACGCTTTTTTGTTGTAGATCTGTCCGGCGCCGGGCAGAATGGCCGAGAGACCGATGGCTAATTTCGGGTTGTGCTTCTTCTGAAGCACGGCGTCGGTCGTGTGGACGTGTTCGACCATGGGAGACGGGTTGGCGGAACGGTTGATGTCGCGCCCGCGCACGGCGGCCTGCGACTTGACGTTTGGACGGAGACCGGCGGAGCCGCTGTCAGCAGCGGGTGTAACGGCAGTGCTATCGACAGCCGACGGCGTGTCTTGGGCTTGCAGCAACGTGCCGCAGAACATCCAGAGGATGAGCAGAGCCAGACATGCGCGAAAAGTCTTCATAGCGGTCTATTCGGAAAGCAGTTGCATCAACTGCTTGAGTTCTTCGTCGGAACTGAAGGGGATGGTGATCTTCCCTTTGCCGGAGGCGTCGCGGGTGAGGGCGACATGGGTGTTGAAGCGGGTGGATAGTCCCGTGCGGAAGGCGATCAGTTCGTCGGAGAGTTTGACGCGCGGTTTCTTCACGGGCTTTCTCTCCGCGGCGATGCGCTTGGCCAAGGCCTCGGTCTCTCTCACAGACAGTTTCTTGGCTAGGATCTCCTTCAGCATCTTCTTCTGGGTGGTGGCGTCGTCGAAGCCGACGATGCTGCGGGCGTGCCCCATGGAGATCTGCTTGTCGCGCACGGCGATTTGCACGTCGGGGCAGAGTTTGAGCAGGCGCAGGTAGTTGACGACGGTGGTCTTGTCCTTGCCGACTTTGGCGCACAGGTCGTCTTGCGTGAGGTCGCATTCGTCGAGCAGACGGCGGAAGGAGACGGCGATTTCGATGGCGTTCAAGTCGGATCGTTGGATGTTCTCCACGAGGGCCATCTGTATCGACTGCACCTCATCGACGGAGCGCACGAAGGCGGGCACTTCGGTGAGCCCGGCGATTTTGCATGCGCGCAGGCGGCGTTCGCCTGAGATGAGCTGGTAACGTCCGTTCTCGATGGGGCGCACGGTGATGGGTTGGATCAGTCCGTAGGCCTTGATGGACTGGGCGAGTTCGGCCAGTTGGGTGTCGTCGAAGTCAGTACGGGGCTGCCCGGGGTTGACGTCGATGGCGTCGATATGGATGTTGGTGTTGCTGTCGGCCTTGACGCGCGCGGTGGAGTTGGCGTCGAGGACGGAGTATTGGCTGTCGCCGAGCAGGGCGCCCAGGCCTTTGCCCAGTTTCCCGATGTTGTTTTTCTTATCCATGGCTTAAAGTTGATAGCCGTTGTTGCTGAGGATTTCCTTGGCGAGGTTGAGGTAGTTGACGGTGCCGCGCGACTGGATGTCGTAGGTGATGATGGGCTTGCCGTGGCTGGGGGCCTCGCTGAGGCGGATGTTGCGTGCGATGATGGTGTTGAACACGATGCCCTTGCAGTGCTGCTGCACGTCCTCCACGACGGCGTTGGCGAGTTTGAGCCGCGAGTCGTACATGGTGAGGAGGATGCCTTCGATGGTGAGGGCGGGGTTCATGGCATTCTGGATGATCCGCACGGTGTTGAGCAGTTGGCCGAGCCCTTCGAGGGCGAAGTACTCGCACTGCACGGGGATGATGACCGAGTCGGCGGCGACGAGCGCGTTGACGGTGAGTTGTCCGAGGGAGGGCGCGCAGTCGATGATGACAAAGTCGTAGTCCTGTTTCACCTCGTTGAGGCAGTCGCGCATGCGGAAGTCCTTGCGGTCCATGTTGATCATCTCGATCTCGGCGCCCACGAGGTTGATGTTGGCGGGCAGCAGGTCGAGGTTGGGCGTGTCGGTCGTGAGGATGGCGTCGTGGACGGTGGCGTTGCCGATCATACAGTCATAGACGCTGGTCTCGATCTCGTTGCCCACGAAGCCGACGGCGGAGGTGGCGTTGGCCTGCGGGTCGGAGTCGATGAGCAGGGACTTGTGGTCCAGCGCTGCCAGGGATGCGGCGAGGTTGACGGCGGTGGTGGTTTTTCCCACGCCGCCCTTTTGGTTGACAACTGCGATGACCTTGCCCATTAGATCTCGAAATCAACGTCTTTCCAATCTTCGTTCTCGTTGCGCGTGTTGGATGCGAACAGCGCGTCGTCGGGCATCTGGCCTGTCTCGATGAAGTTGAGGATGCCGGCGAGGGCATTCTGGAACTTGCTGAAGTCTTCCTTGTAGAGGAAGAGTTTATGCTTCTCGTAGAAGAAAGTGCCGTTGTCGGCATTGAATTTGCGTTTGCTCTCGGTGATGGTCAAGTACTTGTCGTCACCCTTGGTCGTCTTCACATCAAAAAAGTAAGTTCTCTTTCCTGCTCTGACTGCTCTTGATAAAACTTCGTTCTTTTCTAAATTTTCCATTCTGCTTGATTTTATAGACAAACTTTTTTGCTTCCCCTGCGGGAAGATTCATACATTATTATAATAAGGTCAACTTATTCGTCAACTTCCGGCTCCTCGTACTCGAAGCGGACGGGGAGTTGGGTCTTCATGGCGACGGCCTTGCCGTTGATCTGGGCGGGTTTCCAATTGGGGAACTCCTTGACCACGCGCACGGCCTCTTCGTCCATCTCCTTGTATCCGGAGGTGCGGGCGACGGAGACCTGGGAGATGGAGCCGTCGGCGCCCACGAGGAACTGCACGGTGCAGGTGCCCTCGGCGCGTTCCGACTCGAGAGCTTCGGGGTAGGTGACGTGTTCGTCGAGATAGGCATACACATCGGCGATGCCGTCGTCGAACTCCGGCACGCGCATCGTCGTCCTGCTGGTGTCACCGTTGGAGTTGGTCTTTTCGATGACCATGTCCTCGCCGTCGCATTTGACCTCGCCGGCATCCTGGGCCATCACGGAACTGACATTCATGCAGCAGGCTGCAACCATCGTGGATACAAGAAATAACGCTAATTTTTTCATTTTACAAAATCTTATTTATTTCAGCCTGCAAAGTTACAAGTTTTTTTTGAAAAAAACGAAAAACTAAAATCTTTTTTGCACATCATATTTTCCAAAAAACTTGTATATTAGCGGCGCGAAAGAAAGTAGGGTGGGGCAGTGGCGACGGGTTTTCATAAAACGTTTATATTGTAAGACTTACACATTGATATGAAGAGATTGCTCATCGGATTCGCGGTTGCGTTTTTCATGCTTTTCGCCGCCAAAACTGCCACGGCGGGTGAAAATGTTCCCCCTGCCGACCCGCAAGGGGCGGAAGTCGATGCCGCAAAAAGTGAGGAAGGCGCCGGCGGGAAGTTCAACCCCGGGCCTTTCATCATCGAGCACGTGATCGACAGTTACGGCTGGCACATCACGGGCGATGGCGACAAGTCGGTCACCATTCCCTTGCCCGTCATCCTTTTCGAACACTGGAAGCCCACGGTCTTCATGTCCGGCAAGTTCCACCACGGGCACAACGCCTACAAGGGCTACGCCATTGGCTTCACAGAAGAGCACAAGGGACACATCGTGAAACTCGGCGGGCAGTATGCCGACTACACCGGTCCCATGGCGGACATCATCGCCCAGGAGGGCATTGCCGCGGGCGACGAGAAGTCCATGGCGGCATTGGTCGATGAAGCGGCCACGGGTGACATCTACGACATCTCCATCACCAAGAACGTCTGCTCGCTTTTCATCTCCATCATCCTGTTGATCTGCATCTTCACCTACGTGGCTAAGCAGTACCGGATACACGAAAACGAGGCCCCGCACGGCGTGCAGGGGCTGATGGAGCCGCTCATCATCTTCATCCGCGACGAAGTGGCCATTCCCTCGCTCGGCCCCACCCGCTACCAGAAATACTTCCCCTACCTGCTCACGCTCTTCTTCTTTATTTTGGTGAACAACTTGATGGGACTCATCCCCATCTTCCCCGGCGGGGCCAACCTCACCGGCAACATCGCCATCACCGGCATCCTTGCCCTCATCACCTTCCTCATCACGTCGTTCTCCGCCGACAAGCATTACTGGATTCACTTGGTCAACACGCCCGGTGTGCCGTGGTTCCTCAAGTTCCCGCTCCCGTTGATGCCCATCGTCGAGATCATCGGCATCTTCACCAAGCCGTTCGTGTTGATGGTGCGACTCTTCGCCAACATCACTGCCGGCCACATCATCGCTCTCGGCGTCATCTCTCTGATTTTCATCTTCGGCGGCATGAGCGTCGGCCTCGGCTACGGCGTCTCCATTGTTTCCATTGTATTCTATGTCTTCATGGGACTGCTGGAGTGCATTGTCGCCTTCATCCAGGCCTTCGTGTTCACCCTGCTCACAGCCATGTTCACAGGCATGGCCATGGGCGAAGAGCAAGAGGCAAAAGCATGACACATTTTTTATTCACCTAAATCAATAAACTATGTCCTTATTATCAACTTTACTGCAAGCGGCTGCTGATTCCGGCATCGGGATCGGCAAGATGGGTGCTGGCATTGGTGCCGGCCTCTCCGCCATCGGCGCCGGCATCGGCATCGGCAAGATCGGTCAGGGTGCTCTCGAGTCCCTCGCCCGTCAGCCCGAGGTCTCCGGTGACATCCGCACCAACATGATCCTCACGGCGGCCTTCGTGGAAGGTGTCGCCCTGTTCGGCATCGTGGTGTGCTTGCTCATCGCCGTGGCATAACCCTCGCCGCAAAAACGAAAAGAGTTCCCCCGCGGTTGGCGGGTGAACTCTTTTTATCTTAGATTGATTATCTTTTCTAAAACAACCTATCATACTGAAAATCATCTCTTTTTATGAAAATCTCCTTCAATTGGCTTAAACAGTACATCAGTTTTGACTTGACCCCGGAAGCGACTGCCGACTACCTCACCGCGTGCGGACTTGAAGTAGAGGGCATGGAGACGTGGGAGAGCGTGCGCGGCGGTCTGCGCGGTCTGGTGGTGGGCGAAGTGCTCACCTGCGAGCCACACCCCGACTCCGACCATCTGCACGTCACCACCGTCGATGTCGGCGGCGAGCAACCGCTCAACATCGTCTGCGGCGCACCCAACGTCGCCCAGGGCCAGAAGGTGGTCGTCGCCACCATCGGCACGGTGCTCTATGACGGCGATGAGTCGTTCACCATCAAGAAGTCGAAACTGCGCGGCGTGGTCTCCGAAGGCATGATCTGTGCCGAGGACGAGATCGGTGTGGGCACCTCCCACGACGGCATCATCGTGCTGCCCGCCGACACCAAGGTCGGCACCCCCGCCGCCAAGGTCTATAAGGTCGTCACCGACACCATCTTCGAGATCGGGCTGACCCCCAACCGCAGCGACGCCATCTGTCACTTCGGCGTCGCTCGCGACCTGCAGGCCATCCTCAAAGCCAGTGGCGTCCACTGCTCGCCCCCCATCGCACCGCTCGACCGCGAATTCCGCAACACGGTGCAGAAAGGCGGCATCGACGTGACCGTGGAGAACAAGAAGGATTGCCCCCGCTACAGCGGCGTCACCATCCACAATGTCAATGTGAAGGAGTCTCCGGAGTGGTTGCAGAACCGCCTGAAATCCATCGGCGTGCGTCCCATCAACAACATCGTTGACGTGACCCAGTATGTCATGTTCGAAATCGGGCAGCCGCTGCATGCCTTCGACGCCGACACCATCATCGGCAACCAGGTGATTGTGAAGAACTTGCCGGCTGGCACACCCTTCGTCACCCTCGATGGCAACGAGGTGAAACTCGATGCCGACGACCTGATGATCTGCAACGCCTCCCAGGGCATGTGCATCGCCGGCGTCTATGGCGGACAACGTTCCGGCGTCAACAACGGCACCAAGAACATCTTTCTGGAGAGCGCCTACTTCAATCCGGTCACCATCCGCAAGACCTCCAAGCGCCACAACTTGAAGACCGACGCCGCCTTCCGTTACGAGCGCGGCTGCGATCCGGAAATCACGGTGTATGCGCTGCGCCGCGCCGCCACCCTCATCCAGGAGATTGCCGGCGGCCTGCCGTCCGAAATCACCGACATCTATCCCGATGAGATCGAGCGCAAGAAGATCAGTCTTCGCTACGACGACATCAACCGCGTGGCGGGCAAGAAGATCGACAAGCAGGTGGTATGCAGCATCTTGCTCTCCCTCGGCATTGACCTCTCCACCACCGTTTCCGGCGAAGACCAGGTGACTGCCCTCGTGCCGTTGTACAAGGTTGACGTCACCCGTCCCATCGACCTGATCGAAGAGATCCTCCGCATTTACGGCTACAACAACATCGAGATGCCTAAGATGCTGAGTTACAACGCCAACATCCCGGCGGAGCCCACCACGCGTCCGTTGCAGAACAAGATCGCCAACTATCTGGCCAACAACGGCTTCTTGGAGGTGATGAACAACTCGCTGACCAAGGGCGCCTATGCGGAGAAGTTCGACTTCATCGATGAAAACGAGACCGTGCGCCTGCTCAACCCGTTGAGCACGGAACTCAATGTGATGCGCCAGACACTGCTCTTCGGCGGACTGGAGAACATCGACCGCAACATCAAGAATAAGCGTCCCGACCTCCGGCTCTTCGAGTTCGGCAAATCGTATGCGAAGAATCCCGACGCAGCCCCCGATGCTTCCGTTACCGAGCGTTACACGGAAAGCCGTTGGCTCGCGCTTTTCGCCACGGGCAAGAACCACGACGACCTTTGGTCGGAGCCGGCCAAGGACAACGACTTCTTCTATCTTAAAAACATGGTGGAGAACATCTTTAGATTGCTCAACATCAACACTTTTGACGTGAATGTCATCGAAGATTCGCGTTTTGTCTCCGCCATCAGTTACAGTGTGGATGGGCAGACCGTCTGCACGTTGGGTGATTTGAAACCTGCCATCCTGAAATATTTTGACATCAAGACACCGGTCAGATATGCCGAATTTGATGCGGCCATCCTTTTCTCGTTGAATTGTAAATCGGTGACTTATAATCAAATACCGCTGTTTCCTGAAGTAAAGCGTGATTTGGCGTTGGTGGTTGACAAGAGCGTCAACTACGGCACTTTGGAGCAGATTGCCTACAAGTACGGCACGAAGTTGTTGAAGCGTGTGTCGCTGTTCGACGTGTATGAGGGCGACAAGATCGAGGCGGGCAAGAAGTCGTACGCGATGAACTTTGTGTTGCAGCATGCCGAGAAGACCCTCACCGACGAGGACATCACGAAGGTGATGAACAAGTTGGTAGCGGCGTTTGAGCGCGAGGTGGGTGCCCATCTGCGGTAGTCTCTATAGGCCGCGTTTCATGCGTGAAAGAGATGTTGCGTTCGCATTATTCTTCTGATTTACAAATTATTGAATGCGGTTGCGACGAAGCCGGTCGGGGCTGCATGGCTGGGCCTGTGTCGGCGGCGGCGGTGATTTTGCCGCCCGACTATCACAACGACCGCATCAACGACTCGAAGCAGTTGTCGCGGAAGGTGCGGGAGGAGTTGCGCAAGGAGATCGAGCGCGATGCCGTGGCCTACGCCGTGGTCTTTGTCTCGCCGGAGGAGATCGACCAGGTCAATATCTTGTCTGCTTCGCTGTTGGGAATGAACCGTGCTGTGCAGCAGTTGACGGTCCGGCCGCAGTTGTTGCTCATCGACGGCAACCGTTTCCGGAACCAGACGGGTATTCCGTACCAATGTGTGGTGAAGGGCGACGCGACGTTCCTTTCCATTGCCGCGGCGTCCATTTTGGCCAAGACCTACCGTGACGAGTTGATGTATCAACTTGATAGTGAATATCCTATGTATGGATGGAAGGTGAATGTCGGCTATCCCACGCGGGCGCATCAGGAGGCCATCATCCAGTATGGACTCACACCCTATCACCGAAAAAGCTTTCATTTGAAGCGTTTGACGCAGCCCTCTTTGTTCGATGAGATCACAAAAGAAAAATAAAAATTCGTAAAGACGTTTATATCATAAAAATGTTGTAACTTTGCCCCGTAATAAGAAAACCAAATTAATCATCTAAATCATTTAATATGAGTACTGTACACAATTTCAATGCTGGACCTTGCGTCCTTCCGAAAGAGGCTATCGAATCGACCATCAACGCGATTCGTAATTTTGACAACACCGGTGTAGGCCTGATGGAGATTTCGCACCGCACCAAGGGTTGGGAGCGCATCATGGCGGAGACTCGTCAGTTGTGGCGCGACCTGCTCGACATTCCTGAAGAGTACGAAATCCTTTTCCTCGGCGGCGGTGCCAGCACCCAGTTCTACATGGTGCCTGCCAACCTGCTGAAGACCAAGGCCGCATACCTGCAGACTGGCGTCTGGGCCAAGAAATCCGCCAAGGAGGCCAAGAACTTCGGTAAGGTTGAGATCGTCGCCTCGTCCGAGGACAAGACCTACAACTACATCCCGAAGGGCTGGACAGTTCCCGCCGATGCCGACTACTTCCACATCACCACCAACAACACCATCTATGGTACCGAGATCCGTAAGGACTTCGACGCCAGCGAGATCAACAACGTGATGTTGGTTGCCGACATGTCGTCCGACATCATGAGCCGTCCCGTCGATGTGCGCAAATACGGTTTGATCTATGGTGGTGCCCAGAAGAATGTTGGTCCTGCCGGCGTTACCTTCATCATCGTGAGAAAGGACATCCTTGGCAAGACCGAAGGCCGTCCGTACATGGGCGTGCTGCCGACGATGGTCGATTACCGCACCCACGCTGCCGAAGAGGCCAAGAACATCTCCATGTTCAACACTCCTCCGGTACTGCCCATTTTCGTGATGCACGAAACCCTGACCTGGCTGAAGAACACCATCGGCGGCGTTCAGGAGATGAACAAGATCAACCTCAAGAAATCCAACATGTTGTACGAGGAGATCGACCGCAACAGCATGTTCGTGGGCACGGTTGCCGAGAAGGCCGACCGTTCCATCATGAACCACTGCTGGGTGATGGCTCCCGGTTACGAGGACAAGCAGGATGCATTCATGGCATTCGCCACCGAGAAGGGCATGGTCGGCATCAAGGGTCACCGCAGTGTCGGCGGCTTCCGCGCTTCCCTCTACAATGCTTGCACCGTCGAAGACGTCGAGGCCCTCGTCGCCTGCATGCAGGAATTTGAGAAAAAGAACAAATAAGAATCTAAAAATCAGCAAGATGAAAGTTTTAGTTGCTACAGAGAAACCTTTTGCAAAAGTCGCCGTTGACGGCATCCGTGAGATCGTCGAAGGTGCGAAGGCAGAGTTGTGTCTGCTCGAGAAATATACCGATGTCCAACAGTTCTACGATGCCGTGGCTGATGTGGATGCGCTGATCGTGCGTTCCGACAAGGTGACCGCCCAGGTCATTGACGCTGCCAAGAACCTGAAGATCGTGGTCCGCGCTGGCGCCGGCTTCGACAACCTCGACTTGGCCGCCTGCACTGCCAACAACATAGTGGCGATGAACACCCCCGGCCAGAACTCGAACGCCGTGGCCGAACTCGCCATCGGCATGATGATTTACATGGCCCGCAACACCTTCAAACCCGGCACCGGCGCTGAGTTGAAAGGCAAGAAATTGGGCATTCAGGCCTACGGCAATGTCGGTCGCCTTGTGGCGGAGAAGGCCAAGGCCCTCGGCATGGAAGTCTGGGCATTCGATCCCTTCGTCCCGAAAGAGAAGATGGAAGCCGAAGGCGTACACGTTCCCGCCACCCTGGAGGAGTTGTATGCCAACTGCAACTACATCTCCCTCCACATCCCCGCCAACGACCAGACCAAGAAGTCGATCGGCAAGAACCTCGTCGGCAAGATGCCCAAAGGCGGTTGCTTGATCAACACCGCCCGCAAGGAGGTCATCAACGAGGAGGAACTTTCCGCTCTCATGGCCGAGCGCGAGGATCTCAAGTACTGCACCGACATCGCTCCCGTGGAGATGGGGCTTTTCGAGGGCTTCGAGAAGCGCTTCTTCGCTACCCCGAAGAAACAGGGCGCCGAGACCGCCGAGGCGAACATCAACGCCGCCAAGGCCGCTGCGCGTCAGATCGTCAATTTCTTCGAAACCGGCGACAAGACCTTCCAGGTGAACAAGTAGTATCTATCTGATATTCTGTGAAAAAGACCGCCCACAGGCGGTCTTTTTTTTATCTTGAAAATGTCGTATTTTTGCCGCTCGTTTTGCATAGGCAAAAATCTTTCCAGAATGCACGCCGAAGACATCCTCACCTTCTTCACCAACGTCTTCTCCTTCGACGAGAACCATCCGCTGTTGTTCACCCAGTTCTACTTCTGGGCCTTCTTCGCGTTGGTGTTCGCCGTCTTCTCACTCACGCGCAACAAGTGCCTCCTGCGCAACTCCTTCCTCTTCTTTGTCAGTCTTTTCTTCTACTACAAAACCTCTGGGCTTTTTGTCATCATTCTCATTATCACTACTTTATATGGATTTTTCATCGGACGGTGGACAGAGAAGGCGCAACGTCCCGGGATGCGTAAGTTATGGATGATTGTGGGCGTGGTGCTCAACCTGTCGGTGCTTTTCTATTTCAAATACGCCTACTTCTTTACAGATTCATATAACACGTTGGTGCATAGCGATTTGAAAGTAGTCAACTACTTTGCGTTATGGGCCAATGAATTGAGTGGGGCCACCTACTTCGACGCGAGCAAGATCTTGTTGCCGGTTGGTATTTCCTTCTATACTTTCCAGAGTATCAGTTACTTGGTGGATGTGTATCGTCGCAAGTGCCAGGCCATCCACAACATGCTCGACTTCGGATTTTATGTGAGTTTCTTCCCGGGCTTGGTGGCGGGTCCCATCATCCGTGCCGACCAATTCGTGCCGCAACTTTACAAAAAGTACTTCCTTTCGCGCCGTCAGTTCGGCATCGCGGTCTTTTGGATCCTCAACGGCTTGGCCAAGAAGATTATTATGAGCGACTTCTTGGCAACCAGCTTCATTGATCGGGTCTTCGACAATCCATACCTGTTCACGCCGTTCGAGAACCTGTCGGCGCTGTTTATCTACTCGTTGCAGGTCTATGCCGATTTTTCGGGTTACACCGACATCGCCATCGGCGTGGCCATGCTGATGGGCTTTTACCTGCCGGTGAACTTCAACTCGCCGTACAAGGCCACCAACGCCGGTAACTTCTGGAAACGGTGGCATATCTCGTTGTCCAACTGGCTGAAAGACTACTTGTACATTCCGATGGGCGGCAACCGCAACGCCACGGCGGCCACCTTCATCGTGATCGTTTTGGTGGCGTTGGCGGCCATTTTCCTATCGGGCAGTTGGGGATTGGCGCTCGTCTTGGGGGGGATCGCCTTGATTTTGGGGATAATGGCCATCTTCTGGAAGGCGTCGCGCAAGAAGATCAGCACCAACATCAACAACATGAACACGATGTTGCTGGGTGGACTTTGGCACGGTGCGAGTTGGAACTTCATGATCTGGGGTGGATTGAACGGGTTAGGCATCCTGGTTTACAAGTTTTGGAAGTCGGTGGCGCTGCCGGTGCGCACAGCCGTTATCGTGCTGGTGTTCGGCGGGTTCGTCGCGTCGAACCATTTCTTTCCGATGCCGTTGTTGAAAATCGGCTGTGTGTGGACGGGCGCGATTGCGGCGGGCACGGTGATCAAGCAGTTGGGGGCTATCATCTTCAAAAAAAAGTACGTGGGCTGGCTTGACAAGGTGTGGGGCATAGCGCAAACGTTCGTATTCATCTCCTTCACGCGGTTGTTTTTCCGTTCCGGGTCGAATTTGGATCCCGCGACGGCCAACGAGACGGCTTGGAACACAGCGAAGTCGATGGTGACGCAGATTGGCGGGCAGTGGGATTTCTCACTCATCCCGCAGATCGTATCGACGTATGCGTCCGTGTTCATGCTGTTCGGCATCGGCATGGTCATCCACTGGCTGCCAGACCGTTGGAAACGCTGGTATCGGTACAACTTCGCGATGATGCCGTTGTGGCTAATGGCTTTGGTCGTGGTAGTGACGATATTCGCTTTATATCAATTCATCACCGCCGACATGCAGCCATTCATCTATTTCCAGTTTTGATGAAGAAGTTGCGGAAGCCATTTGTTTTTCTCTTCTAAAATTCAACTTCTAATTTGTGCAAAACACGTTTTTTATTCAAGAAAATACGTTTTTCGCTTTGATTTTTTTTGTAATTTTGGCGGCTAAAAAATCTTTTTTTCGAATTAATCATCAAAATCATTTTAATATGAAAAAAATCTTTCTTCTCGGTTTTTTGTTGATGGCGTTTTCGGCACTTCAGGCGCAGACTTGCCAGGTGCAAGAGAACAGTTTCCAGAACGTGCGCGTGCACTTCACCGCTGGTTCTCTTTCCATCACGGATGTCAACACCCCTGCGGGTGATTTCAGTCGTGTAAGCATGGACGACACCTACCTCACCACCGCCGTTGGACAGCCGCAACTACCTGTGATGGTTCGTCTTATGGAGATTCCGCTCTGCGATGGCGTGGAGTATGAGATCACCGCATCCCATTACCAGGACTACAGTGCCGAGGCGCTCGGCGTCCACCATCCGCTGTTCCCGGCCCAGCCCGCCAACTTCAAGTCCGGGCATGACACCCCCGAGTTCGCCTACGATGCAGCCACCTACAGCCGCGACCAGTGGCATGGCGACCTGATCACCGTGGAGAAGAGCGGCGTGGCCCGCAACATCAATCTCGCTACCGTCTATTTCTCGCCTGTGCAGTACAACCCCGTCACCAACCAGTATCGTGTTTATGACGACATCGAGGTGAACTTCACCTTCCAAAACGCTGATATTCCGGCCACATACGAGATGAAGTCGTTGCACGGCAACGCGGTCTTCAACGGATTGCGTTCCCACATCATCAATCCGGTGGAGGAAACACGCGAACACACCTTCAGCGCTCCCATCAAGTATTTGATTGTCGCCAACAGCATGTTCCGCGGCCAACTGGATGAGTTTGTCGCTTGGAAGCAGCGTCAGGGCTTCTCGGTTGAGATCGCCTACACTGACGACCCGGGAGTGGGCACCACCACTACGGCCATCGCAAACTTCATCAAAGCCAAATACACCAACGCCACCGAGACCGAGCCGGCTCCGACATACGTGTTGCTGGTGGGCGACATCGCGCAGATTCCTGTCTTCAACGCGCAAGTTTCCGGCGAGAACCACAAGACCGACCTTTACTATTTCACTTGGACCGATGGCGACTATTTCCCGGATTGCTTCTACGGCCGTTTCTCTGCTCAGAACGCCACCCATCTCAGCAACATCCTCGCCAAGGTGATGCAGTACGAGCAATACACGATGCCAGATCCCACTTACCTGAACGACGCTGTGCTGGTGGCTGGCTCCGATGCCAGCTGGTCACCCACGCACGCCAATGGGCAGATCAACTATTTGGCCAACAACTATATCAATACGGAATATGGTTTTTCCAATGTCCACACCTATCTTTATAACAGCAGCAGCCAGGCGGCGCAGATCCGGGCCGACATCGGCGCGGGTGTCGGCTATGCCAACTACACGGCTCACTGCGGCTCGGACGGCTGGTCGGATCCGGAATTCAACACTTCGCAGATCTCCGCGATGAGCAATGTGGACAAATATCCCTTCATGATCGGCAACTGCTGTCTCTCCAACAAATTTGATGAAAACGAGTGCTTTGGCGAAGCGTTGCTGCGTACCGCCAACAAGGGTGCGGCCGGATACATCGGCGGTTCCAACAGTACCATTTGGGATGAGGACTTCTACTGGTCTGTCGGCGTACGTTCCACCATCAACGCCAACGCCACTTACGACGCCGCCCATCTCGGCGCATACGACCGCATGTTCCACACCCATGGGGAGGACTTCTCCGACTGGTATGTCTCTGCCGGCTCCATCATCTACGGCGGCAATCTCGCCGTGGAGTCCGCATCTTCCAGTTACAAACTTTACTATTGGGAGATCTACCACCTGATGGGCGATCCCTCCATGCTGCCGTGGCTGTCGCAGCCCGAGCCGATGACTGTTAGTGCCCCCGCCGCCATGGTCAGCGGCGCCACGGATATGACGGTGACTGCCGTGCCTTACGCTTACGTCGCATTGACGGAAAACGGCAGCGTCATCGCTGCCGCCACGGCCTCTGCTACCGGCGTCGCCACCCTCACCTTCAATCCGGTTTTGGCCTCCAACACCTACGAGTTGGCTGTCACGGCCCAGAATTACCAGCCCTTCTTCCAGACCATCACGGCCATCGTCCCCGATGGACCGTATGTCGTGACCACCGACATCGCCCTTTCCAACGGTCAGGAACCGAACTACGGCGGCTATGTCACCCTTGACGCTACGCTGCGCAACCTCGGCGTCGATGGCGCTTCCAACATCACCAGCACCATTGCTCTTGACAATCCCACCTCCGAAGTGAGCATCGTCGAAAGCACGATCACCCTGTCGGCGCTGGCGGCCAACGACCATCAGTCCTTTGCCGGCGCTTTCGGCATCAACATCGCCAACGACGTGGCCGACCGCACCAACGTGCCCTTCACCATCACCACCACTTGCGGCGACCAGACTACCACGACCCACTATGTGATGACGTTGCAGGCCCCTGTCCTGAGCAACACCGTGGTGAGTTCGGCAGAGGCCGAGGGCAACGACAACGGCTCCATCAACCCGGGCGAGACCGTCACCCTGCGTATCACCACACGCAACGCCGGCCATGCCAATGCGGTTGGAACCTATTCACACCTGTCTTGCGCCTACGACCAGGTCACCATCGCCAACGACGACATCGCCCTTGGCGATATTCAAGCCCAAGGCAGCAGCGTCTCCGAGTTCACTATTCAACTGAGCGGCAACGTTCCTGAGCCGTTCATCATTCCCTTCATCCACAACCTCTACGCCGGTGCATATTCCTACACCGATACAGTCTATGTATTTGTAGGTGAATGTGTTGAGGACTTTGAAACGGGAGATTTCTCGAAATTCAACTGGTCGAACAGCAGCAATGCCTGGACGGTGGGCAACGGCGCATACGAAGGAAGTTATTGTGCGGTTTCGAAGAGTGGCATGAGTTATGGCAACAGTTGCACGCTCACCCTCTCCATCCATGCGGCGGCCAACGACAGCATCTCCTACTATCGTCGTTTCAACGCCGGCAGCGGTTGGTACGGCAATGACGAGTTCGCCTTCCTGATTGACAACGTGCAGCAGGAGTCCATCACCACCACCACGCCGTGGGGACGCGCCGCCTTCCCGATCAGTGCCGGCACGCACACCATCAAGTTCAAGTTCAGCCGCGAAGCTTACGGTGGCAGTTCCTCCACCGCCCGTGTCGATTACATCAAGTTCCCGATGGACGGCGAGATGGCCCCGCTTGCCATTGCCGAAGCTGAAAGCCACATTCTCTCGGTCTATCCGAACCCCGCTATAGAGAGCGTGAACATCACCCTGCCTGAAGGCAACGCCAACTATCAACTGACGCTTTTCGACCTGAACGGCAAGCAGTTGATGAGCCGCACCATCAACGCCGGCTGCGACCTCTACACCCTTGACGTCAGCCACCTCACCAGTGGCATCTACCTTATCTCCATCTTCAACGACAACGATGCCTTCACCGCCAAGGTCGTGAAGCAGTAATCATTAAATAGAAAACATGAACATTGCAATACTCGAACCGCTCGGCGTTTCGACGGAATACCTTAAAGAACGGATTGGCAACAAGATAGGCGATAGCCACCAACTTACTTTCTACCCTGACCGCAGGGAGGACGAAGCCACGTTGGTGGCTCGTAGCCAGGGCGCCGACATCGTGGTGCTCAGCAACATCCCCTACCGAAAGGCGGTCATCGAGCGGTGTCCGCAGTTGAAGAAGATCTGCGTCGCCTTCACCGGCATGGACCACATCGACCTGGGCTATTGCGCCGAACGTGGCATCGAAGTGAAGAACTGCGCGGGCTACTCCACCGTGGCCGTCGCCGACTTGGTGTTCGGGCTGGTGCTATCGCTGGCGCGTAACATTCCCGCCTGCGACGTCGCCTGCCGCAACCAGGGGACGAAGAACGGGCTTGTCGGTTTCGAGTTGGCGGGCAAGAAGTTCGGCATCCTCGGACTGGGTGCCATCGGCAGCCGCGTGGCCGACATCGCGCAGGCCTTCGGCTGTCAGGTGTTCGCCTACACGCGCACCCCGAAGAGCCATCCCGGCGTGACGTTGGTGGAGAAGGACGAACTCTTCCGCACCTGCGACATCATCTCGCTACACACCCCGCTCAACGACGAGACCCGCGGTCTGGTAGGAGCGCACGAACTGTCGTTGATGGCGCCGACTGCCTATCTCATCAACACCGCCCGTGGCGGCGTAGTCGATACGGCCGCCCTTGTGGATGCGTTGAAGCACAAGCGCATCGCCGGCGCCGGCATCGACGTGTTTGACATGGAACCGCCCATTCCCGCCGATTATGAGTTGGCCCACCTGCCCAACACCGTCGTCACCCCGCACGTGGCCTTCGCCACACGGCAGGCCTTCGAGAAACGCGCCGACATCATCGCCGACAACCTGAAACTTTGGGTTTAGGAATTTCACAACCATATCTGAACCTGTTATTTATGAAAAAGTACGCCCTGTTCGCACTCCTTTTTCTTTTGGCTCACGCCGTCACCTATGCTTGCGACACCACCCGCGTCGCCGACAAATCCAACTGGCATGTCGTCTATGTTGACAGCGAAGAGTTGACTGGTGAAGGGGCTGGCAATGGAAACGCCATCCACTGCATTGACAACGATTCATCCACATTTTGGCATTCCGAGTGGCAGAACCACTCCTACGACTATCCGCACGAGATTTGGATTGATTTGGGTGATACGTTGGCCATCAACGGTTTCGGCTTTCTGACCCGCAACAACAACACCCGCAACGGGCGTATCAAGGACTTCGTTTTTTACGTCACGCTCGATACGCTCGACTGGGGCGATCCGCAGGCGCTGGGGCAGTTGGAGTACCCGCAGCCGAACAGCGGCGTGCAGCAGAGTGCCAACGTCTTCTTCGGTGCCGTGCGCGGGCGTTACGTGCGCCTCGTGGGACTGAGCAGCGTGGCGGGCGACAAGTACGCTATGATCGCTGAATTGGATATCTACTGCGACACCGAGTGCGAACCGTCGGGACAGAACAACCAGGTTGTCTATACGGAACCTGTTGACAGACAACTCTCTACCAATCCGCCGTTTGCCGTCCATGCGCATGCGTCTTCCGGTCTTCCGCTCACCTATGAAGTCGTTTCGGGGCCGGCTACCATCGCCGACACCATCGTCACCCTCACTGGAGAGGGTGGGGTGGTGGAACTGCGCATTGCTCAGGAAGGGGACAGCGCCTTCTATCCCGCAGAAGCCATCATCACTTTCGAAGTCATCAACCTGATGGACTTTTCGCCCGAAGTGAACCTGAAGCTCACCGCTGCCTATCCTGTGGAGATGCCGTCGTTGATGCCCTATTTGCTGCACACTTCAACATCTATACAAGAACAAGAATACCTGGACGTTACATCCGTACAATACTCCATTGACGGGGGCGAATTTGAAGACGCGACTTTCGAGAACGGCGACTTCGCCTACTGGTGGACGCCCTCCGACTTCGGCAGTCATACCATTGTCGTCTTGGCGACTGCTTCCAACGGCAACACGACGACCGAGACGGTGACTGTGCAGGTGACCGACGAGTACAACGACCGCAGTGAGCAGACGTTCGACGATGCCGTCATCGACGCCGGAACCATTGGATCACAGTGGTACTATGGAAGTTACGAACTTCCGCAGTTCGTGGCTGCCTACGACTCCATCCAAGCGCACCTTTACGTCACCTGTCCGAACGTGCCGGGGGGCTGCGACGATTGGGACCGTCTCGCCTGGATTCAGGTGAAGGATCCGAGCGGTAACTGGGTCGAGTTGATCCGTTACATCACGCCTTACGGCAAGGGCTGCACCCACGAGATTGACGTCACCGACTTCGCCTCGCTGTTGCAGGGCAAGGTCGATATGCGGATGTACATTGAGACGTGGGGCACGGGCGGCTGGCAGATGGATCTGGTGTTCGAGTATTTCAAGGGCACGCCGCCATATCCGTACAGTTATGTGGAAGAGATGTGGCAGGGCACGTACAACTTCGGCGATCCCACCAACCTGCAGCCCGTGGATACCGTTACCGTCGGCATTTTCCATGCGGCGGCTGCGGCGCACCTGCGACTGGTGACCACCGGCCACGGCTGGGGCGACAACAACACCGGCAATGCCGCTGAATTCTACCACGCCGTTCACCACCTGCAGATCAACGGCGAAGACGCCTTCGAGCAGGATTTATGGACCGACTGTTGGCCCAATCCCGACGGCTGCAACGGTCAGTCCGGCACTTACAAGTACGACCGCGCCGGCTGGTGTCCGGGCAGCATTGCGAAGCCCTTCTTCTACGACGTCACCAACTACCTATGGATGACGCCTTTCCAGCTGTCATACATCTTCCAGACCTCATATCAGGACCTCTGCCACCCGCACAATCCCGACTGCGTGAGCGGCACGACCTGTGAGGACTGCAACGCCAGTTACAACCCGCACTACCGTGTGTCGTGCTATCTCATCCGCGAGAGCAACCAGCCCTGCGTGCTGGGCACGGACGAGCCGGCGCACCACGCTTTGGTCGATGAGATCGACTTTTCGGTCTATCCGAACCCGAGCCATGGGCAGTTCCGTGTCACCTTCACGCAGCCGTTGCGCGACCTGGTCTGCGCCATCGTCACTCCGGACGGCAAGACCCTCCGCACTTACTTCTTCGACAGCGCGGCCGATGCCGAAGCGCATCTGTTCAACGTGTCGATGTTGCCCAAGGGCGTCTATTTCTTCCAGGTATATACGCGCGGCGGCTTGGATGCCCGCAAGATCATAATCCAGTAAATTCAAGAGAGCATGTTCCAGAAAGTCATCCGCGGATGCGTGAACATGGTGCAGCGTTGGCTGCCCGAGCCATTCGTATTCGCCATCATCCTCACGTTGGTCGCCATGGTCTTGGCGATGCCGATCTGTCATCAGACGCCGCTCGAAGTCGTTGAGCACTGGGGTTCAGGTGTGTGGGGACTGTTGGCTTTTTCGATGCAGATGGCGTTGGTGTTGGTCTGCGGATCGGCGTTGGCGACGGCGCCCGCCATCCGTCGGGGTATCCGATTCATGGCGGGGTTGCCGAAGAAGCCGGCGGGAGCGATCGCGTTGGTGACGTTGGTTTCAGCCATCGCCTGCTGGCTCAACTGGGGGTTCGGACTCATCGTGGGCGTCATCTTCGCCAAGGAGATCGCGCGCACGTTGCGTGGTGTCGATTACCGGCTGCTCATCGCCTCGGCTTACAGCGGCTTTGTGGTGTGGCATGCCGGGCTTTCGGGTTCGATTCCGCTCACCATGTCCACCGACGGCGAGTCGCTGATGCGAGCCACCAACGGCGCGCTCACCACGCCCGTGCCTGTCGGCCAGACCATCCTCGACCCGCACAACCTCGTCATGGTGGCGTTGGTCATCGGGGCGATCGTGCTGGTCAACTCGCTCATGCACCCGAAGAACCCTTTGATGGTGGTGGCTGTCGATCCGTCGTTGTTGGCGGAAGAGGAGACCGTTGCGCGGGGCAAGGCGACCACGCCGGCGGAGAAGTTGGAAGGCAGTCGTCTGCTCACCTGGATTATCGGCGGTATCGGCCTGATATTCTTGGTGGTGCGCCTCGGTTTTCGCGGTGGCGCGTTCGATCTGAACGCTGTCATCATGTTGTTTTTGTTCACGGGCTTGCTGATGCACGGCACGCCGTATGCCTATGTGAAGGCGTTTGGCAAGGCGGCGTCGGGGGCTTCGGGCATTTTGTTGCAGTTCCCCTTTTATGCCGGCATCATGGGCATTATCACCGGGGTGGGGGAGAGCGGTATTTGTTTAGGCACGGTTGTCAGCGACGCCTGCATTTCGGCGTCCACGCCGCTCACGTACCCGCTGTTGACGTTCGTCTGTGCGGCGGTGCTCAACATGTTCGTGCCGTCGGGCGGCGGGCACTGGGCCATCCAGGCGCCGATCATGTTCGGCGCGAGCGCCAACTTGGGTGTCGATCCCGGGCTTACCGGCATCGCCATTGCCTGGGGTGATGCGTGGACCAACCTCATCCAGCCCTTCTGGGCGTTGCCGGCGTTGGCCATTGCCAAACTGAGCGCGAAGGACATCATGGGCTACTGCCTCATCGACCTTTTCGTCACGGGCGTGATCATCTGCGGCGGCCTGCTGGTGTGGGCGTGGTGATGGATGTTGAAAGCGGCGGAGCCGCGCGCCGCCACATCAAAAAAAATCGTACTTTTGCATCGTAAAAACCATCCACTATGAAAAAAACCATCCTGTGGATTGTCGCGGCGTGCCTTCTCGCACCCGTCCCGGCATCCGCGCAACACGAACATAGCGACCTGCACCACGAAATCGGCGTCACCGCCGGCCCCGTCTCCGGACTCGGCTCCCTCGTCTATGGCACTGTCGGCTTCTTCGAGGCCCTCGGCAGCAGCATCTCCAAACGCGCCGTGAAGATGGATCTGCGCGGCCACTACGGGCTGCACTACTACTATCAGGTGAAGTGGTGGTGCCAGGTGGGCGTGAAGGCCACCTTCGAGAACGCCCGCACCACCCGCTACACCGACTCCACCCAACTCGTCGTCAGCGAGAAATCCGACCTGAGTATCTGCTCGCTCATGCCCAGCGTGCGCTTCACCTACCTGAACCGCCCATGGGTGCGTCTCTATTCCGGCATCGACCTCGGCATCGGCTTCGTCCTCAACCAGAAACGGACCTACACCGCCGACGCCCAGCCCGACCCCGGAAGTGCCCAGGCCATCTTCGCCTTCAACATCACCCCCATCGGCGTCAACGTCGGCAAACGCTTCTTCGGCATGTTCGAGACTAACATCGGCCTCGACTCCTTCGTCAAGGTCGGCATCGGGGCGAGGTTTTAGGGGAAAGGATGAAGATGGTGTGATGAAATAGAAAAGTCGGCGGAGGTTGCCCTCGCGCCGACTGGGGTTTGGTTTGGGAAAGGGGTTTCCGTTCACCAAGGAACGCTTTCTGTGTTGGGATCAAGCCACAGGACAGCCGTTTAGTTGCATCTGTACATGTCCATGCCGGCCTCGTCGTTGAGTTGCTTCTGCATGTCCTTGCAATCCTTGCTCGACATGTTCTCATCCTCGAAGACGGGCGCCATGCCTGTCACGTCGGTTTTGATTTTGCACTTGCAGCCCTTGCTGCAAGAAGTCGTCATCAGCCCTAACAAGGCTACACAAACGGATACGAACAGTAATTTTTTCATTGTGTTTTCATGACCTCTGGGGTTAATAAAATTCCGGCGCAGGAGCAGCCCGCTGGTGAGGTCGTTTTACAACGGGCTGGAGATCCGACGCCTCGGTTTATGGGTTAGACGGTTTTGCGTTTGTTGTGTCGATGACCACGGTCACCTTCTTCTGTTTCACCTTCTTGACGACGACGGGGGCTTTCCTACTCCCATCTGTGGGGGCAGTTGCAGCCACGGTGTCGGCGCCCTCGGGTACGGTCGGTTGCTGCCGGACACTCTCGGTCGGCAGCGGCGACGTAGGACTTGCCGGCAACGGCGAGCCACAAGTGTCGATGGCGACTGTCGGGGACGGCTCCGGCGACGGGGCGGGGGAGTGCTCCGACGGCATCTCCGTCAGCGGCGCGGTGTTGGGCAAGTCCGGGACGGACTGCGACGGCTCCGTCGTGACGAGCGGAAGGATGACACTGCCGGCGGCGGCGGTGACAGCCACGGTGCCGAGCATCAGGGGGAGATGGTGCTCCGCGATGCGGAGCCGGAGCGGTGGCAGCGGAAAATTCGCGAGCCCGCTTCCGCCCAACGTCTTGTGTGTCTGAGGCGGCAACGTGAAGTCCCGAAGTTTCCGACTGACTATCCGATCCATCGCTTGCGCCTTCGGGCAAAATAGGGGTAGCATGAACATGGCAATGGCTCTTTTTTGTTTGGCTTTGCTGAAAAGGATGGCCTGCAACTTGGCCCGTGCCCGCGCTAAGTGCGACTTCGACGTGCCAACGGAGATCTCCATCAGGTCAGATATTTCTTTGTGGGATTTATGTTCGAATACATACAGGTTGAAGACCGTACGGTGGTGTTCGGGCAGCTTCCCGATGGCCTCAAGGATCTCCTCCTGCGTGAAGTCGGCTTTCTGGATGACCGCTATAATGTCGTCTTCCGGTGCCTCTTCCGACTCCTCGATGGGATCCGCCACCATGCTTTCGTCGAATGCCTCGCTCCGATGGGACCACTGTTGCCGCAGGTACTGGAGTGCTTGGTTGACTGTGATCTTCCTCAACCACGCCGCGAAGTCGCCGCTGCCACGGTAACTTTCCGACTTCTCGATGGCGGTCAGAAAGGCGTCGTGGGCGATGTCTTCTGCCGTCTGTCGATCAGGAATATAACGGTAACACAGTCCTATCATTTTAGGTATCAGTTGATTATATTTTCTAGACCAAAATGCTTTCGCGTCCATTAGAAATTCAGAGTTAGTCCGATGCCATCGGGAGTGCCGCTGAAGGAGAGCCGGATCGGCGGGGCATAGGCAAGGTGGTGGATTTCGTTGTATGAAGATGCGGCTTTTCTGACTTTGAATTTTCCCCGTCGGTTGATGACAACCCCGGCACGCAGGCAGATGCCGCCCACCAACACGCCGCAAGCAAACATGGCAAAATTCCCGCGTTGGAATTTCTGGTATTCCGTCCCGAACAGGGGCTGCCGCGTCGATATGCCGGTGCTGAAGAAGCTGAAGCCCACAGCCGCCACCGCAATGCTCAGGGAGCCGACGACGTAGCATGCGTAGGAGCCGTTGACCATGCGCCGCCCCTGCCTGTATTGGTTGTAGTCCGTCGGGGTGAGCAGGCCCTGGAGCGTTTCATTCGACATCGGCACGAACTTCCCCAGTGTCTCGTCCTGTACTCCGATACGCGCCCGGTGACTCGACAGATAGACATTTGAAGAGTCGGGCTGGCTCTTCCTCTCGTCAGTGTTTCCCTGCCCAATGTACAGCGTGTCATAAGTGATCTCCTCTTCATACAGAAAGACGGTGTCCTGGCTGGGAATGTCTTGCCCGTAAAGACTCAACGACGGGTCAAATCCTCCCATGTATAACATGAAGATCATCAGCAACGGGCGCATGGCTGCGGTATATTGGTGGATGTTTTTAGGTTTCATTCTCTGGAATAAGGATGCAGAAAATGAAAAAGGTTGCACCCTTTTTTGAAAAAAAATTGTTCTTTTTTTGATGAAAGAAAGTATTGCGCTCATAATGAATGAGTTATGATGAGATTTTTTTTTGTGATTTTTTTTATTCCAATAAAAAAAAGACAGTGGATGAAGTTTTTTTCATGATTTTTTTGAAAAAATGATCGGCAAAAAAACATGATAAATGATTCGTATTAATCCGCATTAATCTAATCCGCAATTAATCCGTGTAATTCGTAGTTCCCAAAGCAGCGAAGCCGCGCTTAACGACGCCCGAAATCCTACTCCTCTACGATGTCGAAATCCATCTGGCGGCGCAGCAGATCCACGGAAGCCACCCGCACTTTGATGTCGTCGCCGAAGCGGTACGACTTGCCGCCGTGCAGTCCGACGAGCGTGTAGTTCTCCTCGTCGATGTAGTAGAAGTCGTCGTTGAACTTGCGCATGGCGATAAGCCCTTCGCACTTCGAATCCTTGAGTTCGGCGAAGATGCCCCACTTGCAGATGCCGCTGACGGTGGCGTCGAAGGTCTTGCCGATCTGGTCCTCCAGGTATTCTGCCTGCTTGTATTTCACGCTGTTGCGCTCGGCTTCGGTGGCCTTCTGCTCCATCTGTGAACAGTGGTTGCAGAACTCCTCGTACTGGTCGGCGGGCACCGACTCGCCCTTCGCTAAATAACGGTCGAGCAGACGGTGCACCATCAGGTCGGGATAGCGGCGGATAGGGGAGGTAAAGTGAGTGTAAAAGGGGAAGGCGAGTCCGTAGTGGCCGATGTTTTCGGTGGAATAGACGGCACGCGCCATCGTGCGGATGGAGAGTTTGCAAAGCATGTCGAACTCTTTCTTTCCCTGTGCCTGGCGGAACAGCCCGTTGAAGGAACTGGAGACCGTCTTGGGAGATCCGACCTTGAAGTCGTACCCGATTTTCTTGACGAAGTTCTTGAATGTCAACAATTTCTCTTCCAACGGCTTGTCGTGGATACGATAGACGAAGGTCTTGGGCTCTTTGTTGGCGCTGGTGCGCTTGCCGATCTTCTCGGCCACCCGCTTGTTGGCCAGCAGCATGAACTCCTCGATCATGAAGTTGGCTTCCGTGGCCACCTTGAGATAGACGCCGATGGGCTTGGCGTTCTCGTCGAGTTCGAACTTGACCTCTTCTGTCTCGAAGTTGATGGCGTTGTTCTCGAAACGGCGTTTGCGCATGATACGGGCTAATCCGTTGATGGTGTTGATTTCGTCGGAAAGGCGGCCTTTGCCGTCGTCGATGATCTTCTGCACCTGTCCGTAGTCGAAGCGCTCGTCGGAGTTGATGACCGTATGGCCGAACCATTCGCGCACCACCTTGGCATCGTCGTCGAGTTCGAAAACGGCGCTGAAGCAGAGTTTGTCCTCGTGGGGACGCAGCGAGCAGAGGTTGTTGGAAAGGGCTTCGGGCAGCATGGGAATGGTGCGGTCAACGAGATATACGGAGGTGCCGCGGTCGTAGGCCTCGCGGTCGATGGCGGAGCCGGGGCGCACGTAGTAGGAGACGTCGGCGATGTGGACGCCGATGCGATGGTGGCCGTTGGGCAGGCGCTCATAGGAGAGGGCGTCGTCGAAGTCCTTGGCGTCGGCGGGGTCGATGGTGAAGGTGGTCACCTTGCGGAAGTCGCGGCGTCCCTTCAGCGCCTCGGCGCCGCTGAGGGCGACGATGGCCTCCGCCTCCTGCTCCACCTCCTTGGGAAAGCTGACCGGGAAATTGCTCTCCGCCAAGATCGACAGCATCTCGACGTCGTTGTCGCCGGGCTTGCCGAGCACGTTCACCACCTCGCCGATGGGGTTCTTGCTGCCGGGCGTCCAATCCACGATCTTCACCACCACCTTGTAGCCATTCTTGGCCTTGCGCAGCAGCCGCCCCGGGATGAGGACGTCACGACGGAAGTTGTTGCTGTCGGGGATGAAAAAGGCGATGCCTTTGTCGATGCGGATGATGCCGACGAGTTGCTGCTGGCTGCGTTCGAGCACTTGCACCACCTCGCCCTCAGGCCTGCGGTCCTCGCGGGGCGGGAAGAGCATCACCTTCACCAAGTCGCCGTGCAAGGCATTGCTGAGGTTGCGCTCGGCGATGAAGATGTCCTCGTCGTCGCCCTCTTGCAGCACCCACGCCGAACCGCTGTACTTCACTTCCAGCCGCCCAGTGACGTAGTTGCGCCCCGTGGTCTCCTTGTTCATGTATTTGTGGTTGAGCCGGTACTTGCCGCGCCCCACCGTCAGCAGGATCTTCGCCTTCACGAATTTCCCGATCACGCGCTTCACTTCCTCACGCCCCTGCTTGTCATAGATGTTGATCTTTGCCGCTATCTGCTTGTAATTCAACTTCTCATTGCCTGACGACAGTACTTGTATAATTCTGTTTTCAATGTTTTCCATAGTTGAAAATTTGCGGTTGCAAAATTAAGGTTTTTGTTCAAACTGAAAATCATGTTTTTTTTTCACTTTTCTTCCACTAGTGGCCGTTTTTTTTCAGTCAATGAACAACTATAAAAAAAATTTTTCTATTTTTGCAGCGTAAATATTAAATTGATATAAAATGTATCAACTGAAAAAACTTCTTATCCTTGCTCTTCTGTTCTGGATTCCGGCCACATCGTTATGGTCGCAAACCATTGTGCAGACAACCGATGTGACTGTGGTTTACAACAACAACCAGTCGCCGTCAGACTTTGAAAATGTCACGAAATTCTACTTTTCGGGCGACAACCTGATGCTGGATCAGGCGGGCGTGGTCACCTCCGTGCCGGTCTCGACCATCCGTCGGCTGGAATTGGATGCCGTGAGCACCGTCATCGGCGGCACGTCCGATTGGGGTGACAACGCCATCCTCATCTACCCGAACCCCACTTCCGACCACCTCTACTTCGCCACCAATGTCGAGCAGAACGTGCAGGTGTCGGTCTTCACCCTCAACGGCCAGTTGCTGCAACAACAGCAGTTGAGCACGTCGGAGAGTCTGGATGTCAGCAACTTGCCGCGCGGCATGTACGTCATCCGTGTCAATGAACAGACATACAAATTCTCAAAATTCTAAGCCATGAAGAAGTTGTTGACTACCCTTATCACCATTTTCATCCTCTGCGGTTTCGCTTCCGCGCAGGAGCAGCGTATCATATACTACAACGGCAGCAATCCTGTCCACACCCAGTTGATCGACCAGATCGACAGCGTATGTTTCCAGAACAACATCTCCATACTACATAATAATATTGGGGAACCCGATTTCATGTTCCCGGTAGTGGGCATTGACAGCATCGTCTTCAGTTCCGAGTCCGTCGAGATCGACACCGGTGAGATCATTTACATCACCTATAACGGCAACAGCGTCAACATCATCAACCCGTGGGCGAACCGCGGAGTGACGGTGACCGCCAACGGCGCCGACGTCACCGTGAATGCGCAGTCGGGCACGCAGGACATCATTTACTATCTGGCCGGCAGCACCAGCGACGGCTCGCTCATCATGAACAGCGACCACCGTTTCAACCTTATCATGCACGGGGTGAGCATCACCAACCCGACGGGGGCGGCCATCAAGGTGATTGACGACGTGAAGGTCTCCGTGACGTTGGAGAACAGCAGCACGTTGGTCGATGGCGGCGACGCCACCACCCACAAGGCGGCCTTCGACAGCGAGGGACAGATCATCTTTTCCGGCAACGGCACCCTCACCGCCACCGGCACCGTCAAGCACGCCATCTTCAGCAACGACTACATCCGCGTTCTGAGCGGCAACATCGTGGTGCCCAGCGCCGTTACCGACGGCCTGCACGCCGACTACTTCCAGATGTACACCGGCAGAGTAACGATCAGCAACGCCGCCACCGGCATCGACGGCGACCGCGGCTTCATCGAAGTCGCCGGCGGCAGCATCGACATTGACATCTCCGCGGCCGACGGAAAAGCGATGAAGTGCGACAGCATCATTTACATCACCGGCGGCGACATCAACCTCACGCTCACGGGCGCCTACAGCAAGGGCATGAAGTCGGCCTACGCCATCGTGATCGAGGGCGGCGACATCACCATCAACGGTTCCGGCGCCACCCAGGTCGTCAGCGGCGACGCCTCCCACAGCGCCGGCTTGAAGTGCGATGGCCCCATCGACATCGATGCCGTCACCGGATCCACGAGCATCAACATCACCATGAGCAGCGCGGCGCAGGGCGGCAAGGCCATCAACGCCGACGGCGACGTCACCATCCACGGCGGCACCCTCGTCCTCTCCGTGGCTGGCGCCGGTGGCACCTACACCAACGCCAGCAACCAGAGCGACTCCTACTCCGCCGCCTGCGTCAAGACCAACGGCAGCATCGTCGTCAACGGCGGCGACATCACCCTCACCGCCTCCGGCACCGACAGCAAGGGCTTTTCCGCCGACGTGGCTGTGACCGTCAACGACGGCACCCTACATGTCACCGCCTCCGGCGCCGACAGCAAGGGCATGACCGCCGACAACACCCTCACCGTCAACGGCGGCGACATCACCGTCACCGCTTCCGGCAACACCAGCAAGGGCATCAAGTCCGGCACCGCCATGCTGATCGCCGGCGGCGCCTTCCACATCACCGCCTCCGGCAGCACCGTGGTCACCAGCGGCGACCCGTCCTACTGCAGCGGCATCAAGGCCGATGGCACGCTCACCATTGACAACGGCGACTTCACCATCAACTGCACCAACGCCAACACCGGGGGGCGTTGTATTTCCGCCACGGGCGTGGCCACCATCAACGGCGGCACTTTCGCCCTGACGACGGCTGGCAGCGGCACCACTTACACCAACAGCAGCAACACCACCGACGGCTACGGTCCCGTCTGCCTCAAGACCGACGGAAATCTCAACATCCTCGGCGGCACCTTCAACTGCGAGAGCACCGGCACAGGCGGCCGCGGCATCAAGGTCGATGGTGTCTTCACCATCGGGGCTCAGGGAGCCGACAACGACCTCATCGACATCGACATCCACACCTCCGGAGCACCCATCAGCGGCGGTGGCGGCGGCTGGGGCGGCTGGGGCAGCAGCACCACCTACTGCAACCCCAAGGGAATCAAGGCCATGGGCAACCTCGTCATCAACAGCGGTCACGTCTCCTCCTACTGCTCGCAGACCTCCGGAGACCCGACTGGCGAGGCCATCGAGAGCAAGAACGGCATCTACATCAACGGCGGCTTTGTGGAGGCCAACTCTTACGACGACGCCATCAACGCCGCCAACCACCTCGAAGTCAACGGCGGCTATGTGTGGGCTTATGCCCGCGGCAACGACGGCATCGACTGCAACGGCGCCTACTCCTACTACAACGGCGGCGTGGTCATCGTGGCCGGCACAGAAGAGGCCATCGACGCCAACACCGACGGCATGGGCGGCACCCAAGGCCACCTGATCATCAACGGCGCCACCATCATCGCCTACCGCGCCTCCAGTGGTGGCGGCGGCGGTCCCGGCGGCATGGCCCTGCTCGACAACCCCACCTACCAGAACGGGCAGAAGTACCTCGCACCCACCATCACCGGCGGCAGCTCCTACTGCATCAAGAACAGCGCCTCCACGCCCGTCATGATCTACAGCCATCCCGCCTCCATCTCCGGCAGCGGGTTCATGTCCTCCACCCCCGGACTCAGACCTCCCGGAGGCGGTGGCAGCAGCAGCGCCAGTTTTGTTTTCACCAGCCCCAGCATCACCTCGGGCACCTACACCCTCTACACCAACCCCACCATCAACGGCACAGCCAACTGGCACGGGCTATACATCGGCGCCAGCGCTACGACCTCCGGCAACGGGACTTCCGTAACCGCTCAATAGGTTCAAGGTTTAGAAATTAAAGATTAAAGATTGAGGGGAAAAGGTAATAGAGTTGTGAGTTTTGCGTTTATCATCTTATAGATACTCTTTTTATGAAAAAAATATTGGGAATGATGATGTGGGTGTGCGCGGTGGCCTTTCTGCTGCTCGGTTGCAGCAAGGGGGAAGGCGAGGGCGGCTCCGGCGTCATCGAAGGCAAGATCATGGTCGTCGTCCACGACAATGACAACTACAACCTTACTGCCGATACCATCGTCGGAGCAAAGGTCGATGTCTTTATCGTCTATGGTGACGACGTGATGTACGGCGACGACATGGAGACCGGCGCCGACGGAACCTACCGTTTCAAGTACCTGAAGAAGGGCACCTACACCATCTTCGCATACTCCGTGTTGCCATCGGGTGAGAAGATCGCCGTGTCGGAGACCGTGGAACTCCCTGCCGGCAGCACCGTGAGCGTGCCCACCATCTACATCCACGAAGGGAAGGCCTACGGCACCTCGCTCGTGCGCGGGCAGGTGTGGGCCAACTACATCCACAACGGCAGCAGCCGTGGCAGCGGTTGGGCCTACGAGCACCGCGTCTATATCCGCCGCGTGGGCGAGCCCTACCACTTCGACGACGTGCGCGTCGGCTACGACGGCTACTACTACTTCCAACAGCTCGAGCCGGGTGAATACGAGGTCTTCACCATCACCGAAGACACCAACGAGGTCCCCTCCATCGTCTCCCAATACGTCACTGTGAGCGAAGCCGGACAGATATACGATGTCGATCTTTTCACCGTTACCATTAATGTCTAATTTTTAAGGAATGAACAAACGAGTACTCCTATGTCTCCTTGTGGCGCTCTTCTCGGCCTCCCTGTTGAGTGCGCAAAGCGCGTCCGAAAAGCGTGAGAAGCGCAAGAACCTGACCATCAAGGAGTGGAACACCCCCGCCGGCGCCAACACCCGCTATCTCGACCACGAGACCAAATACAACGCCGACGGTTACAAGGTCGAGGAGGTCGAATATGCCAACTACGGGCAGAAATCGCGTGTGACCTACGAGTACGACGACAATGGACGGTGCGTCAGGCAGGTGGTCTATGACAACCGCAACAAGCCCGTGCGCATCCGCAAGTTCGAGTACTATCCCGACGGCAGCAAGAAAAAGCAGTACAACTACCTGCCATCCGGCAAGTTGGAGTCGTCCAAGGAGTTCGAGTACATCTTTTCCAATTAATTCCAACGATGAACGATTCGGTCGAGCAGGTACTGACCCACTTCGCACCCATCACCTTGGAGGAGATGAGTGCGGTGAAGTTGATGAACCGCATCGACTCGAAATACCTCGTTTCCCAGGACCGGCTGCCCGAAATCCTCGCTTACCTCACCGACGGCTATTTCGTGCAGGAGAATGTCGGCCGCCGCATCGCCCACTACAACACGCTGTATTACGATACGCCGGACGCGCAGATGTACATCGCCCACCACAACCAGAAACTCACCCGTCAGAAACTGCGCGCCCGCATCTACTGCGACACCGACACCGCCTTCTGCGAAATCAAGAACAAGACCAACAAGAAGCGTACCAAGAAGAAACGCATCGGCATCGAAGTAAGCCAGTTCGGGCGGATGCTGGAATTCGACGAGCCGCGCCGATTCGTCGTCGAACGCCTGAATTACGACGTAAATACGCTCGTGCCGCAGGTAGAGAACGAGTTCGACCGCATCACCCTCGTCAACCGTGGGAAGAGCGAGCGCCTCACCATCGACATGAACATCCGCTTCCGCAACCGCCACACCGAAAAAAACGCCGAAGTGCCACACCTCGTCATCATCGAACTGAAACAGGACGGCAACATCCCGTCGTTCTTCAAACGCCTGCTGCGCGACCTGCGGATCCGACCCTACCGCATCAGCAAATACTGCCTCGGCACCATACTCACCAACCCCGACGTCAAATACAACCGTTTCAAGAAGAAACTGCGTTATATCGAGTTTTTGAAATCAGATCAGTCATCCATTAAAAACATGAACGAATGTTGAGTCATCTTTTACTCCAAGCGGAACAGTTCGATCCCGAAATCGCCCGCGAATTTTCATCGGATCTCCAGGAGATCGCCTCCGCCAACGACATCTTAGGCATCCCTCTCATCCAAAAGGATAGTCTGTTGTCGTTAGGCATCCTCTTCCTGTTTAACTTGTTGGTTTGCTGGATCATTGTCCACTTCTTCTATTATAGAAAAAGCAAGCGCAAAGACTATTACTACACCTTCATGCTGTTCAGTGTGACGGTGTTCCTGCTGATGTTCCTGCTCAACAACGTGAACCTCGGCATGGGCTTCGCCCTCGGTCTCTTCGCCATCTTCGGCATGATCCGATACCGCACGGAAACGGTACCGATACGGGAAATGACCTACCTGTTCGTCACCATCGGCGTGGCCGTCATCAACGGCTTGGCCATGTCGCATGGTTATATCAATCTCTTGATTATCAATCTGTTGTTTATTATCGTCATCGCTGTGGTTGATGGACTCTTCGGCGCGAGGCAGAAACCTGCCAAGATTATTCTTTACGACAAGATCGAGTTGATCAAGCATGGTAGGGAGGCGGAGTTGAAAGCCGATTTGGAAGAGCGAACTGGTTTGAAAATCAATCGTATAGAAGTCGGTCATATCGACTTTCTGCGGGATGTGGCCTACGTGAAGATCCACTACGAGCCGATTTCCGACGAACCCAACACCATCGACACCTTGGTGAAGCACAAGGAGTTTATGAAATAAAACTATTGAAATTGAAACGTTTAGCCGCCTTTTTATGGATGATCCTGCTCTGTGCGCCCGCTTTCGTATCGTCGCAGACGCATGATTTTGGCGGACTGTTGGAGGTGGGTTTCGAACAACGGATTGTAAAGGGGCTGAACTTCGGCATCGGCGCGGAAGGCCGATTCAATCAATGTTTTACCAATTTCAACCGTTTAAAGTTGAGTGCCGACTTGAGTTACTCCTTTTGGGACAAACGCTTCAAGGTCAGCGTCGGTGGCCGTTATCTTCTTTACAATCAGGAAGGAACGCCCGAAAATCGCGGGCGCGTGCTCGGATCCATCACCTACACGGAGCGGATCCGGCAGTTCAAGCCATCCTTCCGATTGCGGATTCAATCCACATTTTACGATGAGCAGCGGCGGCATGTCAAGTTCAACCCCAAGACCTACCTGCGCGGGCGTCTGCAGTTGGAGTACGTCTTTCCCGCCCACCCGATGACACTGTATGCCTCCACCGAATTTTTCCTGCGACTTTACAAAAAAGACGCCAACATTGTCGATCGCTTCCGCACCATCGTGGGCTGGGATTACCGGCTGAATGCGGGGAGCACCATCGGCGTATTCTTCCGCGCGGACAACGAAATGCAGGTCGCCAAACCGGAAAACGTTTATTATATTGGTTTTAAATACGGATTCAAGCACAAATGAAAAAAAGGTTAAGAGCCGCTTGGGAATCATCTACAACCTACCTTATCAGTTTGGCCTTCACGCTGAGTGTCGCGGTGTATCTCTGTCTGGACATCAACTACACGGACAGCCACATCATCTTCGATGTCAATCTATTGCCGCGGACACTGCCCATCATATTGACATACGTGGCATTGGCTTTCTGGTTTTTCCCGCGGTTCGTCCATAATCGCAAGATCTATCAGTATGTCGTTGGTTCCGTGGGATTTGTCATCGTCATCTCGCTGGTGTGGAGCATCTGGATCCGGCCGTTGATGCCGCTATCCTATTCTGAACAGGAGGATGCAGCCTTGCAGGAATCGGTCATCTATTTCGACAACCAAGATGGATTCGACTATTTGAAACATCTTGTTGATGAAAGGAATCACACTGGAGAGCAAGTGGTGGACTCATGCAAAGCACGCACCCGATTCTTGCTGTCGGATTACAACTCCACATTCGACCATGACCTGCCCTTCCGCCGTTGGATCTTCTATTTCCTGCTCTGTTTTGTCACTCTGGTTGAATTCTCAGCCATCCACTTTATCTCCTATGGCCGTTCCATGGAGCGCGAAAAGGCACGGTTGGAAAAGGAGAAGGCCATGATGGAAAAGGAGATTAAAGTCACTGAATTGCAAGTGCTTAAATCGCAGTTGAACCCGCATTTTATGATGAACACCCTCAACAACATCTACGCACTGATTGGCGAGGATACGGAACGAGCACAGGAGTCCGTGCTGCTACTGTCGCACATCATGCGGTACATCCATCAAGAAATCAATACGGAATGGGTGACGTTGGACAAGGAGGTGGAGTCGCTGCGGTGCTATTTCGACCTGATGCGCATGCGGTTCACCGATAAGGTGGATATCCGATTCGACATCCAAAACCCGCTTCCACCCGCCCGCGTGGCTCCGGCGCTTTACCTGAATTTAGCCGGAAACGCCTTCAAACACGGCATCTCCTATCAGGACGAATCCTTCGTCCATCTCAAATTGTATGTTGAAAATGAAACAATTTACTGTTCCATACGTAATAGTAAGCCTATAAACAAACGACAAGTGCAATCGACAGGCTATGGGCTTGATAGTCTGCTCAAACGCTTGGAACAGATCTACCCGAACCGCTATTATTACCATGTAACAGAAAGTGATACAGAATATTATGCCGAATTAAATATTCCTAGAATATGATTACCTGCGTAGCCATCGATGACGAACCGCTTGCCTTGAGACAGCTGGAACGTTATATCAAAAAAACGCCTTTTCTGCAATTGGTGGGCTCGTTTTCTTCTGCCTCCGACGCGGCAGAGTTGCTGCTGAAGCAGCCTGTTGACCTGATGTACACGGATATCAACATGCCCGACATCACTGGTCTTGATTTTGTCAAATCATTGCAAAACAAGCCGTTAGTTGTCTTCAGTACGGCATACGAAGAGTATGCGGTGGAGAGTTTCAAGATTGATGCCATCGACTACCTGCTTAAACCGTATGGCTATGACGCCTTCCTGAAATCCGCCATGAAGGCACGCCAATATCTGGAATGGATGCGCGGAGACAATAAAAGCACGGCGAGTCAGCCCCAAACGGCCGACTTTATTTTCTTACGCGCCGACAACCAAAGCGTTAAAGTTCCGTTTCAATCCATTTTGTATGTGGAGGCGATGAGCGAATACATCCGGGTTCACTTCAAGGACGGGCGCAGCATCATGACCTTCATGAGTGTGAAGTTGATGGCAGATTCGTTGCCGAAAGACCGTTTCATGCGCATCCACCGTTCCTACATCATCGCGTTGGATGCCATCGACAACCTGCGCCGTCAGGAGGTGGTGCTGTCGGATGGGACCTTGCTTCCGGTGAGCAACACCTACAAGGATGATTTACAACATTATGTGGATAACGCCACGCTGCTGCGGAAAAACAACGACCGCGGATAGCATCAACTGATCATTCCCCAGAACTTCTCCTGTTTCATCCGTTCCTGCAACTGTTCGGACAGGATTTTATTGTCAGGACGGGTGAGGTCGGGATCCTTTTCCAAGATCTGTCGGGCCAACTCGCGGGTATAGGAGACTAATTTCTCATCTTTCACGATATCAGCTATTTTGAAGTCGAGGACGCCACTCTGTTGCGTACCCTGCAGGTCGCCCGGTCCGCGCAGTTTCAGGTCGAAATTGGCGATCTCGAAGCCGTCGGTGGTGCTCACCATGGCGTCAAGCCGCTGCTTGCCATCACTGCTCAACTTCTCGCCCGACATGAGGATGCAGTACGACTGCACGCCGCCGCGCCCGACGCGCCCGCGCAACTGGTGCAACTGCGACAGTCCGAACCGCTCCGCATTCTCGATCACCATCACCGTGGCGTTCGGAATGTCGATACCCACCTCGATGACCGTAGTGGAGACAAGAATGTTGGTCTCGCCCTTGCTAAACCGTTGCATTTCATACTCTTTCACGTCATTCGGCATCTTCCCATGCACCATGCCCACGGCGTAGCGCGGCAACGGGAACGACCGCGACATCGCATCGAAACCCGCTTGCAGATCCAACAAATCCATCTTTTCAGACTCCTGAATCAACGGATAGACGACAAAGACCTGCCTTCCGGCATCCACCTGCTGACGCAGGAAGTAGAAGAGACGGTTGCGGTCTCTTTCATATAAATGCTTGGTTATGATGGGCTTGCGTCCTTTGGGCAGCTCGTCGATGATGGAGACGTCGAGGTCGCCATAGACGGTCATGGCGAGCGTGCGCGGGATGGGTGTCGCCGTCATCACCAAGATGTGCGGCGGGATGCGGTTCTTCTTCCACAACTTGGCGCGTTGCTCCACGCCGAAACGGTGCTGCTCGTCGATGACGGCCAACCCGAGGTTCTCGAACTGCACTTCGTTCTCAATCAGCGCGTGCGTGCCGATGAGGATGCGAATGCTGCCGTCGAGCAGGCCTTGGTGTATGACCTTGCGTTCGGCGGACTTGGTGGAACCTGTCAGCAGCGCGACGCCGATCCCCATGCCCTCCACCTGCTTCGAGATGTTGGCGTAATGTTGTTGCGCCAGGATCTCCGTCGGCGCCATCAGGCACGACTGGAAGCCGTTGTCGTTGGCGATGAGCATCACCAGCAGTGCCGTGATGGTCTTGCCGCTACCCACGTCGCCCTGCAGCAGCCGGTTCATCTGCCGCCCGCTGCCCATGTCAGCCCGGATCTCTTTGATGACCCGCTTCTGTGCATCCGTCAGTTCAAATTTCAAATGGTGGTTGTAAAACTCGTTGAAACTCTCGCCGACGCGCGAGAAGATGTGCCCGCGGAACCGACGCTCTGTCAACAATTTGAGTTTCAACATTTTAAGTTGAGTATAGAAAAGTTCGTCGAACTTCAGTCGAACGGTGGCCGCAGCCAATTTGGTCTGGTTTTCAGGATAATGGATATTGAAAAGCGCCTCCTGAAGCGACATCATCCGATGCTGCGCCACCAAGGGTTGAGGCAACGTTTCCGGAATGGGATGCCCCTGCAGATCCAGCAACAGCGTGGCCGTGAGTTTCGCCACCGCTTTGGAATCCAAGCCCGCCCGCTTCGCCTTGTCGGAAGTGTTGTATAGAGGGAAGAAGTGCTGCTTGATAGAAGAGCCGTTGTTGGAGTTGGGGTCGATGATCTCGGGATGAGTCATGTTCCATCGGTTGTTGAAGATGGTGGGCTTGCCGAAAATCAGCACGTTATGGCAGTTTTTCCGCACGATTTCCTCCATCCAACGCACGCCGTTGAACCAGACGAGTTCCATGGTGCCGGTGCCGTCGGTAAACTGCGCTGACAAACGCCGGCTGCGCCCTTCGCCCAGCATCTGAATGCCCGTGATGTCGCCTTGGAACTGCATGTAGTTGCCCTCCGTCTGGATGTCACGGATATGATACACCGTCGCCTTATCCACATGGCGGAACGGAAAATAATAGAGCAAGTCATGGTATGTGAAGATGTTGAATTCGGCCTTCAACACCTTGGCACGCTGGGGACCGACGCCCCGCAGAAATTCAATCGCTGTCTGTAAGTAGTTGGAAGTCATTGTAGTAAGAAATCGATTTAGGAATGACTGACGTCTTTCATGGATAAACTGATGCGTTTGCGGTCGAGATCGACCGCGGTGACGCGCACCCACACTTTCTGATGCAGTTTGACCACGTCGCCCGGTCGATCCACGCGGTTGTGAGACAACTCCTTGACATGGACGAGCCCGTCTTGGTGTACACCAATATCGACGAAGCAGCCGAAGTTGGTGATATTGGTGATGATGCCCGGCACCACCATGCCGACGGCAAGGTCGTTGATGGTACGGATGGACTTGTCGAAGGAGAAGACTTCGAACTGGGGGCGCGGGTCGCGGCCGGGTTTGGCCAACTCCTGCATGATGTCGCGCAAGGTGGGCAGGCCGACAGTGGGGGAGACGTAGTCGTCAAGGACGATGGCATTGCGCTTGTCGGCGTCGTGCATGAGATCGGCGACGGAGCAGCCGCAGCGGCGGGCCATCTGATCGACGACGGCGTAGTTCTCGGGGTGTACGGCGCTGGCGTCCAACGGATTGGCGGCGCCGTGAATGCGCAGGAATCCGGCGGCCTGCTCGAATGCCTTGGCGCCGAAACGGGGCACGTCGTTGAGTTCGCGGCGCGAGGAGAAGGGGCCGTGCTGGTTGCGATAGGCGACGATGTTGCCCGCCAGCGCCGGACCGACGCCCGACACGTAGGCCAGCAACTCCTTGCTCGCCGTATTCACTTCCACCCCCACATAGTTGACGCAACTCTCCACTGTGGAGTTCAAACTGTCTTGCAGAAGTGTCTGGTTGACATCATGTTGGTACTGTCCCACGCCGATGGACTTCGGCGGTATCTTCACCAACTCGGCCAACGGATCCATCAGGCGACGCCCGATGCTGACGGCGCCGCGGACGGTGACGTCGTAGTCGGGGAACTCGTCGCGGGCCACCTGCGAAGCGGAGTAGATGGATGCGCCGCTTTCGCTGACCACCACCACCTGCACGTCGCGCGGGAAGGGGATCTTGCTGACGAAATACTCGGTTTCGCGGCCGGCGGTGCCGTTGCCGATGGCGATGGCTTCCACCTTGTACTGCTCCACCATGCGCTTCAACTTGTCGCTGGCAAGGCGGTACTCCGCTTTCGGCGGATGCGGGTAGATGGTCTCGTTGTGCAGCAGTTGCCCCTGACGATCCAGGACAACCACCTTGCAGCCCGTGCGGAAACCCGGGTCGATGGCCATCACGATCTTCTGCCCGAGCGGCGGTGCGAGCAGCAACTGCCGCAGGTTCTCGGCAAAGACGCGGATGGCCTCCACATCGGCCTTCTCCTTGAATATGTGCCGCATCTCTGTCTCCATCTGCGGTTGCAGCAGGCGTTTGTAGGAGTCGGTGACGGCCAGTTCCACCTGCTCGCCGCAGGCGTTGCGGCTCTTCACGAAGTGCTTCTTCAGTCCGGGCAGCACGCGCTCTGCCGCCGGCTCGATGGAGAGCCGCAAGAAGCCGGCCTCTTCGCCACGGAACATGGCTAACAGACGATGCGACTGCGACCGGCAGATGCGTTCCGAAAAGTCGAAGTAGGAACTGAACTTCTCGCCCTCTTTCTCCTTGCCTTTCACCACCTTGGAAGTGATGACGGCCTCTTTGGTGAAGAACTGACGGAGGCGGTTGCGCACGGAAGCGTTCTCGGAGACCCACTCGGCAATGATGTCGCGGGCGCCGGCGAGGGCGTCGTCGGCGCTCTCCACGCCGTTGGCGGGGTTGACATGCGCCCGCGCCACGCGCAGCAGGTTCTCCTCGCGCTGGCTCATGATGATGGCCGCCAGCGGCTCCAACCCCTTCTCCTTCGCCACCGACGCCCGCGTCTTGCGCTTCGGACGGTAGGGGAGATACAGGTCTTCCAAAACCGCCATCGCGTCGGCGGACATGATCTGTGCCTCCAACTCGGCGGTCAGTTTGCCCTGCTCGCGGATGGAGTCAAGAATGGCGGCACGCCGCTTGTCCAACTCCACCAACTTGAGGTGCCGGTCGCGGATGTTGCCTATCTGCACCTCGTCGAGCGAGTCGGTGGCCTCCTTGCGGTAGCGCGCGATGAAGGGAATCGTCGCCCCCGACTCGAGGAGCTCCAGCACGTTTTCGACCTGCTTGAGCCGCAGGCCCAATTCCTTGGCGATGACCGCTGCATAGTTCATCGGTTCCATGTTATTTCTCTTCTTGACGTTTCTTGATGACTTCCGCCTGCTTGTCGGCGGGCATGCGCTGGTATTCGAAGAACTCCATGGAGTAGTTGGCGCGGCCGCTGGTGATGTTGCGCAACGCCGTGGCGTAGCCGAACATCTCGGAGAGCGGGATGAAGCCGTCGAGTTTCTGCGAGCCTTTGCGGAAACGGCGCATGTTCTCAATGCGGCCGCGGCGCTTGTTGAGATCGCGGGTGACGTTGCCGATGAAGTCGTCAGGCGTGCTGACCTCCACCTTCATGATGGGTTCCATGACGATGGGATCGGCTTTGCGGAAGGCCTGGCGGAAACACTGCGCCGCACACGTTTGGAAGGCCATGTCGCTGGAATCGACGGGGTGGAAGCTGCCATCCACGAGCACGCACTTCACATCGACCACGGGATAGCCGGCAATGGGACTTTTCGCCATCGCGTTGACGAGCCCCTTCTGGATGGATGGCAGGAACTCCTTGGGGATGACGCCGCCCTTGGTGATATCGACGAACTCGAAGCCCTTGCCGGGATTCGGCTCGAAGCGGATGACGGTGTGGGCGAACTGCCCCTTGCCGCCCGTCTGCTTCACATGGCGGTAGTTGTTCTCGACGGCGGTAGTGATGGTCTCGCGGTACGACACCGACGGCTCGCCCACGGTGATGGGCACCTTGAACTCGTCGCGGATACGCTCCACGATGATCTCCAAGTGCAGTTCGCCCATGCCGGAGATGATGGTCTCTTCGGTCTCCTCATCGAAATGGGAGTGGAATGAGGGGTCCTCGTTGGTGAGTTTTGCCAGCGCCTCGCCCAATTTGTTGCGGTTCTTCTTGTCGTCCATGTTCACCTTCATCTCGATGACGGCGGGCGGCACGGAGATGGATTCGAGCAGCACGGGCTGTTTCTCGTCGCAAAGGGTGTCGCCGGTGCGGGTGAACTTCATGCCGACGAGTGCGACGATTTCGCCGGCACCCGCCTCGCTGATCTCCTGACGTTCCTTGGCCTTGATGCGGAAGATACGGCCCACACGCTCGCTCTTGCCCTTGTTGGTGTTATAGACACTCATGCCGTTCTGCAACTTGCCGCTGAAGATGCGGATGAAGGTCTGCTGGCCCACGTAGGGGTCGTTGATGAGTTTGAAGGCGAGCGCGGCGAACGGCTCGTTGGAAGTGGGGTGCAACTGCAAAGTGCGCTCCTCGTCGTCCGGGTCGTGGGCGATGACGGCACCCAAGTCGGTGGGGGAGGGGAGATAATCGACCACGGCGTCAAGGAGCAACTGGATGCCCTTGTTCTTGTAGGCGGCGCCACAGAGCACGGGCGTCACCAACAACTTGATGGTCGATTCTCGGATGGCGCGTTTCAACAGTGCCTCGTCCACCTCGGCGTCCTCCAAGTAGAGATTGGCGATGTCGTCGTTGAAGTCGGCGAGTTTCTCGATCATGGCTCGGCGCGCCTCCGTGGCCTGCGGCAGCAGTTCGGCGGGGATCTCGCCCACGATGCGCTCCTTCTCGCGGAAGGTGATCGACTTCATGGTCACCAAGTCGATCATGCCCAGGAATTCATTCTCCGCCCCGATGGGCAGTTGGATGGGCATGGCGTTGGCACCCAAGTACTTGTTCATCTGCACGACGACCTCCGGGAAGTTGGCGCCCACGCGGTCCATCTTGTTCACGAAGGCGATGCGGGGCACGCGGTACTTGTCCGCTTGGTTCCAGACGGTCTCGCTCTGCGGCTCCACGCCGCCCACAGCGCAGAACACCGCCACCATGCCGTCGATGACGCGCAGCGAGCGCTCCACCTCGATGGTGAAATCGACGTGACCGGGAGTGTCTATCAAGTTGATTTGATGATCGTTCCATTGTGCGGTGATGGCGGCGGACGCGATGGTGATGCCACGCTCCTGTTCCTGTTTCATGAAGTCCATGGTGGCCTGCCCGTCGTGGGTCTCACCCACCTTGCGGTTTACGCCCGTGAAGAAAAGAATGCGTTCCGACACGGTGGTCTTGCCGGCGTCGATGTGCGCCGCGATACCGATGTTTCTCAGTTTTGAAATGCTGTTAGCCATAAATATTGTGGGTTTGTTATGAATGAGTTTCGTTGAAAATCACCGACGCCACACGAGTCTGCGGCTACCGAACTCGTACGCCCCGATGTCGGGATGCGAGTCGCGGGGCGCGCCCGTCAGGTCGGTGGTGATGCCCAAGCCCTCCAAGCCCGCGTCGATGGCGGGCGACTCGGGTGTGAGCGTGAAGTCGAAGTCCGCCGCGGCGGCGAACTTCGGATCCTGGTTGCGGATGCAGTCGTGCAGGAACTCCGACTCCTGCGGCATCCGCAGCAGGCAGTTCCGGAAGCCGACCTGCGCGGTCATGCCGTCCTCCAGACCAAGCCCGACCTCGCCGTCCTCCGAACGGGAACCATAGACGATGCAGTTGGTGAACGACGCCGCCAGGTCGCCGACGTAGTTGTAGTAGCCGTCGGTGTAGTTGGTGGCGACGTACAGCGCCGGGTGGTTGCGGACCGCGTGCGAGTAGTAGTTGGCGATGGTGACGTGCTTGAAGTCGTACTCTCCAATGTGCAGTTCCGCACTGCACTCGCCATTGTCGCTGATCTCGCAGTTCTCCGCCACGATCCGCGCGGCGCGTGCCAGCAGGCCGCTGTTGTAGGTGTGATGGATGACACAGTTGCGCAGGACGGTACGCCCGCCGAGGTATTCACTCAACGCCTCCACCTGCATGCCGATGAAGGCATGGGTGATCTCCACGTGTTCGAAGCGGTTGTCGGCCGTGCCCTCGTTGATCCAAATGCGGTCCCACTGCGAGTAGTCGGTCTCGTACCACTGGCTCATGCGGTCGCCGCGGAAGACAATCGGCTCCTCGGCCGTGCCCACCGCCTGGATGTTGCCGTAGCGATAGACCCAAAGTCCCGCGCCGCTGTGGAAGTAGATGGTCGTGCCCGGGTCGATGATGAGCGTGCCGAGCGAATCCACCGCCGCATAACCACCGTAGATGACGTACGGCAGGTCGTTGGTCCAGTGCGTCACCTCGTGCTCGTGCGCCACGATCTTGTACCGCAGCGAGCCACTGCCCTGGTCGGCCACGATGAAGTGGGCATTCTGCCCGAAGGCCACCAGATCGACATCCTGCACCGTTTTCCCATGGTAGAAGACCACGGAGTCGGTCACCAAGAAGGGCGTACGCTGGTCGTTGGGATCGACGTTCACCTTCACATGCACGAAGATGCTGTCCTTGGCAGGGATCTCCACGTCGCGAAAGAAAGTGCCCGCCACACCGTCCACGTTGATGCTGAAGTTGGAACGCTCGCCACCGGCCAACTCGATATCCACTTTGATGTCGTAGTTGTAGGGATTATATACGCGGAAGTTCTGCGTCACCGAGCCGACCGTCGTGAAGACCGTGTCGAAAGTGAGCGTGTCGGTGGAGAACGAAAGAGCGGAGTCGGTGTCGAAATCCACTTTCCTACAAGAAGATAGGGAGACGACAATCGCCAACAGAATGCTCAGTACGGGTAGCTTTTTTTTCATCCTTGCAATTTTTCTTAAATAATTATAACGTAGCCGTCGTGGTTTTATTGTAAAAATACTACTGTTGCAATAAATATACTGTCGTCGTGCTAGAAGCACGATATTTGGGTATATTGGCCCCGTTTTTAATGTAACGATGGATGCGGACACCATGCGGTTGCAGTATCTTTTCTCTCAAACCCAAGGTATCCTTGAGTTTCCACAGTGGCTTAAATTAGTGAGAGTGCGATGAAAATGATATGTTTTTCCCGAAACATGCCCCCCCCACCACAGGGATGGTCAATGTACAATTTACAATGTACAATTGGAGGGAAGTGAGATTCAGGTGTTGGATGCGGTGGAGACGTGGTGCACCGCGTCTCCACGGACCATGCAAATCGACCTGGCGCAATATGCCACGGGCATCTATTTCATAAGATTGATGAATGGCGGTAAGGTGTTGGCGGTAAAGAAGGTGGTGAAGGGGTAGCATATAAGTAAAAAAATTGTATTTTTGTGCAGCGAATATAACCCTTTATTAACCTATCTCTTTTTATTATGAAAAAAATCATAGCTTTCATTTGTGCCGCCGCTTTTTTTGCGATGGCCTGCGAAAAAGAGGAGCCCATTCCGACTCCAGATGATTCCACGAATCCTTCCGACACTACCCAAGTTGACCCTTCTTCAGAGGTTTTTATTCTTAATGCCGTAACTGATTTTGACGGAAATAGTTACGATGCCGTGCGCATCGGCAACCAAGTGTGGATGGCCTCCAACCTGCGTACCACCCATTTCCCCAATGGGGATGCGATACCCGGGTTCACAACCACAAGCAACACGGATCCTTATTATGTTGCTGGGTTGACAGATGTGGTAGCCCATGGGCTGCTATACAACTGGCCAGCTGTGATGCATGGTGCCAGCAGCAGCGATGCGAACCCCAGCGGTGTGCAAGGTGTTTGTCCCGACGGATGGCATGTGCCGAGTTATGCGGAATGGATGCAGCTGAATGAATACTGTGGCAGCCAATCAGCTTGGGTGTGCGGTGGAGAATCCGTAGAACATATTGCCAAATCGTTGGCATCGGACACCCTTTGGCGAGCGACCAACAAAATATGCGCCATCGGCAACGACTTGACTGCCAACAATGCCAGCGGATTCTCAGCCATGCCCAGCGGATATTTCACAGGAAGCGGCATTTACGGTTATTTGGATCTCACTACTTTTTGGAGTGCGACGGCCGAAAACGAAACTTCCAGCTTGGATATCTGCCTCCTATCCGACCGCAGTTATATGTATATCGACGACAGCTCCGACAAATACATCGGATATTCGGTCCGCTGTGTGCAGGATTAGGGAAGTCAGAAAATTGAAATTTAAAATTGACAACGGGGGCGATCCGCAGATGCGGGTTGGTCCCGTTTCTCTATCCGCACCCACAGAAGAGTGGCTACATCTTTGTTGCCGCGGATGTGTATGAAAATGGTTAACACCTTATTTTATTAATCCCCAAAAACAATAATTGAATGATTATCAAATTGTTAGCCATGAAAATATACTCTGCCGTGGTGTAAAACGAAAGATGGTCTATTAAAGTCGCGAAATCCGAAGGTCGAATTCCTCGCGGCGGACTTCGGAAATGATGAACGCTTCGCGGACTTTCTTCAAATAGAGCTCATTGCCTTGTATCTTGTCAATTTCCAGTAGGTTGACAATCTGGTTTTTGTTGATTTGCATAAAATTGCCACCGAGCTGTTCCAAAATGGAATCGAAGGTGGCATATACCGAGTCGGTGTTAGGGGAATCCGTATAATGGATGACCTTGATGCGCGAGCTTCCGTTGGTGATTTGTTCGAACGCCTGCGACACGATGTAGGCGATGTGGTTGCTGCGCACTTTAAGTGAGCCGGCATTGATGAGTTGGGTGTCGCTGCGGCTTTCCTTTTGTAAGCGGTCGTTCTGGATGATGACATTCTCCACCTGCTCGAGACGGCGGCTGATTTCCGCGTTCTGCACCTTCAACTGCTGGTTCTCCTTCAACAGTTTCATGTTTTCTTCCAGCAGTTCTTTCTTGGTCCTTCCCTTAAAGAATTTATAGATGCCGAGCGCAGAGAAGTAGAAACAACCGCATAGGAATGTTACGATGAAGATGAGGCCGAAGATTTGGAACAAAACCGATGTGACCGAGCTGAAGGTGATATTTCCCATAAATGAAATTTTTAGCAAAAATAAAACTTTGCAGAAAAATGGTGATGACATAAAAACGGCTTTTCGTGACAGATTTTTAGGTTTTAATGCTGCAAGACTGCCCGCAGTCGGTTGTATTGCCTACTTTTGTGAGATTTTATTTCCAGCGGAATCTGTTTTATAAAATTATTAAAAATGAAAAAGCATCTATTCTTTTCTGTTTTTTTTACAGTAGTCACCCTCTTCGCAACTGCTGCATCGGTGGACACCACTACTGCCTTACAGGCGGCACAAAACTTCTACAACAAAAATATAATGGCGGTGGGTGACCGCGCGGGTACTGCCACTTTGTCGTGCGTGCCCAACAGCGGTTTCCGCAACTGCTATCTCTTCAACGCCTCTACGGGCAACGGATTTGTGATCGTATCTGCCGATGACCGCGCCTTGCCGATCTTGGGCTACTCCGAAACCGGTACCTTGAACCCCGCCACGCTGCCCGTCAACTTCGTCAGCTGGATGGATGTGTATGAGAGCGAGATAGACTGGGTGAAAGAAAATGTATCGCAACCCGATGAGACTACCGCCAGCCAGTGGGAGCAACTGCTCAGCAACACCTGCGAACCTGTGCGTGCCGACCGCAGTGTTGCGCCGCTGCTCAGCACTACGTGGGGACAGGATGCCCCATACAACGCTTATTGTCCATACGACAGTTACTATGGGGAAACAAGCGTGACGGGATGTGTGGCCACCGCCATGGCCCAGATTATGAAGTACTGGGAGTACCCCTACAAAGGAACAGGGTCCCACTCCTATTACCATAATAATTTTGGTACCCTTTCGGCCGATTTCGGTAATACTATCTATTCGTGGTTTGACATGCCCAACAGCAATCCTCCGACGAACAACACCTCTATCGCAGCACTGATGTACCACTGCGGAGTGAGCGTGGATATGGACTATAGCGGTAGCCCTTCAGGAAGTGGGGCGTATTCTAATAATATTCCAAATGCATTGATTAATTATTTCGGTTATGAGGGAACAGCCATGTGGTTGCAAGGGGTTAATTATGATTATTATCCATGGATTAATCTTTTAAAGAATGAATTGGATAATGGCCGTCCGATGGAATATAGTGGGCAAGACCTACAACAAGGGGGGCATTCCTTCGTGTGCGATGGGTATAACAACGACTACTTCCACTTCAACTGGGGGTGGAATGGTTCAGAAAATGGGTATTTTATGCTCACCTCCCTTGCTCCAAGCAGTTATAATTTCAGTAATAACGAGGCAGCAACCATAGGCATCCAGCCACCGAGCGATTTCAGCGGTTACAATCTTTTGACCTACAGCAATATGAGCTTGTCTGCCTCTTCTGTTCCCGCCAACCAGAATTTCACCCTCACGATGGACGTGGTGAACTTGGGCAGCAGAGTCTATGATGGCGAGTTTGTGCTCGTGGCCATTGATGCGAACAACACGAATAACTACTACTTTGCCTGCGTGAGGCCCCAGCAGTTGAACGGAGGAACCTATGCGACCCTCCATTTCAATTCGGCATCTATCCCGGTAGCGGGCACTTATTATTTGGGTGTGTTTTATGATGTGGATGGAGATCTGTTTTATGTGCAACAGTATAGCACTTACGTGAATGAAGCCGCCATAACAGTGACGGGGTCTGGAATGGATACTTATGAATCGAACAACACGCCGGCCACCGCCTACCAGTTGGGCTCGGTCACAGGTAACAGCCAGACCTATACGGTGAATGCCTCGTTCCATAATGCTACTGATGTGGACTACTACAAAGTGATATGTCCTGCTGGTTATCATTACACTGTGAACGCTACGCTTTACTCCTCCTACACCTCCTATGACTATACTGCCGATGCCCAGTTCTACTCTTCCACCAATACCAACTCGTGGGGAACCGCCTACGACGAGAGCATGCCTGCCATGACGTTGAACAATGGCGGAACCGTGTATTTCAAGGTGGTGCCGTACAACAACTCGCTGGGTACGTACCGACTGCAAATTACCGTTACGCGCTCTTCTGTCGGCATCGACGAGGCAGGGGACGAAGATGACTTATGGGCGGTATATCCGAACCCCACCACCGACAAGTGTAGGGTGCGGTGCAACCTTGCCGAATCCACAACCATTCGCTTGTATGATGCCCAAGGGAGCTACTTGCGGCAAATACCTGTGCGAGATGAATGGACAGAAATTGATTTATCAAACTGCGCTTCAGGTATTTACTTTGTTTATATTTGTACGGAAGACAGAATTCTCGCTATCCGAAAAATAGTAAGACAATAAGGACTTAGGGTTCAGCAACATATACGATTGTTTCGCATTTGCCGCTATAGAGCCGTGCTGTTTACGCATTGCCTGCAGCCAAGTGGGACCAGCGGCTAAAGCGTCCTTCTTTGGGTTCTTTTCTTTGGCAAGACAAAGAAAAAGAACAGAACGGACGATTTCGATTTTTTTATTGTAAAACACTGTTGGAATGTTTCAGAAAAAAATTGTAACTTTGCGGCCGCTAATATTTGCACTAAAATGGCAGAAAATCAAGATACAAAACAGGAGAACCCTCAAGAAATCAAGGAAAAAAAGAAATATAAGGAGGTAGAAGCCGATCACTCGCAGACCGAGGACTGGGAAGAATACCTCAACATGGACGTGCGCACCGGCACCAGCAAGGAGGCCGAACGCATCGCCGCCAACCCTTACCTGAGCCGCGGACTGAGCAATTTTCCCAACCCCGAACAGGTGAACTGCCGCGACTATTCGCAAAGCGCATGTAAGCTCAGCAGTTACGACTGGCTGGAAGAGGTGCCCGTCACCACGGAATACCTCGACTGTCCGTTTGCGGAAGTGCGTTTCAAGAACAGCCACAAGGACTTCTACGTCCTCCCCAAGGAAGGCACCTTCCATGTGGGTGACATCGTGGCCGTGGAAGCCGCGCCCGGTCACGACATCGGCATCATCTCCATGTTGGGCAAAAGCGTCTTCCGTCAGATGAAGCACAAGCGCGTCAAACCCGAAGACGTCCACAAGAAGCTCTATCGCACAGCACGTTACAACGACATTGAGAAGTGGATCGGCACCGTCCGTCAGGAGCACACCACCATGCTCTCCTCCCGCTACATCGCCTGGGACCTCGGCCTCAAGATGAAGGTGAACGACGTGGAGTACCAGGGCGACGGCACCAAGGCCATTTTCTACTACTCCGCCGAAGACCGCGTGGACTTCCGTGAGTTGATCAAGATCCTGGCCGAGCAGTTCCGCATCCGCATCGAGATGCGCCAGATCGGTGTGCGCCAGGAAGCCGGCCGCCTGGGCGGCATCGGCACCTGCGGCCGCGAACTCTGCTGTGCCTCCTGGCTCACCAACTTCCAGTCGGTCTCCACTTCGTCCGCCCGCACCCAGCAACTCTCGCTCAACCCCCAGAAATTGGCCGGCCAGTGCGGGAAACTCAAGTGCTGCCTCAACTTCGAACAGGCCGCCTACGCCGAAGAGATCAAGAAGTTCCCCGACCCGAAACTCCGCTTGCTCTCCAAAAAGGGCAAGGCCGTCTATAACAAGATCGACATCTTCAAGGAGATCGTGTGGTACAACTACGCCGGCGACAACTCCAATATCTTCGCCATCCCATTGGCTAAGGTCAACGAAATCATTGAGATGAACAAAAAGAACCAACTTCCGGACAACTTCGAAGACTTTGTCATCGTCAACCAAAAGAAGGAGGAAGAGGTCTCCTACAGTCTGGATGAACTGAAAAACATAGAAGACAAGTAGTGATGAAAAAGTACGCGGTCATCTTCATCCTTTCGCTTTGGACGTTGGTTTTCGCCGCCTGCAACTCCGACGTCGTCCGCGAGGAGATCGTCGATCTGCCCGACGAGACCTGGAACAAGGAGAAGGCCGTGGAGTGCGAGTTCGAGATCGATGACGTGGAGAGTTACTACACGTTGGTCGCCGATGTGCGCAACACCACCGACTATCCCTACCGCAACCTGTACTGTTTTCTCGACATCACGCTGCCCGACGGCAAGGTGAGCAGGGATACAGTGCAGTTCATCCTTGCGTCACCCTCGGGCGAGTGGTACGGCACCGGCCGCCGGCTGAAGGACCGCGGTTACTATTTCGCCGCCGACAGCAAGTTCGTCGCCACCACCCGCCAGATCAAGGGCTACGTGCCTTACTCCGTCGCCACTTTCTCCGGCCAGGGCAAGCACCCCTTCCGATTCGAGCCGCTCATCGTCCCCCTCAAGGTCAAGTTGAACGGCAACACCACGGATGTCACGGAGTGCTATCCCGTCAAAGTGAAATTCCCCCAAAAGGGCAAGTACAAGTTCTCCTTCCGCCAGGCCATGCGGGAAACCGACCTGAAGGGCATGGCCAGTTTCGGACTTTCCGTGCGGAGATACAACGAGGATGCCCTGACCCAAGCCATTCAAAAAGAGAATAAACGTCGTTTGAAAAAATTCGAGGAACAGCAAAACTGAGATCAACCATTCACATTTTATCAATTATAAATCCAAAAATTATGGAAGTAGCAAAAATCACATCCAGCCAGCAAGCCATTGAAATGGAAGCCCGCTATGGCGCACACAACTACCACCCGCTCGGCGTGGTCATCTCCCGCGCGAAAGGTCCCTTCATGTGGGACGTGGAAGGAAAGAAGTATTTTGACTTCCTCTCCGCCTACTCAGCGGTCAACCAGGGCCACTGCCACCCGAAAATCATCGGTGCCATGATTGACCAGTGCCAGAAGGTCACCCTGACCTCCCGCGCCTTCTACAACGACTGCCTCGGCCCCTATGAGAAATACGTCACCGAGACCTTCGGCTACGACAAGGTGCTCCCGATGAACTCCGGCGCCGAAGCCGACGAGACCGCCCTGAAACTCTGTCGTAAATGGGCATACATGAAGAAAGGCCTTCCGGAAAACCAGGCCAAGATCATCGTGTGCGATGGCAACTTCCACGGCCGCACCATCACCATCATCTCCATGTCCACCGACCCCGAGGCCTACGGCGGCTACGGTCCCTACACCCCCGGCTTCATCAAGGTGAAATACAACGACATCCCGGCACTTGAGAAGGCCCTCGAAGACCCGAACGTGGCCGGTTTCATCCTCGAGCCCATCCAGGGCGAGGCGGGTGTCTATGTCCCCGATGACGGCTACCTCCGCAAGTCCTACGAACTCTGCAAGGCCAAGAACGTCCTGTTCATCGCCGACGAAGTGCAGACGGGTATCGCACGTACCGGCAAGATGCTGGCCTGCGACCACGAAGGCGTCCGTCCCGACATCCTCATCCTCGGCAAGGCCCTCTCCGGCGGCACCATGCCCGTCTCCGCAGTCCTCGCCGACGACGACATCATGCTCAACATCAAGCCCGGCGAGCACGGCTCCACCTTCGGCGGCAACCCCATCGCCTGCAAGGTCGCCATCGCCGCCCTTGAGGTCGTGAAGGAAGAAAAACTCGCCGAACGCGCCGAATACCTCGGCAAGATCTTCCGCGAAGAGATCGGCAAGGTCAAGAGCGAGATGATCGAACAAGTGCGCGGCAAGGGCCTGCTCAACGCCGTCATCATCCGTCCCAAGAACGGCAAAGAGGCCTGGGACGTCTGCGAGAAGATGAAGGAACTTGGCGTGCTCGCCAAACCGACCCACCAGCACATCATCCGCTTCGCTCCTCCGTTGGTCATCAGCGAAGAAGAACTCCGCGAAGCCATTGAGCTCATCAAGAAGGCCATCCTCTCGTTCGAATAATAGAGACGAAGGATCCCCACTACAAAAAAAGGCGGTGCATTTATGCATCGCCTTTTTCTTTTACCTGTAACTGCAATCCAACTACCAGATATTCACGCGGTCCTTCGGCGCCACATACAGTTTGTCGCTGGGCTTGATGTTGAAGGCCTTGTACCAATATTCGCATTGGGCCACACCGCCGTTCACGCGCAGGTGGTGCGCCGAGTGGACGTCATTCATCGTCAGGTAGCGGAGGATCTGCTCCGAGGAGACGCCGGCCCACACGTTGGCGAACGACAGGAAGAAACGCTGCTCAGGGGTGAAGCCGTTCTCGTTGGGAAGACGGCCGTTCTTCGCCATCGCCATCTGCAGGGCCTGATAGGCGATGTTGATGCCGCCGTGGTCGGCGATGTTCTCTCCGAGACAGAGGTGGCCATTGCTGCGCAACACGTTGGGGATCACCCACAAGGAGTCGAAATAGACGGCCAACTTCTCCGTGGGGACCTTGAAGGCCTCCACATCTTCCTCCGCCCACCAGGAGCGCAGGTTGCCGTCCTTGTCGTACTGACGGCCCTGGTCGTCGAAACCGTGGGTCATCTCGTGGGCGATCACCACGCCAATGGCACCGTAGTTGGTGGCGTCGTCGGCGTTGAAATCAAAGAACGGGGGCTGCAGAATGCCGGCGGGGAAGCAGATCTCGTTGGTGGTGGGGTTGTAGTAGGCGTTCACCATCTGCGCGGGCATCTGCCACTCGTCACGGTCAACGGGCTTGTTGTAGGTCTTTTCCTTGTTGAGGTCGAAATAGAAACGGCTGGCGACCAGCACATTGTCGTAAAGCGACAAACTGGGGTCGATGACCAGACCGGTGAGGTCGTCCCACTTGTCGGGATACCCGATCTTGACATAGTAGGCGTTGAGTTTCTCGAGTGCCACCTGCTTGGTGGGCTCGCTCATCCACTCCTGCGCTTTGATGCGCTCGGCCAAGGCGGCCTGCAGGTTGCGCACCAGTTCCATCATGCGCTGCTTGGCCTGCGGCGGGAAATATTTCTTCACATACAACTGGCCGATGGCGTCGTTCATAAGCCCGCTAACCAAATCGACGGAACGCTGCCAGCGCGGTGTCATCTGCTGCGTGCCGGAGATCTTCTGCGAGAAGGCGAAGTTCTCGGCGGCGAAGTCGTCGGACAGGAAACTGGCACCGCCACGGATGGTCTGCCACTCATAGATGAGCTTGAGGGTCTCCAACTTCTCGGTCATCATCATCTGGCAGGCCAACTGAAGCGGCTCGGGCTGACCGACTAAGACGATGTCTGTCTGGTCGAAACCGTACTGGTTGAGATAGCTCTTCCAGTCGAATCCGCCGCAGAGTTCGGTCAACTCCTTCACGGTCATCTTGTGGTAATTGGCTTCGGGGTCGCGCATCTGCTCGAGCGAATAGCAGGCCTTGGCCAACTTGGTCTCCAACTTCCAGATGGTGGCGACTTTCTTCTTGGCCTCCTTCTGGGAGTAGCCGCACAGCACAAACAGGTTGATGTAGTGCTCCTTGGCGGCTTCGCGGATTCTCGCGATCTCGGGATCCTTGGAGAGGTAGTAGTCGCGGTTGCCCATCGAAAGTCCGCCCTGGTTGAGGGAGACGATGTGCTCGGAGGCGTTCTTGTCGTCCACGCCGATGTAGAGCGACCAGAGCAGGTTGTCGTGCTCGCTGGTCATGTATTTGAGCAGCTCCTCACGGGTCTGGATGGCTTCGATCTTGCGCACCTGGCGCATCACCGGCTCGGCGCCCTCCGCGTTGCGACGGACGCTGTCCATGGCCAAGGTGTAAAGGTCGCCGATCTTCTGCTCCACGCTGCCCGGCTTGTTCTTCTGGGCGGCGATGTCCTGAATCAGGCCGGCCACCGCCTTGGTGTTGTCGTCATCGAGTTTCGTGAACGACCCCCACATCGGATAGATCGGGGGCTGCGGGTTGTGGTTGATCCAGTTGCCCGTGGCGTACTTGAAGAAGTCGTCACCCGGGTTGACCGTGGTGTCCAGGTTCTGATAGTTGATGCCCGAGGGCTTCTGGGCCGCGAGACGAGTCCCGCCGAAAGCCAGCAACAGTGCGCATAAAACGCTGAGAATGAGTTTTTTCATAAATATTAAAAGATTAAGTTGAATCTCTTTTTTTTGAGGGCGCAAATATACGGCGAAAAAACGCACCTCCGATAATCTGTGTTGAAAAAAACATGTTTTTGACAATTTACTTTTAATGTACGCCCAATTCGTGCTTTATTTTGAAAAGAAATGGAAAATGTTGTAAATTTGCAGCCCCAAATTTTATACTATGTTTAAGATTCATACCCGTCGTGAATTTGCCGCCGACACCTACCTACTGGAAGTCGAGGCCCCCCGCATCGCCCAGGCGGCGCTGCCCGGTCAGTTTTTGATTGTGAAAAGATGTGCCTCCGCTGAACGCATCCCGCTGACCATCAGCGATTCGGATGCCGAGAAAGGCACCGTCGTCATGGTCTTCAAGGCCATCGGCAAATCCACCCGCGACTTAGCCGAGATGAGGGAAGGGGAGGAGTTGCTCGACGTGGTCGGCCCCCTCGGCCGCCCCTCCGAGTTCGTGAACCTCACCCACGAGGAACGCGCCACTAAACACTATGTCTTCATCGGCGGCGGCGTGGGCATCGCTCCCATCTACCCGCAAGTCAAGTGGTTGCACAACGACGGCATCTCTGTCGATACCATCGTCGGTGTCAAGACCAAGTCGCTGCTCATTTTCGAAGATGAACTGCGCTCCGTCAGCAACCTCTACGTCACCACCGACGACGCCTCCTACGGCAACAAGGGCCTGGTGACCGATGAACTGCGCCGCCTCATCGAAAGCGGCAAGCACTACGACGAGATCATCGCCATCGGTCCCATGATCATGATGAAGTTCGTGGCCGCCGTGGCCAAGGAGTACGGCATCAAATGCACCGTCAGTCTCAACTCGCTGATGGTCGATGGCACCGGCATGTGCGGCGCCTGCCGTGTGAACGTGGGTGGAAAGACGCAGTTCACCTGCGTCGATGGACCCGAATTCGACGGCGCGCTCGTCGATTTCGACCAGGCCATGACCCGCCAGGCGATGTACAACAACGTGCAGACACGCAAGCAGTTGGAAGCCGAAGAACGCGCCGAGGGACATGTCTGCCACATCGGCAGCGTGTGCGAAGAGGTGCCAGACAAGAAGAAACGGGTGCCCGTGCGTGAGCAGGATCCGAAGGTACGCGCCACCAACTTCGACGAGGTCTGCCTCGGCTACGACGCCGAAGAGGCCATGCTGGAGGCCCGCCGCTGCCTCAACTGCAAGAACCCATCCTGCGTGCAGGGCTGCCCCGTCGGCATCAACATCCCGGGCTTCATCCATGAGGTGGCCTCCGGCAACTTCGAGGCCGCCGCGCGCATCATCGCGCATGATTCCGCCCTGCCCGCCGTCTGCGGCCGCGTCTGCCCCCAAGAGAACCAGTGCGAAGGACAATGCGTCATGGGCAGGAAGTTCGACCCCATCGCCATCGGCAAGTTGGAACGCTTCGTGGGCGACTATGCCCGCGAGAACCACGTCGCCGCCACCAGCGAAGTCGCCCGCAACGGACACAAGGTGGCCGTCGTCGGCAGCGGCCCCGCCGGCATCACTTGTGCAAAAGAACTGATATCCAAGGGATACGACGTCACCGTCTTCGAAGCACTGCACGAGTTTGGCGGCGTGCTCGTCTATGGCATCCCCTCCTTCCGTCTCCCGAAAGAGACCGTCGTCAAACACGAAGTCGAGCAATTGCGCCAACTGGGCGTGAAATTCGAGCGCGACGTCGTCGTCGGCAAGACCCTGTCGGTTGACGACCTGATGGACAAAGAGGGGTTCGAGGCCGTCTTCATCGGCAGCGGCGCAGGTCTGCCCAAGTTCATGGGCATCCCCGGCGAGAACCTCTGTGGCGTGGTCTCCGCCAACGAGTTCCTCACCCGCAACAACCTGCTGTTCGCCTACCGCGAGGGTTACGACACGCCCAACTATGTTGGCAAGAAGGTGGCCGTCGTCGGTGGCGGCAACGTGGCCATGGACGCCGCCCGCACCGCCCTGCGCCTCGGCGCCGAGGTACACGTCGTCTATCGCCGCTCCGAGGCAGAACTGCCCGCCCGCGCCGAAGAGGTACACCACGCCAAGGAAGAGGGTATCGCCTTCGACCTGCTCTGCAATCCTGTCCGCATCCTCGGCGATGAAAAGGGATGGGTGAATGCGATCGAGTGCGTGCACATGGAACTCGGCGAACCCGACGCCTCCGGCCGCCGTTCGCCCGTCGAAATCGCCGGCAGCGAGTTCACCCTCGAGTCCGACATGGTCATCATGGCCCTCGGCACCTCGCCCAACCCGCTCATCCGCAGCACCACCCCGGGCTTGGCCGCCACCCGACGCGGCTGCCTCGAAGCTGACGCCGACGGACGCACCTCCCGCCCCGGCATCTTCGCCGGCGGCGACGCCGTCAGCGGCGCCGCAACCGTCATCCTCGCCATGGGCGCCGGCAAGAAGGCCGCTGCCGCCATCGACGAATACATACGCCAGGCGTGACATCATAAATGAAAACCGTCTGCATCCGAATCATCTTGCTGGCCATCGGACTGTTGGCCGCCTGCCAGCAGACCGACAGATGAATTTGTTTTTGTATTTTTATAATAAATTGATTCATAATAAATTAAATAAGGATAAATGAAAAAAGTAAGAGTAAGATTCGCGCCCAGTCCCACCGGACCGCTCCACATCGGCGGCGTGCGCACCGCGCTGTACAACTACCTGTTCGCCAAACAGAACGGCGGCGACTTCATCCTCCGCATCGAGGACACCGACCAGACCCGCTTCGTGCCCGGCGCCGAGGCCTACATCATCGAGGCCTTCCAGTGGCTCGGACTGAAGTTCGACGAGGGCGTGGGAATCGGGGGCCAATACGGCCCTTACAGACAGTCGGAACGCAAGCCGATGTACAAGCAATACGCTGATTATCTGCTGGAAAACGGGTGGGCTTACTACGCTTTCGATACCGCTGCCGACCTTGATGCCAAGCGCAAGGAGGCGGAAGCGCAGAAAAAGACTTTCCAATACGACGCCACCACCCGCGACGGCATGTGCAACTCGCTGTCTCTGAGCGTAGAAGATGTGAAAGCCCGACTGGAATCCGGAGCCCCTTACGTCGTCCGTTTCAAATATCCCGCCGACCTCGACATCACCGTCCACGACCTGATCCGCGGCGATGTGACCATCAACTCCAACTTATTGGATGACAAAGTATTGTACAAGTCCGACGGCATGCCGACCTACCATCTGGCCAACATCGTCGATGACCACACCATGGAGGTCTCGCACGTCATCCGCGGCGAGGAGTGGCTTCCCTCGGCACCCCTGCACGTCATGTTGTACAAAGCCTTCGGCTGGGAAGCCCCGCAGTTCGCCCACCTGCCGCTGCTGCTCAAGCCCGACGGTAACGGCAAACTCAGCAAGCGCGACGGCGACCGCCTCGGCTTCCCCGTCTTCCCGCTGCAGTGGACCGATCCCAAGAGCGGCGACGTCTCTTCCGGCTACCGCGAGAGCGGCTACCTGCCCGAAGCCGTCATCAACATGCTCGCCCTGCTCGGCTGGAATCCCGGCACCGAACAGGAGATCATGGACTTGGATACGCTTGTCAAACTATTCTCCATCGACAGCATCAGCAAGTCCGGCGCCAAATTCAACTTGGAAAAGGCCCGCTGGTTCAATCATCAGTACATCCAGATGGCCTCCGATGACCGCCTGTTGCCGATGTTCGCCGCCGAATTGGCCAAACACGGCGTCCAGACGGATGACGGCTACCTGAAGCGCATCATCGCCCTGATGAAAGAGCGCGTGCACTTCATCCCCGAATTCTGGGAGCAGACCTCCTACTTCTTCGTCGCTCCGGAAGAGTACGACCCGCAGGCGGTGAAGAAGAGATGGAAACCCGGCACTGCCGCGCATCTGCGCGAGATGATGGCGCTGGTGGAGAGCATCAAGCCCTTCGACAAGGCCAAGGCCGACGAACTGGTCATGGATTACGTTCATCAACACGAACTCAACATGGGCGCCATCATGAACAGTTACCGCATCGCGCTGGTGGGCGCGGCCAAAGGCCCCGGCATCTTCGAGATCATCGACGCCATCGGAGTAGGGGAGACCGCCCGCAGAGTGGAACGCGCCATCGCCGTGATCGAACCCTAATCGGGTATCAATCACGCCATTGCGAAAATCGCCGGATTTTTTTTCACCTTTTCTCCAGAAAGAGGTGAAAAAAAGAGTTTCGGCGGTTTTTCATTTGGAATTAATTTCGTATATTTGCCGCGCATTTTTTAGAACCAAAACACAGTCTCTATGGATTTGATTACTCCTTCATTTGGTCTATTGTTCTGGATGCTTATTGGCTTTGGCATCCTCTGCCTCATCCTGATCAAGGCGTTCCGCTTCATCTCCAAGGCCATCAACAAGCGCGAGCAATTCATCGACGGCCAACTTCATGCCGCCGCCCAAGCCCGCGAGGAGATGAAAAACCTGAAGTCCGAACACGAGGCCCTGCTTGTGAAAGCCAAGGAAGAACGCGACGCCATCCTCGCCGAAGCCCGCAAGATGAGCGAAAAGATTTACGAAGACGCCAAAGCGAAGGCCTCCCGCGAAGCCCAGAACCTCATCGACGAGGCCAAAAAGAACATCCATTACGAAAAGATGAAGGCCATCACCGACATCAAGAACGAGATCGCACAGATGTCCTTGGAGATCTCCGAGAAGGTGCTGGGCGAGGAACTGAAAGACAAGCAGCGCCAGAAAGACCTCGTCGAGAAGTGGATGAAAGACGTAAGTATCAACTAATCACGCTCTAAACAATGAAAAACACCAAGTTGTCAGGGCGTTACGCAGCCGCGTTGTACGACTTCGCAGCGGGACAGAAGCTCGAGGACGCCATCTTTGAGGACATGCAGTTGCTTTCGACCGTATTCCACGAAAACCGCCAACTGCGCGTGGTCATCGAAAGCCCCGTCATGCCCGCCGACAAGAAAGAGAACATCATTCACGCCATCTTCGACGGCAAAGTGAACGACGTCACAATGCAGTTCCTGCTGCTCATCCTCAAGAAACGCCGCGAGCCCGCGTTGGCAGGCATCTTCGACAGTTACGTACAATATTATTATCAGAGCCACAACATCAAAGTGGCCACCGTCACCACCGCCGTCGAACTCGATGCGGAACTGTCTGCCTCCATCAAGCAACTGCTGGAAGAGGAGACCCACGCCTCCATCATCCTGCGTGAAGTCGTCAATCCCAAGATCATCGGCGGCCTGATCCTGCACGTCGATGACTTCCTCTTCGACGCCAGCATCATCGGGCGCATCAACAAACTGCGCGCCGAGTTCTCGCGCAACCTTTACCAAGCCAATTTCTAACATTTCAGAATCAAGTAAAAAAATCATCAATATGGCAGAAATCAAACCTTCAGAAGTAACTGCGATCCTCCGTCAGCAACTTCAAAACTATGAGGCCCAGTCCGAACTCTCCGAAGTCGGCACCGTCCTGCTCGTCGGCGACGGCATCGCCCGCGTCTATGGCCTCGAGAACGCCCGCTCCGGCGAACTGGTCGTCTTCGAGAAGGAAGAGGGCAACATCATGGGCATCGTGCTCAACTTGGAAGAAGACAACGTCGGCGTCGTGCTGCTGGGCGAGTCCAAGTCGCTCAACGAAGGCGACCTGTGCAAGCGCACCGGCCGTATCGCCTCCATCCGCGTCGGCGAAGGCCTCTGCGGCCGCGTCATCAACACCCTCGGCGACCCCATCGACGGCAAGGGCAAGATCGAAGGCGACCTCTACGAGATGCCCCTCGAACGCAAGGCCCCCGGCATCATCTTCCGCCAGCCCGTCAAGGAGCCGCTGCAGACCGGTATCAAGGCCATCGACGCCATGATCCCCATCGGCCGCGGTCAGCGTGAGTTGATCATCGGCGACCGCCAGACCGGCAAGACCGCCATCGCCATCGACACCATCATCAACCAGAAGAAGTTCTACGACGAGGGGAATCCCGTATATTGCATCTATGTGGCTGTGGGACAGAAGGGGTCCACCGTCGCCAGCATCGTGAAGAACCTCACCGAACACGGAGCCATGCCTTATACCACCGTCGTGGCCGCCACCGCGAGCGACACCGCCGCCATGCAGTTCTACGCCCCCTTCGCCGGCGCAGCCATCGGCGAGTACTTCCGCGACACGGGACGCCCCGCCCTCATCATCTACGACGACCTTTCCAAACAGGCCGTCGCCTACCGTGAAGTCTCCCTGCTGCTCCGTCGTCCGCCTGGACGTGAGGCCTACCCGGGCGACGTCTTCTACCTCCACTCCCGTCTGCTCGAACGCGCCGCCAAGATCATCGAGTCCGATGAGATCGCACGCCAGATGAACGACCTGCCCGAGGTGCTCAAGCCCATCGTCAAGGGCGGCGGCTCCCTCACCGCACTGCCGATCATCGAGACCCAGGCCGGCGACGTGTCCGCCTACATCCCGACTAACGTCATCTCCATCACCGACGGCCAGATCTACCTCGAGACCTCCCTCTTCAACTCCGGCATCCGCCCCGCCATCAACGTCGGTATCTCCGTCTCCCGCGTCGGCGGTAACGCGCAGATCAAGTCCATGAAGAAGGTCGCTGGCACCCTCAAACTCGACCAGGCCCAGTACCGCGAACTCGAGTCCTTCGCCAAGTTCGGCTCCGACGTCGATGCCTCAACGCAGAAGACCCTCGACAAAGGCGCCCGCAACGTCGAAATCCTGAAGCAGCCCCAGTATTCACCCCTCAAGGTCGAAGAGCAGATCGCCATCATCTACTGCGGCGTGAAGGCCCTCCTGCTGAAGGTGCCCACCAACCGCATCGCCAGTTTCGAAGCCGATTATCTCCAAACCCTCCGCGAAGGCCACCAGGCCTTGCTCGAGGAACTCAAGAGCGGCAAAATCAACGACGAACTCACCACGGAACTCGAAAGCGTCTGCGCCGAAGTCGTCAAAAAATATGAACTCTAACCTGCCATGGCAAGTCTAAAAGAAATCCGCGTCAGAATCGCATCCGTCCAATCCACTCAGAAAATCACGAGTGCGATGAAGATGGTGTCGGCCTCCAAGTTGAGGAAAGCCCAGATGGCCATTCTCAACCTGCGCCCGTACGCCAACAAACTCAACGAGATTCTGCACAACCTCTCCGGCACCGCCGACAGCATGGAGGCCTCGCCGCTCTTCCAAGCCCGCGAGGTGAACCACGTCTCCATCGTCGTCATCTCCTCCAACCGCGGCATGTGCGGCGCCTTCAACAGCAACATCGTCAAGAAGGTCGAGGCCATGCTGAGCGAGGAATACGCACGCCAGACCGCCGCCGGTCAGGTCAAACTCTTCTGCATCGGAAAGAAGGCGAAAGAACAACTCGCTAAGAACCACGAGATTGCATGGAGCGACGAAAACATTATCGACAACACGGAATTTACCGCCATCGCCCAATTAGGGCAGCAACTGATGGACGATTATATCGCCAAGCGCACCGACAAGGTCGTCATCGTCTATAATCGCTTCGTCAACCAAGCCACACAAGCCCTTGTCTGTGAGGACTTTCTGCCTATAGGAAGTCTCAATGCAGGAGGGGAGGGGAGCGCACTCCAGCACGATTACATCTTCGAGCCGGACAAGGAGAGCATCCTCGTGGAACTGATTCCCAAGATCCTCAAGTTGCAGCTTTACAAGGCCTTGCTCGACTCTGTCGCTTCCGAGCATGGCGCCCGTATGACCGCCATGCACAAGGCGACCGACAACGCCACCGAAATCCTCAAAGACCTGCGCCTCAAGTACAACAACGCCCGTCAGTCCTCCATCACCAACGAATTGATCGAAATCGTCAGCGGCGCAGAAGCCCTGAACAATTAAAGTCCTACTTTAGATTATGCGAATTAACCGCCTGATTTTCACCTTATTCATAATCGCATCCGTTTCCTTCGGATTCGCTCAGGAAGAGTCGCAGCCGGCCGTTATTGGTTTCTATAACTTAGAGAACCTTTTCGACACCATCGACGATCCGCTCACCGACGATGCGGAGTTTCTTCCCCATGGTGAAAATCAGTGGACTGCAGAACGATACGAGCGGAAAATCGCCAACATGTCGAAAGTGATCTCTCTGATGGCCAAGGATGAGGGCGGAGTCGTCGTCCTCGGCGTCTCCGAGATCGAGAACGAGCGCGTGCTCATCGACCTCGTCAACCATCCAAACCTCAAGGCGATGAACTACGGCGTGGCGCACCACGACTCGCCCGACCGCCGCGGCGTCGATGTCGCATTCATCTATCAGAAAGACCGATTCCGCGTCATCGAGCAGGTGCCTTACCGCCTGGTCACACCCGACACCTCCTTCTATACCCGTGACCAACTGCTGGTTAAAGGCGTCATTGACGGGGTGGACACCCTCCATCTCATCGTCAACCACTGGCCGTCGAAGCGGGGAGGAGAGCAGCGCAGCATGCCCAAGCGCATCGCCGCCGCCGAACTCTCCAAACACATCTCCGACTCCATCATGCACGCCAATCCCGCCGCCAAGGTCATCATCATGGGCGACCTGAACGACAACCCAAATGCCAAGAGCATCCTCAACTATCTGGGAGCCAAGAAGAAATCGTCTGACACGCACGTCAACGAACTCTTCAACCCCATGTATAAGTTGTATATGGACGGCATTTGGTCCTACGTCTATCGCGATGAGCCCAACGTCATCGACCAGATCATCATTTCCTACGGCTTGCTCGCACCCAAAACCGGCTATCGTTACGCCGGTGTGAAGATCTTCCGCGCCAACTTCCTGCTGACCAAGAGCGGCAGTTATGAGGGCACCCCGTTGCGCACCTTTGCCGGCGGTTCCTATCTCGGCGGCTACAGCGACCACCTTCCCGTTTACATCATCCTCGAAAAAGTCAACTAATGGACAAGAAGTTAGTCATCATTCCCACTTACAACGAAAAGGAGAACATCGAGAACATCATCCGTACGACCTTCTCCTTGGGTGATTATCACATCCTGATCATCGAGGACAATTCACCTGACGGCACCGCCGAAATCGTGAAAAGATTGATGGGGGAGTGGTCCGATCGCTTGTTCATCGTTGAACGTAAGGGGAAATTGGGGTTGGGAACTGCCTATATCACTGGTTTTCAGTGGGCTTTGGAGCACGAATACGACTATGTTTTCGAGATGGACGCCGATTTCTCACACGATCCCAACGATCTGGCGAGACTTTACAAGGCGTGTGCTGAAGACGGTGCCGACTTGGCTATCGGATCCCGTTACGCCAACGGCGTCAACGTGCTCAACTGGCCCATGTCCCGCCTGTTGATGTCCTATTACGGCTCAGCATACGTCCGCTTCATCACGCGCATGCCCGTGCGTGACACCACGGCCGGCTTCAAGTGCTACAAGGCCGACACGCTGCGTGCCATTGACTTTTCCAAAATCAAGCACGTGGGCTACGGCTTCCAGATCGAGATGAAATTCAACGTCTGGAAATTGGGCTTCAAGATCCAGGAAGTCAGCATCATCTTCAAGGACAGAACATTGGGCACTTCCAAGATGAGCAAGGGAATTTTTTCCGAAGCCATCTTCGGCGTCATCGGCTTGAAGATACGCAGTTGGTTCCGCAAATGGGAACGCGAACCGCAGCCGACGAAATAATTTTTTTCTTGCATTATTTTCAACCTAAAAAAATCGTGTTTCAACACGATTTTTTTGTTGGAAAACATTGAAATAGGAGAGCATGAAAATGCGACTTTTCACCCTTGTCCATCTCCTCTACTTAACATAATACAAATTATGAGACAAAAAATATTGCTCATTTTACTATACAAGCAGCGTTCACAGTCACATTCCCAATCTTGGAAAGCAGGATCCCAAAGCTCACCGCGCGCCGTAATCTCTCGCTCCGAAGATGGCGCTGCCGACCCGGATCATCGTGCTGCCTTCCTCGATGGCTATCGGATAGTCGCCCGACATGCCCATGGAAATCTCCTTAAATGATTCTTGATCAATAAAATAGTTTTCCTTTAACTGTACGAAATAGTCGTGAAGTTGGTGAAATTCGCGGTGTACTTGCGCAGAATCCGACGTGAGACTGGCCATGCCCATCACGCCGCAGATCTCCACGTTGCGCATCCGCTGGTACGCCGGATGCCGCATCATCTCCTGGCACTCATCCATCGCAAAGCCGAATTTCGTCTCTTCCGTAGCGATGTGGAACTGCAACAGGCACTTCACCACGCGCCCGCACTTCTCCGCCTGCTTGTTCACCTCCTGCAGCAGATGGAAACTGTCGATGCTGTGGATGAGATGCACATACGGAATGATGAACTTGATTTTGTTGGTCTGCAGGTGTCCGATAAAATGCCACCGGATGTCTTCGGGCAGTTGCAGATGTTTCTCCTTGAGTTCTTGCGCCCAGTTCTCGCCGAAATCGCGTTGTCCGAGGGCATACGCGGCCTCCACCTCGCTGGCGGGCTTCAGTTTCGAGACCGCAATCAGTCGCACACTCGCGGGCAGCGACTTCAAAATCTGCTGATAAACTTCCTGATTCATAGCGTTTTGTATTTTGTAAAAAAAGGAGGACCAACGATTCGCAGTCCTCCCCTATCCGAATATGTTGAGTTTTACTACTCGTCTTCGTCCTCTTCGCCGGTCCCCATCAAAGTCTTGAACATCTCCTCAACGGAGTCGAACTTCTTGCCGTCCGTGGGAGGGAGAAACTCGGCGAGTTTCACCTTCTTGCTCGGGGTGACCGACACGGCCTCCAGAATCTGGGTGACTTCGGTGCCGTTCATATCCACCTTTCTTTCCGTGCGGAGCGGATAGCCGACCAACCCGTCGTGGGTGCTGAAATTGATGGCGGGGTTGGCGCAGAAATCCTTGGAGACATAAAGCGTCACAGTGGTCTCTTCGTCAGTCTCCTTGTCGATGATGGTCTCGATGACCTTTTCGCAGTTGTAACCGGCGATCATTTTCATCTCACCCGTGTAGTTGTATTTCGTCTCCACTTTCTCATGGGCCTTGTTGAGGTCGGCCTCGGTCATCTCGGCATAATACTTGCCCAGACCGGGAATGTCGAAGAAGATGATGGAGACTTTGGCATCACCGTTGGTGATCTGCGCCAAGCTGGCACCACCGAGGTCCTGAACGGTCTTGGTACGGTTCTCATAAATGTAAGTAGTGGTGTTCTCAGGAATTTGCGACAGGATGTTGGGGTCATCGGTGCCTTCGATGATCACTTTCGAGGTGACGGTACCGATGAATGCCTTCTGGGCAAAGGCCGTCGTGAAGCTGAAGAGCATCACGGAAAGGAGGATTAAGGTTGCTTTTTTCATTGTACTATAAGTTTTGATTTTGTTTCAATTTTGCGTGTGCAAAAATACGTCATTAATTTTAATTACAAGTGGTGTTTCTGATAAAAAAGTCGTAATTTTGCCGAAAAATTCATTTTAACGTATTCGGAAATTATTTCATATTACAATTTATTCAAAACAAAACATTTAGATTATGAAAGAGACTGTTTTCAGAGCAACGCACGAGAAATTGGGTGCCAAAATGGTTGAGTTCGCAGGTTATTTGATGCCTGTTCAATACGAAGGTTTAGTCGCCGAGCATCTTCATGTGAGAAGCAAGGTGGGCGTCTTCGATGTCTCCCACATGGGCGAGTTCACCGTCCGTGGGCCGAAAGCACTTGATTTACTGCAATATATCACCAGCAACGACGTCGCTGCGCTCTACCCCGGCAAGGTGCAATATTCCTGCTTCCCGAACGGGAAAGGCGGTATCGTCGATGACCTGTTGGTCTATAACATCGCCGAAAACGACTATCTTTTGGTGGTGAACGCCGCCAACATCGACAAGGATTGGGCATGGGTGAGCAAGCAGAACGAGAAATTCGGCGCAGAGATCGCCAACATTTCCGACGGCATCTCCCAGTTGGCCATCCAGGGTCCGTTGGCTCTGAAAGCCATGCAGAAGCTGACCGACACCCCGGTGGTTGACATGGAGTACTACACCACCAAGACGGTCACCTTCGCCGGCGTTCCGAACGTCATCTTCTCCACCACCGGCTACACCGGCGCCGGCGGCTGCGAGATCTATTTCAAGAACGAGGACGCCCTCAAGATCTGGGACGCCGTCTTCGAAGCGGGCAAGGAGTTCGACATCAAGCCCATCGGCTTGGGCGCACGCGACACCCTGCGTCTCGAAATGGGCTTCTGCCTCTATGGCCACGAGATCGACGACACCATCTGCCCCATCGAAGCCGGTCTGGGCTGGATCACCAAACTCAACGCCAAGGATTGCATCGACAAAGAGTACATGTTGAAACTCAAAGCCGACGGTCTCAAACGCAAACTCGTTGGCTTCGAGATGATTGACCGCGGCATCCCGCGTCTGGAATACGAGGTCTGCGACGCCGAGGGCAACAACATCGGCATCGTCCGCTCCGGCACCCACGGTCCGAGCATCGACAAGAACATCGGCACCGCCTGGGTCAAGACCGAATTCTCCAAGGTCGATACCAACATCTACATCAAGATCCGCGAGAAGCTCCTCAAGGCCGTCGTGGTCAAGATGCCCTTCTACAAAGGTAACTAATCCCGCACAGTCCGCCAGGGGAGCGGCACTCCCCTCCCCTGCGGCCTTTCAATCCCATAGGAATGCACATCAACATCATCACTTTGGGCTGTTCCAAAAACACCGTCGATTCGGAAGTCTTGGCAGCCCAATTTCATCGGAAGGGACACAAGGTCTTCCACAACTCGCCCGCCGAAAGGCGCTTCGACGTGGTGGTCGTCAACACGTGCGCCTTCATCCAAGATGCCAAGACACAGTCGGTTGACGAGATCCTGTTCCAAGTGGAACGGAAAAAGCAGGGGCTGGTCGGGCAGTTGTTCGTCACGGGCTGCCTCGCCCAGCGTTACGCGGACGACCTGCGCGAGTCCATTCCCGAAATCGACGGCATCTTCCCCTTCGCCGACTTGGGCGAGATGCTCGGGGACACCCATTTCGACCTGTTGCAACAGACCGACCGAATCATCTCCACACCCAAGCATTACGCCTACCTGAAGGTTTCGGAAGGGTGCGACCGCCACTGCTCCTACTGCGCCATTCCGCTCATCCGCGGCAAGCAGGTGTCGAAACCGGTGGAGAGCATCGTGCGCGAGGCCGAACAGTTGGCCGCTCAGGGCGTCAAGGAGATCATGTTGATTGCGCAGGATCTGACCAGTTACGGCACGGACCTGTACCAACGCCGCGACCTGGAGCGTCTGCTGCGGAAACTGGCGCAGGTGAACGGCATCGAGTGGATCCGTCTGCATTATGCCTATCCCGTCAATTTCCCTTACGAGATTTTAGATGTAATGCGCGAGTATTCAACTATTTGCAAATACCTTGACATCCCGTTGCAGCACATCAACGAGGAGATCTTGCGCGACATGAATCGCGGGGGTAACGCGGCACAGATCTACAAACTCATCGAGCGCATCCGCGATAAAGTGCCTGGCATCGCTCTGCGTTCCACCCTCATCTCCGGCTATCCCACCGAAACCCGCGAGCAGCACAAGGAACTTTTGAAGTTCGTGGAGGACGTCCGCTTCGACCGGCTCGGTTTCTTCAGTTACTCGCAGGAAGAAGGCACGCCCGCCTATCCGCTCGGCGATCCCATCAAGGAACGTGAGAAAAACCGCCGCCTGGAGGAACTGATCGCCTCGCAGGAGAAAATCGCCCTCGAACTCAACCAGCAGAAGGTGGGCAGCGTGCTCAAGGTCATCATCGACAGCGAGGACAACCGCTACTACATCGGCCGCACCGAGTTCGACTCCCCCGACGTCGATGACTCCGTGCTCATCAAAAAGAAAGAGAAGCTCAAGATCGGCGAGTTCTATCCGGTACGCATCGAAAAGGCCGACCATTTCGATTTATACGGCACAAAAGTATAGGCTATGTTCTCTTGCTCTGGCTCCATCATCGCGTACATTGTACTCTTTTTGGTTGCGAAGTTGCTCTCATCCCTCCTTTGTGATGCCTTAAACATAGAATCATCATTTATGATTACGTTTCTTACCTTCCTAGTCCTGATTTTCATCTACAATGCCATCGCCAAGCTCTTCAACTGGGGACAAGGGCGCGTGCATACCGAACGCTACCAAAGGTCGGACTTTCTAGAGTCGCTGTTGATTCTGAGCGCCGACGTCATTAAGGCCGACGGGCATTTCAAGCGTTCGGAACTGGACTATCTTCGCAGCTATTTGACCCGGAACCTAGGGGCCGCCAACGCACAGCAGGCCCTGCTCCGACTGCAAGAGATTATGGGTGAGAACTATAACATCGCTGCCATCTGCGCCACGCTGCGCAACAGCAGCACCATCCACGAGCGTCTGCTCATCGTACAGTTCCTTTTCGGACTGGCCAACGCCGACGGCGAACTGCATCCGCTGGAGGTGGAAGAGATCCGGCGGATCGCCATGCAGATGGGCGTTAGCGCCGGCGACTACGAGTCCATCAAGGCCATGTACATGGGCGGCTATTACCAGTATGGCGGCGGAAGATCGTCATCTGGTAGCGGCAACAATGGTGGTAGCGGCAGCACCTACCGCAGCCACACCCTTGACGACGACTATAAGATACTGGAAATCAGTCCGGATGCGACCGATGAAGAGGTGAAGAAGGCCTACCGAACCATGGCGAAGAAGTACCATCCCGACCGCGTCGCCCACCTCGGCGACGACATGCGCAAGCAGGCAGAGGAGAAGTTCGCCAAACTCAGTGATGCCTACGATAACATCCGCAAATCGCGTGGAATGAAATAGTTCATTATCAAATTCATAAATATCCCCACAATGAAAAGAATCCTGTTATTGACCCTTTTGTTGAGCGCGACCTCGTGGGCGACGGCCCAGGTCTGCGGCTGCACCGACCCGCTGGCGAACAATTACAACGCCAACGCCACCGTCAACGACGGCAGTTGCACCTACAACTCCACCACCGTCAGCCCGACAACCTTGGGGGAACTGTCCGAAACCGTCAACGGCACCTCCGGCATGATCTTCTGGAATGACGGCTATTGGACTCTCAACGACCATACCAACACGAACTTATACAAACTCGACTCCACTTCGGGCGCCCTATTGGACTCCCTCGACATCGCCACAGGCGGCAACTACGACACTGAGGAAGTGTCGCAGGATTCTCTCTACCTATACTTCGGCGACATGGGCAACAACGCCGGATCGCGCACCAACCTGCGGATCGTACGCATCAGCAAGGCCAGTCTTCTGGCACACGCTCCCGTCTCCGACACCATCTACTTCAGTTACAGTGACCAGACGGACTTCACCGCCGCCTCGCAGAACACCGACTACGACTGCGAGTCATTCGTCGTGGGCGCCGACAGCATCTTCGTCTTCACCAAGCAGTGGGTGAGCGAAGGGACGGTCTGCTACGGTTTTCCGAAAGTGCCTGGCACTCATGTCGCTACGCCGCGCGGAGAGTGCAATGTGGGCGGACTGATCACGGGGGCCACTTATCTGCCCGACAAGCGCATCGTGGTGCTCTGCGGGTACAGCAACCTGCTCAATCCGTTCATCTATCTGCTTTACGACTTTCAAGGAGAGAACTTCTTCTCCGGCAACAAGCGCAAACTCTCCTTCTCCACGCTGCAACGCGATCAGGTGGAGGCCATCGCCACCAGCAATACGCTCGACTACTACATCACCAACGAATACTATGTATATAATGGGATCATCACCATCCCCCGTCCCGCCAAATTGCAGAAGTTGGATTTATCTCCTTATCTGTCAGGATATTTGGAGTCGCTGAACGTGCCAGCAGAGGACACCATCGTCCCGGGAGGTGATACGATTGTCCCTGGCGACACGATCACGCCAGGCGGGGACACGATTCCCACCGACGGCATCGCCTGGTGGGACGGAGAGCATTTGTGGATCTATCCCAACCCTGTTGTCGATGAAATCCACGTGGAGTGCCCGACCGCCCTTTCGGATTCGGAATACCGCATCTATGACTTGCAAGGCAAGTTGAGGGCACAAGGCCATTTAGAAAATGGTGTCATCCGAGTGGGAGACCATCACCTGCCGCCCGCGGTCTACCTGTTGCAAGTACAAGCCCTTGGTCAACGAGCCGTCAGCCGTCTCTTCGTTTTACAAAGAAACAACTGATTTTCAATTATTTGCACAAGAAAATCCTTCGTAAATAAATTTTCCATCAAGCATCATTTTTATCAAAAAAAAAATGTAAATTTGCACCTGTAAAAAACAACAATAATGTTTGACATCAGCAAATTTCGTGTCGTCCCTGATTTCCCTAAGAAAGGGATTCAATTTTACGACATCACCACGGTGATGAACGATGCCGAAGCCTTCCGCGAGGCCTTCAACGCGCTGTTGGAGGCGGCGAAAGCCGTGAAGCCGGATGTGGTCGTCGGCTTAGAGTCGCGCGGCTACTTCTTTGCGCCTTCGCTGGCTTTGGCCTTGGGGCTGCCTTTCGTTCCCGTCCGCAAAGCGGGCAAACTGCCATACAAGACTTACAAGGCCACCTATCATCTTGAATACGGCGACGAGAGCATCGAGATGCACGTCGATGCGATGAAACCCGGGCAGCGCGTACTGGTTTTCGACGACATCCTCGCCACCGGCGGCACCGCCAGTGCCACCATAGAGTTGCTCAAACACTTCACTCCCTCCTTCATCGCCACCCATTTCCTCATGGAAATCAAGGCACTCAACGGTCGCGCCCGCATCCCGCAAGAGGTGAACGACATACAGTGTCTTTTATCTGTATAATATTGAAAATCACTTAACTAACAATCAAAATCTAATATTTATGGAAAACATCGATTGGAGTAAATTATCCTTTGGGTATGTCAAGACGAACTACAACGTTCGTTGCTATTACAGAAACGGCAAATGGGGCAAATTGGAAGTCTCCTCTTCCGAAGATGTCACCATGCACATGGCTGCCACCTGTCTGCACTATGGCCAGGCCGCTTTCGAGGGTCTGAAATGCTATCGTGGCAAGGATGGTAAAGTGCGTATTTTCAGATGGATAGAGAACTGCCATCGTTTGCAGAGTTCCTCCGAGGCCATCATGATGGCCCAGGTTCCGGATGAACTTTTCAAGGAGGCCTGCTGGAAAGTGGTCCAGTTGAACTCCGAGTTCATTCCCCCGTACGGCACCGGCGGCACTCTTTATCTCCGTCCGTTGCTGATCGGCACCGGCGCCAAGGTGGGTGTCTCCCCGGCCGATGAGTACCTCTTCATGATCTTCGTCACCCCTGTAGGTCCCTACTTCAAGGCAGGTTTCAAGCCCGTTCCCATGCAGATCGTTCGTGACTTCGACCGTGCCGCCCCGATGGGCACCGGTCACGTGAAAGTGGGCGGCAACTACGCTGCCAGCCTGCGCGCCGGCGAACGCGCCCACCACGAGGGCTTCGCCGCCTCCATCTTCGCGGACGCCAAGACCAAACAGTACATCGACGAGGCAGGTCCCGCCAACTTCTTCGGCATCAAGGAGAACAAGTACATCACCCCGGATTCCGGCTCCATCCTGCCCTCCATCACCAACAAGAGTCTCCGCGAATTGGCCGCCGACATGGGCCTGACCGTTGAAAGACGTCACATCCCGATCGAAGAGATCGGCACCTTCGAGGAAGCCGGCGCCTGCGGTACCGCCGCCGTCATCTCCCCGGTCGATTACATCCAGGACCGTGAGAGCGGCAAGGTCTATCAGATCGCCAAGAACGGCGAGCCCGGCCCCTGGTGCGTGAAGCTCTACAACCGCCTCACCGGCATCCAGTTCGGCGAAGTGGAAGACAAATTCGGCTGGTGCGACATCATTGACGTTGACTAATACCCGCCATCAACAAAAAAAGAGATGAAATCTTCTTTCATCTCTTTTTTTTTACCTAAAACACCATGTCCAGAAAATCCATCATCGCTATCTTGTTCACGTTGAGCGCGTTGCTATTGTCGTGCGGTTCCAAGCACGACCATGCCGACAAGATGATCTTCCACTACAACGAGTCCGCCGGCATCACCTCGCTCGACCCGGCCTTCTCCTCCAGCCAAGCCAACATCTGGCCGTGCAACCTGCTCTACAACGGCTTGGTGGATATGGACACCACGCTCGCCGTCGTTCCCGCTATCGCACACCGCTGGGAGATCTCTCCCGACGGTCTCACCTACACTTTCCATCTGCGTTCCGACATCCGCTTCCACAACACCGACGACTACACCTTTCCCGCCCATCGGCACGTGACGGCCCAAGACTTTGTCTATAGTTTCAACCGGATTGTCGATACCGCCGTGGCATCGCCGGGAAGTTGGATTTTCCAGAAGGTGGCCCGCGATGAGCATGGGAAATATGCTTTCAAAGCCCTGAACGATAGCACTTTGCAAATCAAACTTCAGGAAGCGCACCCGCCTTTCCTCGGGGTGTTGGCCATGAAGTACTGCTCCGTCGTGCCCCGCGAAGTGGTGGAAAAATACGGCAAGGACTTTGCCCGCCACCCCGTCGGCACCGGCCCGTTTCAGATGAAGATGTGGAAAGAGGGCATCAAGTTGGTGATGCGCAAGAATCCCCATTACTTCGAGTATGACGAAAAGGGGCAACGCCTCCCCTACCTCGACGCCGTCGCCATCACCTTCATCGTGGATCAACAGTCTGTGTTCATGGAGTTTATGAAAGGATCATTGGACTTCATCTCCGGCAACGACGCCACCTATAAGGATGCGTTGCTCACCAAGCAGGGCGAGTTGCAGCCCCAGTATCGCGACAAACTCCAACTGCTCTCCTCGCCGTATCTGAACACGGAATACATCGGTTTCCTGCTGAAGGATGACGGCAGTGACAACCCGCTGTTGAAGAAGGAGGTACGACAGGCGCTGAACTACGGCTTTGACCGAGAGAAGATGATGCGATATTTGCGCAACGGGGTCGGTTATGCCGGGACGTCCGGCTTCGTGCCGCGCGGGATGCCGTCGTTTGACGAGCATCGGGTGAAGGGCTACCACTTCGACCCCGACAAGGCCACGGCCTTGCTCGCACGCGCCGGCTACCCGAACGGCAAGGGATTGCCGCCGATAACAATTTCTGTCACAGCGCAATACATGGACCTTTGCCAATACATCCAGCACGAACTCTCGCAAATCGGCATCACCGTCAAGTTGGATGTCGGGCAGGCGTCGCAACTCAACCAGATGAAACGGACCTACCGTCTGCCCGCCTTCCGCGCCTCCTGGATTTGCGACTACCCCGATGCTGAGAACTACCTTTCCCTCTTCTATTCCAAGAACTTGCAGCCAAACGGATCCAACTATACGCATTACGTCAATCCCAAATTCGACGCACTTTTTGAGAAATCCCAGCGCGTTTTGGATGACGCACAGCGCAACGAATACTATAAGCAGTTGGATTCCATGCTCATGGAGGACGCACCTGTCATGGTGCTCTATTACGACAAGGTGAGCCGTTTCGTGCAAAAGAATGTCGAAGGAATGGAGCCGGGGCCGACCAACCTGCTCGACCTGCGTCGTGTCCGCATCGTGAAATAGCAGCCGTTTTTTACCTAACTTTTTGTTGTTCATAAATTTAGCATGACCAGGCAACCCATGTGATTGAAAATGGGTAAATTTGCTTGCCTAAATATTGTGTCATGAGTTCATTCATCATCCAGGGCAACGCCACCCTTTCTGGCGAGATCATTCCGCAAGGCGCCAAGAACGAGGCGCTTCAGGTTTTGTGTGCCGTACTCCTCACACCGGAGAAAGTGCGCATCAACAATCTGCCCGACATCCGCGACGTGAAGCGGCTGATCGAGATTCTTATCGCCTTGGGCGTGGATGTAACGCCCATTGACAGAAACACATACGAATTTCAGGCCAAGGACATCAACTTCGACTACCTGCAGTCGCAGGAGTTTGTGAAGGTGTCGGGAGCCATCCGTGCCTCCATCATGATTCTCGGTCCGCTGTTGGGGCGGTTCGGCAAGGCGTATGCCGCCCGACCGGGTGGCGACAAGATCGGCCGCCGTCCGCTCAACGCCCATTTCGAGGGTTTCCAAGCCCTCGGCGCCGAGTTCTCCTACAACCACAAGACGACCCTTTACGAACTGAGTTCCAAGAAGTTGCAAGGGAAATACATCTTGTTGAGCGAGGCCTCCGTGACAGGAACGGCCAACGTGGTGATGGCTGCCGTGATGGCGCAGGGCACCACCACGATTTTCAATGCCGCTTGCGAACCCTATCTGTATCAACTTTGCACGATGCTCAACCGCATGGGAGCCAAGATCTCCGGCATCGGCTCCAACCTGCTGACCATTGAGGGCGTCGAATACTTGGGCGGGTGCGAGCACACCATCCTGCCCGACATGATTGAGATCGGCAGTTTCATCGGCATGGCGGCCCTCACCCACTCCGACCTCACCATCCGCCAGTGCGCCGTGCCGCATTTGGGCATCATCCCCAACGTTTTCCGCAAGTTGGGCATCCGGATCGACATCGACGGCGACGACATCCACATCCCGAAACAAGATGAATATGAGGTGGAAACGAACATGGACGGCTCCATCCTGACCGTGAGCGACGCACCGTGGCCCGGCTTCACCCCTGACCTGATCAGCATCGCGTTGGTGACTGCCATCCAGGCGAAAGGGAGCGTGTTGATCCACCAGAAGATGTTCGAGAGCCGTCTCTTCTTTGTCGATAAACTGAAGGAGATGGGGGCGCAGATCATCCTGTGCGACCCGCACCGTGCCACCGTCATCGGTTTGAACCGCAAATACAAACTGCGCGGCACCACCATGGAGTCGCCCGACATCCGTGCCGGTGTGTCGTTGCTGTTGGCCGCGCTGTCGGCCGAAGGCTACAGCCGTATCAACAACTGCGAGCAGATCGACCGCGGGTATCAGGATATCGTGCAACGGCTCAACGCCTTGGGGGCGGTTATCGTAAGAGAATGAAATAAAAAAACGCGGCTTGCAGGCCGCGTTTTTTATTGCCAAGGTCGAAGCACCTATTGGTTGTTTCGCATGATCTTCTGTTCTTTCAACAGGTCACGGATTTCGGCGAGCAGTTCTTCCTCTTTGGTGGGGGCTGCAGGTGTTTCCGGTGCGGCTTCGGGAGCGGCCTCCTCGGCTTCACCCTTCTTCATCAACTTGCTGGAAGAGTTCTTCAATCTGTTGATCATTCTGATAACGAAGAAGATACAGAGGGCAACGATCAGGAAGTCCAGACAGACCTGAATGAAGTTGCCGTAGTTCCATGTGATGGCTGCGATCTCCTCGCCGGCTTCATTGACGTACTTGTCTCTCAAAGTGACAGCCAACTCGCTGAAATTCATGTCACCGATCAGCCAGCCGATGGGCGGCATGATGATGTCGTTGACCAACGACGTGATGATTTTTCCAAATGCGCCGCCGATGATGATACCGACAGCCATGTCAATCATGTTTCCCTTAACGGCAAACTCCTTGAATTCTTTGATAAAATTACCCATGATGTTTTTTTTTGATTTTCTGACGGCAAAAATACAAAATTTATAGTCACATTATCTCCCCAAGAAAAAAAACTCCAAAAAGAATTTGTAATTTTGCAGTTTGAAAGTGTCGGACGAACCGTGGAAACGGGAACGCCGACCGAAGAACAACCTAATATCCGAACATGAAAGTCATCCATGCCGCGCGTTTTGCCATCGACGAGAACATCTATCAGGTGGAGGACAACGTATTTGTCTTCGACAAGCCCTACCAGTGCACCTCGTTCGATTTGGTGGCGAAGGTGAAGTGGGCGATGAAGCACAAATTCGGGAAGAAGGTGAAGGTGGGACATGCCGGCACGCTCGATCCGTTGGCCACGGGCGTGATGATTGTGTGTACCGGTCGCTGTACCAAGCAGATAGAGCAGTTTCAATCTGGGGAGAAGGAGTACACGGGCACCTTCCGGTTAGGCGAGACCACGCCGAGTTATGACATGGAGAAGCCCGTGGATGCGACCTATCCGACGGATCACATCACGGAAGCGATGGTTCGCGAGGCCGCCCGGCAGTTCATGGGCGAGCAGGAGCAGGTACCCCCGCAGTTCTCGGCGGTGCGCATCGCTGGCCGCCGTGCCTTTTCGTATGCCCGACAAGGGGCGGACGTGGAGATCAGCCCGCGGAAAATCACCATCTCCGAATTCGAGATCACCCGCTGCGAGTTGCCGGATGTGGATTTCAGAATTATCTGTTCCAAAGGAACTTACATCCGTTCCATCGCCCGCGATTTCGGGCTGGCGTTGGATAGTGGGGCGCATCTGACCGCGCTGCGGCGCACGCGCGTCGGCGATTTCCGCGTGGAGGATGCCATCGTGCCCGTACCCATTACCATAGAGGAGGAATGATCATGGAGATGAAGATGAGAACAGGAGAAGCACATGAGGCCGTCGGTCTGGGGCTGATGTCGGGAACCTCGCTGGATGGCTTGGACATGGCACTCTGTAAATATAGCGACTTTGATAAAAAATTCACATATTCTATAATCAAGTGTTCCACAATAGAATATGATGATTTATTAAAGCAAAGATTAAAGCAATCAGATGCCATATCAGGCCAAAATTTAGCACAGTTAGACCATGATTTCGGGGTATTGATGGCGGAGAAAGTCTGCCAATTTTTAGCAGATTCCGAGCTCAAACCGGACTTCATCGCCTCGCATGGGCAGACGGTTTTCCACCAGCCCGGGCAGGGCATGACGTTGCAGATCGGCAGCGGGGCGGCGTTGGCGGCAGGGACGGGCATCCCGACCGTCTGCGACTTCCGCACGGTCGATGTGGCTTTGGGTGGACAAGGGGCGCCGCTGGTGCCCATCGGCGATCGGCTGTTGTTCGGCGACTACGCCGCCTGCCTCAACCTCGGCGGATTCTGCAACATCTCCTTTGAGCGTGGAAACCAGCGCGTTGCGTTCGACATTGCGCCATGCAACATGTTGCTGAACACCTTGGCGGCTCGGGTGGGCAAATCCTACGACAAGGACGGCGCCAGTGCCCGCACCGGCTACATGGTCGATTCCCTCACGGAAAAGCTGAACTCTCTCTCCTACTATGCCCTTCAGGGGGCGAAGTCGCTGGGCAAGGAGTGGTTCGACGCCGAGGTGCTGCCTTTGCTCGACGTGCCGCGCGCGACGCCGGAGGATCTGCTCCGCACCTCGGTGGAACACATCGCGGTTCAGATCGGCAAAGTGCTTACCGACAACCACTTGCCGTCGGTCTTGGTGACCGGTGGCGGGGCGAAGAACAGTTACCTGATGGATCGGATCCGGTGGCACGCCCCTGAAACCATGGTGGTCATTCCCGACGAGAAGACCGTGGATTTCAAGGAGGCCATCATCTTCGGATTGTTGGGATGGCTGCGCTTGCGCGGGGAGGTCAACACGCTTGCCTCGGTGACGGGGGCGTCCCGCGACAGCGTCGGCGGCGCGGTGTATCTATGACTGTACCCCTAACGGCGTGCTTTTTTCGTTTTACAATCTGCAATTCAAAAAAATATTGTATTTTTGCGGACTTAATAGGAAATACTATTCATTTTATTATCCACTAAAATTTAAACATTTATGAAACACTTATGGGAAACTAATGCGTCGTTGGTCATCTTGTGCGCCATTTTGATCGTCGTGATTCCCTTTTTGGTTTTCTACATTGTGAAAGCCAAGAAAGAGCACCCGAAAGGACTGGTGGCCGCCGCATTGAGCAACATGGGCGAGCGCTTCGGCTATTACATCATGAATGCCGTGCTGACCTTATTTCTTGTATCAAAATTCGGACTGCCCAAAGAGGTTGCGGGAATTATCTTTTCCGTTTTTTACTTCGGCATCTACATCCTGAGTTTGGTTGGCGGTATCATTGCCGACCGCACCCAGAAATACAACAGCACCATCCAATGGGGTGTTACGCTTATGGCTTTTGGATACATCGCTTTAGCCATACCTTTGTTCAGCAAAGAGGGCGGCTTGATCGTTGACCACAACAGCACTTGGTGGGCCATCCTTATTTTCACTTGCGTGGCCTTGTTGCTCATCGCCTTCGGTAACGGTCTGTTCAAAGGCAACCTCCAGGCGCTGGTAGGACAGATGTACGACAATTTCGAAGCCGAAGCCGCCAAGAAAGGTCCCGAAGCGCTGGCGGAAGCCAAAGACAAACGAGACAGCGGTTTCCAGATCTTCTACGTGTTCATCAACATTGGCGGTGTGATCGCTCCCTTCGTGGCTCCGTTGATTCGCACATGGTGGCTGAAGATCCACAACTTTGTCTATAATGCCGATATGCCCGCTCTGTGCCACCAGTACATTGCTGACGGTCAGGTCACCCAGAAATTCACCGAAACCATGAACAATTCGGTCATTGACCCGTCCCTGATCACCAACGCAACACAATTCAGCTCCGACTACATCGACGTGTATAACACCGGTATTCACTATGCATTCATTGCATCTGCAATTGCCATGGTTATTTCACTCGTCATTTTCTTTACCAATAAAAAAGGATTCCCCCAGCCCGCAAAAAAAGTGGCTACCGAGACTGCTGGCTATACCGCTGAGGAAAAGACAGCCATGGCCAAAGAGATCAAGCAAAGACTTTATGCTCTCTTTGCCGTGCTGGGCATTGCCATTTTCTTCTGGTTGTCCTTCCACCAAAACACACAATCACTGAAGTTCTTTGCCAGTGACTTTGTGAACACCTCCATGTTCCCCGCTGAGATTTGGGATTCGATGAATCCTCTGTTTGTCATCATCCTGACGCCCATCATCATGATTCTTTTTGCAGCTTTGGCGCGCAAAGGCAAACCGGTTTCCACTCCTCGCAAAATTGCCATTGGTATGGGAATAGCGGCTTGCGCATACCTGTTCCTGATGATATTCTCCATCATGAAACATTATCCTTCCGGAAATGAATTCACGAACATGGATGCCGCTGCGATGGCTCAAGCGGGTCTGGCAAAAGCCGCTCCGTGGGTAATGATCGTCACTTACTTCTTCCTGACCGTGGCCGAGTTGTTCATCTCCCCGCTGGGACTTTCGTTCGTGTCGAAGGTGGCTCCGAAAAACCTGCAGGGTATCTGCCAGGGCTTGTGGCTGGGTGCCACCGCCATCGGCAACCTGTTCATCTTTGTCGGCACCGTCATGCTCAACGCTTGGCCCATCTGGCAGTGCTGGGGCGTGTTCCTTGCCATCTGCTTGGTTTCCATGACCGTCATGCTCTGCATGGTGAAATGGCTCGAACGGATTACCAAATAACAGAAGCACAATGATTCTCCACAAAAAAGGATGGCCGAACGGTCATCCTTTTTTTGTGGTACAAAGGGGATTCCATCGCCGCTGTCCAACGTCGGAAGGTTCTGCAAACCAGGGGTTGAGGATGAGTAAAAAGTGATTTTAGCACCCTTTTTTTATTGCCAATAATATTGTACTTTTGCAGCCGCTTTAATCAAGGACATGAAAAGAGAGAAACGATTGATTACTAAAGTTTTAACTACCTTTTTGCTTGCATCTTTCGCGGCTTTTACCTCTCATTTCGCTGCGGCGCAGGATTCGACCCGACAGGACGGGCATCGCTTCACCCACCTGAAATTGGAGGTCCGCGGGCAATTCGACATCGACCATCACTTCGGTGTGACCGGGCAGCCCGCCACTTGGGACACCACCGACTATGGTTTCCGCGGCAAATATTTCAATCTGATTTTGGGCGGCGAGTTCGGCAAGGGCTTCTCCTACTACTTTCGCCAGCGCATCATTGCCACTGCGGGTGCCGCCTCCCTTTTCGACAACACCGACTTCCTCTACCTGCAATACCGCATCAACGACCACTGGGCGTTGCGGGCCGGCAAGGAGGCCATCGCCAACGGCGGTTTCGAATACGACGCCGCTCCCATCGACGTCTTGTACTTCACCCAATACTGGGGAAATGTATATTGCTTTCAGTTGGCGGGTTCCGTCATCTACACCGATCGGTCGCGCAACCACAAACTTACTCTGCAGGTTTCCAACTCGCCCTATGTCAAGTTCGTGGGCAGCGGCAACGAGTGGTCGCAAGGGTTGCTCGGCTTCAGCGTGATGTGGAGCGGCAACTTCCCGCATTTCAAGACGTTGTACTCCGTCAACTTCTTCGAGCGCGCCCGCGGCAAGTTCGTCAACCACGTCACCCTCGGCAACAAGGTGGAAGTGGGACGTTGGAACTGGTACATCGATTACCAGAACAGGTTGGTCAACCTGAACCGTCCCTTCGACTGCTTTTTCATCGCCACCCGCATGGCTTATTCCTTCCGGGACGTCAACCTCTTCCTCAAGGCGGGATATGACCAGAATCTGGCAGACAGTCCGTTCGTGCTGCCCTTGCGCGACGTGATGATGGACCCTGGCCAGCGCTGTCTGTTCTACGGCGGCGGAGTGGAGTACCGCCCGCACAGCGCGCCGTCGGTGCGCCTACACGCCTGTCTCTACATGTCGCACTACCTGCCCGCATATCAGGGCTTGCTTGAGGAGAAGGTGCTCCACGCGCAGATTGGTCTGACCTGGAACGTCGATTTCCTCCATTATTTCCAACAGAAAAAAGAATTCTAAAATTCGAATATGTCACCACGCAACATCTTTTCAACCAGAAAGTTCAACGTCCGGCACTTCACCTTGGGCGCGCTCAACCGTCTGCGCCACCGCAAGCCGGTGGAGACCGCCATCTTCCTCTCCGTCTTCATCGCATTCTTTGCGGGCTTGGCCTTCAAGATGACGTTGCCGCACATGCTCAACACCTTCATGCAGACGGCCTACCATCTGCTGATCGAGACGGTCTTATACATCATGGCCATCACCGTGATGACGGGCGCCATCAGCAAGTTGTTCGTGGAGTTCGGCGTGGTCGGCTTGATGGAGAAGTTGCTCCGTCCGCTGATGAAGCCGCTCTACAACCTTCCCGGCGTGGCCTCTTTGGGCGGTGTCATGACCTTTCTGAGCGACAATCCGGCCATCATCACGCTTTCCAAGGACAAGAGTTTCAGCAAGTTCTTCAAGCAGTACCAGTTGGTGTCGCTGACCAACTTCGGCACGGCGTTCGGCATGGGGTTGGTGGTGATCGCTTTCATGGTCGGACGAGGTTACGGTTCCGGCGCCATGGTCGGCCTCATCGGCGCGGTGATCGGCAGCATCATCTCCACCCGCATCATGCAACGCACGACCTTGAAAGCATATCCCGAGATGATTGCCGACGTGCCCACAGAGAAACTGGTAGAGCACAAAGCGAGCGACAATGAGGAAGATGAGAAAAGACCGAGCACTTTCATGCGCGTACTCAACTCCATCCTCGACGGCGGCAAGAGCGGCGTGGAGATTGGCGTCGCCATCATTCCCGGCGTATTGGTCATCTCCACGATCGTGATGATGGTCACCTTCTCCGCACCGGCCGGCGGATACACGGGCGGTGCCTACGAAGGAGTGCCCGTGCTGCCGTGGTTGGCCGACAAGATCCATTACGTCTTCTACTACTTGTTCGGGTTTGACCACTCCGAGTTGATCGCATTCCCGATCACGGCCCTCGGTGCCGTGGGGGCTGCCCTCGGTCTGGTGCCGACCTTCGACGCCGCCGGCCTCATCGACAACAATGCCATCGCGGTCTTCACCGCCATGGGCATGTGCTGGAGCGGCTACCTGAGCACCCACACCGCCATGCTCGACTCGCTCGGTTTCCGCCAACTCATCGGCAAGGCCATCGGGGCCCACACCATCGGCGGGCTGTTCGCGGGAATCTCCGCACACTGGTTGTACGTGCTTGTATCTCTCATCTAACCAGCGTTTTCTGTCATGGAATTCCATCTCGTCGAAGGGCAAAGCGTCCGGCTCAACTGTTCCAAAAGCATGCTGCTGCGACAGTTGATGATCGTTTTCCTGCGTGGCGAGCGGTTGCCCAAGTTGCAGGATGACGACTCCGAAGATGCCAAAATCCTGCATTCGGCATTGGAGAAAATTCTGATGGCTGGAAGTAACGGATTGGATTACATCACATTAGATGTCAAAGACTGCGGTGCCGCCTATCGGTTCCTTTTGGCCGCCGCCGCCGTCACCCCCGGCCATTGGCAACTGACCGGCACGTCGCGCCTGCTGGAACGCCCCATCCAACCGCTTGTGGATTCGCTGAGAAGCATCGGGGCGGAGATTGAGTCCATGCCACAAGGTTGGAGAATCAATGGGAAAAACCTGAAAGCCAATGAAATGGAGATCGACTGCACACAAAGCAGCCAGTTTGCCAGCGCCCTGTGGCTCATCGGGGAACGACTCGGACTACGTCAACTGAAAACCCTCCCCACTCCCCTGCCCTCCTCTCCTTATATCGAACTGACTAAGAAGATGTTGGCACAATATCAGATGGGCATGTCGTTCCAGCGCGAAGGCGACTGGAGCACGACGGCGGTTTGGTACGCCTTCCTTGCCGGCCAATCCCATATTCATTCTCTGATATTGAAAGATTTAAGATTGGACAGTCTGCAAGGGGACACCGTTGTCGCGCAGTGGTTTCTGACCTTTGGCGTAAAGACAGCGTCTGCAGACGGCGGAATCCGAATCTCCCGCTTCTCCCCGAGCATAGACAATGCTCCCATCCACTTCAACTTTTTAGATCATCCCGATTTAGCCCCCGTATTAGCCGTCTGTGCCATACTTTGTCATAGACATGTGACATTAAGCGGATTATCCACCTTAAACCACAAGGAATCGCGGCGTTTGGATCGGATTGCGCAGGCATTAAGTCCGTTCGCCATCATCCACCAGCAAGGCAACGACACGCTGGAAATAGCGGGGGAAACAGCCCGAAAACCGGAAGTTCCTGTAGCGTTGGACACGGCCGGCGATCATCGGTTGGCGATGGCGTTTGCGCTGCTGTCGCTGCAATACGACGTGACCTTGTCGGACATCGGTTGTGTCCGCAAGTCATATCCCGCTTTCACACAGTATTTTAGAGATTAATCCTCGCTCTCTTCCTCCTCTTCAGGTGCGCGGTAGAACTTCTTCATAAACTTGTTCTTCTGTGAGCGACTACCCAATTTGTAGGTGCAAGCGGGCAGGCCGTTTTCGGGCGGCAACATACGCTTTTTCACCTTGGTCTGCACGATGGGATCGGTAAACTTGCTGTCGGAAGAGTAACCGTAAATGCTGTTGCTCTCCATTTGGAAGAAGAAGAAGTCGTTTTCGACCTCGAAATAGAGGTAGAGACGGTTGCGGGAGCCGCGTTTCTCCACGACGATTTCGCCCGGGATCTCCTGGTTGATCTCCTTGCCGTTGAAGACGGCCACCGGCAACTGATGCTGGGAGATGAAGGCCTTGGCTTCTTTGTCCCATGTGAAACTGATGTCGGCGAAGACGAATTTAACTTGCAGTGCCTGAGGAAGTTTCTGTGCTTGTCCATAAGTCATGACCTCGTAGGAGTAGTCATCGAAATCCTTTTCGTTGAGGATGGTCTTCATGGCCAGTTCGTAGTCCTCGTTCTCCCACGGGTCGATGAAGTCGAGGGAGGCCTCTTCGATGTGTTTGGCCATGACCTTCATGGAGTTGTCGTTGAAGAAGAAGTTGATGGTGGTGGTCAGACTCATCTCGGCGGAGTCGGCCTTCATGTAGTTGACGACGGTGCCGAGGGTGCTGAAATCGACGCGGCCAAGTTTAGCGCCCATGTCGATGACGCCACTACCGCGAGAGACGCACTCGGTCTTGCTGAGGGTGATGATATTCTCCGGCAGTTCTGGATTTTCCAATTTCTCGAGCGAGGCGGCGCGGAAGCACTGCGTCTCCTCGTCGAAGTCGATGTAGCCCTCCGCGGAGATGTACTCTGCATCGTTGAACTGGTCCTTGGCGGCGCCAAAACAGGTGTAGATGCGCCCCGTGGTGTTGGTCGAGGCGATGGCCACCACGGCCTTGCGGTCGTTTACATCCTTGGTCTTACTGTCGATTTTGATGAGCACATGATCGGGATCCACCTGGTCCATGATGCGGAGGCGTGCGTATTTCACTGTATCGCAGTCATGTATCAACTCCACACCACCGATGAAGGTGAGGAATTCGTCGCTGCTGTTCAACTTGACATGCCCGTCGAAAGCGAAATGGGGACTGAGTTTGAAGTCGCGGGCAAAAGGCACGGTCGCATCGCCCTGGGTGGTCTGATAATACCACAAGGTGTCGAAATGCAGCACCTGCACCTCCTTGTTCATATCGACATAGTCGTAATCGCCGCTGCCACGGAAGTCGTCGGCGTGGACGATGTTGGCGACACAGTTGTAGAGTTCATAGTACTTGTGGTCGCGGTCGGCGACGATGCGGGCGTTGGTAAGAGTCTTGACGACTGCCTGTTCCAAGATAGTGACGTCGCCATCGCGGGGAATGATGGCCGCGTCGCCGACATTGATGTATCGTACGCCGTGGCAGTCGATGACGTTGGTCTTGAAGTTGAATTCCGCGGCGGTGGCTGTGAATTCAAGCGCGTGCGTCTTCGAGTTGGTGGCGGTGAGTTCGTTGCCGTGGCTCACCATGTCGATCAACTCGCGGGCGTCGGTGTTGTTGATATCCACGCTGGCATACGGGTCGTTCCACTGGAAGGTGAGGACATCCTCGTCGATCGGATCCCAGTCGAACATGGCGGCATTGGTCTTGAACTGGTTGCGCTGGAAAAGAACTTCTGAAGTCGCGTCGTTGGAGACAAAGTGTCCCTTACGGGTCTGGAAGTCGATGTGGGAGTTGTAGTTGTCAGTGGAGAAGACGAATTCGCCCTTCTGGTACAGGTCGTAAATGCGGAGGTCGGCGGCATCGGAAAGCAGTTCGTGGTGCTTGAAACTAAACCACTTGGAGGTGATGTCTGCGCGTTTGAAGTTGACCGTGCCGGTGCCGTACATGCCTTGCGGGGTGAGCACGGAGTTGCCGGTGAGTTCGGTCTCGCGGAAGACGCTCATGGGAGTGGCACCCGTGAACACGTACATCTGGTCATTATAGGCGTCCCAGCGCAGCGAGCCGTTCTCCAACGAAGCGGGCGGGTACTCCACGCCGGCCAGTTGCTCCTGCACCACGTGCGTGTTGGCATTGCCCGTCGCCTTGTCAAGGAAGAAGACCAAACTGTCGGACGTGGTCGTGGAGGTCAGGTAGGTAATGACCCCATCCTTTCCACGCAATCCCCTGTTACTCAGGTCGATGATTCCTTTATAATGACCTTTCGACATGTAGGCGGGCAGTCCGGCGTCGCCCGTGTTGTGAATGAATCCCAACGAGAAGTCGGGGCGCACCTTCAATTCATGACTGATGTCGGGGAATATGCCGCCGGAAATCAGCGATCCGTCGAAGCGGATGGAATCGGTGTCGAAGTTGTCCAAGTTCGTGATGGTGAACTGGTTGAGTGCATAATAAAATTTGGTGCGATCATAGTGGCGGTTGAAGGTGAAGGGATGGTCGTAATAGACCCTGCCTCCCTCGAAACTGCTGAAATAGGGCCACTTGGGATTATCGACCTTGCCCGATTTGTTCTTGGGATGGTCCACATAGAGCGTGCCGCCCAAATCCTCAATCGGGCTTTGCACTTTCGTCAACCGATACTCTCCGTACATGTTCTGCGGGCCGTTCTTGTCCTCCACATACATGATGAGCGAGTCGATGTCCTCCATCCGCACCTTAAACTCCTCGTAGTTGAATTCGCACTCGTGGGTGATGAAGTCGAAAAGGCCAGCGACAACCCGGCCGGAGAAGCGCATGTCGCGGTCTTTTTTTACCGTAACCTTCTCGTTTTCAGGATATACGTTCACGATCTGCGCCTCGCTGATGACGAACCACTCGCAACCGGAGATGGTCAACTCCTTGTTTTCCATATTCAACTCGGCATAGTGGGTCTTCGACTCCAACTTGATGTTGTCGTAATCCTTCTTGCCCACGTCGTTGTTCAGGTATTGGGCAATCTTGGAACGGTAGTAGATCTTGTCGTTGTTCACGTCGTACTCCACAAAGCCGTCGGCGGCGAATTGAATGAGCAGAGCACGCACGTCCTCCGGAGAATGCCGGATGGCCTGTCCCACCTGATCAAATGTAACCGGCTGGAAGTCATATCCTTTATACAATTTCCAAAGGGTAAACAGCGGATTCTCGCGGTTGACGCCCTGCAATTCCCGCATGGTAGCGTTGTTGAAGAAGTTCTGCGACTCGAAAGTGGCCACACTCTCGCTGTTCATGGTGGCTAACGGCTTGAGTTCCATCTTGTTCGTTGACATATCCCACGAAATCGACTCCACTTTGATATCCATCCGGTGGTAGGAATCGAAGAAGGGGCTGCGTCCGATGCCGTATTTAGGGCGTGTGATTTGCAGCAACGTTTTGTCTTCGTTGTAATAGAAGTTGGCGGCCGGGTGGTAGATGGAGTCATCCTCAATGTAAATGGCGATAGCCGCGTCGTTGGACCAGACCGTCGCCTCCTTGAAAAGATAGTGCATGGCGCGTACGCCGACGACGGTCGTATCGCTCTTACGGATATGCAGTCGGGCCAAGTTCTCCGCGGATGAGTAGCCCTGAATGGAAGCTCCGCGCATCTCGAATCCTCCGATGTAATCCACATTTTTATAGATGTCGTGGACGAGCACCTCTTCATCATAACTGCGGAAGCGCGGATAGGTCACCTTCTCTTCGTCGCTTTCCAAGCCGGCCTTGTCTTCCACCACCCCCAGCAGCGGATATTCGAAATACTTTGGATAATAGAGCGTTGCGTTCTCCACCTTGACCTTAGGTTGCCGCACGTCCACCTCGTATTCGTGGAACGTGGCCTTCACCTCGCTGCTGAGTCCGGCGCGGTACCACTGGATCGTGCCCTTGTCGCCCTTCCATTTCTTGCTGCCCGGATAGTAACGGCCGGAAGTGCCGAGGATCTCGACGCTGTCGCGAGAGCCGGCGCCCACCAAGTCGATGTCCTGATACCGGAAATAGGGCTCTCCCTGATCCAATCCCAACTCCTCCGCATAGCCGTAGGCCGTCCAATGTACATTGGACGTCTGGTACAGGATGTCGTTGGTGAAAATGGACTCATAATCGTTCATTACATGGTGAAAATCAGCAAGATCGTTGTTCAGATGGTACTGTATCGCCTTGAGCCAGGCCTTGTCGTTGTCGGTCAGTTCACTATTGATGAAGGCATCGAAAGCCCCTTGGAAGGCGACGAAGTGCGGAAAGAAACGCAAGTTCTTCCTCAACAACAAGTTAGCCGTTTCAAGAAAGGATTCCTGGAACTCTTCAGTCATGGCCGGGCTGTCCCAAAAAGCGTCGAATTTAGCCACAAACGCCTCCGCCTCTTTCTGGCGTTCCTTGGGCACGGTGGAAGCGAATGTGCGCACTTCCTCCTTCGTGAGAGAGGGATCGATGGAGAAGGAGGTGAATCGCTGCGCGGAGAGCGTCAGTGCGCTGAAGATGCAGACCAAGAGCAGTATGATGGTTTTTCGAGTCATAAGATTATATTTCAAAGTGTTGATATTCTGATTTTTATCATTGTGTTTCTCGGGCAAGGATGATGGCGGTGCGGGCCGGTAGATAGAGTTGCAAGACGCCCTTCCGGCTGAAGTAGTCAAGGGTGTCGTCCACATGGCCGAAACCACCATATTCGGGGCGGTCGCTATGCAATAGGATTTTATATTTTCCTGATTCACAATATATTGGGAAATCCTGTAGGGATTGGTTGGGATGGAAATTGAAGACGCACAGCATCTCCCCGCGGCGGAAGGCCAGAATCTGGTTTCCGATGTCGCGCACGAGGGCGTCGGCGGGCTGCAACAGGGTATCGTCCGACAGCAGGAGGTGTGTCAGATCGCGATGGAACGCATTGAGGTACTTGTACTTGAGTGTTTCATTGTCGGCCAACGACCACTGACGTCGGGCGTACTGGTACGACCAGCCGTTGCCTTCGCGGGGGAAGTCGATCCACTCGGGATGGCCGAATTCGTTGCCCATGAAGTTGAGAAAGCCGCCGTCGCAAAGGGAAGCAGTGCAGGCGACGACCAACTTGATAAGCGCGATGCCGCGATCCACCTGAAAATCGGGCGTGAAGACCGACATACAGTCGTACATCTTGGAATCAATCAGTCTGAATATCAATGTCTTGTCCCCCACCATGGCCTGGTCGTGGCTCTCCACGTAACTGATGACCTTTTCCTCCTTGCGGTGGTCGGTCAGCCGGTAGAAGATGTCGCCGACGTGCCACTGTTCATCGGGAAGATCCTTGGCGGTCTTGAGCCAGAAGTCGGCGACGCCCATGGACATGCGGTAGTCGAAGCCGACGCCGCCCTGAGTGGTCGGGAAGGCCAGACCGGGCATGCCGCTCACGTCCTCGGCGATGGTGGTTGCCTCCGGACGGATCTGGTGTATGACGGAATTGGCTAAATACAAGTATGTCAGGGCATCCTCATCGACATTGGCATCGAAATACTGCCTGTAATCGAGGAAATCGACGCCAATGCCGTGATCCCAATAGCACATGCTGGTGACGCCATCGAAGCGGAAGCCATCGAAATGAAACTCGGTGAGCCAGTACTTGAGGTTGGAGAGCAGGAACATGAGCGTGTCGTCCTTGCCGTAGTTGAAGCAGCGGGAGTCCCAGACGGGGTGACGGCCGCGCTCGCCGGTGTGGAAGTAGAGGTCGGTGCTGCCGTCGAAGCGGCTCAACCCTTCGCGTTCGTTGGCGCAGGAGTGGGAGTGGACGATGTCGAGCACGACTCGGATGCCGAGGCCGTGGGCCTGGTCGATGAGCGCCATCAACTCCTCCGGCGTACCGAAACGGGAGGAGGGGGCGAAGAAGTTGGCGACCTGGTATCCGAAAGAGCCGTAATAGGGATGCTCCTGCACGGCCATGAGTTGTAAGGTGTTGTATCCCAGCGCATTGATGCGTGGGAGAACATTTTCGGCAAACTCGGTGTAGGTGCCCACCCGACACTCTTCCGTGGCCATGCCGACATGCGCCTCATAGACCCAGGGCACGGAAGGGCGCGGTGGAACGGGAAATTTCCAGTGGTAAGGAGTTTCCGGCTGCCACACCTGTGCGGAGAAAATCTTGGTGGAGTCGTCCTGCACGACGCGGCGCACGTAGGAAGGCAGACGCTCGTCGGCGCCGTCCTGCCACACCATCCAGAGTTTGTACAGCGAGCCGTGCTTCAAAAAAGAGTGGGGCAGTGTGATCTCCCAGTCCCCGTTGCCCAACGGATGCAAGGCGAAGTGTTCCTCGACCTTCCAGTAGGAGAAATCGCCGATGACGAAGACGCGGAGCGCATGCGGGGCCTTTTCTCGGAGCACCCAGCCGTCGGAGGTCCGATGCAATCCGTAGTACAGGTGGTTGTTGCAGCGGTCGGCCAGCGTTTCCGCTCCATGGCGGAGTTCCAGTTCCTTCAGGAGAAAACGGCGCCGTCTGCGCTCGATTTCCGAGGCATAAGGTGCCAGATAGGGGTCTTTTGCGAGAAGCGGAGGAACTCTCTTCACTGCGCCATTTTTTTTCAGAGTAAACGACTTTAACACTGCAAAATTACATATTTTTTTCTTACGAAAAAAGGGCTCAAACCTTGTTTTTTTTGAAAGAAAGAAAGTGAGTGAAAATACCATCTCAGTGACCTGTTTTTACAATGCGGGGAGGTTGGATACAAATGTTGCCATTACAAATCCACATCAAATTTACATTTTTGCACATATATAAAAACCTAAACAATAACACATCTTTTTTTTTTTGCAAATCGCGCTAATTTGTAAACACAATAAATCAATTGCTTCAATATAATCTTTTACAAAAATAAATCGTTACAATCATTTTCTATACAATCATTTAATTATAAAATATTGTATGTTGAAAAGTAAGTTATTAAAAATGTGCTATTACACTATATTTCATTATTTTATATAGTTTTATTAACATATAACTTTATGTATGTAAATTCCCGATATTTTTACATATTCACTTCTGGAGTAGTATTTTATTTACATCTATTTGTTTACTAAATACACAAAAAATATTGGATTTATTTTTGTAACATAACACTTTGTTTTACGTAAGTGACGCCAAAGGAATTTGTTTTTTGGGCTGTAATTTTGTAAATAAAATAGTGTTATGGACGAACAGATCAACAGCAGAATCAAGACCGTGATGGAGGAGATGCGGATGCGTCCGTCGGAATTCGCCGCTGCCATCGGCATTTCCCGCTCCAACCTTACCCATATCCTATCGGGGCGCAACCAGCCGAGTTTCGCCATGCTGGAGAAGGTACTGAAAGCATTCCCTGAGATCCGGACGGAATGGTTGGTGACAGGGCTGGGCGACATGCGCCGCACGCCGACGGAACTTGCGGATACCATAGCCGTTATGGAGAACCAGCAACGTCTTCCTCACGAACAGGTGGAGATGGATTTCGGGGAGGATGAGGATGTTGAAATGGCTCTGGAAAAAGAACCGTCTTCCAGCACTATTCAAACCAATGACAATCAACAGAATACGGATGAAAACGACCCGATTCTTCCCTCTCCTGCTTCGGCTGTAGCGGAGGCCGTGGCCACACGGCCGGCTACAACGCGCGTACGGACGGCAAAGTCCGGCGTGCAGACCAAGAAAATCCGTAAGATTGTTTTCTTTTACACGGACAACACCTTCGAGGAGTTCCTTCCCAATTAGTGTCCGGCGTACTCCCAGGCGTAATGGAATCCGAGGTTGCCCGTGATCTCTCCGTGTACCAGTTCTTCTTGCGACGGGGTCGTCAGTCCATGCCAGCCCTCCACATGACGGCGTGAGGCGAGAATGCCTGTCACCCGTCCGTCTTCGCATTGGATATTGGTGTAGTCGAGTTTGTCAAGCACCACGCTGCCCGATATGCTGTTGTTGACGACATAGTTGTACAACGTCTCGCTGGCGGCCCAGACCTCGAACTTCAGGCAGGAATCGACGGAAATGTAGCGGTCAACCGTCGGATCGGGCTTCACGTTGCTGGCAATGACGTTCAACAACACGGCAGGGATGTATTGGACGGTGGTGGTAGTGGCGGGACGCGGGTTGATTTTGCGGCGGATGCTCTTGCGAACCTCCTCCTGCGTAACCTTGTTTCTTTCAATGTAATAGAAGGTCTGATAGACATCGTAACTGTAAGCGTTGGCCGGCTGGGAGTACTTGATGTCCGTCTTCATGGTGCCGTGGATGCCCACAGCGCTAGTATGGTCGCTCGGGGAAGAGAGGAAGAAAGAGCCGATGATCGGCGTTTCGGCAGTGATGGTGCGCCCGGTCTCCCTATTGGTTATGACGAGCCGATAGGTGTAGTCGCGATTGAGCGTGCGCGAAAAGTGATACACCAACTGATCGGGAGCGGCGAAGTCGCCCATGTCATCACGCTCTACCACAGTGTCTTTCAGTGGAATCGTGGCATTCAGGTGTGTGCCGTTATACTCTTCCATCACCACATCGATTTTGTCGAAATAATAGAGACTGTCGTACTCCTGCGCCGCCTCAAACGCGTTGCCATCCGTCAGAAAACCCTTGTAGATTTTGATGTAGTGGTCGGTTTCGTCGGCATCGAGTATGCCGTAAACGACCGTGACGTCCTTGTAGGGCGCGTTGGAACTAAACTCCTTGCTACAGGAAAAGAGGCACATTGCCATCAACAGGCAGGCCAACAAATTGAAAACATGCGTTTTATGAATCATAGTGGTCATTGTCGGTACTATTTTTGCGAAGGTTGTGGCGCGGGCATCTCGCCGGAGCGCTCGGACCAACGGGTGGTGATTTTACAAAACTCCTCGTCGCTGTCGGCTCGTTTGATGGTCGTATTGAGACGGCCGTCGGTCATGGGGATGGTGGAGACCGCGTAACGGTCGCCCAGACGGGCCTGCAAGACATAGTTCAGGATGAGTTCTCGGATTTGGTGACTTTTCAAATAATCCGCTGGAATACTGTCAATTAGCCATCTGACATAATTGGTGTTGTTGACGTGATGGTTCGTGTCTATGTCGGAATACAGCACAGTGCGTTCCACCATCGGGAAGATGGGCTCGCCCGTGGTCATGGGCACTTTCAGTGGGATGTCGAAAGAGTCCTGGGCGCCGATCAGGTAGGAGAGGTCGGTGCCGATGATCTGCTCAACCTGTTGCGGGCGGAACTCCTTGTCGTCGAGCACCAGCCACAGCGACTGCGCTCGGAGCAGGCGATTCCCGTGTTGGTCAAACACTTCGAAACTACGGGGTTGGAAGACTCCTTTCGGCGGGTTGGCCCACGTGTTGACCGTGATGCGGTCGTATTTGCGCGGCAGCCGCTCGATTTGCAGGCCCATGCGGTAGATGGCCCAGAAACAGCCCTTGGCGTGCAGGTCGTTCCAGCCAATTTGGCGGCTATCGACGTGCATGTCGGCGGTGGTTTGCATGCAACCCAGCAGGTACTGCAAGTTCACCTCTGCATTGGGACCAATGTGATGTGATTGAATATCAAATTGTTGTGTAAAAACGGCGGATTCTGCCATGAGTAAAAAATTGTCGGCAAAGATACACATTTTTTCACATTTACGGGTTGATTTGAAATTGAGGATGGAGCAATATTTTTCATAAAAAAAGAGTACTTTTGCAATCGGATTTGAATTTATGAAAAACGAGAAAGAGACACCCATCAATACTGTGGAACGTGCTGTATTATTGGCGGTTGCCACGCCCCTATGCGGAATGGAACGAGTGACCGAATACCTAGATGAACTCGCCTTCCTGTTGGATACGGCGGGCGGCGTCACCATCAAGCAGTTCGTGCAGAACCTCCCCTACCCTGATCCGAAGACCTACTTCGGCAGCGGCAAACTGGAAGAGGTCGCCAGCTACGTGCATGACAACGAGATAGACCTAGCCGTCTTCGATGACGAACTCTCCCCATCGCAACAGCGCAACGTGGAGGCGGTGCTCCACTGCAAGGTGATGGACCGCACGCACTTGATCTTAGACATCTTCGCGAAGCGGGCGCAGACGGCGCATTCGAAAGTGCAGGTGGAATTAGCTCAGTATCAATATCTTCTACCCCGACTGACGGGTATGTGGAGCCACCTGCAGAAACAGCGCGGCGGCATCGGCATGAGAGGTCCCGGCGAAAAGGAGATCGAAACCGACCGTCGAATCATCCGCGACCGTATCGCCTTACTGAAAAGGAAGTTAGCCGACATCGACCGCCAGAAACTCACCCAGCGCAGCCATCGCGAGCAGTTCGTGCGCGTCGCTCTCGTCGGCTACACCAACGTGGGCAAATCGACCTTGATGAACCTCATCAGCAAATCGACGGTATTCGCTGAGAACAAGTTGTTTGCGACCCTCGACACCACAGTCCGCAAGGTCGTCATCGAGAACCTTCCCTTCCTGCTCTCCGACACCGTCGGCTTCATCCGCAAGTTGCCGCACAGTCTCGTCGAATCCTTCAAATCAACCCTTGACGAGATCCGCGAGACCGACCTGATCCTGCACGTCATCGACATCAGCCATCCCGATTTCGAGGAGCAGATTGAAGTCGTGAACCAGACATTGCAAGAGATTGGTGCAGGCGACAAACCCATCATCGCCATTTTCAACAAGATAGACAATTACACTTGGGTTGAGAAAGAGGCCGACGACCTCACCCCGCGCACCAAAGAGAACATTACATTGGAGGAGTTGGAGAAAACCTGGATGGCCAAAATGAACTACAGAACCCTCTTCATTTCCGCGAAAACCAAGGATAATATTCCGGAACTGAAACGCGTTCTTTACGAAGAGGTAAAGAAATTGCATATCCAGATTTACCCCTACAACAATTTTTTATATGAAACATACGAGGGCGAAGAGCTCTCCTAAAATGGGAATATGAAGATAGCGAAAGTCTTAACAGTTTGTTTTATAGCATGTTTCCTCATCGCATGCAGTTCTTGTAAGAGAGATGACAAATCGGCGGGCACGGATACCGCCACGCAGGAGGAGTCGCTGACGCCTCCCGACTACAGCGCGGACTCGGCGTTTGCCTTCGTGAAGGCGCAGACTGACTGCGGTCCGCGCGTCCCCAACACGCCGGCGCACGCGCAGTGTGCCGCTTTTTTGCAGGGCAAGTTGGCCGAATACTGTGACACCGTCATCGTTCAGCGTTTCGACGCGACGGCATACGACGGCACTGTGCTGAAAAGCAGCAACATCATCGGTTCCTTCCGTCCGGACAACCCGAAACGGATCGTGTTGGCATCCCACTGGGATTCGCGTCCTTGGGCCAATGCCGACCCCGACGAGGCCAACCGTGAAAAGCCCATTGACGGCGCCAACGACGGTGCGAGCGGCGTGGGTGTGCTGCTGGAACTGGCGCGCCAGCTCTCCCTCAAGGCGCCGGAAATCGGCATAGACATCGTCTTCTTCGACGCCGAGGACTACGGCACCAATGGTCAGGACGACTCGTGGGGGCTGGGGGCGCAGTATTGGTCGCACAATCCGCACGTGAGCGGCTACCGGGCCGCCTACGGCATCCTGCTCGACATGGTCGGCGCGACGAACGCACGTTTCCGCTACGAGCAGTTCTCCTCCATGTACGCCCGCTCGGTGCTCACCAAAGTGTGGAACACCGCCTACCGGCTCGGCTACGGGCAGGTCTTCCAGCAGGAGCAGGCGCACGCCATCACCGACGACCATTACTACGTGAACACCATCGCCGGCATCCCGATGATCGACATCATCCACCAGGAAGACCAGACCGGCACGGGATTTCCCCATACGTGGCACACCTTGGAGGACAACATCAACCACATCGACAAGCACACGCTCGCCATCGTCGGCAAGACGCTGCTGAGTGTCATATATAACGAAAAATAGCTGAAAATGAGTTTTTTAGATCGCCCCATCACCGTTTTCAAATTTGGCGGCGGCTCCGTCAAAGATGCCGCCGGCGTGAAGAACCTGCGGCATATCGTCGAGATGAACCGCGACAAACACCTTTTCGTGGTCATCTCAGCCGTGGGCAAAACCACCAATCTTTTAGAGAAGATCCTGAACGCCTATTTCTATGGGAAAGAAGACGTTGCACCGCTTTTCGAGCAGTTGAAATCGCAGCACCTGCAGATTGCGCGGGAACTGACGCCCCAAAACGAGCGCATCATCGCCAAACTCGACAGTGTGTTCAAGCAGATTGAGGAGCGGTTGCAGCGGGAGCCGTCCGACAACTACGAGTTCGAGTACGATCAGATTGTGAGTTTCGGCGAGGTCCTTTCCACCAAACTCATCTCTACTTATCTGAATATCAGCGGCGTACGCAATCATTGGCTCGATGCCCGTCAGGTGTTGCAGACTGACCGCACCTACATGGAGGCGCGCATCAACTGGGAGGATTCGGAGACGTGCCTTCGGGAGGCCATTGAGCAGAGCGACCGCAGCCATGAGGAGTCCCTCTTCATCACGCAGGGCTTCATCGCCGGCACTTTCAACGGCACTGCCACCACCTTCGGTCGCGAAGGTTCCGATTACTCCGCCGCCATCATCGCGTACCTGCTTAATGGTGAGAGTGTTACCATCTGGAAAGACGTGCCCGGTCTGCTCAACGCCGACCCCAAGTACTTCCCCGACGCCGTGAAGTTGGACGCCATCACCTACGAAGAGGCCATCGAGTTGGCCTATTACGGCGCCACCATCATCCACCCGAAGACGCTCAAACCACTGCAAAACAAGAACATACCGCTTTACATCAAGCCCTTTCTCGATCCCACGGCTTCCGGCAGTGTCATCTCCGCCTCCGGGAGTCCCGACGAGACACCTTCCTATATTTTTAAAAGAGACCAGATTCTCATCACGATTTTCCCCAAGGATTTCTCTTTTATTTCCGTAGATAACCTGTCGGAGATCTTCTCGATTTTATCCCACAACAGGGTGAAAATCAATTTGATGCAGAATACGGCACTCAGTTTTTCCGTTTGTACGGACAACAACATCCACCACATTTCCGACGCGCTGGAGCAGTTGCGACGCAATTTCATCGTCAAATACAACGAGGAGATGCAACTCATCACGATTCGACACTACACGGATGAGACCGTTGCCAAAGTGGTGGGTGACAGGAACATATATGCCGAACAGCGTTCCCGGACGACGGTGCAGGTGGTGGTCAAGTCACAAAATCCGGACGCATGAGTCGGCGGGCTGCAGATCGGATAGCGTGGGCATGCTGCGTTGTCGGCCTGCTTCTGTTGGTGGGCTGTCACAAGAAACCGCTTGAGTATCAGCCGACACCGTACGATTTGCAAATTCCGAAGCACTTCCCTACCCTGCTCAACATTCCCGCCGACAACCCGATGACGGTGGAGGGCGTGGCATTGGGGAAACGGTTGTTTCACGACACGCAATTAGGTGGTTATCAGGGTTCCGACATGAGCCGACGGCTGTCGTGCGCGACCTGCCATGACCGGCAGCACGGCTACGATGTCGGTCCCGACAACCCGCGCTTGCAAGAGGGCCGGCCCTGCGGGGCGAACGGTCCGACGCGACACAACGCGCTGCCACTCTGCAATTTGGTATTCAACCGTGAAGGGTACTTGTGGAACGGTGCCGTCAGCGGGGAAAAGAACATCGAGGACATTGTATTGGCGGCCATCACAGCGGAAGACGAGTTGGCTGCGGACACCGCCGAGGTGGTGGCACGCATCGCGGCGGATCCCGAGTATCGCGAGATGTTCCGGAAGGCCTTTGGCACAGAGGCGGTTACGATGGACCGCATCCAGAAGGCAATCGCGCAATACGTCCGGTCGTTGGTCTCGGCCAACTCGCGGTTCGACCAATATCTGCGGGGCGAGACACAACTGTCGGAACAGGAACTGCGGGGCTACGTGCTTTTCACCACGGAGGAAGGTGCCGACTGTTTCCACTGCCACGGGGGCGCAGGCACACCGTTGTTCACCACCAACCAGTTCTACAACAACGCGTTGGATGCGACGCTGGCAGCAGACAATGACCGCTATTCCGTGACGGGCGACCCGCAGGACATCGGGGCGTACCGTGCGCCCACGATGCGCAACATCGCCGTGAGCGGTCCTTACATGCACGACGGACGTTTCCGCACCCTCGACGAAGTGTTGGAGTTCTACAACTCCGGCCTGCAATATTCCGAATACGTGCATCCATACATGCACAAACTCCCCGACGGCGGAGCGCATCTCACGCCGTCCGACATCGCTGCGCTCAAGGCCTTTCTCAACACGCTCACCGACGAAGAGTTCATCCAAGAAAATTGACCACAACATTTTGAAAATCAAATTATTATAAATAAAAAAACAGAAAAAAAAAATGAAGATCTACACGAAAGCCGGTGACGCCGGCAAAACCTCACTGATCGGAGGCGTGCGCATAAGCAAGGGCAGCGAGCAGATCGAGACGTACGGCACCATTGACGAACTGAATTGCGCCACGGGCGTGGCGTTGGAGATGCTGCGCGGGTTGAAGTTGGATGGGGAGAACGCCGCGCAAAGGGACGGCATGGTGGCGCATCTGCGCGACCTGCAGAATCGGCTCTTCACGATGGGCAGCATCTTAGCCACGGAGGTCGGCCGTTGGGACCAATACTGGAAGCCCGACGACCTGGCGGCATGGACGGCCGAGGTGGAGTCGCTGATTGACGACTACACGGCGCAACTGCCCGAGTTAAAAGGATTTGTGATGCCGAGCGGCACGCTCACGGGGGCGCAGCTGCACGTCTGCCGCACCATCTGTCGCCGCGGTGAGCGCATGCTCTGTCGTTTCGGGCAGGAGGGCGGCCCTTCGGGACCCGTTTTCGAGGGGGTGATGCGTTTTGTAAATCGCATGTCCGATTTTTTCTTTATTTTGGCCAGAAAAGCGATACAAATCGAGGGTGCAGAGGAAACCATTTGGAAATCAGCGAAATAAAATTTGCATGGAAGACGCTGAACGTAACAAAAAAAATGTATTTTTGCCGCCGAAAATTTGAGCAGAAAACAAAGCGAAAAAGTATGTATTGGACATTGGAATTAGCATCGAAATTGGAGGATGCGCCCTGGCCGGCAACGAAGGACGAGTTGATTGACTACGCCACCCGCTCCGGCGCCCCGATGGAGATCATCGAGAACCTCCGAGAGTTGGAAGATGAAGGGGAAGTCTATGATTCCATTGAAGATCTGTGGCCCGATTACCCGACGAAAGAAGACTTTTTTTTCCATGAGGACGAGTACTAAACAAGAAACCACGAGAAAATCTTCGACGGACGCGGTTGCCGCGCCCCTGACATCATCACCCCAAATGGACAGCCCTACCGACTGTCCATCTTTCTTTTAAAATACGCCCATTTTTCCATCCATAAAATTCCACACAATGAATAAAATCGGTTTTGACAACGAAAAGTATTTAAGGATCCAATCTGAACACATCAAGGAACGGATTTCGAAGTTCGGCGACAAACTCTACCTGGAGTTCGGCGGCAAGTTGTACGACGACTACCATGCCAGTCGCGTGCTGCCCGGCTTCCAGCCCGACAGCAAGTTGCGGATGCTGATGCAGTTGAAGGACGACGCGGAGATCGTGATCGTCATCAGCGCGGTGGATATCGAGACCAACAAAATCCGCGGCGACTTAGGCATCACCTACGACGAGGATGTGTTGCGGCTGCACGACATCTTCACTGCACGCGGGCTGTACGTCGGCTCGGTGGTCATCACCCATTTCAACGGTCAGGCCAGCGCCCGCACCTACCGCGAGCGGTTGCAGCGGTTGGGCATCAAGGTCTATTTCCACTACACCATCGAGGGCTACCCGAACAACGTCACGCTGATCGACTCGGAAGAGGGCTTCGGCAAGAACGACTACGTGGAGACCACCCGTCCGCTGGTGGTGGTGACGGCGCCCGGACCGGGCAGCGGCAAGATGGCTGTCTGTCTCAGCCAGTTGTACCAGGAGAACCGCCACGGCGTGAAGGCCGGCTACGCCAAGTTCGAGACCTTCCCCATCTGGAGTCTGCCGTTGAAGCACCCCGTCAACGTGGCCTATGAGGCGGCGACGGCGGACCTGAACGACGTGAACATGATCGACCCGTTCCATTTGGAGGCCTACGGCGAGACGGCGGTGAACTACAACCGCGACATCGAGATCTTCCCGGTGCTGAACGCCATCTTCGAGGGCATCTACGGAGAGAATCCGTACAAGTCGCCCACCGACATGGGCGTGAACATGGCGGGGTTCTGCATCAGCGACGACGAAGTGTGCTGCGCCGCTTCGCGCGAGGAGGTCATCCGCCGTTACTTCACGGCGTTGTGCAACGTGGTTGACGGCAAATCGACGGAGAACGAGGTGAACAAGATCGCGCTGTTGATGAAGATGGACAAGATCGTGCCGGAGGACCGCAAGGCCGTGACGGCGGCGCGGCGGCGCAAGGAGCTGTCGGGCATGCCGGCGTCGGCGATCGAATTGGCCGACGGCACGCTCATCACGGCGGAGACGAGTGAGTTGCTGGGACCCAGCGCAGCGTTGCTGCTGAATGCGACGAAGCACCTGGCGGGCATCGACCACGCGGTGCAGTTGATCCCGCAGGAGATGATCGAGCCGATCCAGAAGATGAAGGTGTCGTTCCTGCACGGCAAGAACCCGCGCCTGCACACCGACGAGGTGTTGGTGGCGCTGTCGCTGCTGAGCGTCAACGACGACACGTGCCGCCGTGCGCTGGATTGCCTGCCGCAACTCGACGGCTGCCAAGTACACTCGACCACCATGCTGAGCGAAGTCGATCACAAGATCTTCAAGAAGTTGGGGATCGGACTGACGTGCGACCCGGTGAAGAAGAAGTAGCGGCGCGCCATGGCGGGGCCACTCCCTGAGAGACAGGAACCCGTCCATCGCGAACGGATTCATTCTTTCGGATTCATATCGTGGAATTGGAGTTCTATCGAACTGCAACCTGAACAACCGTGCGTTCGTGCGCTGCCTTCGCAATGAGTGAGATTTTTATATTTTTGCAAAAAACACAGCCCAAATGTCATCTAGATAAACAGAAGAGCAGTAATATGGCTTTTCAAATCATTCAAATAAAACTCAAAACACAAACTAAAACCGACTTCAATGAGCAATCATTCCGATCGTAGCACCCAGATCATCCGCACCAGTTGGATCGGCATTGCCGCCAACGTGCTACTCGCGGCATTCAAGGCCGGCGTGGGCATCCTGGCCAGCAGCGTGGCCATCGTGATGGATGCCGTCAACAACCTCAGCGACGCGCTGTCCAGTGTCATCACCATCGTGGGCACCAAACTGTCGCAGCGCCCCGCCGACCGAAAGCATCCCTTCGGGTTCGGGCGCATCGAGTATTTCAGCGCCATCATCATCGCCGTCATCGTACTCTCAGCGGGCATCACCTCGCTCATCGAATCGGCGAAGAAGATCTTCCACCCCACGGAGCCGAGTTATACGACGGTGACGCTCATGGTCATCATTGTGGCCATCGCGGCGAAAATCGCGCTGGGACTATTTGTCAAACGCAAGGGCACGCAGTTGAAGAGCGACGCGCTGATTGCCTCCGGCTCCGACGCACTGTTCGATGCCATCATCACATTGGCCACCCTCGTGTCGGCAGGCATCATGCTGCTGTGGGACGTCTCCATCGACGGCTACCTCGGCACTCTGATCTCGCTCGTCATCATCAAGGCCGGCGTCGAGATGCTCGCCTCCCCCGTCAACGAGTTATTGGGCACCAGCATCCCTGCGGAACTCACCTCACAGATCAAGCAAGAAGTCAACGACTTCGAAGGCGTGCACGGCGTATATGACCTCATCCTCCACAACTACGGGCCCGACGTGAAAATCGGCTCGCTGCACATCAGCGTCTATGACACGATGTCGGCACACGAGATACACGGGCTCACGCGCAAGATCTCCACACAGATGTACGCACGGCACGGCATCATCATGACCGTCGGCATCTATGCCATCGCCACGGGCGATAAGAAGATGACCGAGTTGCAGTCGCAGATAACACAGACTTTGTCCGCCCACAAAGAGATTGTGCAGGTGCACGGCTTCTACTATTCGGAGCGCGACAAGATGCTCTCCGTGGATGTGGTGCCCGACATCACCGTCCACGATGAAACCACCCTCGTCGCACAAATCACTTCCGAGATCCAGCCCTTGGCGCCCGGGATGCAGGTGACGGTGGTGGTGGACCACAACTACAGCGAGTGAAAAGCAGGTGGAGCCATGAACGAATCCAGAGATTAGGCATGAATTGGTATTTATAATACATTGATTGACGATGTATTACCAACCCGCACAAAAAAATTTGGATTAAAAAACACACCAAACATTTGGGAATCAAAAAATACATGTAAATTTGCAACGTCATACCGTCAGATTTTGCTTAAATGACCTCGCAGAATCTGGAGGTGTGACGGGAAAAGAGCAAAAAAAGAAATTTCCTTAATACTCACCAAAATATCAAAAAAAATGAAGACAAGAAAATTGTTAGTGTTTGCAACCATCATCTCCTTATTTTTTGCTGGTTGTAAAAAAGACGAACCCATTGAAAAGCCCGAGCCCACCCCCGCCCCGACACCCACTGAGGCCGAAGCCAACACTTTAATCATCAATGGGACCACCTACCATCTGCAAAGCGGTCTCGGCATTGACCAGAACGGACGGGGCTATGCAGATGCACAGACCACCGAACTCGATGCGGAAGAAAATCCCCTCTATTTCATCATTGCCGATGTGGAGAGCAGCAGTATGAACGGAACCTACGACCTTACCGAGTTCACCTCCGATTACTATTTCAATGTCCACAACTATGATGACACCTACGGCGTGGGGCAAGACTATCACCACGACACGGGTGTCAACGCTTGGATTGGCGATGAGGAATACCCATCGGGAATTTTCACCAGCGGAACACTGACCATTACCAAAACCGAAGATCTTTTCACCTATAAGCTGAACGGAACATTAGTCAACGGACAGACCCTCAGCTTCCACATCAGCGTTCCTGCTGCTGAATGGGAATACTTAGAGTGGTAACCCATAACATTTTCTGCATTCATTTATCAACATTAATTAATATGAAAAAAATCACGACCCTTTTCGCAATGCTGATCTGTGCCATCACGATGATGGCCTCACCCGTAGAGCCAGAACAGGCACGGATTGTCGCTCTTAATTTTATGATGCAAAAATCGCCGGCGGTGACACGCAGCACCGAATGCACGCTGGCCTATACATGGAGCAACGACCGCAGCGACGCGCTGTTCTACGTCTATAATGTGGGCGGCGGCTTCGTCATTGTGGCGGCCGACGATGCGGTGACACCCGTGCTGGGCTATTCCACCACTGGGAGTTTCAACCCGCAGAACATCCCCGCCAACTGTGCCGCATGGCTGCAAGGCTATGCCGACCAGATTGCCTACGTGAGGGAGCACAGCCTTTCTGCTTCGGAAAGAGTGAGCCAGGCATGGACGGAATTGGTGGAGGGGCGCGAACCTGTGCGCAGCGGCAATTCCCGCTCCATAGCCCCATTGCTCACCACCACGTGGAACCAGTCGCCTTATTACAACGAACTTTGTCCCGGCGAAGGTGACGACCAAGCCGTTACCGGCTGCGTGGCCACCGCCATGGCGCAGATCATCAACTACCACCAATATCCATTGCATGGCTATGGTTCACATAGTTACGACCACTCTACATACGGAGAAATCGCATCGGATTTTGCCAGCAGCACCTACCAATTTGATTTGATGCCCGACTATTTGAACTGGAGTTCTTCGACAGCGCAGGTGAACGCTGTGGCCACCCTGATGCGCGATTGCGGCATAGCCGCCAATATGAATTACGGTGTTTATGAAAGCGGTGCCTCCGACTATGCTGCCCGTGCGGCCTTTATCAATCATTTCGGCTACGATGCCCAAATCGCCATCAAAAGCTACCGCTATTCAACCGGATACGGATGGCCCACCCAATACGCCACCGCCATCGTCTATTCCGACAGCGTTTGGATGGAAATGCTGAAAGCCGAGTTGGATGCGCAAATGCCTGTCTTTTACAGCGGAACCGGAACCTTTTCCGGACAGAACGGGACGGGACACGCTTTCGTATGCGACGGCTACGATGCCAACAACTTCTTCCATTTCAACTGGGGTTGGGGCGGATCTTACGACGGCTACTTCAAGTTGGACAGCATCAAAACCGACGACTATTATGTCAGCAGTGGCATCGCCGGTGACCAACCCAGTTCGGGATTTTGGATTGACCGTGACCACATTGTCGTTTTTGCCCATCCAAATGAAAATGCGCACACGCTTTTGTTTAACTATGGCGGGACGACCTCACGAACCATTTCCCAACCCACCCTTATTTCCCATGCCAACGGTTTGAATGACTATTCTTGCGTCGGCTATACGAACTCTTACACCAACACCCTGACACTCTATCCTGCCAATGAGGAAGAACAATTGAAACTGGATGTTTTGGCACTCAGTTTCGACCTGGAAGTTTACGACGGAGAGGATACGGATGGCACCCTTCTCGCCTCCAATCCTGCTGCCGGGACCACCCTTATTTCCACAACGGGTGCCCTGACTCTCTATTTTTCAGGATCATTGAGATGCTACGACACACGCTTGCAAGTGGAGCCCGTTTCCTGTGTGCCATTCGTGCAAAACATGATGTGCCTTGAAAAGAGCCACCAGAGCGCATCCCTTTCGTGGGAGGTGCTTCAGAGGGATCTGTTTCTCCACCATGCTTTCAACTGGCAGCTCGAATACGGACCGCAGGGATTTGAACCCGGCACCGGCACCATCCTCAATCCTGACGACACTACAGCACTCCTTACAGGCTTGGAAGCCGGCACCTACTATGATGTCTATCTCAGCTACACCTGTATGAACGGGGAAACCATAACGCTGGAACCGTTCACCTTCCGGACTGCCTACATGGCAGACTGCTTCGATGTCATCGGCAACGGCACTGCCACGCTGGGATGGACAAGTTCGGGAAACTACCAGAAACGCCAATGCGTGTCGCAACAAATCTTCACTGCCGCCGAGTTAGCCGCCTCCGGACTCTCTGCCGGCGACGCGCCATCCACCATCTGGGTGCAATTCCCCTACAATCCCGACATACGAACAGTGGGCATCTATATGGGACAAACCTCCAAGACAGGGTTCGAGAGCACAACCGACTGGTTTGACTCTGAAGATCTCACCCCTGTTTATCCTGAAGCACAAACCCTTCTCACCAATGCAGAACCCGGGTATTGGATGCCACTTCACTTTGAGAACACCATCACATGGGATGGACAGAGCAACCTCGCCATTGCTTTCGTCATCTCCAAAGAAGACACCTATTTTAATGAGTATCGGGATTTCCCGTTTTATGGAAAAGCCCACCATGAGAACAATTGCCTCTCGTGGTTTGGATCGACAACGGATTTTTCCACCAGCAATACGGGACAATTGAGTAACTATTTGACTAACATTAGGTTCTGCGCCATCACTTCCTGCATGACACCCACCAACCTGACTGCCGCCACCGTATCGCGCACGGAGGTGCGTTTGGACTGGGACAGAATGTATCAAGAGAACGAATGGACGGTGGAGTACGGACTCAGCGGCTTTGAGCATGGCAGTGGTACTTCTGTGACCGTGACCGACAATCCGACCACTGTCATCGCCAATCTGGAGCACGGCACTTACGACTTCTATGTGCGGGCCGAGTGCGGCGGCAGCAACCACAGCGACTGGCGGATGGTTTCCGCGAATGTGATGGGCAGCGACGACTGCGCCGAGTTTGTCGGCAACGATCTGTCCAGCGGAAATCTGGTCTCTGCGATAGACAGATCCTATAATTATTCCCAATCACAGCAGATATTCACCGCCGACGCCCTCCGCGAGATGGGCGTAATGCCCGGTGAACCGATGTATGCCCTTTCCATACAATACAACTACTCCACTTCCGTAACAAGAAAGATGTCGGTTTATATGGGCAATACCGAGAAAACCGCTTTTGCGAACAACAGCGACTGGTTCAATACTGGTGCGCTCACCAACGTGGTTCCGGAAGCCGATTTTACTTTTGAAGGCCGCAGCAGCGAGGAGACCTATCGCTGGGTCACCTTCAACTTTAATGTTCCTTTTGTATGGGACGGCACCAGCAATGTGGTGGTGGCTTTTAGCGACAATACAGGAATGGCAGGCACTACCGACTACTATTCCAACAACAGATTCTACCAGCATACAGGAAACACCAACAACACCTTATTCTGGCAAGGTTCCGAGCTCCCAACCTCTTCATCCTACGGCTACACCAGCAACTATCTCAGCAACATCCGCTTCTGCGAGGGCTGTATGTATCCCGTGAACATCACGTATGAAACACCTTCACGGCACGAAATCAATTTCACTTGGCAACCCGGCTACGAGGAGACGGAATGGCGGGTGGAATACGGACCTTCGGGCTTTGAGCAAGGCACCGGTACCATAGTGACCGTGAGTGGCGAACCAACCATAGCCGTTTCACAACTCGGACGCGGCGGCTGGGACTTCTACTTCCAGTCGGACTGCGGCAACGGCAACAGCAGTTTATGGAAGAAAGTTTCTGTCATTATGGGCGAAGGGAATACAGAATGCTTCCAGATTGGCAACGGAAACGTCACCGATATATGCATTCCTATAGGCCATGGTTCTTCTTATGATTACAACTATACCTACACGCAACAGCTCTATACCTCCGGCGAGATTGCCGCTTCCGGTCTGTCGGCTGGCAGTTTCATCTCCGCCCTTTCGTTCCAATACAGTGGCAGCAGCATAAGCAAGAGCCCTGTCACGATCTGGATAGGAAGCACCACACGCACAAGGATGAACTCCGGCAACGGATTTGTACCGACCTCTGAGATGCAACAAGTCTTTGCGGGTGAGATTTCCCTATCCGAAGGATGGAGTTCCATCCTTCTGGACCAGCCGTATATATGGGACGGGAGCAATCTTGTGGTAGCCGTGCTGAACAATAGTGGCACCGACGACCGCAACACGATTTTCTACGGCACGACAATGTCAAACAACTACACCCTTTACCGCGAAAGTTGGCGCGAAATTGATCCAACTGACGCTAATCCGAGCCCGACATACTTCCGCAGCAACATCCGATTCTGTGGAGATGCCGACTGCACCCTGCAGCGCATCATCAACGCCATCGTGAACGAGGGCGACAGCTACGACTTTTACGGCAGAACGGTTAGCGAACAGGGTACTTACACCCACCGCTTCTATGTGGATGAAGAGTGCGACAGCTTGATTACCCTGAACCTGACCGTACGCAAGATTATCTATGTCACTCCCACGGGCGCCGGTTCGCACAGCGGAGAATCGTGGCAGCACGCTATGGAATTGCAGGAGGCTATGGACACAGCGAACACCTATACGGATGTAACCCCTTTCATTTATGTGAAGAAAGGAACATACACTGGCAACACGTCAGGTGCCAACAGCTTTGAAATCAAGGGCAATGTTCGGGCGTATGGCGGTTTCAACGGCAACGAAGGACCCTATTTTGACCTCAACGACCGCAATCCTTCCAACGTCTCTACCCTCAACGGGAGCAACGCCCGCCGCGTGCTGTACCAGAGCGAGGACTTCACTGCCGACAGACCATCCCTTTTCGACGGGTTCACCATCAGGGGCGGTACCGTGGACAATGTGGGTGAAGGCGGGGCGGCCTATATCCGCCAGAACTGCACCCTGCGCAACTGCAAAATCACCGCCAACAACGCCTCCATATCGGGCACTACCGCCAACATCACCCGCTCGGGTGTGGCCGTATATAATAACGGCGGCAGGTTGGAGAACTGCGAAATCTACAACAACAACATCACCCTTTCGGGTACCGGCAGCGGACACAAGGTGTGGGGCGTAGGTGTTTACAGCACCAACGGCACCATCGAGAACTGTACCCTGCGCAACAACACCACCGTCTATGACGGGGCCGGCAACAACTGGAACGTGTATGGCGGCGGTATCTATTTGGAAAATGACAACACCCTCACCAACAGCAGCATCACCCTCAACAGCGCGTCTGACGGCGGCGGCGTGTGCGTGCGCAACACCAACAGCTCAGCATTCGTCTCCGTCAGCAATTGTATCATCAGCAACAACACGGCACGGGGCAACGGCGGCGGCGTGAATGTTTACAATAGCAATAACGGAGTTGGTATCTTCACCCAATGCCTGATTGGCAACAACGTGTCGGGAGGCACCGGAGGCGGCATCTATGACGGGAACAAGTCCGTATTTACCAGTTGCGACATCGTGCGCAACGCGGCGGCGACCAACGCAGGCGGCGTCTATTCCTACAACGGCACCACTTTCAAAAACTCCATCATTTGGGGGAACAAAGTGGGCAATAATGCCAACCATATCGCCGCTGCCAACGGCAAGTACTTCACCTTCGTCAATTCCGCATTCCCCGGCTACTACAGCGGCGCCCTCACCTTGCAGGAAGAGAACAACGGCACCGGAATGGGTTATCCGAACTTCACCAACCCCACCGCCGAAGCGGGCGCGGATGCCAACAATGCCATCGGTGACTGGACGTTGCAGGAGGGTTCCTTCTGTATCGGTTTGGGGAACAACAGCTTGTCCACTACAGAAACCGACCTCAACGGAAACGACCGCATCCAGCAGGAGCGTGTGGATATCGGTGCCTTCGAGTCCGCCTTCGATATGGCTTTCCCGTTACACCCTGAAACGCCCAGCAATATAATATATGTAACCACCACGGGCGCTGGGTTGCAGGACGGTTCCTCTTGGAGCAACGCCACCAGCGACCTGCAATATGCAATGGTCTTGGCCTCCGGGTGCACCCCGCCGGCCTCCGTATGGGTGGCAAAAGGCACCTACACCTGCGAAAGACCCTACATCGTCCATCCCAATGTGGCCGTCTATGGCAGCTTCGCAGGCAACGAGCCGTACAACTACGACCTCTCGCAGCGTGACTTCGAGAACAATGCCACTATCCTCGACGGCGACCGCCTTTACCGCGTGTTAGACAAAACCTGCCCGTTCGCAGCCACCTCCAACACCACCTATTATACAGAATCCGTAACACTCAATATGCCCGCAACGGGTTCCATGGACATCACGGCGTGCGAGGGCACCATCTACGACGACGGTGGTCCGAACGGAAACTTCTCGCCCAACTGCAATGGCGAAATCATCATCCGTTCCTACAATCCATACAGTACCATCACACTTTCAGGAAATTACAACAACAATTATTCTGCCCGTCTGAAAATATATGACGGTGTCGGAGGAAGGGAACTCGGCAACTACAACTACGATGGCACTGTGTCGTTGACCTCTACCAGCGGAGTTCTGGTGGTGCAGTTCACCTCAGGAAGCGGTTCCCTGACGACTGGTTTCGCCCTCCAGTTCACGTGCAGCGACTGCGAACCCGAGGCGCACGAAAGCACCGTTGACTTCCGCAATGGCGAAAGTCTGTTCGACGGCTTCACCGTACAGAACGGCTACGACCGCAATGCCAGCTTCGGCGGCGGCTACCTCTTGGCCCACACCGACCTGCTGAACTGCACCTTCACCAACAATTTGGGCAGCGGTGTCCACGTTGAGGAGAGTGCGGTTGAAAACTGCACCTTCACCCATAACGGTGCCAAGGGCTTCGACGGCAGAAAACTGACCATCCGGAACTGCCGCTCCGCCCACAATTCCACGTATGGAATCAGCGGGTCTGAACTCACCATTTCCAACTGCATGGTGGAGGACAACTCAAGCGATGGCATCTATTACACCGGCAACTGCGACGTGGAGAACAGCATTATCCGCAACAACAGATACGGCATCTACCTCTACAGCGGTTCCGGCAAAATCAGCGGATGTACCATCAGCGGAAACAGAAGCTACGGCATCTACAACGGCTCCAGCAACACACAGGTGTTCAACACCTCCATTATCAACAACGGTGGAACAGGTCTGTATGCCTACGGCGGTCTGTATGTAAACGTGAATGTGGCCAACAACACCGGCATCGGCGTGTATGCGAGCAACGGAGCGCAGTTTACCAACTGTCACATCGTGAAGAATTTATACAATAACAATAGTTCCACCACGGGGGCAGGCGTAAGCAACGGCAACAATGGCACGAATCAGTTCACCAACTGCGTGATCTGGGGCAACAAAACCAAGAACAATCGAGTGAACATTTCGGGAACGAATGCCACCTACGCCTATTGTGCGGTGGAAGGCGGCGTGGACGGCACGGCCAACATCACCTTGGACACCCTCAACAGCGGCGACGAACCAGGTGCCTATTATCCGAATTTCACAAACCCGTCTGACACAGCAGGTGCGGTCGGCAACTACCACTACGACTACACGCTTGCCGCCGGCTCCGCCTGCATCAACCAAGGTATCGCCAACACCACCTCCCTCAACCTGCCGATGTACGACCTCGCCGGCTCGCTCCGTATTAAACAGGGCCGCATCGACATCGGTGCCTACGAGTACGGCGGCCTCATCGTCAACCGCGTGAGCGACACCATCTGCCTCGGTGAAGACTTCTGGTACGGCGATGAATACGTTTATCCAGAAGAAGCGGGACTGTATCTCGACACCTTCACCTATTATGAAAACAACATCGACTATATCGCCTACATATCCCTGCAAACCAACGAGAATTACAATATCCTCATCGACACTGCCATCTGCGAGGGCGAATCCGTATTCTTTGATGGTGAAGCCCGGACCGAAACAGGCGAATACACCGCTTACGAATACACTTCTACCGGCTGCGACAGCACCGTCACACTGAATCTCACCGTGCTTCCCCATTCCTCATCCTCCTTCAGCGCCACTGCCTGCGACAGCTACACATGGAATAACGAAACCTATTACGAAAGCGGTGAATACCAGCAGCTTTTCGTGGCCGCTAACGGCTGCGACAGCACCGTCACCCTACACCTCACCATTAACGGAAGCAGCGAGTACGAGTTTGACCAAACTGCCTGCATGGTACACAACTGGAACGGCATCTCCTACCGACAAAGCGGCGACTATACCCAGACGTTCCGCAACCACGCCGGCTGCGACTCCACCGTCACCATGCACCTCACCATCCTTGATGTACTTGAAACAGAGTTCAGCGTCACCGCCTGCGACAGCTACACATGGAACGATGAGACCTACACCACCAGCGGCGACAAGGTACAATATTTTGAAAGTGCCCTCCATTGCGACAGCATTGTCACCCTCCATCTCACCATCAACCGCTCGAAAGTGTCAACCGAACGCTTGACGGCCTGCGACAGCTACACGTGGAACGACCAGACTTACACCGAAAGCGGCACCTACCAGCAGGTGTTTACCGCCGCCAACGGCTGCGACTCCACCGTCACCCTCTACCTCACCATTAATCATACCAACGAATACGAATTCGCCGACGAAGCCTGCGACACCTACGTCTGGAACAACCAAACTTACGAAGAAAGCGGTGACTACCAGCAGGTACTGACCAACGCAGGCGGCTGCGACAGCACCGTCACCCTCCACCTCACCATCCGCCACTCCAACAGCTACGAGTTTGCGGACGAAGCTTGCGACAGCTATGTTTGGAACAACCAGACTTACGAAGAGAGCGGCGACTACCAGCAGGTTCTGACCAACGCCGAGGGCTGCGACAGCACCGTCACCCTCCACCTCACTATCCACCACTCCAACAGCTATGAGTTTGCGGATGAAGCTTGCGACAGCTATGTTTGGAACAACCAGACTTACGAGGAGAGCGGCGACTACCAGCAGGTACTGACCAACGCCGAGGGCTGCGACAGTACCGTCACGCTCCACCTCACCATCCATCCATCCACCACCTCCGAATTTACTGACGAAGGCTGCGACAGCTATGTTTGGAACAATCAGACTTACGAGGAAAGCGGTGACTACCAGCAGACGTTCACCAATGCCGCAGGCTGCGACAGCACCGTCACCCTCCACCTCACCATCTATCCCACCTACCAAACCCAACTCGAAGAGACCATCTGCCAAGGCGATCTTCCGTACCACTATACGAATGGTCTGATTGACACCACTTTCTTGGAGAATACTCCTGAAAACTCTGTCATCACCTATCACTTCACCAGCGCCCATGGTTGCGACAGCACCGTTGTTTTGACCTTCAACGTAACACCTGTTACCACGCCGCAGCTGGTGGTTGACGGCATCATTACTGCCTGCCAAAGCAGCAGTGCAACACTCTCTGTGGATGGAAACTACACCTCCTTCAACTGGTCCAATGGCGCAACCACACCCACCATTTCGGTCACCACGCCCGGCTACTACTGGGTGGAACTCATCGACATCAACGGCTGTTCCAGCATTTCCGAAATTGAACATCTCGGCGTGAGCGAGCTGATTCCCGAAACACCTGCCATCTGCATGGTGGGAGTGGAGAACGGTCACAACCTGATTGTGTGGGAAGAGATTGAGAACACCAACGTACAGAACTACCGCATCTATCGTGAGAACGACCAAGCCGACATTTACGAGCTGCTGGCCACCGTACCCGCCTCGCAGGGCAACTCCTACGAGGATGTCACCGCCGACCCGACCATTCGCGCTTGGCGTTATAAGGTGACCGCCATGGACGTGTGTCAGGGCGAAACCCCAATGAGCGAACTACACAAGACCGTACACCTCACCATCAACCAAGGTATCGGCAACACATGGAACCTCATCTGGACCCATTACGAAGGAATGGAATTCGCCAGTTATAAGCTTTATCGTGGCTCGGCCAACAACAACTTGGAGGAGATTGCCACCCTGCCCGCCACCCTCACCTCCTATACCGACTACGACAACGTGAACGGCGCCCTCTTCTATCAGATTGAGGTGGTGATGAACGGAACCTGCCTGCGCCGCTCCGAGACCTACACCAGTGCCCGCTCCAACATCGTCTATAACGGCGAAATGGTTTATACCGACACCACCGTGAGCGAATGCGAGCAATATGAATGGTTCGGCACGACCTATACTCAAAGCGGTGATTACCAACACGTTTATACTTCAGATTTGGGTTACGACTGCACCGCCACCCTGCACCTCACCATCTTTACAATGCCCTCCATCAGCATCAGCGGCAACACAAACGTTGCATTAGGTGAAAGCACCACCCTTTCGGTGACAAACAACCCGGAATGGACTTACCTGTGGAGCACTGGTGAGACGACTTCCTCCATCACTGTCACGCCCGAAGAGCCGACCACCTACTCGGTCACCGTCACCAACGGTACGTGCGAAGCCGAAGCCTCCGTGGATGTCTCCATTCACGATGGCATCCCTTCCTACGACAGCAACCTACTCACCCTCTACCCCAACCCGACCAACGACATTGTCAATGTACAATTTACAATGAACAATGAACAATTAGGGGAAGGTGAAATTCAGGTGTTGGATGTGTATGGGCGGTTGTTGGATGCGGTGGATATTTCGGACGCACGCGGTGCGTCCGTACAGACCGTGCAGATCGACCTGTCGCATTATGCCACCGGCATTTATTTCGTAAGAATGGTGAATGGCGGCAAGGTGATGGTGGTGCGGAAGGTGGTGAAAGAATAACCTAAAATTGAAGAGACGTGGACACCGCGTCTCTTCAATTTTTAATCAACGCATCAACAATGAAAAAATCCATCGCATTTCTAACGGCAATTTGCATCTGCCTCTCCTGTTTTGCCCAAACCCTCAAGACCATCAGCTGGGAGGACACCACCCGCCAGTATCTGGAATACGTGCCGGAAACCTATGATGCCAGCACACCGACACCAGTGGTCTTTATCTTTCATGGGCTGGGCGGTAACATGTACGAAGTTCTGTACAATGCCGACTTCAACCGAATCGCCGCCGAACAGGGATGGATCACCGTCACCCCGCAGGCACTGCCCGACACCTTTTCCATGATAGACACGACCATTACCATGAACGCTTGGCACTCTGGCGTGAGCGCCGTAGTGGACGGAGATACGATTGTAGCCAGTGAAGAACACGATGACACCGGCCTGATGATGGCCATCTTGGACAGTCTCATCGCCCATTACAACATCGACCAGAGCAATGTGTTTTGTACGGGAGTGTCGATGGGCGGTTTCATGTCGCACCGGATGGCGATTGAGCACGGCGACCGCATCAAGGCCATCGCACCTGTTTGCGGCACTATCGGCAACGAGATCACCTCCTACACGCCCGTCGGCCACGTGAGTGTGATGCACCTCCACGGCACCGCCGACAGCATCGTGACCTACGACAATGGCGATTTCCAATACGTTGTCAATGTGAATGTCGGACTCGGCGTGGACTCCACCATCGCGTTCTGGCGCCGCTACAACCAGTGCGCCGACACCGCCATCCACACCATCTTCCCCGACATCTGCGACGACGGCCGGCTGTTCGAGAAATTCTACTACGGCGACGGCACTTTCGGCACGAAGACCGTCCTCATCAAGGTGAATGGCGGCGAGCACGAGTGGTGCCACGGCCCCTATCGGGATGTGGATTTCACCGATGAGATTTTCAACTTCTTCGCCTCCTGCCTGGGCAATGTACCCACCGTTGTGGCCACCGCCACCGACATTGCCGTCACCACCGCCACTTTCAGCGGAGAGGTTTCGGCAGAAGGCAGCGCGGAAGTGACCGCCCGCGGCGTTTGTTGGAGTAGCACCCCGCACCCGACCATCGCCAACCTGCACACTACCGACTCTCTCGGCATGGGTGCCTTCACGAGCACCATCACCGACCTCACCCCCAACACCACCTACTACGCCCGCATTTATGCCACCAACGAGGTGGGAATGGCCTACAGCGATGAAATCTGTTTCACCACCCTCTGCGACTATTCCGCGCTGAACGATACTATCGAACTCACCCTCTGCGAAAACGAACTTCCGTACCATTATGTAAACGGAGAAATCGATACTATCTTCGAGGTCGGCACACCCCAACTCTCAACTTTTAACTTTCAACTTTTAACTTCGCATGGTTGCGACAGTACCGTCACCCTGCACCTCACAATATATGAGTCCATGACTGAGCTTGTCGAAGTCACCATCTGCGAAAACGACCTGCCGTACCACTACATAAACGGCGACATCGACACCACCTTCGAGGTCGGCACCCCCGTCTCCCAACTTTTAACTTTTAACTTTCAACTTTTAACTTCGCATGGTTGCGACAGCACCGTCACCTTGCACCTCACCATCACCACCGGCGTGAACGAATGGGGCAACGGTCAATTCACCCTCTATCCCAACCCCACCACGGGGATGGTCAATGTACAATGGACAATGAACAATGTACAATCAGGGACTGGCGAGATTCAGGTGTTGGATATGTATGGGAGATTGCTGGATGCTGTGGATATTTCGGACGCACGCAGTGCGTCCGTACAGGCCGTGCAAATCGATCTGTCGCAATATGCCACCGGCATTTATTTCATAAGATTGATGAACGACGGCAAGGTGATGGCGGTGCGGAAGGTGGTGAAGGAATAAAATGGGAATTTCGTTGCAAAAAAAATTATCCTAATCAGGATTATCCTATTTGGGATAAAAGTTGTATTTTTGCCGGCAAATTATTGATACAAAAAGATTTCATAACACAGGAAAAGTCCGCATATATGGTGTATGACCCCTTCTTCGGCTTGTGGCTGCAAGGTGTTTAAGAAAAGATATTTTCTCCCCCAATTCTCACCATTCCCCAAGCCCGCTTCAGTGGTGTTTTTGTACATTTCATGTCACTGCAAGTTATAAATTGTTAATTTTCAATTATTTACCCCCCCCCCCGATTAGAAGTAAATTTTTGAAAATCAGTTGGAAATGAATCCGATATTTTCTAATTTTGCAAGTTCACTTTTAGGACTTGTGAACGGGACTCCGCAAAGTAGAAAGGGTGGACATTTTACGCACACTGAGAGCGAAACAATTTTCAATTATTGAAGTCCCACCAAATTGTTATCTTCATGAACAAACAAGCTTTTATTGAGATGGTTGAAGGCATCATCGGCCTTGTTGTATGGTGTCTGTTCTTGTACCTTCATCCCCAAATGCCGGAATTCTGGGTGTATATACCAATGTTTCTGGCCGGCATCGTCTATACCGTTATGATCATCAAACGGAAGGACTATCAGATGCCGGAGGGATTTGCTCCCTATTACAGAAGGGCCAATATAGAGACGGCCATCCTTACTCTGTTTTTTGCTGCAATTGGCTTCTTATCGCAGACCGCCTTCTCGCACGAAGTGATGACCTGGGGCTTGTGGTTAGCGATTATCATGTATGCCTTACTATTCTTCCACGGCGCCGCATTGGGTTTCTATTACAACCAGCGATTCAAGAAACGGTAGTAAGGTGATAGTCGGTAGTTGAAAAGAAACGGGGAAGACGGGTAGCGGGCGAACGGACGGTACCAAAAGCGGCCATATCCAAACATTTGAAAAATATCTCCGCCGCAAGAGAATGACGCCAAGAGGCAGTTGTTTCCATTTTGGAGACAACTGAAAAGGATATAATTTTCTTCAAAAAATTCCTAATATTAAGAAAAAAAATAGTATTTTTGCAGCTGCTAAATAAACTAATTATTTATGGATAAAAATTTTGCAATACAACTATTTGAGAACAAACAGGTGCGCGTTGTTTGGAATGCAGAAAAGGAAAAATACTACTTCTCTGTGGTGGACGTGGTGCAGGTGCTAACAGAAAGTGTGGATGGCCGAAAATATTGGAATAAGTTGAAACAGAGACTGAAGGCTGAAGGAAATGAGTCGGTGACAAATTGTCACCAACTGAAATTACCAGCTTCGGACGGAAAAAACTACAAGACGGATGTTGCTGAATTCAGAAGATAGAGACCGTTGAGGCCAAAGAGTTGACGGAATAAAATGCCAATAATTTAACTTACACCCTCGTTGTTACACTAACTGATAATCTCGAACGACTATGGAAACTGAAACGATGCTTTACCAATCGGAGGATGCTCTTGTTCAACTGAATGTACTTGTGGAAAATGAAACGGTGTGGCTGACACAGGCGCAGATGGTATCACTATTTCAGCGAGATGTGTCAGTAATCTCCCGCCACATTAGGAATATTTTCAAAGAAGGAGAGTTGTGTTCAGATAGCAATTTGCATTTTTTGCAAATTGCAAATTCCGACAAGCCGGTTGCTTGCTATAGTCTTGATGTCATCATTTCAGTTGGTTATCGTGTGAAGAGCAGGCGTGGCACAGAATTTCGCATTTGGGCGACGAAAGTGCTGAAAGATTATCTCTATCGGGGATATGCGATTCACCAGAGAATCAACCGAGTTGAAAACCAGATGGAAGAACTTTCTAATCAAGTTCAATCCCTCGTTCAGCAAGCACTTCCGCCCAAGCAAGGAGTATTTTTCAACGGACAAATTTTCGATGCCCACCAGTTTGTCTCTGACTTGATCCGGAGTGCGAAAAGGTCCATTTTGTTGATTGACAATTACGTGGACGACAGTGTGTTGACTCAGCTGACAAAGCGGGCGGAGGGTGTTTCGGCCATGATTGGGGTGAGCCACTTCACTGAGGCGTTCCGGCTGGATTTGGCAAGGCACAACCAGCAATACCCCGCTGTGTCGGTTCATGTCATCACTCCCACTCACGACCGTTTCCTGCTGATAGACGATAGCCGGCTTTACACCTTCGGGGCATCGTTCAAGGATTTGGGGAAGAAGCTTTTCTGCTTCACGTTAATGGAGAATCCCAAAGTGGTGGCAGCCGTGCGAAAGCTGATTGAATAGAAGATGGGTGGAATTCCTCCCCCAATTCTCCCATTTCTCAAGCCCGCTTCCTGTTCGCACTTCACGTTGTGAGGGTTTATTCTTCTGTTGTGAGGGTTCACATTTCTGTTGTGAAGGGATAAATATTCAAAAAATGTGTGTACTTTTGCCGCCCTTTTAAACTGAAGGTGACTTCTAATTATTTCTCTCTGACAATCAAATAAATACAAGCAAAAATCAGCCAAAATTCGCACCTGTTTTCCCCGTTTACGTTAATATGTCGTTAAACATATTTTTTATAAAACAAAACAACCGTAATCCATTGTTATTCAAATAATTATTCGTATATTTGCAGAAAATTTGAACGGTAATGGAACAGTCGAAGCAGACTTACAAGAAGCAGGGCAACATCAGTCTTTTTAGATAGCGAAGATACTATGGACAAGCTCAATTCTCTGGGCAATCCTTTGGAGAAACTTTCAAGAGTCTTTGACGTTGAGATTTTTCAAGGAGGAATTGACAAAGAAAGGTCTTTTTGGGCAATTGTTCAATGAATTCTACGCTTTTCTGGAGTAGAACAACCTGATCTTTCATGAGGGCACCATGATAG
>JAEEGL017110666.1_pt1 | contig 187120 bp, 186 predicted proteins | sample 9134231 | NCBI WGS metagenome assembly JAEEGL01 (sample SAMN16246548, study PRJNA631951) | gut metagenome | biome: gut microbiome; feature: rumen; material: fiber-attached | host: Bos | place: Iran: Karaj | collected 2018-10 | reverse complement strand
CTTATTACTAGGCCTTCTTTATAGCCATATTTTCTTGTAGCTTCTCCTACTATATACCAAAAAGAAAATATTTCTTTGGGATGGATTATTAGGCCATTTATTTTTTTAGAGGCTATTTCTAAATTAGTTTTTTTGTTTTCTTGTAATTTCATATCAACATTATGTAGTTTTCTTAAGATTATCGATGTGTGGCTTTTTACAATATTTGGTAATTCTTCTTCTTGATAGGTATGGGCTAAAATATTTTTATCGATTCTATTTTTGATATTTCTTTTTAGTTGTTCTTTTGATACAGATATTTTATAAAAGAATGGGTTTAATTCACAAAATAGTTTTCTTGCCATATGATTCACCTCCTTTTAATGGTATAATTAATGTGGTGATTATTATGCATTATATTTATGATAGTATTAATAATTATAGTGATAAAGATTATGAATCTTTTTATAATAAGTTAAATAAACATGATAAGAATAAAGTTGATTTACTTATTAGAGAAAAAGATAAAAGGCTTACTATATTATCGAGAATGTTATTAGATAAATTACTTAATAAGTATTATGATACTAGTTATAGTGATGTATTAATTAAGTATAGTAAGTATAATAAGCCTTATATAGATAATATTAATTTTAGTATTAGTCACTCTAATAATTATGCTTGTGTAGTTGTTAGTGATAAAAATGTTGGTATCGATATTGAATTAATTAGAGATGTTGATATCAATATTATTAATTATATTTGTAATGAAAATGAGAAAGATAGTATTCTTAATTCTAAGGATAGATATAAGTCTTTATTTTCATTATATTGTCTTAAAGAAGCTTCAGTTAAATTAATAGGTACTGGTATTAGTAATATTAAGAATATTGATATTAGGAAATACAATACTAAATTAGATTATAGTGTTAGTAATTATGTAATTGCTGTTATAGAAGAAAAGGATTAGAATTAATCCTTTTTATTATTCTTAGATAGTATTAATAATAGTGACATAACAGCAATTATTAGTGCTATTCCTAATGATATTATTAAGTAGTTTGTTTTATCACCATCTTGGAAATTGACGATGTTTTCGTCTACTTCAACTTCTTTACTTTCGATTTGGGAATCTGTTAGGATGTATTTTGAATTGTGATTGATAGCAAATTCGTAATAACCGTTATTTAATTTTACATTTTTTCCTACTAGGGTATATTTTTTGTTTTCTTCATCATAGAAATATACATAAGCTGTTTTTCCTTTTAGGAAGGTTTTTATTTCGTCTGTTGCATTTATTCTTATTTTTGCTACTCCTGGTAATTCTCCGTTATCAGCAAATTTAATAACATAACCAGCGTTACTTATTTGATTTGATAAATCATCTTCACTAATACATGATACTTCCATTGTTACATCAATGTCTTTGGTGTTATTGATATTTTTTCCATTAAAGATTATTTCGTTATCGTTATATTTAATTACTAATTGTTTGTTAGTTCCTTTAATTGATTCAAATATTTCTTTAGAAATAATATTATTTGTTGTAGCATTTATAGTTATTTCTGATTTATCAGAACTTTCTTTTATGTCTTTTATTATTTCTTCAGTTATTTCTTCATTATTATAGATATATGTTTTAGTTTTATTTTCTGTTATTTTTAATTCTTGAGTAAAGTTAAAGTTATTGCCATTTACAAATGTTTCTTTCATATCAGGTGCTTCTAATACTACTTGAGATATGTAATATGTATCTGCTTTTACAGTTGATGGTATTATTATGTATTCATCAACATTTAATCTATTTATAAATACGGTAAATTGATTTCCTTTTGATGATTTAAATAGCATCTTAGCACTTGTTAGAGAATAGTTTGCGCATAGATTTATTGTTATTTTATCTCCTACTTTAGCTTCTACCTGTCCTAATTCTAATCCAAATAATTGGATTCTACTATAGTCTATTTGGGCGTTACTGTCTGTTGCGTTTGGTGCAGTTGCGATTATGTATCTAGCATTACTGTTAGTAGCGTTTGATGTTGTTGCATTTGATGTTGTAGCATCACCTGCTGTTGATGTATCTAATGCATATGTTCCATTTGCTGTTAGAATTGCTCCTAATACTATTCCAATTAGTAGTAATAGTGTTCCAACTGCTATTTGAGCACTGTTTGATCCTTCAATTACTTCTTTTTTTAACCTATTCCCTCGATAATTATTTTTTTCCATATTCTTACTCCTTTACTTTTTCTATACTTAAATGGTGTATTCCCATTAATATCCAAAATACTGGTGTTATTATTACTACTGATAAGTTAAAGAATGCTTGAATAGAATAACAAATTATACTTATTAGTAGTATTCTTGAGTATTTGTTTAGTTTTTTTATTCCTATTTCTATTTGTTTAAATAGAAAAGCTAAATAAGAGGTTGTACCAATTATTCCTAAATTAACTAGCATTGTTAAGTAGATATTAGCAGCAGTATCGTTAATTGTAAGTGGTCCTATTTTCATTATGTCTTCGGTATAGCGAGGCATAAATCTTAGGGAAAAGGTATCAGGACCACTTCCTAATAAAGGAAAATCTTTTATTAGGGGAATTGTTCTTTTCCAAAGGAATATTCGATATGTTCCAAAGTCGTCGTCAAAGTTAAAATGTAATAATTCGTGTATTTCATATAGGAAGCCATTTTTAAATGGTATTATAAATATTATAAATGCTATAAAGAGACTAAATAGTATTAGTGTTTTATAGTATTTTTTGATATTATTTTTTAATTCATATTTGTATTTGTCTAAATACTTTGCTAAGAAGAATAAAACTGTTATTATTATTAAATATAGGATAACAATTAAGTTAAATTGGGGATAAAATCCTAATCTTCCTAAATCGTAGTGATATTCTACATTAATAATTATGTTAGTTACTATTCCTAATAGTATTAGGGATATACATCTTAGAAATCTTGCTAATCTTTGGTTGTTATTATAAATAAATGGTAAGATTAAGACTATTGTAATAGCAAAGGCTAATTTACCACTTGAGACATCTATTATATCGATAATAAAACTTCCTAGTAGTATTGATAAGAGATGAATGATATTTTCATATTTTTTGTTATCTTCATTAAATATATAAGCACAAAATGATATAGTTAAGAGAATTGTATATAGTGCTGATATAAAGTCAATATTACCAATTGTAGTTAGAAAGCTTACGTTATGGGTTCCAATACCTTCTTGATACATATTTAGGGGATTAAAACCAATAAATTGTAAGATTCCTATTGTGCTTAAGAGCACTGAGGATATACTGAAATATAAGATATATCTTTTTTTAAACTTACCAAAATATGATACATAGAAGAATGTTAAGATATAAAGAGCACTTGTTATTAGTCCTTCTTTTCTTCCTACTCCTTCAAAGAGATTGTATTTGGTAAAGAAGGGAGATATAAAGCAGGATATAATATTTATTAGTAAAAAGATAAGAGATAATTGTTGGATAATTGTTAATTTTTTTGGTTTTTCTTTCTTTTTTATTAGGTTATAAATAAATATTATCGTAGTTATTATTATGTATGTTGTAGATATAGATACAAAGTATCTGTATTTACATTCTAATATTCTAAAGAATCCTGTTTTATCTACTAATAAGGGAAAGAGAATTATTATTATAAATATGTATATATCCGTTATTTTTGTTGTTATATTATCTTTACTTCTTTTTTTCATCTCTACTCCTACTATAACATTATACAACATAATAGTTTTTTTTTCTACATATAATAAAAAAACAAGTGCATTTTAGCACTTATTTATTTTCTGTTAGAGTTACTTCTACTTTTTCTTCTTTGTTGTTTCTATAATATGTTATTGTTACAGTATCATCTGGTTTGTGTTTATATAATTCATATCTAAATTTGGCTAAACCGTTTACTTTAGTATTATCTATTTTAGTAATAATGTCGCCTTTCTTTAATCCGGCTTTTTCGGCTGGTGAATTTGGTTCAATATTATATACGGCTACACCTTCAGTAATATTTTCTGGTAATATAATACCTGCTTGCCATAGGTAATAGCTGTTAGATAGGTCTAACATACTTATTCCAATAAATGGTCTTGTTACTTTTCCTGTTTCTTCAATAGCTTTAGCATATTCGATAGCATCTTCGATAGGAATAGCAAAACCTATTCCTTCAACATAGGTATCAACTAATTTCATATTAGTAATTCCTATTACTTCTCCCTCAATGTTACATATTGGTCCTCCACTATTGCCTGGATTAATTGCTGCATCTGTTTGTAATACTTTCATGTAGTAGTCTTCAGTTGTATTGTTAGTTAGAGCTACTGGTATTATTCTATCTTTTCCAGATAAAACTCCTTTTGTTACGGTTCCAGCATAGTCTGAACCTTCGGGTGATCCAACGGTAAAGACAGTATCACCAACATTTGATTTAGCGCTTGTTCCAGTAGTTGCAGATACTATTTTATCGGTATCTTCTACTGTTAGAACGGCTATATCAGAGAAAATATCTGCTCCTACTAGGGTTGTTTCTATTTCATCGCCATTTGTAAATAACACTTTTACTTTATCACTTTCAGATACAACGTGATTATTGGTCATTATGTAGGCTTTATCGTCTTTCTTTTTGTAGACAAAGCCTGTACCACTGGAAATCATGGTATCTTTTTGATATGCTTCTACGACAACAACGGCGTCATATATTTTACTTACTGCTATAGATATGGAATTTGGTTCATTTAATTTGATTGTACTAGTTGTTATTCCATTATCGACAGTAGCACCTTCTCCTTTGCTTTTTATTACGAGATAGGCTCCTAAAAAGCCACTTAAGAGAGATAGTATTATTATTATAATTAGAATAAATCCGGTATTTACGTTATCGTCTTTAGGAGTATATTCTATGTTATTGTCTAGATTATATATTCTTCTTCCTTTTAGTTTCATACTATTACCTTCTTTTCTTTTATGTAATAATTTTTTTCTTTTTTATTAGTTTAACAAATCCCATTAGATATAAGATAGATAAGCAAGTTCCTACGACGACATCACTGCAGTAATGAACTCCTAAATAGATTCTACTTATGCCAATACCAATTATTATTAGGGTATTTAATATTATTAAAATTGTTTTTAGGGTTTTGTTTTTTATTAGTTTATATGATAAGTAGATTAATAGTCCATAGAAGGCTGTACTTCCCATAGCGTGACCACTTGGAAAACTAAAACCACCTATTTCTATTAGTCTAAAGCCATTTGGTCTTGGTCTTTGAAAAATGAATTTTAGAATTTGGTTAATTATGGCTATTATGCCTAAATTAACGGGAATTAAGGCCGCTACCTTGATATTCTTTAGGTAAGAAACTAGTATTGTTAGAATGATTGCTATTATGAGAATTGTCTTGGTGTTACTTAATTCTGTTATTAGTTTCATTATGGGAGTTAGGGTATCATTTCTTAATTTTAAAACAATTAGATTATATGCATAATTGTCAATATATAGTTCTCTTTTAATAGCAATCTTAGTTGATATTATGGTTATTGCTGTTATTAGTAAAACAAATATTATTGACACTACGAGATATTTTTTATTATTCATTTTTCACCTACTATAATATTATAACATAAAAAGAGATTTATGGTTAATAAATCTCTTATTTTTGAAATTGGGAATTGTATAAGTTAGCATAGAAACCATTTTTCTTTAGTAATTCTTGGTGAGTTCCTTGTTCAACAATATTTCCTTCATTCATTACTAGTATTAAATCAGCATTTTTAATAGTTGATAATCTATGAGCAATAATGAATGAGGTTTTTCCTTCCATTAATTTATCCATAGCTTTTTGGACTAGTTCTTCGGTTCTGGTATCGACATTTGAGGTAGCTTCATCAAGGATTAGGAAGGGAGCATTTTCAATCATACCTCTTGTTATGGTTAGTAATTGTTTTTGTCCAGAAGATATGGATTCGTTATCTTTTACTTCGGAGTTTAATCCTCCTGGTAGAGTTTTTATGAAGTGATCTACTCCTACTATTTTACAGTATTTCCATATTTCTTCGTCAGAGATATTCTTTTTATTAAATTTGAGATTATCTCTTATTGTTCCTTCAAATAACCAGGTATCTTGTAAAACCATTACGAATAATTTGTGGATGTTTTCTCTTTTTAGTTGTTTTATTGATTTGCCATAGATTAGGATGTCACCATCATTTATATCATAAAATTTCATTAAGAGATTTACCATAGTTGTCTTTCCGGCGCCTGTAGGGCCAACAATAGCTATTTTTTCTCCTGATTTCACTTTAGCACTGAAGTTCTTAATTATTATTCTGTCTTTGTTATAGCCAAATTTAATATTTTTAAATTCGATATTTCCTTTAGCATCTTTTAAGTCTATTTTTTCTTTTAAGTCTTTTTCGTCTACTAGTTCTTCTTCATCCATAAATTCGAATACTCTTTCAGCGGCAGCGGCTATTGATTGCATTGTTGTGGCTGATTGAGCAATTCTTGTTAATGGGTTAGTAAATAGTCTTATATAAATCATAAAGGCTACAATAGTACCAAATGATGTTTTGTGATTCATAACTAGTAAAGCTCCAACAACACAGACTGCTACGTAACCAAAGTTACCTACAAAGCTCATGATTGGTTGCATTATTCCAGATAAGAACTGGCTTTTTCGGTTACAGGTATATAGGTTGTTGTTAATTCTATCAAATTCTTTTTGAGCTTCTTCTTCACCGTTATAGGCTTTAACTATATTGTGGCCAGAATATATTTCTTCGATATGACCATTTAAGTCTCCTAGTTCTTTTTGTCTTTGAACGAAGTATTTTTGGGATTTCTTTAGTAAGATAAATGAGAATGCAAATCCAAATATACTTGATGCTATAGCAGTAAATGCCATTAGATAATTTGTTACAAACATCATTACAATAGAACCTAAGAATAGAGTTAAATTAGTTATTAGAGCGGTAATGTTATCACTCATATTTATTCCTATTGTATCAACATCGTTAGTTACTCTTGATAAGATATCTCCTGTTTCGTGCGAATCGAAGTATCTTAGTGGTAATTTATTTATTTTGGTACTTATACCATTTCTTAATTTTCTAGAAAAACCTATTCCTACATAGGCCATTAGTAGTCCTTCTATATAGGCAAATAGTGAATTTAATAAATAGATTACTGCTAAGATTAGAGATCTTTTGTAGAGATTATCTTTGTTTATTTTTGGTTCAATTAGTTTTTTTATTGATTCAGGCATTAAGTCTAATTTTAGAATTAAGTCTTCTGTTAAAGTATTTTCATCAATAGTACTTATAATATTTAGGTATTCTAATTGATCATTTACAGATATTTCAACATTATTAATTGTTATTGGTTTTAGGATGTTTGTTTTTTCTTCAGGTGTAAGACTATAGAAATAGTAATATACTTCTTTAGTATCTGTTATTTGATTGGGATTACTATTTATTATTTCCTTGGTTATTTCTTTAGATATAAGCTCGATATTTTTGGTATTTGGTTTAATACCATCACTTATAACATTAGTTAAGTCTGATAATTTATTAGGAGCAATAGTAGATAGGATAGCGGCAGCCATAGCAAGTATAGATGCTATTATAAGGATATATTTCCATTGGCCTAAACTTTTAAATAGTCTTAGTAAGGTGCCTTTTAAGTCTTTGGCTTTTTCTTGAACACGATCATTTCTAGGCATTTTCTAATTCCTCCTTACTAAGTTGTGATAGTGCTATTTCTTTATAGACTTCACAATTTTTTAATAAGTATTTGTGATCTCCTATTCCTACACATTCTCCTTTATCTAAAACTATTATTTTATCAGCATTCATTATAGTTCCTATTCTTTGAGCTACAATCATACTAGTTGCATCTTTGGTATATTTTTTTAATTCTTTTCTTAGTTTAGCATCTGTTTGGTAATCTAGAGCACTAAAGGAATCGTCAAAAATATATATTTCTGGGTCTCTAGCGATAGCTCTAGCAATTGATAGTCTTTGTTTTTGACCACCACTTATATTGGTTCCACCTCTAGCTATTTTGGCATTATATTTTTTGTCCATTTTTTCGACAAAGTCTGTAGCTTGAGCGACTTCGATGGCTTTTCTGATTTTTTCTAGGGATGGTTTTTCTTTACCATTATCACCGTAAGAAACGTTCTCCTTGACAGTTCCTGTAAACATGAAAGCTGTTTGAGGAATATAGCCAATCTTATTATTTAAAGCCTTTGTATCATATTCCTTGACATTTATTCCGTCAACTAAAACTTCACCATCAGTAGCGTCATATAGTCTTGGAATTAGATTAATTAGGGTTGATTTTCCACTTCCTGTACTTCCGATAAAAGCTATTGTTTCTCCTTGTTTAGCTTTAAAGGATATATTTTTTAGGATATATTCGTCTGCATCAGGATATTTAAAGCTTACGTCTTTAAATTCAACTGTTCCTTTTTCTTTGGTTTCGCCATTAAAGTTTCCTGATTTAATAGATATTTCTTCTTCTAATACTTCATTAATACGTCGTGCTGAAACTTGAGCTCTTGGTAGAACCATAAAGATAAATGTTAGCATTAGGAAAGATATGATTACTTGCATTCCATAGCTAGAGAATACGACCATATTACTAAAGGTATTTATTTTATCTATCATACTACTTCTTATTATTATAAAGGCTCCTAAGAAATAGATTCCTAGGTGTTGAAAGTGCATAACAAAGTTCATGATAGGTTCCATTAGAGCAAAGGTTTTAGTTATTTTTAGGTGTATTCCTGTTAGTTCATCATTAACGTTGGAAAATCTTTTTTGTTCAAAGTCTTCAGCATTAAAAGCACGTACTACTCTTATACCGGTTATGTTTTCTCTGGTTACACCATTTATTTTATCAGTTAGTTTTTGAATTATGGCAAATCTTGGTGATACGACACTGATTATAAATAAGTTAGTTAGGACTATTATTATTACTCCTACACCTGTTACAAGGCTTAATTCACCACTTTTACCAATTATTTTTAGTAAGGCCCAAACAGCCATAATAGGCGCTCTTATTAGGAGTTGTAAGCCCATACTTAGAAGCATTTCTATTTGGGTTACGTCATTAGTAGTTCTGGTAATAAGACTTGCTGTTTGGAATTTTTTTATTTCGGCAATACCAAATCTTTCTACTTTGTTAAAGATCTTTCTTCTTACTGTTCTTGAGAAGTTTGCTGATAGTAATGAGGTACAAAATCCTACACAAATTGTACACATAAGACTACCTATAGCACATAATACCATATGCATTCCAGCATTTAATATTTGATTCATGGTACTATCTTCTGTTTGAACTAATTTAGTTATTTCACTCATGTATTCTGGTAGCTTTAATTCCAAGTTTATAGATAAAACTACTAAAATTATTATTAGTAATATAATTGATAGATCTTTTTTGGTTAAATTTTTAAATAATTTTATCATGTAATCATCCTTTCTATGATATCTAACAGTAGTGATTATACTATTTTATTGTAGTATTTGTCAATAAAAAGATAATACTTAAAAGGTATTATCTTTTTAATACTTTCTTTTTAGTATCTTCTATTTTTATTTCGTAATAGTAATCAAAATAATTCATTTCCATTTCAAATGGTTCGATATCAACAATACCTGATTGATAGTAATCAATGCAATTGAGATTAAAAAGAATTAGGGAATTGATACTAAATTTATCATATTTTTCGTATGTTATTATATCTTTTCTTAGATTTCTTACATTTAATAAATCTACAAATATTCCATCGTAGTGTTGACTTAAGTCTTCATAAGAAAATTTTATATTCTTATAGGGATAGTTTTCTAAAAGATAATTATGTTTTTCTGGACTATCTAAGAGAAAGATTTTTGAGTCCTGTCTTAGAGATACTAGTGAACATGGTTGTTGCCATATATTTTTGGATGTGTTCTTTATATAGAAAATATTGGGATGTTCTAGTATATAGTCTACCCATCTATTGTATGTAGGGCAATCGTCATATTGTTCTGTTAACCATAAACCGCCTCTTGGTTTGTAGGTACTAGGATCTTCAATGTCTTCGACGGGATATAATAATTCTTCTTTTAGTTCTCTTGTTCCAACGGTAAGATATTTCATTTTTTCACCTTCCTGCTTTTTTTAGTACAGGTTAGTATGATAACATCTTTTATTATTTATTTCAAGAGGCTTTAGTTACTTTTCCGTCATTATCTATATTAATTTTATTATCAGAATAAGATATTATGTTATTTATTACTTTTTTTCTTTCGTTATCTTTAAGAAGATAAGTGTATTCGTCTTTTTGATGAGCGGGTATTACATAGTGATTAAAGTTACCTTCGTTATCTACTATCAGTTTGTAGATCATGGTATCTTTATCTTCGTTATTAAAGATAAAATCTCCTAGATTGTAGATTATTCCTTTACCGTTATAGAAGTCTATTCCTTGTAATACGTGGGCATGAGTTCCTACTATTAGGTCTGCTCCTGCATCAATATATGTTTTAGAGGTATCAATTTGAACTTGTTCTAAATCGTGATAGTCTTCTTTTCCCCAGTGAATAAGAGCGATAACAAAATCACTTTCTTCTTTTGTTTCTTTTATTAAGTTTGTAAATATTTCTGGGTCATAACATCTTAATACTCCAGATGAGGTATCAGTTGCACCAGGTGTTTTTATGTTCTTTTCTGATCTATTGGCGTTTACAAAGGCTATTTTATAGCCATTAATTATAAAGTAATATGGTTTACTTGCTTCTTTTAGATTTCTTCCTGCTCCAATATGGGGTATTTTATATTCATCTAGGGAATTTAGCATATTATTGAATGCTTCTTCTCCATAGTCATAGACGTGATTGTTAGCTAGTGTTACTAAATCTATTCCCATATCGTTATAAAGAGATAATCTTTCGGGATTGGCTTTAAAGTGATATAGTTTTCCTGGAGTTTTAGTTCCTGTTTTACTTACGGTAAATTCGTTATTGGCAATAGAAATAGTTGCTTCTTTTAGTTCTTTTATTACTTCTTCTGATAGTATTCCTTCGATTCCTTTATTTCTTTCGTCATATTTATTCATTATATACCAGTCTTCAGCAAAAGAGACGTCACCGATAAAGTTAATTGTTATTTCTTTTGTTTCAATTATTTTTATGTTATACATATTTTTATATTTGTCTTTATATAAGTCTTCTAATACTGTTAGTGAATTTCCGGTTATAGTATGCCAAATATTTTGGTTATAGGGATTGTTTTTTAGGTATTTATTTAGTTTTATTAGAGATTCTTCTTTGTAGTTTTTATTTACCCATTCTAAGAATTCTTTATTTATTGGTTCTTCTAGGTTATAGGATAAGATATCGTTTATTAGATTATCTTGTTTTGGTTCTGTTTTTTTATTGTTTAGAAAGATATATATAAATAATAATATTAGTAGTATTAGTAATATTATTAGGGTTATTTTTACTTTTCTTTTTAGTTTTCTTCTTCGTCTCATATTATCACCTAATTAAATTATATATTATTTATTCTTTTATTGTAAAGTATGTATTTGTTTTTAGATTAAATGTATCTGGTGGTAAGATAATAGTCTTAGATGCTTTATTGTTTTTATAGATTGTATTTTCATGCATTTCTTTTTTGATAGATAGTATTTTTAAATTGTTGTCTGTCATAACTAGGTCTATTCTTTGTTTAGAGGAGATAGAGCTATAGTTATTGCAATTGTTTATTATAATAGCATAGTATAATTTTTGGTATTTGTAGCGCATTATTGTTTTATTGTCTGTAGTTGTTACGGGTATTTCTTTGTTATCATATATTAGTTTCATTTTACTCCTTTAGAAAAAGACAACTAGTATTCTAATTGTCTTTCCATTTCCAATTTATTATTTCTGGCATATCTTGCCCGTGTTCTTCAATGTATTGTTTATGCATTACTAATTTGTCTTGACATATTTGATTTAGGATTGCTCCTCTATTACCTAGCTGTGGTAATCTTTTTAGGGCAGATAATACTAAGTGATATCTATCTATTTCGTTTTGAACACGCATATCAAAAGGTGTTGTTATAGTTCCTTCTTCAAGGTATCCATGAACGTGTAGGGCTTGGTTGTGTCTATTGTAGGTTAATTGGTGAATTAGATGTGGATAGCCATGGAAAGCAAAAATTATTGGTTTGTCTTTCGTAAATATAGCATCGTAGTCTTCATCACTTAGTCCATGTGGATGAACGTGTTCTGATTGTAAACGCATTAGGTCAACAACATTTACTACTCTTATTTTTATTTCAGAAAAATATTCTCTTAGAATTGAAGTTGCTGCTAAAATTTCTAGAGTTGGGGTATCGCCACAACAAGCTAAGATAATGTCTGGTTCAACACCGCCATCGTTACTTGCCCACTTCCAGATACCTATTCCTTGGGTACAGTGTATTACGGCTTCTTCCATTGTTAGCCATTGTGGTCTATTGTGTTTAGAGGCTACTATTACATTTATGTAGTCTTTACTTTTGATACAGTGGTTAAAACATGATAATAAGCAGTTTGTATCTGGTGGTAGATATACTCTTGTTATGTCTGCTTTTTTGGTTATAACGTGATTTAGGAAGCCAGGGTCCTGGTGAGTATAACCGTTATGGTCTTGTTGCCATACATGAGATGTTAAGACATAATTTAGAGATGATATCTTGCTTCGCCATGGTAATTGTTTTGCTACTTTTAGCCACTTTGCGTGTTGGCTTGCCATAGAATCGACGATTCTTATGAATGCTTCATAGCTAGTGAAGAATCCGTGTCTTCCTGTTAGGAGATATCCTTCTAATAGGCCTTGGCATACGTGTTCTGATAGGATTGAATCTACTACAACACCATCAGCACTTAGGAATTCATCATTATCTAGAGTTTGAGTATTCCATTTTCTATTTGTTATTTCAAAGACATGATTTAATTTATTTGATAGGGCTTCATCAGGAGCAAATATTTTGAAGTTGTTTTTGTTTTTGTTTAATTCGATTATGTCTTTAATAAATCTTCCTAATTCAGTCATATCACTTGCTTCAATACTACCGTGTTTTTTGATATCTAAGCCATATTTTCTAAAGTCTGGTACATTTAATTCTTGAAGTAGTTTTCCGCCATTAGCATGAGGATTTGAGCCCATTCTTCTATCTTTTTTAGGGGCTAATTCCTGTAATTCTTTAATTAGGGTACCATTCTTATCAAATAATTCTTCGGGATGATAACTTTTTAACCATTTTTCTAGTAATTTAATTGTCTCAGGATTTTGGTTTGGATCAAATGGTATTTGGTGTGCTCGGAAGCTTCCTTCTACTTGTTTACCATTTACTTCTTTTGGCCCAGTCCAGCCTTTTGGTGTTTTTAGTATTATTATTGGCCAACGAGGTCTTATATTTGATTTTTTGTATTTTATGTCTAGTATTTTTTCAATTACTTCGTCTAGTATTTCAGCCATTTTTTTGTGTAGAGACATTTCGTCATTGCCTTCTACATAGTATGGTAAATATCCACTTCCTCTAAAATAATCGTCTAATTCTAAATCAGTTATTCTAGCGAAAATAGATGGATTTGCTATTTTATATCCGTTTAGGTGTAATATTGGTAATACGACACCATCTGTTTTGGGATTTATTATCTTATTTATTTGAAGTGAGGTTTGAAGAGGTCCTGTTTCTAATTCACCATCACCAATTACACAGGCTGCAATTAGGTTAGGGTTATCTAATACAGCTCCATAGGCATGGGCTAAGCCATAACCTAGTTCTCCTCCTTCATTTATTGAGCCTGGAGTTTCAGGAGCTACGTGTGAAGATACACCACCTGGGAAGGAGAATTGTTTAAATAGTTTTTTTAATCCTTCTTCATCTTTAGTTATTGAGGGATATACTTCACTATAGGTTCCTTCTAGGTAGGTGTTAGCAACAATAGCTTCACCACCATGTCCTGGTCCAGATACATAGATCATATTTAGGTCATATTTTTTTATAACTCTATTTAAGTGAGCATATATAAAGTTTTGTCCAGGAGCAGTTCCCCAGTGTCCGACAATTTTTGGTTTAATGTCTTTTATTGTTAGAGGTCTTTTTAATAATGGGTTATCTAATAAATATAATTGGCCAACAGATAAGTAGTTGGCTGCTCTAAAGTAGGCATCTATTTTTTTTAGTTCTTTATTATCCATATTTCCTCCTCAGTTAAAATAAGCTAAAGTTGATGGAACTTTAGCTTAGAATTTTTCTATTTCGTTTAATTTTTTGTCTAAATCATTAATAATACTTTGTAATCTGTTATAATTCTTTTTTAATGATTCTTTCTCTTTGGCTATTTTTTCCTCTTCTTCTTTTTTATAATCCATAAATTTTTGTTTTTCTTGTGTTAATTCAATTGAATCTTGTACTATTTTATTACTGGATTCATCTATTTCTATTCTCATTTCTTTTAGTTCATCAATATATTTGTTAATTTCTGTAACTCTTTTAGATAACGCTGTAAATAAATCATCAAAATTAGTTGCTTCTTCTTTATTTTCAATAATGGTATTAGGATTTTTTTCGTTTCTAATTAAACGATATTCCGTCCAGAATTGTTTAAGTGATGATACTTTAGGTTTTACAACAATTCCTTTCTCAACGTAGTTATTAAAATATAGTATATTGTCTATTTCATTATTGATTGGGGTTAAATCATCTAAGTTTTCATACATATTGGTTATTCTTTTGCGATAGTTATTATCTTTTTTTATTTCTATTTGTTTATTGTCTTCTACTTTGACAGGAGCTTTTTTTGGTTCCTTACTTTCTCCTAGATTGGAAAATAAATTTTTAGGAATGTCGATATTTTTCATTTTATTAACATTACTGTACATCATTTTCACCTTCTAAACTGTATTTTGCCATAGCTTTCATAATATCTTTTAGTTTTTCCCATTCTTCACCATCGCTTATATTTTCTATAAATTGTTTATTGTCTATATTAATTACTTTTCCAGAATAAATAATGGTATTGCCATCTTTATCTTTTTCGTTTTTAGTATATATAATATACTTTTCTTTATGTCCAGTTATATTGAAGGCACAGATTAATTCTACTTCACCAACTTCTCTATAGCCGTCAATAAGAGTTATTGTCTTATCGTTCCCCATATTTATTCTCCTCCTATCATAAATGTATTATAACATATATATTTTCTTTTAACAAGATAATATTATTAAATCTTTGAAAATGCATTTTGGTTCCTTGAACGATATTTTTAGTTAATAGTTAGTTAATAATAACTCATTTTATATTTATAGTTTTTCTTTTAACTATCTGTTCTATTTAAAAAAGCTATTTAATTTATAATTTTTACGGTAGGTGATATGTTTGAAAGAGTTGTTTTTAAATTCATCTATTAATTTAATTAAGAAGAGTAATAATTATAAGGAAGAAGATATTGAAATAATAAGATATGGTTTAGAGGGACTTTATTTAACTATTACTAAGGGGATAGTTATTCTGGGGTTAGCTTTAATACTAGGCATTTTAAGAGAAGTTATCTTTCTTCTTATTAGTTATAACGTACTTAGATCACAAGCTTTTGGAATACATGCTACTAAGAGTATATATTGTCTTATTTCTTCTGTTGTTATTTTTATTGGTGGTGCTTATTTAGCTAAGGTAGTAGTTATTCCTTTTTATGTAATGGTTGTTATTTGTATTCTTGGTATTATTCTTTTGTATTTATATGCTCCTAGTGATACGGAAAAGAGGCCTATTGTTAATAAAAAGAAGAGAATGAGATTTAAGTATTTGAGTACTGGTATAGGAGTTATATATTTTATTTTAATTATTATTTTCAGAAGTAATTATTTATTGTTTGGTTTAGTAATTGAGGTTGTTATGATTCTTCCTATTACTTATAAGATATTTAAGATGCCTTATAACAATTATAAGAATTATAGTGGTGTTTAATTAATTTTTAATTAATTATACATAAAAGAAATAAGAAGGAGGTAGTTAAAATGAAATTTATTGCTGATATTCTTGCTGCTATTGGAGGTTCAGTTGCTAATGCTGGAACTCAAGGATGCTATTGGTTATTCTTTGATGAGCCAAAAGCTCCTAAGTCTTTAATTGAAAAATAGTTATTAAAAAAACACTTATTATTAAGTGTTTTTTATTGTTATTTTTTGAATATATAATTTATCTGTTTTGTCTGTTTTGATATCAAATTTGTTGTTATTATTAATTATGTATTTTACTAGTAATAGTCCATGTCCTCTATTCTTTCCTTTGGATTTTTTATTTAGGTTTTTATAGGAATTAGAGATAATAATTTGGCATTCATTCTTAATTAGATAAGCTTCTATACCAATTGTTTTGTCTTTAGAGTCAATAGATGCTTCAATGGCATTATCTAGTATTACACCTAGAATCTTTCCTAGATTTCTTTGTTCTTTTATATTTAGTTTATATATACTTGAGTTTTTAATTCTTCTTGAAATATTTATACTAGTACTTATTCCTTTATCTTGAGCTTGTTGTACTTTTAAATAACATAATCCTTTGATACCGTTTGGAGGTAGGTAACCGAATTTAGCATATTCTTCTTGTTTTACTTCTATTTTCTCTTTTAATATTTCGTCTATGTAATCGATTATTTCTTTTCCTTTTTGTTTATCTTGTATTTTTCCTTTAATAGTTAGAAATTCATTTTTAGTTTCATGTCTCATTATTCTTTGTTTTTCTATTTCGTTTTCATAGGTGGTCATAAACTCTAGTAGCTTGTCATATTCATTAATTAGTTTATTGTTTTCAATTGTTTGTTTAATTAGTGAGAATAAAACTGTTAGAAGAATTATGATTGCTGCTAAATACATTATTATATTTTTATTAAAATTAACATCTCTTATTATGGTGTAAAAGAATGCTAGAGTACAAATAAAGGTTAGTATTGAAAAGATAGCAATCTTTATTTCGTTTTTTATTTTAATATTCACTATTTTTATTAGGGGTTTCTTTAGAGCTAGAGTTGCTAGAATAAATATTAGGCAGACAAAGAGATTTGATAAGATGTTTCCAGCATATTCTGTTCCTATTTTTAATACTTTAGTTACAATAAAGAATTCTATTATTTCTAATATTAAAAGTAATAGTAGGTATTCCATCATTAGGATAAATGCTTTATACCAATTTATTTTAAAGACTATTTTAAATACTAATACATGAACAGCGCAGACAATTATTGTTTTTAGTGTTCCATAGAGATATAGATTTGTTGTTGTATAAATAATAGATGAAATTAGTATTATTAGAATTAGTTCTAACTTAGATACTTTTATTTCTTCTTGAAGTATTATTTTGGCAAAGATTATTTCACATATTCCCATTATAAGAATGCCAAACCAAGTACTAATAGTTTGCAACATATTCTCTTAGTCCTTTCTTATTTCTACTTGATAGTAGATATACTGTTTGGCCATTATTAAAGGTAATAGTGCTATCAGAATAGTTTATTTTCTTTATTTGTTCTATATTTACTATACATGATTTATGAGATTGATAGAAGCTAGGTCCTAATATTTTTACGAGATTGGCTATTGTATTATTAATCTCATAAACATTTCCATCTTCCATTACTATTTTGCATTTGGGATTGTCTTGGATCTTTTCAATATATAGTATGTTTTTTATTGGTAAGCGATATGAATTGTAATTAAAATCAAATGATAATATTCTTCTTTTATTAATTGATTTAATGGTATGGGTTATAGTTTCTTCTATTCTATTTTGCCATAGTTTATCTTTATTGATATAGTCTATGGCTAGTAATCTGGAATAGAATATATCATTTTGGAATTCTGGATGAATAGTTAAGAATATTATTGTACTTTCTAAATCATCTTCTCTTATTTCAGAGGCTATTTCTAATCCAGATATGTCTGGTAGTTCGATATCTAAGATATATATTTTTTGTTCATTTTCATTTTTGATTATATTAGATAATTCTTTACTGTATTTGGTATATTTATTGATTTTGTATTCAAAATTATATGGCATCATTAGTTTATTGATGATAGCAGAAAGCTTTTCTTGAAATTGTTTATTGTCTTCACATATAATAAATCTAAGCATATACACCTACTCCTTCCAAAAAATAGTAAGATATATAATACTACATTTTTAAATTATTTCAAAGAATTATTTTATTTTTTCTTTCAATAGTTCTAAAGCTTTTTCTAATTGAATATCATCTTCTTTTGTATTATCTAATTCTACATATTCTGTAGGTGCTACTCCTACGTCTTCCACCCATTTTCCTTTAGGTGTTAGCCATTTTTGAACGGTATATTTTATCATACTTCCGTCTTTTAGTTTTTTAGTTTTTTGAACTGTTCCTTTACCATAGGTATTAGTTCCTACAACAATACCATTTGAGTAACTTTCTTTTATGGCTCCTGCTAGTATTTCAGATGCAGATGCACTTCCTCTATTGGTAAGTAGAGCGATAGGATATGTTCTTTTTTCTTTGGTTTTATCTTTTACTTTAGTTACTTTTGCTTCGTCTTGTAATTGATAAATTATCTGTCCTTTAGCTAAAAACATACTAGTTATGTTAGTTACAACATTTAAGTAACCACCACTGTTATTTCTTACGTCTATTACAAGACATTTTATTTTTTTCTTCTCAAGGCTCTCCAATTCTCTTTTGAATTGAGATTCGGTTGATGATGAGAAAAGAGATATTTTAATATAGCCTATTTTGTTTTCTTCATCTATTATTTTGCCTGCTACAGTAGGAATAGCTATTTCATCAGTAGAGATAGTTACTTCTTTTTCTTTATCATCTCTTAGTATTTTTAATTTGATTTTTTTAGAGTTATTGTCTTTTATGTAATCGACTAGATCGTCAGTTTTCTTTCCAATTAGAGATGTATCATCTATTTTGATTATGATATCATTTACTTTTAATCCTGCTTTTTCAGCGGGACTATCTTCATAAACACTTGCTACTACTATTTGTCCTTCTTTATTATTTGTAATGGCTATACCTATTCCATTATAATGACCTTCGACGTTTTCAAGAAAATCGTTTGCTTCGTCTTCATCACTATAATTTGTATATTTGTCTTCCATACTATCAATCATAGCAGTAACGGCAATATCTGATAATTCTTTTTTGTCTATTTTGCCATAATAATTTTTAGTTATTGTTTCATAGGTATCTATTACTTTATTTAATTCATAGTATAGTTTTATGTAATTTTTTCCTCCTGTTAGAGCAAATAATACTATAAGACATAATAGAAATCCCATTGATTCAAAATATAGGGCACTTAGTATTTCTTTTTTATTTTTTTTGATTAGTGATAGTATCTTTTTATAATTCATTTTTACACCTACTTACTATGATTAGTCTATCATAATATATGATATTTTACAATTTATTTTAATTAAAAAAGAAAGTAATTACTTTCTTTTAAGTACTAGTTGTTTTGTTTTTAAATAATCGTTTTGTTTTACATCAGCTTGGGTGAATCGTTTTTCTTCAAATTCAAACATTTCAATTTCACCTTTACTGTTTACATACATATTTATAAAATATGCACCCATTGTATTCTCTAATCCTTGTCTTATAGAATAAGGACTTTTTGCTGTTAAACATGGTAATAATATTTCAATTACGTTTCTATAGGCTAAAAACTCACTTTGATGATAGTGTCCCATACCACCAGCATTAGGTTTATTGCCTTGTTCCATCTTATCTATGTATTTTTGAGGGCGATAAGATAAACTTGAGGCACAGCCACCACCTGGATGATACATTTCTATTGATGTTTTTGGGCTTTCTTCTGGATGATATGTTGCTCTTTCACTACCTAAGAACTTAATATCGGGACGATATTGTTCTATTAGTTCGCCAATTTCTATTCCACCATTCTTGTGGTGTGTACCGTCATGATTACCACTTATTACAAATGTTTGGATGCCATCAACTAGTGGCCAATATTGAGCTGTATATTTTGCTTGCCTGTGAGCTCCTAATCTGAATAATTCATAGCGATGATCAGGTCTATTTTGATAATCACCATCTGTTATGTCACCAAAATGAAGAACTGTATCTATATTTCTTCTGGCTGCTTCTTCGTATATTTCGTTTATCATGTGTAATTGTTGGGCTTCATTACATAAGTGAGTATCTGATATCCAAACTTGACTTATTTTTGTTAAATCATCTATTTTTGGTTTAATTTCTTTTGTTGGTTTTTTTATTTTTTTCTTAATTAATATTTTTTTGTCGTCTTCTTCTTTTATAGATATTTCATATCCTTTTAGTTTAAATTGTTCTAGTAATCCATTAAACTTTAATTGGGTTGTATCTAATTTTTGAAGTGTTTCTTCTAGTGTATCACCATTTTTTATTTGGGAAAACTTTTTGTTTAATTCGTCTTTTAAATTCATTTGAGGAATGAATATTTTCTTATTATCTTCAATAAATAGAGTTTTTGCCGTTTTGTAGTCATCGGCAATAGTATGGTAATAAGGTATCCACATTTGAGTTGTGTTTTTTAAATTACCTTTTTTGTCTTTAGATAAATTAACTATCCATCCACCTATCGTATTGTATACGGGAGTATTAGCATCTCTCATTTCAGCTGTTGTAGCCACAATTGTTGGTACTTGGAATGATCTTACTCCTCTTCTTAGGAAGGAATCACAGGCTGCAAAGTGACTCATTACTAAAATGTCAGTTTTTTCTTCATTACGCATAGAGGCTATCTTTCGTTGGGGAACATATGAAACTGTATAAGGAACACTTCCTTGAGCATGTTGAAGATATAGGGTTATACTACCGTTTCTAGAGTCATCATTAACAAATGATACTTTTTTTCTTCGAGGTCCAAGGTAGATTAGGTCTTCTCTTTTCTCTGCTATTATTCTTCCTATATCGATTTTAGCTTTTGATTTTAAGAAAGATAAATCATGTTCACCAGTTAAGAAATATGTAGTTATTCCTTCAACTCTTGGGAAGAGATTGGCAACGCAGTCAGCTTGGTCTAAGTATCCATTTTTGTGAAGAGTTGAATTATAAATACTCTTAGCTCCGGTATAGATTCCTTCAACAACATCACCAGTTAGAAAGACATATTTTACACCCATTTTTTTGGCTTTAGAATATAGGTCATTTAATATACTTGTTTGTTGATAGATACTTCCAAATCTAGTATCAGATATTAACATTATTTTTATGTTTTCATCATTATCTACTATTTCATATGATAAATCATTTATTAGTTTTTCGTGACCAAAGTTTCTAATTAGTGTTACTTGGGTTTCTTCACCATCTTTTATTGCTGATGTATCAATAGTTACTACGTTATTTCCTCTTTCTTTTAATTCGTGTATTAATATAAACAGATCTTCTTTAGTAATGTTATATGCTTGGCATAAGTCTTCTGCAATACATTCTCTTGCCAAGGTATCAAATTGTAATTGATCTGCTAACTCCTTTAAATTCTCTTCAGTTATTTCAATTGTTCCCCATTCGGTATACATTCCCTATTTCCTCCTATATTGTTATTACTATGTATAAATGATATCATATTTTTCCTTTAATTATATCTATATTAATCATAAGTTTATGAGTTTTTTCTAGTTAACAAAAGAGATTGTTATTTAAATATAACAATCTCTATTTTATCTTGTTTTTTTTACTTCTTGTTTATTAAATTCTAATGCTTTTTTAATTAATTCGATAGTAAATTTTTTTGCTTCTTCTCGGTCATTAAATCCATTTAATGGATATTTTGGTTCGAAACCTAAATCTACAAGCCATGAATTAATTAAAATGGCATATTTAGGATTAAAGTCTTCTTCATTAAAGTATATGTAAGAACAATTAATTATTTTATTTTCGATTATATTAGGATCTTTCCCTCTAAAATCTTCATTTGTCATAATTAATTCTAGTAATCCAATGTAATAGCTTACATCAAATAGTTTGTTTTCTATTTCTTTTTCGTCAGAATAATAGTGTTTTTCAAAAGATTTATAGTAACCTGATTCTTTAATAACACTAGCATATCTTTTAGATTGTTCGATATTACAAAATCCATGTTCATTACTTTTTTCAACGGGATAACCCATAAACCATAATAAGGTATTGGCGTAATTAATTGGCTTGGAATCATCATATCCAACTATTATGCAATTAGGATTTTCTTTTTTTACTTTTTCGATATCTTCTTTGGGACATATTATAAAGCAATCTTTAGATAATTTAACTTCTCCTTTTGTATATGTATCTACAGCATTATTATTTTTTATTTTTTCTTTAGGAATACTTTTTAGAGGGACTATAATTGAATATTTTTTTTCTGACCAATCTCCTCCTAAATGCCCTATTACTTCGTGATTTGCGGCAAAATGTAAGGAATTTCGGTATGGTCTTAAGTTCACCTTATATTTTTTCCCTTCTATGTTTGTTGTTGTTTCACCAACTACACCAGAGGTCATTCTTGTTCCTATTTCTTCATTTTGAGGAATATAGTCTGTTTTGTGGACAAGCATAATATCTTCTAGCTTTTCTATTTTTCTTCCTTTATCTTTTTCAGGGTCACATTCTTCATCATATTCTTCTTTAAATAGTTCTTTATCTTCTTTGGTTAAAATGATTTGAATATTGTTATCAATATAATATTTGATAATGTTAGTATAGTCTTTATTATTTATTTCATCCCTTAATTCATCTACTTTATCTCTAATATCATCTATTTCTTTTTGTATCTCGTCTTCAGACTTTAGTTTATCAAATTCTTCTTTTTCTTTTTCATATTCTTCTTTTAGTCTTTGGTGTTCTTCTACTTCTTTTTGATATGAGGTGTAACTTTTATTATTAAATAATTTTGCTAAGAAATTGGGTTTTGGGGAAACTATGTGTTCTTCATATTCTTCTTTAGATCTTTGTAAAAAGGGTTTTGCTGTTATATATTCTTCTTTTTGTTTCTGTAGTTCTTGAATTTTTTCATTTAATATTTTTAATTCTTTTTTTTGTTCTTCTTTATATTCTTTAATCATATTATCACCTAATATTATTATAACATAAAAAAGGAAGCTATTTTTCTTCCTTTTTTGGTTTTGTTTCTTTTTCTTTTTTTTCTTCTTTCTTTGGTGCTTGAGCTAAAAATGTTACCTTTTCGGCTACAATTTCTGTTTTCTTTTTTTTAGTTCCATCGTCTTGTGTAATTATTTTACTTTGAACTCTTCCTTTAACACCTATCATATCTCCTACTTGGCAATATTCTGTTGTATTTTCAGCAACGTTAGTCCAAAGAGTACAGTCTAAGAAGTCAGTTTCATATTCACCATGGATATTTTTATAGTTTCTTGGTACTGCTAGGGTTATAGTACTTATTTTTTTGCCTGAATCAGTTACCCTTAACTCTGGTGTTTTAACTAATCTTCCAACCAAAACAATTTGATTTAGCATTTTATTCCTCCCTTCATGGGGAAATATAGCATACTATTTTAGGGGTGCAAAATGGCAGTTTTAGATTTTTGGTTTATATAATTATTCCTTATTTTATTAGTTTATTGTTAAATATTTGTTTTAGATAATAATTTTGTTTAGTAATTATTTTACTTATTTGTTTTTTTAGTAATAATATGTAATTAGTAGTTTTTTTATTTTACATAAATTTGACATAAAAAAAGAGAAATTATTTAAATTTCTCTATTATTGCATCAGCGATAGCACTGGTATATTCTTCTTTTTTGTTTACTATTATATCTAAGTCTTCTTTGTTTGATAAATAACCAACATTAATTACATAAGCTTCTGTTCCAACGTTACTTTTGTAGTATTTATTTACTCCTACTTTTTCGGGATTACTATCGTCTACATAGGCTCCAGTTATTATTCCTCCTGATTCTCTTATCATGTAATCGTAGTTAGAATTTGTAGTTACGTTATATCTTTTATATCCTCTTCTATCGTAGTAATACATATTATTGTTTACTTCTATTTCTGTAAAGTTATGGCTGTAGATTCCATAATCTATTCTTGTATAGGTTGATGAAGAAGTTGCAATATTGGTTCTTTCGGTTATGTTTTTTACTAATTTGGTTGGGAAATCATAATTGATTCCAACGGCTGTATTTATTGCTAATCCTCTCGTGTTGGTGTTACTACTTTTATTTGCTTCGATTGAGAATAGGTATTTGGCATTTACTTCTCTTGCTATTACGGCTCTTCCTCCATCATTATATTCGGGAAAGTATTCGTTGGGACTGATGCTGTCTTCAGTTCTTGTTAGTTTTACTTTGATATTTTGTTCTTCTAGTTTTTCTTTTATTTTGTTAGCAAAGTCTATTGTTATATCTGATTCTTTATAACCATTACTTACTACACCTGTATCTTTTCCTCCTTTTTGGGGATCGATTACGACATCATAGATGTTTTTGTCTTTGTTTTCTTTTACTTTTAGGGTTATAGTGGTTTCGTTTTTAGAAATTGTTATTTTGTTGTTGTATTTAGAAGTTGTGTAGTAGGTTGTTTTATCATATTCAGTAGTATTATTTAGGGGGTAATATTTGTAGGTTTTTTCTTTTTCTTTCTCATAGGTAAATTTTAGATATAGTTCGTATTCTCCTTCTTTTATTGTGTCTAGATATAAGCCATTATTTATTTCATCAGAGAGATTAAATTTTACGGTATTAACGTTTTTTACATAGTTTATTTCTGTTTCTATTTCCTTTCCGTCTTTGGGTCTAAATAATACTAGTTTAATATCTTTATATTTAGCATTTATTTTGGTTATATTTCCATCTAAATTCATATTTGTTCCATAGATATATAGTTTAGATATTGTTACGGAATTGTCTGTTTCTGGTTCTATAGTGGGAATTAAACTAGGTAAATAGATATTGTTATAGACGTAATAACCTCCTATTGATAATATTATTATTAATAATAGTATTAATATCTTTCTCATTATACGCCTCCAATATTTATTTGTAGTAGTCTATTTAATTCTACTGCATACTCCATTGGTAGTTCTTCTCTAAATTCGTTTACAAATCCTAAAATTATTAATTCTTTAGCTGCTTCTTCTGATAGTCCTTTAGACATTAAGTAAAATAGTTTTTCTTCACTTATTTTACTTACTGTTGCTTCATGTTCTAATATTGATGTTTTGTTATTTACTATATTATTTGGTATTGTATCACTTTTTGATTCTTTGTCTAATAGAATAGTATCACATTTTACGCTCGCAAGAGAGTTATTGGCATTCTTGGAGATAAATACTTTACCTCTATATGTGGCATTTCCTCCGTTGGAAGCGATAGATTTAGAAACAATATTACTTTTAGTATAAGGGGCTAAATGAATCATTTTAGCACCTGTATCTTGAATTTGTCCTGATCCAGCACTAGCAACTGTTATACATGTTCCTCTTGCGTATGGTCCATTTAGAACACAAGCGGGATATTTCATATTTGTTTTGGATCCGACATTTCCGTCTATCCATTCCATTAACCCGTTTTCTTCAACAATTGCTCTTTTGGTTACTAAATTATAGACATCACTTGACCAATTTTGGATTGTTGTATATCTACATTTGGCATTCTTTTCAACAAATATTTCTACAACGGCAGCGTGGAGAGCATCTTCGGTGTATGTTGGTGCTGTACATCCTTCAATATAGTGTAATTCACTTCCTTCATCAACAATAATTAGGGTTCTTTCAAATTGACCCATATTTTTACTGTTAATACGGAAATAGCTTTGAAGGGGTCTATTTAGTTTAGTATGGGGAGGAACGTATATAAATGTTCCGCCACTCCATACAGCGCCATTTAGGGCAGTAAATTTATTTTCGTTGTACTTTACTAATTTATTAAAATATTTTTTAAATATTTCGGGATGTTTTTTTAGGGCTGTATCGGTATCTAAAAAGATTATATTTTTTTCTTCTAGTTCTTTTATCATATTGTGATATATTACTTCACTATCGTATTGGGCTCCCATACCATCTAGGTATTGTTTTTCGGCTTTTATTACTCCTAAATTATCAAATATATTTCTTACGTCACAAGAGATATTATTCCAGTCGTTAGTTAGTTCTTCTTCTCTTTTTTTGTAGTAATTAATACTGTCATAATCTATGTTTATTTTTGGGCCAAAAGATGGATCTTCAGCATTGATAAAGTGATTGTAGGCTTTAAGTCTAAACTGTAACATCCATTCTGGTTCCTCTTTGATGGTTGAAATATCTTTAATATCATCATTAGTTAGTTTCATATATATCACCTGACTTAGTTTTATTATACCTTAATATTATAAAAATAAAAAGAGATTTTGTATTGTAAATCTCTTTATTTTATATTATATAATAAATATGCTATACATACCGAAAAGGCTATTATGATTATTAGTGCCAGTAGTAATTGAATGACATTTACGAAACCAGCATTACTTTGATTCTTTTCTTGAATCTGTTTTGTTGATATTAGTCTTTTGAAGTTATTAATATTAGTAATAAGATTATTTATTAGCATATTATATGTATTTACATCAACATTATATTTGAATATAACTGATGCAGTCTGTAATATTTTTTCTTCATTATTTAGAATATAGTTTATTTTCTTTTCGATTTTATCATAGTAATTAAAGAATAAGCATTCTATTAATTCGTAACGATTACAGGTTATATCATTAAAGGAAAAGATATCATTATTCTTTAAGATAGAAGGAAATACATTATCAAATAGTGGAGCGAAACTATATCTTTTAGTATCTTTATTGCATAAAATACCATAGTCTTTAAAGTTTCTTTCGCTTTGATTAATAAGACTATCAAATATTAGCATTTCAAAATATTTTTCTTCTATTTTATTATAGTCTTCTTCTAACATACTAGGAAGACTTTTTAATATTTTAAGTCCAAAATCAATTGCTGTTTTGTAGTCTTCTTTAGCATTTGCTATTTTTAGGTTATTACTTGTATCAACCCATGATTCTTTTTTTATTCTGCCAGCATTTATTAGTTTGTTAAACCTTTTTTTTAGGTTATCTACGTCATAGAATTCATCTTCATTTATTAAGTCTTTAATAACAATAGAGTCTTTTTGTTTGTTTGAATTGTATAAGCGATATTCTTCAACGACATCAAAACCTAAAGCTTTACCGAATTGGCAGATTGCTATTTCTATATCATCGACACCAGTATGTTTTTGGTATCCTTTAAAACTGTTATCGACAAGAACTTCTTGAGTTTCGGGATTAGTGACATTTATGCTTACTGGTTGTAGGTAAAGATTACTGTTTTGATCAAAGGCAGTTACGTAGTAATTTTTTCCTTCTGGTAGAGGGGCAGTATTGTTAATACTTGCTAGTAATCTGTTTTGAAATTGATAAAAATCACAGGCATTCTTTACTTCTTTTTCAATTAGACTTATGTCTCTGGTATCATTTTGATACTTGGTCAATAAATCGTTAGCTTGAATCTGTGTTAAATTATATTTTCTACTCATCTCTTGAATTAGATTTAGGTTATTGTTCATTTTATCACTATCCTATTATGTATTAATTATATCATTAATTATTGTAAAAAAAAAGAAAAAATGTAATAATTTTTCTTTTTTTTATATTTTTTTAATACTTCGATGGTTTTTAATAAATTTTTTAGTTCCGATAGGATGTGGGAAGGCTATAGTCATAAGTGACCCTTCAATATTTACTACGACTCCTTCTCCATAATCGTCATGTCTTACGTTATCACCTATTTGGTAATTGGCATCTATTGTAGTTTGCATTATTTCTTTTCTTATTTTATTTACTTTACTAATTAGTGATGTTGTTTGTTTATCGTAATCTAAGTATTTTGGATCAATTTCATCAATAAATCTACTTGGGGGATTAGCATTATATTGTCCGTATAGTAGTCTTTTTTTACAGTTTATTAACCAAAGATCTTTTTTTGCTCTTGTTATGGCAACATAACATAGTCTTCTTTCTTCTTCAATAGCGTCTTTTGTTCCTTCATAAATGGAATTGAAGTGAGGAAATATTCCTTCTTCCATTCCAATAACAAAGACGTAATCGAATTCTAATCCTTTTACAGAATGAACGGTCATTAAGCTTACTTTATTTTTGCCATCTGTATGTTCAGAAACATCTGATACTAGGGATATTTCATTTAGGAAATCATCTAGTGAAATTTCTCCGTATTCTTCTTCATAGTTTTTGGTTATTGATTTGAATTCTTCCAGGTTTTCTAGTCTTATTTCACTTTCTAGTGTTTTTTCTTTTAGTAATTCTTCTCTAATGTTGCTTTTGTCTAGTATTTCATCTACCATCTCAGTTAGTGAAAGGTTTTGACATGATTCTTGAAGTGATAGAATTATGTTTTTAAATACTAATTCTTTACCACTTGTTATAACATTAAAGATAGATGTATTTTGTGATTCGGCTTGAGCTACTAAATTTCCTATTGTTTTATCGCCTATTCCTCTTTTGGGAACGTTTATTACTCTGGCTAGACTAGTATCGTCATTGGGGTTATTTATTAGCCTTAGATAGCATAATAGGTCTTTTATTTCTTTTCGGTTATAGAAATAGAAACTACCAATTATTTTGTATGGGATATTTGCTTTTAGCATTGCTTCTTCAATTGATCTTGATTGAGCATTAGTTCGGTATAATACTGCTATGTCATCATAGGTTACGTCTTTATTATTAATTATTTTTTTTATTTCATCAGTTACGTATTCGCCTTCGGCTTTTTCATCATCTGTTTTTACGCATTTTACTTTTTCACCTTTGGGATTATTACTCCAAAGATTTTTATCTTTTCTTTGTTTGTTGTGTTTTATTACGGAATTAGCAGCATTTAAGATGTTTTGGGTTGAGCGATAGTTTTCTTCTAGAAGAATAGTTTTACAATTGGGATAGTCTTTTTCAAAGTTTAAAATATTTTTAAAGTTAGCTCCTCTAAAGGCATAAATTGCTTGGTCATTATCACCTACGACAAAGATATTGTTATATTTTTTTGCTAGCATTTTACTAAATACATATTGGGCTTCATTGGTATCTTGATATTCATCAATTAGGATATATTTATAGCGTTCTTGATAGCTGTTAAGTATTTCCTTATTATCTTTAAATAGTTTTATTGGTAATAGTAATAGATCATCAAAATCAACGGAATTCCCTTTTTTTAGTTTTTCACAGTAGTGTTTGTAAAGAGAAATAATGTTGATATCAAATTCTATTTTTTTAAATTCATCAGGCCCTATAAGTTCATTTTTGGCAGAACTAATTTTATTTCTTATGTCTTTGGCATTATAAAACTTAGGATTTAGGTTTAAATCCTTCATTAATTTTTTAATAATTGTTAGAGTATCATCACTGTCTAAGATAATAAAGTTCTTTTCATAGCCTAAAATATCGTAGTTTTCTTTTATTATTTTTAGTCCTAGGGAATGAAAAGTAGATATTTGGATATAGATAGCGTCTTTACCGATTAGATTTATTACTCTTTCTTTCATTTCTTTGGCTGCTTTATTGGTAAAAGTAATTGCTAAGATATTTGCTGGTGATATACCATTATCTATTAGGTTAGCTATTCTTGATGTAAGTACTTTGGTTTTTCCAGATCCTGCTCCTGCTAAGACAAGACATGGTCCTTCTTGGTGTAAGACAGCTTCTTTTTGTTTATCGTTTAAATTACTTATGTCCATAGTTACTCCTTACTAAATAAAGAAAAAAGTCATTAAATAACTTTTTCTTTATTAATGATTGGTATTTTTTCGTTTAGGTATACACCTATTTTTTTGTTTTCTATGTTTTTCATTATTTCATCATATGATATTTCCATAAATGATTGTTTAGTGTAGTTATAACTGTAATATTTATTGCTATCACTTATTAGAATAAAGTGTTCTTTATTGTTATCATTTATGAATAGATTATTAATAGATATATCGTTATTAGGACAATATTTTTCAAATATTGTAGCGTATATTATACCTAATTCTATTGGTTTAATATTATCTATATTAATTATTCTTTGGGTTCTTACTAAGATTTCTTTTAGGATATCTTCACTGCTGTAATCGATATTTTTTAGGTATCTTTCAATTAATTCTTCATTATATGATTCATTAATGTATTTTATTTTTTGATCTAATTCAACATTGTCATTATATCCGATAAAATTCTTTGTTTTGAAATTGGCTTGAATAAAGGGAATATCCTGAGTTATATCTGTTATTATTGTGTTATTGTTTATTTTTAAGACATTTTTTAAATATCCTAGTTGGCTTATAGCGATTATTTCACAGTCAATATTCATTATTCGACATAGATATAGATACAATTTTGTAAAGGCAACGTTAGTTCCTTTTTTATTTTTCATACATCCCCAAATGTTATTAATTGTATTTATTGTTTTTAGATTAAATGTTTCGTTTTTGTCTGGTAAGATATTTATGTCATATCCTAGTAGTTTTCCTAATTTTATGTATATGTATCTAGCTACTTCTAATTCGTTAAAATTGGGATCTATCCCGTTAGCAATATTTAGTATTTCTAATTCGGCATCTTTAAATATTTCGTATGATACGTAAATATAACCGTTTTTGTTGTCAACTAAATCAGAATAGGAATAGTCTTGGCCATTCTTTATTAGGTAATCTATTACTTCTAAATCGGGATTAGTTATATCTAGATTTACATACTTGACAGATGAGGCCTCTTTTAATTTTTTAATGTCATCCATTGTGGATATGCTCATTATTATTGGGGACTTATTTTTCATATTCTCACCATAATAATTATATAACAAATGTAAAGAAAAATAAACACAACTAGACATTGTGTTTACATTTTTTTATTATTTTTTTAACTCTTCAACTATTTTTGTTAGTTCCATTCCATGAGATGCTTTTATTAATATTATATCTTTCTCTTTTATAATATTGGGAAGATTCTCTAATGTTTCTTGATAGTTATCAAAAGAATAGATATTATCTTTATTAAAATTATTATTTAGAGCTTCTTCTTTTATGTATTTTGCATTATTACCAACTGTTATTAAGATATCTAGAGTATTGGAATTAATAGTTTTACCGATACTTCTGTGTATTTCTTCTGAGTAATCTCCTAATTCTAAGATATCGCCTAAGATAGCTACTCTTCTTCGATTATTTACTTTAGCTAAAATAGATAGAGAATTAGTCATAGAATCGAGATTAGCGTTATAGGTATCGTCTATTAGGGTAATATTGTTATTTAATTCTATTTTTTCTAAGCGATGAGGACTTAGTTTAAATTTGTTTATCGCTTCTATTATTTTATCGTCTTCTATATTTAATTCTTTACCTACTGCATAAGATACTAGGGAATTATATATAAAAGCTTTGCTTCCTACGTTGATATTTATTTTATTGTTATTTATATTAAAAGTACTAGAAAAGATGTTATCTTTGATATTTGAGGCATTATAAGTGCTTTCGTTATCTATTCCTATTGTTATTACTTTATATTTGTCTTTTAAGTTGGGATATTCTTTATGTAATAAGTCATTATCATTATTTATTATTAGGGTGTTTTCTTTAGATAATTGTTCAGTTATTTCTAGTTTTGCTTTTAAGATGTTTTCTCTTGAACCTAGATTTCCTATATGGGCAGTACCTATATTGGTTATAACTGCTATTGTAGGTTTAACGATATCTGCTAAAACTGATATTTCTTTTAGGTGATTCATTCCCATTTCGGTAACTAGGGCTTCTTCATCAGTTAGTTTTAGGATTGTTAGGGGAAGTCCTATGTGATTGTTTTGGTTTCCTTCTGTTTTTAGGGTTTTGTATTTGGTTTTTACTACTTCATAAATAATATCTTTGGTACTAGTTTTTCCTACTGATCCTGTTACTGCTATTACGGGGATGTTATACATATTTCTTTTGTATTTGGCTAATTCTTGGATACATTTAATTGTATCGTCTACCTTTATAATAGTTTTGTCTTTGTAGTTATCTATATTAATGTTATCGATATTGTCTAGAATACAGCAACTAGCTCCTTTATTTAGAGCTTCTTCATAGTATTTATTTCCATCAAATACTTCTCCTTTTATTCCTAAAAATATATCTCCTTTATTTATTGTTCTAGTGTCTTTAGAGAAGTTTATTAATTCTAAGTTTTCGTCTCCTGTTAGTAGTTTTCCATTAAATTTATCTATAATATCTTTTACATATATTTTTGGCATTATTCCACCTCTTATTAATATTATACTATAAATAATTAAAAAAGAATATTAATGTTTTTTTAATATTCTTCTTATTATTAATGATGATAAAGATGTTACTATTAATAGTATACCTATTATAGTCGCTAGTGGTATATCATTAATTATATTAATATCACTAGGTTGTTTCTTTATTATATTAATTATATAGTCTTTTTTGGTTTTAGCTTCTGATGTTACAGTTATTGTAATAGTACTTCCATTTTTTAGTTTTTCGTTTCCTTTTATTTCATAAGTAGCGTTTGGATCATTTAAAACTACTTTGATATCTAATTTAGAGCCTTTTTTAATTAGTAGCTCATATTCATATTTGTCTTTTTGGAAATCTAGTTCATAATTTTTTATTGTTAGTTGTTTTATAGAAGTATCTTCTGATAGAGCTTTTTTGTTTACGACTATTACGTATTTGCAGACATCTCCTGATTTAGATGTTACGTTTATTGTGACTATATTTTCACCTGTTTTTAGGGAATCAGAACCTATTATTTCTATTTTAGAGCTTGCACTAGTTGGAATAGCGTTTATATCTAATTTGTCGGTACTTCCTCCTACTGTTAGTTCATATTTAAAAGTATTTTTATCGAAGTTTAGATCGTAGTTGCCAATTTCTATATCACTTAAACTTACGTCATTAGCATCTGTTATCATAGTTGTATTGGAATCATTATTGTTAGTTTTGTTGTTATCTTTCTTGTCTTTTTTATCTTCGGTTTTAGGTGTTTCTTTTGGTAGCGGTCTTGTTACTGTTAGGTTATATTTTCTTTCTATTCCTAATTGGCTTGTTACTGTTATTTGAAATAGATTAGCACCATAAGATAGTCTTTTTCCACCTACATCACCTGATATTGTTGCTAATTCATTATTTTTAGTTGCTATTATGTTTATTGTTTCTTGTTCAGTTGTAAGGGCGTAATCAGATACGTCTTTATTGAATAGTGGGATTATATTTAATCCTTCTACTGATAGTTTAGAAAGGTAATTATCTTCATTTAGTTCCTCGGTTATAGTAGCCATATATTGGGCACTACCACATTTATCACCTTTTACGGTTATAGTAGCATTTCCTTCACTTACTTGAGTTACTGTTAGGTAGTCATTTGCTACTGAACAGGTTGCTACAGCTGGATTATCGCTTATACATGTTACATTTCCAGCGTTTTGAGCATTAATTTTGGCAACTAGTTTTTTTCCATTTAGAGGTGTTGAACCAGAAGGTGCTGATAGTGATAATTCATATACGTAAGCAGTAAATGTGGATTCGTTATGACCATTGCTTTCCGTAAATACTACTTTTGAATCTCCGGCTTTAGATCCTGACTCAACATAAAATCCGTAGCGAGAAATACCGGCACTTCTAATTATTTCACGATCTTCGATACTTTTTACACTTAGGTCTCCAAAATGAAAGCCGCTTACTCTGGTTCCACCTGATATGGATACGTTTTTAGGAACACAACCTGCTTTTGGTTGAATTGAAAAACTGGTAAATAATACTTCTAAAGCAAGATTTGTTTCTCCATAAGAAGGACTATTTACTGTTACTGTTGTTTCACCATCTACAATTGGAGTTATTATTAGTTTTCTATTTTCGATTCGGCAACTTGCAACATTAGGGTCTAGTACAGAGCAAGTTAATTCGTCATAATTTAGAGCTTTTATGCCTATTTCACTATCGTATGCTCCCCTATATGTTTGTAGTGATTGGATTGATAAAATTGGTTTATTGTCTACTACTATACTTACAGTTCTTGATATTTGATTGTTTTTAGTTGATGCAGTTATAGTAGCTTCTCCTACTTGGGAGGCAATTATTTTACCACTTTCATCGACACTTACAACACTTGGATTACTACTAGACCAATTTAAGTTTTGATTAAGAATTATATTGGGATTAATAGTAGCTATTATTCTATCTTGTTCTCCTACCATCAATTGAATTGATTCTTTATTTAGAGATAGTGATTGATAACTACTATCTAGTAATTCTGTTATTTGGTTTTTGTCTTCAATAGTTATATTATTATCTTTATTGATATCTGCTGCTTTTATTTCTTCAGTAGTTAAAGATATAGTATTATCTAGGTAGTTTTGAATTTTGTTAGTATCGTCAGTATTTATCATTCCATCTTTAGTTATATCACCCGTAATTATGTTAGTATATGTATTTATTAAAGTATTTCCATTGTTATATACAACAGTTTTACTTCCGGTATAGATATATCCTTCGGTTATTTCAATGTTATTTTCGTCAGTTATTTTTAGGTAGCAATTGTCTAAATCAAAGTATTTTTTGAAAAGATTAATTGATGTATTACTTGAAATATTAGTTATCATATTATTGTTAATAGTATATATTTGGCTTGAGATATTAATATCACTTGCTAGAGTTATTTTTCTTATTGTTGATGTTAATACTATTAAGAAAACTAATATTGCTGCTATCGGTATTAAATAGTTATTCTTTTTCTTTTTCATATTATCACTACCTTATTTAATTATATCATAAGATTAAAAGAAAAAGAAGGATTATTTTCCTTCTATATCATTTAAAAAATTATTTATTCTTACTATCTTGTCATCTACTTGTTTTAGTGATTCTTTATTTAACATATCAAAACTTAGTGATGTTTGTTCTATTTTTTTGTCTTCCGTTTCTTCTACATATTCTAAATTATCTAGATTTTCTTTAGATAGTATTGGTGTTTGAGAATAGCAAGTTATTATTTTGTCTTTTACAATATAAGAGCCATTACTGTAACGATCCATTATAGGTATTTCTGTAATTTTTACTTCTTTGGTGTAGTTTTCAGTTACGATGTTAATAGTATTTTTACTGTCTTCGATATAGGCTTTTATTATTCTCGTTGGATTTGATTTTATTTCTTTCATAAACATAAGGCCTCTGTTACCTCTACTACCCATATCTATTTCAGAGAAGCGCATTCTTTTAGCAGTTCCTTTATCAGTTATAATCGTTATGTAATCACTTGTATCTCTGTTAAAGAGAATACTACTTACTACTTCATCATCTTTTAAGTTGATAGATTTAACTCCTAAAGCTTTTACTCCTACGGGATTTACTTCATTTATGTTATACCATAGTCCATATCCTTTTTTAGTTACGACTAAGACATTGGTATTAACACTATAAGATACTTCTATTACTTCGTCATTATCTTTTAATTTCATCATATTAATGGCTTTAGAATATCTTTGAACAATAAATTCAGATAGTTTAGTTCTTTTTACCATACCGTATTTTGAGAAAGAAGTTATATATATATTGGCATTCCAATCAAATACTGGCATAGCATTTATTACTAATTCTCCTTCAGTTACGTCTACGACGTTGCTCATGTGTTTTCCTAGATCCTTCCATTTTAAATCTGGTATTTCATGAACCGGAATATATAAGTAATTTCCTAGATTAGTAAATATTAGGATTGTATCTAGGGTATTCATATTATAGGTTCCAATTACGTAATCGTTTTCTTTTAATGTTAAGTCTTCAGGATTAGAGGCCTGATAGCTTCTTTGAGATGTTCTTTTGATGTAGCCTTCTTTAGTTACGACAACAACGACATCTTCTTTAGGTATCATGGCATTGGTATCTATTTTTATTTCCGTTATTTCTTCCCTAATTTCTGATTTTCTAGGTGTTCCGTATTCTTTTTTCATTTTTCTTAATTCTTCTTTTATTACAGCATCTAATTTGCTTGCATCACTTAATATTGCTTCTAGAGTTGCTATAATTTTAATTAGTTTTTCTCTTTCTTCTTCTAAAAGAATTATATCAGTATTAGATAGTCTATATAATCTCATATCTACTATTGCTGTTGCTTGTTCTTCAGTAAATTCGAATTTTTTTACTAAATTAACAATAGAATCGGCTCTATCTTTACTTTCTCTAATTGTTTTTATTACTTCATCTAAGACGGATATAGCTTTGATTAAGCCTTCAACGATATGAAATCTAGCTTTAGCGTGAGCTAGATCAAATTCACTTCTTTTTTTAACAACGTCTCTTTGGTGTTCGATATAAGCATCTAGTATTAATAGTAAATTGGCTAAAACTGGTCTTCTTTTTACTATTACAACGTTATTAAAGTTATATGATATTTGTAATTCTGTATTTTTAAATAGATAATTTAAGATATTTTCGGCATCAGCATCTTTTTTCAAATCAATAGTTATTTGAAGTCCATCTTTGTCTGATTCGTCTCTTACTTCTACCATTCCATCTATTTTTTTATCTATTCTTATTTCGTCAATTTTTCTTACTAATAGAGCTTTATTTACTTCGTAGGGAATTTCTGTAATTATTATTTTGTTTTTTTCAATAGTTGTTTTAGATTTTACGATAATTTTTCCTCTACCTGTTTCATAAGCACTTTTTATGCCATCTATTCCTTCTATTATTGCTCCAGTAGGAAAGTCTGGACCTTTGATGTAATTCATGATTGTATCTAATCTACAGTTAGGGTTATCTATTCTATAGATTGTAGCATTTATTACTTCTTCTAAGTTATGTGGTGGAATATTTGTGGCATATCCGGCCGAAATACCTGTCGTTCCGTTTACTAATAAATTGGGAAATTTTGCTGGTAAGACGGTTGGTTCTAGTAGTGTATCGTCATAGTTAGGCGCCATAGCGACAGTATCTTTATCAATATCTTGCAACATAGCACCCGCTATTTTAGATAATCTTGCTTCGGTATAACGGGAAGCAGCTGCACCATCACCGTCTATGGAACCGTTATTTCCTTGCATATCAATAAGTGGTTCCCTCATTTTCCAATCTTGACTCATTCTTACTATGGCTTCATAAATAGATGAGTCTCCATGAGGATGATATTTTCCCATTACGTCACCTACGGCACGAGCACTTTTCTTATATGGCTTGTCATAGGTATTTTTTTCTTTATACATTGAGAAGAGAATTCTTCTTTGTACTGGTTTAAGGCCATCCCTTACGTCTGGGATTGCACGATCTTGTATAATATATTTTGAATATTTACCAAAACGTTCACCCATTATTTCTTCCAGTGAATAGTCGTATATTTTCTTTATTATGTCTTCCATATACATCACCTTTTTTTTAGTTTAACATAAAAAAATAAAGAAAACAAGGTCATTATTCTTCATTTTCTTTATAGTTTGGGTCTATTTTAGATATTTCACCGATGTTTTCTATTACACTTATAAATAGTTTTAAGTGAATAGTTGTTTCTTTTTCTTCAGTAGATAGTATTATTATTTCCTTTATTTCTTTGATATTGGGATTATCTTTTATTAGTTTCTTTTCAATATATGTTTTGGCTTTATTGATTGCTATATCCTCTGGATATACTTCGTCTTTTACTATTATTTCATATTGTTTTTCTTTAGTTAAATTAATTGTAGATAATTGATTAGATATTAGTATTTTATCTTTATGTTTAAATGATTTATATTTTTTAAAATCAAAGAAAGAAATTCTTTTGTTAATAAAGTTTAAGACATAGATTGTTTTAGTTTTTCCAGTTAGGTATTCTTCCTGATAGATATAGGGATAATCAATAATAACTTTATACCATACTTCTCCATATACTTCTCCTTTTGCTATTGTAGGTACTTTGGTATTATCAGGTAGAGTTATAAATCCGGATATTATTATGTCTCCTTTATTTACGTAATCGTTTATTTGTTTTACTTTTTCTCCACTTATGGCATTTATTTCAGTAATAGTAGCTTTCTTTTTAGATGTAATGTGTTGATAGGTATATTCTTCTTCTTTTTTGTTAATTTTTCTTTCTTCTATTCTAACTATATATTTAGTTCCTTCTTCAGTTATTTCTATCCATTCTAATTTTTCTTTGTTTTCTTTTAGTATTTTGTCTTCAATAGATTCTAATTTTTTATAATTCTTTTTAAATGAGTATTTTTTAATTCCATTTTTATTTAATTCTTTATTGATTAATTCTCTTATTTCTTTATTTTCATGAATTATATCAATAGAGAATATTAGATTAGATAGAATAATAATTGTAATAAGTCCTATAAATAGTGAATATATGAGAATAATATTTTTTTTAATTATTCTTTTTAGTTTTAGTATTCCATAATAATTAGTTAGGGATATTTTATAGATAGATTTATATTTAATTAATTCTTTATAGTCATTATAATTTAGTATAATATCTACTTCTTTATAAGATATGGGAATTAATTTAATAATGTTTATTTTTCTTTTAATTATTTTTTTAATAAAATAATTTATATTCTTTCCTTCTACTTTTATTTTTACATTATTATTCATTTAATTCACCTATAAAATATTATGATACATTGTAGGTGTTATAACTCTAGAGTGGTTATTTTTCCTTCTATTAATACTTCATTATCTTGCATTCTTGATACAACTAGATTATCTCCATTAATAGTTGTTAATCCTTTATCGTGTTTTATTATTATTTTTTTGTTAGTAAAGTCTTTTATTTCTATATAATTTATAATATCAATTATATTTTCTTTAATTATTATTTTATAGGTTCTATCAGTTATGATACGATCTAATTTATTAAATAGTTTCATTTTATCACCTATAATATTTTATTCTAATAAAAAAAATAGGCAATGCCTATTTTTTAACAACTTTCGTATCCTGATCCACCACTGGCTTTACAATTTGGAAAAGGAACTTGCTCTTCTCTTCTAGTAGTTGGTTCTGTATCTAATACTTCATGATGAATAGTAAAATCTGTTAGATAAGAATATACTTCTTTAACAATATCTTCGTTTGATAAATTTACTTCGTAATCCATTATCTTGTTGTATATCTTATCATTTGGACACATACTCCTTAAAGATTCAGGAAAATCGTAATCTTTGGTCATAACGTATGATTCAGTGTCTTCATAACTTTTTCCATTATCAGGCATTTCATAATCTACAACAGTATCGTCTTTAAAAGTTATTTTATATAGTGATGAATTAGATCTTCCTTGAAATAATTGATTATCATTTTTTACAAAATATGATTCTGATAGAACCCACATATAAACGTAATAGTATTCTTTGTTATTTGTTATACCAAATGGTTCATAATCAATAAATACTTGATAGTCTTTTTGTTCTTTACGAGTATTTAAATCGTGGTATTTTTCTATTATATAGCTAGCTCCTCTATCATATAAATATTCTTTATCTGCAACTATTTTTTCGTTGTTAAAGATCTTATTTAAAAAGCTAGTATTAAGTGTTGGCATAAAAATAATATATAGTGGTATTACAAGCATTGCAATTATAAGAATTGTAAATGTTAGTGTTATTCTTTTTTTAGTTTTATCAAATTTTTCTAATTCTTTTTCATTATCATTCATTTCATAATCATCCATTTTAATCACTCCTTCTATTTTATTATAACATATATATTAAAAAAAGAAATTATTTTTAAAAATCAATTATAGCTTTTATTCTTCTTACTCCTGCTGATGAGCTTTCTTCTTTTATTATTTTAAAGTTCTTTAGCTCTTCTGTGTTATTAGCATGGGGGCCACCACATATTTCTTTGGAATACTTACCTATAGTATATACTTTTACTTTTTCTCCGTATTTATCGCCAAATACTCCTATAGCGCCTTCTTTTCTTGCTTCTTCAACAGTCTTCTCTTCGCATATTACAGGGATTTTCTCTTTTATTGCTTCATTTACTATCTTAGTTACTTCTTCTAGTTCTTCTGGTGTTAGTTTTCTATCAAAAGAGAAGTCAAATCTTAGTCTTTCAGATGTTATATTACTTCCTTTTTGATAGATAGTAGGTCCTAAAACTTTTCTTAAGGCACCATTTAATAAGTGGGTTGCGGTGTGTAATCTCGCAGTATCAACTGATGAATCGGCAAGTCCACCTTTGAATTTCTTTTCAGCTCCTACTCTTGATTTTTCTTGGTGTTCAGTAAATTTCTTTTTAAAACCTTCTTCATCAATTTTTAGTTCTTTTTCTTCGGCTAATTCTTTAGTGAATTCTAATGGGAAACCAAAGGTATCATATAGATGGAAGACTGTTTCTCCATCTATTACACTTCCTTTATCTAATTTACTCATTATTTTTTCAGCTATTTTTATTCCTTTATCTAGGGTTTTGTTAAATTTTTCTTCTTCTTTAGATAATTGGGTATAAATATATTCTTCGTTTTTCTTTAATTCAGGATAGATATCTGAATAGTTATCTACTACTACTTTTGCTATTTCACTCATTGCATTACTGTTATTTATATTTAGTTTTCTTAAATGTCTCATAGCTCTTCTAATAATTCTTCTTAATATGTATCCTTGGTCGACATTTGAAGGGGATACAGCTTTGTCATCTCCTAAAATAAAGGTTGCTGCTCGTAGATGGTCTGATATTACGCGAAATGAGAAGATGTTTTCTTCATTAGTATTGTAGTCATCAATATTAGATAATTCACTTATTTTTTTAATAATTGGTTGGAATAATTCGGTATCATACGCTGAATTTTGGTTATTCATTATATATAATACTCTTTCAAAACCTAAGCCAGTATCAACGTTATGAATCTTCATCTTTTCGTATGTTCCATCTTCTTTCTTGTTGTATTCCATAAAGACATTATTCCACATTTCTACGTATTTACCGCAGTTACATGAGGGATTACATTTCTTAGAACATGGTTTTTTACCCGTATCATAGAATATTTCTGTATCTGGTCCACATGGTCCAGTTAGTCCAGCAGGTCCCCACCAATTTTCTTCTCTTGAACAGAAGAAGATTCTGTCTTCGGGATAGCCTAAACTTTTCCAGATTGAATATGTTTCCATATCTCTTGGAACAGAGTCATCTCCTTCAAAGCAGGTTACGGCTATTTTTTCTTGAGGAATTCCTAATACTTTAGTTAAAAATTCATTACTCATTGTTATTGATTCTTTTTTAAAATAGTCATTTAGAGACCAATTACCTAACATTTCAAAAAAAGTTAGATGACAAGGATCTCCTACAGAATCGATATCACCTGTACGAAAGCATTTTTGGAAGTCTACTAGTCTTTTACCGGATGGGTGTTCTTCTCCTAATAAATAGGGAACTAGAGGGTGCATTCCTGCTGTTGTAAAAAGAACACTTGGATCATTATCTGGTATTAGAGAGGCTGAATATATCTCCTTATGATTATGTTTTTTGAAAAAATCTATGTATAGTTGTCTTAATTCTTTTCCTGTCATATTTATCATTCCTTTCATTAAAAAAAGGATGATACCAAAGGAGTGCAGATGCACGGTACCATCCCTATTTTTACTTAATTAAGATAACGGCTATTAACCGGAAATGTTTTCATTTCTCTTAGAGGTAGCATTTTATATATTTAAATATTATCTTTCACCATTTGATAACTCTCTATAAAATAAATTATATAAAATATGTCCTCATCAAAGATTTATTAAAGAAATGATACACTTATTTGTTTTTTTTGTCAAGTAAAAAATCAATTCTATGATAGAATTGATTTCATATTCTTTATGGTGCGAGTGAAGGGACTTGAACCCCCACGGATAATCCACTAGATCCTAAGTCTAGCGCGTCTGCCAATTTCGCCACACTCGCATAGATGGTGGACCCTATAGGACTCGAACCTATGACCGCCCGGTTATGAGCCGGATGCTCTAACCAACTGAGCTAAGGGTCCACGTGAAATAATATTAACACATTTTTTAGGTTTTATCAATAGTTTTTTTATAAAAATTGTTAATATTAACCGTTGCTTTCGGGACTTTTTAGGGATACTATTGTACAGCCATTATTGAAAATATCTAGTTTAAATTCTTTTACTTTTTTATTTTTTGATAGAGTCTCGTGTACTGTTTCTTTTATTGCGCCAGTACCAATTCCGTGAATAATTACTATTTCGTCATATTTCATGGCGATAGCTTCATCAATAAAGTCATTTGTTTTTACTCTAGCACTTTCTCTATCATAGCCATGTAAGTCAATATTTGGTAATCTATCGATAAAGATATTATTCGTTTTCATAAAACCACCTTTTTGATTATATCATGTTTAGGGGTAATTTAACAATAACTTTGGTTCCTTTTCTTGGTTTTGATTTGTATTCTATGGCTCCATTATGGGCTTTTATTATTTCATTTGATAGGCTTACTCCTAGTCCTGTCCCGTTTTTCTTGGTTGTAAAAAACATTTCTTTTATTTTAGTTCTTGTCTCTTCATCCATACCACAACCATCATCTGTTATTTCGATATAGTATTTGTCTTTTAGGGTATGGGTTGTTATGTCGATATTTCCTTTTTTATTTATTGATTCAATACTATTTTTTATTAAATTTACAAATACTTGTTTTAGTCTGTTATAGTCTCCATCTATAAATACTTCGTCTTTGGGTATTTTAGTAGTTAGTTTTATTTTTTTGCTTTTTAGGATTATGTTTAGTTCTTCTGTAATATCTTCTAATAATACATTTATATCCATTATTTCTTTTTCTATTTTTATTTTACTAAATTCCATAAAATCATTCATTATGTTTATACTTCTATCTATTTCTTGTTTAATTATTGTTAGGTATTTTATTGTTTTTTCTTTGTTATTTATATCTATCATTTCTAAGTATCCTTTACATACTGTTATGGGATTTTTTACTTCATGAGTTATTTGAAATAGGGAATTTTTTAGTTGTTTTTCTTTTTCAAATTCTTTGGTATTTAGATATAGTGAAGAGATATTGTCTCCTAAATTAAATATATATAAAAATATATAAGTTATTGTATAGAATATTATTGTTGATAGTGTTATTTCTAGTACTGTAATAATATTGGCGTTATAGTATAGGAATGATATAAGGGAAATATAGAAGCCTTGTAGGACTGATATTATTTTTATTAGGGTGTTTGTTTTTTTCTTTTTGCTTATTATATATATTAGATAGAATGATAGATATTGTAATATTAGTATTGTTATGTCAGCTTTTATTATTATTTTTGTGTTTATTATTACTATTATTGATAGAATTATTGATACTAGACTTTCTTTTTTTATATAAGCGATTAATATAGGGATATTTAAATATAATAGTACTTGAGTATAGGAATTGTAGTTTCCATATTTTAGGCATAAATATTGGGATATAAATAGAGATAGATTAAAGAGTATTCGGTTATATTTGTCTTTAGTTATTTCTCTATAGCAGTTATAAATAAAGTATATTAAGATAGGAAAAGATATAAGAATTATATTTAGTATTTGATTTTTTATTTCCATATTAATCCTCTTTTCTGTTTAGATTATATCTTTATTGGTACTTAAAATTTGTCGAATTGTGTCGGGAGGAATAAAAAATGTCGAAAAAAAAATAGAAGTAATTACTTCTATTTTAAATCATCAATATATTTTTTTAGTTTTTTTGCTTCTTTACCAAAGATTATTTTTAGTTGATCATCTATTTCAACTACTCCTTTGGCTCCTAATTTCATTATTCCTTCTTTATTAGCTAGACTTACGTCTTTTAGAGTTACTTTAAATCTAGACATTTCTACTTTTGTATCTATTATGTTATCTTTTCCTCCTAGTAAGTCTACTAATTTATTTATTTCAAATTTAAAATCCTTTTTATTCCCTCTTACTATTGCAAGAGCTATAATCAATAATATTGTGAATATTATTATGTAATATATTGGTTGCATTATTTCCACCTCTTTTTCATTATACTATATATTCTTTTTTAGAACAAGTTCTATTTTAGGTAATAGGTATAGGTTCTATTTCTTATAGTTAATTCTAACCATATTTTTGATGCTTGTTCTATGTCTTTATCTACTTCTAAGAATAATCCACCTTTATAGTTTCCTGGAGTTTTATTACTTAATTGTCTGCTTGTATGTTCTTCATCATTAATTTTATATTTTATTACTCCATAGGTATCTATTAATTCATATAGAGTATAATTAGGTAAGGAATATGATCCTTTTATATTTAATAGTGTATTTGTATTGCTTTTAATACTTATTTTACTTGAATATGTTTTTCCATCTGCTTCGTAATTATAGTCATATGAAAAGGTATTCTTTATTTCTACGGAATTAATAGTTATTGTTCCACTTCCTAAAATAGAATTATTTAGAGAAAGTGTTTCTTTTAATTTCTTTGCTTTTTCTTGAGCTGGTTCATCAATATTTTTAGGTGATAGTTTTATTTTAAATTTTTTAGAATATTGTAGTTGTAGTTTATTATTTATTTCTGTTTCAGGTATATTAAATGCTAGAATATAGCTTTGTCCTGATTGAAGTCTTTGATCAACATATAGTGTTCCTAAGTCCTTAAAATTATTGTTATTTTTTTGTTCTACAGAATATCTTTCTTTACCATTATATAGGGCTATGTTGGCAGTATTAAATTTGCTTCCTCTGACTAGGGGATATAGATATAGTTTTACTATTACATATGTATTTCCGTTGGTATTTAGATTTATGTTGTTGTAGTTTTTATTAGTTATAAAACTACGAGTTACAGTTATACTAAATGTTTCTGTTTTAAATGTTTCGTTTTCTTTATAGACTTTATTTATTAGTTTTATGTCTAAAATAATTGATATGGATACTACTATTATTATTATTGTTAAGATAACTAGTATCATTAGTTTATTTTCTTTGTAATAGTAGGTATATTCTCTTATTTTTTCTCTTAGTTTTCTTAGTACTCCGCGATTTGATTCTAGACTTAATTCAACTTCTTCTTCGTCTTCTTCATTTAATCCTAGGTCTGCTATATCTTCTTTAAAGTTAAATTTTTTGATATCAAATCCTAATCCTCTTACTAGGGTAAAACCTATTGATATGTATTGGAATAGCATTGTTATTCTTAAGATATCACAATATAGTCTTAGTGTTTTTAATTCTATTGTGTTGTAAATATAGATTTGATTTAGTCCATTATATACAAAACCAATTATTATTGATACAACTATATATAGGGCTATTAGGATTGGATATAATAGTTTTGGTTTCTTTTTATAGTGCATTAAGGCATATATTATTATACAAATTATTATAGATCCTATAACTGCTATTAAGTAGTAGTTATTAGCTATTTTTATGGCTTCTAATCTATTTGCTTTTCCACCTAAGAAACTAGTGAAGTAGTTTAGGATTTTGTTTACTTTAATTAGCAAATAGATATATATTCCTGTTAAAAATAAGTGTATTAGTTTAAAATGCTTAATAAGAAATCCATATGGTTTTTTAAATATCATAAATGCCACCCCTATCTTATTAAGATAATTATACAACAAAAAGAGAGAAATAGAAAGTATTTCTCCTAAAAAATAATTATTTGTTCTTCTTTGAGATAGATAGTATTATTTGTTTTTATTAGTTGATTTAAATCAGTTTTTAGTTTGTTTATAATGTCGTTTAGAGTATCATTTTCTTGAGTTAGGTAAATATTAATTCCTTTTTTTGGTAAGATTATAGTTTGATTGGGATAAATGTAATCGTCTTTTTCTAAACCATTTATTTTTAGTAGTATGTTATAGTCAATGTTATTGTTATTAGCAATTTGGTAGATTGTTTCTTCTTTCTTTACGGTATAGTATTCGTAGTAGTTTGTATCTTTTTTTGGTACTATTATTTGGTTATTTCTTTCTTCAGATGTTATTATTTGGGGGCCATTTATTTTTATTAGTTCTTCTTTAGTAGTATTGTAGTCTTTAGCTATAGATTCTAGTGTATCTGTTTCTTTTATGTTATATATTTCATACATTATACTTCACTTCCTAAAATAAAATATGTTTTTATTTATTTTTTGTTACTAAATAGGTAAAATATAATGTAAAATGTTTGACTTAAGTACAGTTTTATGTTAAAGTTAATATGCGATGTTTTTTGAGGAGGGATAATAATGGCTAAAAATATATCAAGTAAAAAGACAAATTATGCTAATAACAGACCTAACTGTTTAAAGGTTACCAAAAAGGCTCAAAAAGTTAATTTACAAAAAGTAAAAGTTAAAGATGAGAATGGTAATATCAAGTGTGTAAGATTAAGTGCTAGAGAAATCAGATCTTTAAAGAATGCTTAATAAAAACTTCCTATAAGGAAGTTTTTTTATTTGTTTATTATTTTTTCTACTGCTTTATAGAGTGAAAATCTTATTAGTGTTACTAAAAATAATATAATTATTACTGCGACGATATAGCGGGCTATCATTAAAAGAATAAAGAGTGTTTTCATTAATAGAGAATTAGTAAAGGCATTTATTCCATATATTTTTTCACACTCTAATATGCATATTCCTTGATATCCATTTATTGATGCGTATATTGAACCTAATATGATATATAATAGGCACATTATTAATAATACAATAGTATTATCTAATAATAAGGACCAAAAGGTTTTTTCTCTTTTATTTAATAGTTTATTAATTCTTGTGTTATAGTTGCTGCTTTTTATAATATATGATCCTACTACTGCTATGTCTGCTAGTTTTATTTTTTTTATTGTTTCATTGTTTATACCGCCATCTACTTCTAGTAATATATTTTTATCTTTTATTAATTCTTTTAGTAGTTCTAGTCTTCTTTTAGTTCCAGGAATAAATTCTTGGCCTCCTTTACCTGGTTCAACACTCATTACTAAGATTAGGTCTATTTTATCTAGGTATGGAGTTAGGGTATTAATATCTGAGTTTGGTTTAATAGATATACCTACTTTGTAGCCTAGTTCTTTTATTTTAGTTATTATTTCATCAATATCTTTTTCTATTTCAATATGAAATGTTATGTATTCTACGTTTAGATTTTCTAATTCATTTATATATTCTAGGGGATTATCTACCATTAGATGAACATCTAGTGGTTTATTTGTTATTGTGTTTATTTTTTTAATTTCTTCAATAGAAAATTGTGTGTCTTCAACAAATATTCCATCCATAACATCTACGTGAATATAACTTGTTAGGGTTTCGTTTAGTTTATTTATAGATTCCTCCCTATTATTAGAACTTAGTATTGAGGTTGATATTTGCATATTATCTACTTCCTTTATTATAATATATCATATATTTTTATTAATTAAAAGATATAAGTTACCTTATATCTTTTATACTTTCAATAAATTGTTTGTAATTATCATACCTTGATTTTAGGATAATTCCTTTTTCTACTTGTTCTTTTACATAGCATTTATCTTCTTTTAAGTGAAGACAATCTTTGTATTTGCATTGGTGGGAATTATCGAATATCTCTTTCATATTATGACCTATATCTGTTTTATTCATATCGTTAAAATCAACTTGAGAGAAGCCTGGAGTATCTACAATATAACCATTTAATACTTCATATAGTTCAGTATGTCTTGTCGTATGTTTTCCTCTATTTAAGGCATTTGATATTTCGTTGGTTTTTAGGTTTAAATTTTTGTCTAATAGGTTTAATAGGCTACTTTTTCCTGCTCCTGATTGGCCTGTTAAGACAGTTATTTTGTTTTTAAATATGTTATTGAAATTGTTTTTATTTTCGTTTGTTACTACTTTATAGCCTATTTTTTTGTAGTAATCAATAATTTTGTTTATTTCTTTTCTTTCTTCTTTAGTTAATAAATCTAGTTTGGTAAAACAGATTATTGGTTCTATATTATTAAAACTTATAATTGTAAGTAATTTATCTAGTAAATAGGTATCTAAGTCAGGTTTTTTTACGCTTGTTACAATTAGGGCATTATCGATATTTGATACATTTGGTCTTATTAAGTAATTTTTTCTTGGTTTTATATTTAGAATGTAATTGTTGTTATTATCAAATGTTACAATATCTCCGACTAATGGTGTCATTTTATCCAAGCGAAATTTTCCTCTTGCTTTGCAAGTGTATTCTTTGTTATTACTTTTTACTACGTAGTCATTACTTATATTTTTTATTATTAATCCTTCCATTATTCCCCCATATTATTAGCCATCACTGTTTTCATCTTCAGTTTCTTCGTTCTTTGTGTAATAGCAGTTTACTACAGCGTCTGATTCATTTATTTTATAATCTATTGAAGGAGTTTTTGTAGTATATCCTTCTTTTCCTGGACAGGTTACTTTTCCAGTTGAACCATTAGCAAGATTTTTTCTTGAATTGTCTGAATTCATTATTGATTCTGTTGTTCCTTCTAAATAGTAATTTACTATTACATTATATGTTGTTGTATCTGCTTCAATAGATACTGAGAATGATACGCCTGTAGATATTTTTCCTTTTCTGTTTTGTGATGTTACTTTTTTAGATAGGAATTGGCCATAGTCTTGAATTGCTTTTCCTTTCGAATCTTTTACAGTTAGGTTTAGTCCGTAGTCTTTAGCAAATTCTTCTACTTTTTCTACAGTCCATCCTTCTTCAACCATATCGGGATATTCTTCTAAAATATCTGGAGTATATAGGATTACTATGTCTTCTTTTTCTAATTTTTGTTCTTCGTTTTCGCTATATTTAGGTGATTGATCAATTATAGTGTTTATTTTTCCTACATATTCACTTGGTTTTTCGACTTCTTTCTTTTCGTGTTTTACTCTTACTCCTAATTTAGTTAGTTTCAGTTCAATATCATCATAATTTTCTCCAGTATAGTCTTCTAATTCTGATTTTACTGGTCCTGATGATTCTTTTACTGTAATAATACTTCCTTTTTTCTTACTTGATCCGGCTTTAGGTTCTGTTTCTATTACATATCCTTTTTTTACATCATCACTTTCTTCACTTGTAACTTCGTATTTAAATCCTTTAGATTTTAGTTTCTTTAAGGCTTTGTCGGTTTTTATGTTTGATACATCAGGTACTGTTACTACTGATGATTGATTTCGGTGGTTAATAATTAGAATAACACCGATTAGAGTAATTAGTAATAGAAGAGAAACTAGTAAGATTATATTTCTTTTTTTATTGTCAACATCAAATTCTTTTTCTTCTTCTTCATCTTCTTTTTCTTCTGGTGCCTCGATATTTTTTGGTTTAGGAGGTTCAATATTTCCTTCTTTTATAGGTATTGCCTTACTTTCGTCAATATCACTTTCTGGATATCGATAAGTATATTTTGGTTCGTTTAATTTATCTTCATCTAAGGCATGAATTAAGTCTTCATGCATTTCTCTTATATTGTCATAACGATTTTTAGGATTTTTTGCTGTTGCTTTTAAGATTATGTTTTCAACACTTTGAGGAATTAATGGATTTTGTTTTCTTATACTTGGTAGTTTTTCCTTCATTTGTTTTAAAGCTATTTCTACGGCATTATCTCCTTTAAATGGTAATGTTCCGGTTAATAATTCATACATTAAGATACCAGCAGAGTAAATATCACTTTTGGTAGTTGCAGGTTGTCCTCCCGCTTGTTCTGGTGGTAAATAGTGGACTGAACCCATAACAGAATTGGTTTGAGTTAACTGAGTTGCATTTAGGGTCATAGCAATGCCAAAATCCGTTATTTTTATCATACCATTGTCTAAAATTATTATGTTTTGTGGTTTTATGTCACGGTGTATTATATATGCTTCGTGAGCAGCCATTAAACCATCTGTTAGTTGAGTCATTATATCTATTACTTCTGGTACTGTTAGAGATCCTCTTTTTTGGATTAATTGTTTTAGAGTACGACCATCAATATATTCCATTACGATATAGTGTTGTCCTTCTTCTTCACCAACGTCATATACTTCTACAACATTGGGATGAGATAGATCGGAGATAGATTTTGCTTCACGTTGGAATCTTCTGATAAACTTTTCGTCGTTTTCTAAGTCACCTCTTAGTACTTTAACGGCTACATTTCTGTCTAATATGGTATCTTTCGCTAAATATACATTGGCCATTCCACCTTCGCCAATTGATTTAATGATTTCGTATCGATCATTAATTTTTTGCCCCTTCGATAGCATTACTGATCACCATCTTCCTTTTTTAAATAAGCGATACTTATATTGTCATTTCCCCCTCTAGCATTAGCTTTTTTTATTAGTTTATCTAGTGTTTCTTCTATTGTTAAGTCACTATTTAGGACTTTTTCAATTTGGTCTGTAGTTAGCATATTAGTTAGTCCATCGCTACATAGCAGGATGCCATCGATATTTGTATCAACATCGAATATATCTATATCGATTGGGTTATTTGCTCCTAAAGCACGCATTAGAACATTTTTTCTTGGATGGTATTTTGCTTCTTCTTCGGTTAGCTCACCAGTTGAAACTAATAGATTTACTAAAGTATGGTCTTTAGTTACTTTATGCATTTTTTTATTTTTAATTACAAATCCTGAACTATCTCCTATATTTCCATATAGTAAATAGTCATTTGTTACAATAGCACAAACAAATGTAGTTCCCATTCCTTTGCTATCGGGATTTTCTTTTGTATAATCAAAAATTTTATTATTCATTTCTGTTACAATATTTCTTAACCATTCAATGGTATTTTCTTTAGTACCTAATGAATCGAGACGATAAAATTCTTCTGTTAAGTGATTTATAACAATTTCACTAGCTACTTCACCAGCTTTGTGGCCCCCCATTCCATCTGCTACTGCTAAAATGTATTCGTTGTTTTCATTATTTAGTATTATTACGTTATCTTCGTTATGATCTCTTACTTTTCCTGAATCGGTTATATAGTGTGTTTGCATATTTATCCTCCAATCCTTTGGTTTGCTCTTAGTTGGCCACATGCGGCATCAACTTTACCACCAAATTCCTTTCTTATTGTAACGTTTATTTTATTTTTCTTAAGTATGTCGTAAAATTTCATTATTTCTTTATTGTCTGTTCTTTTAAATTCAATATTTTCTGTTTCGTTATATGGAATTAAATTAACATAACAATTTATATTTTTAAGTAAACTTGCTAATTCTTTAGCGTTTTCAATTGAATCGTTTACATTTTTAAGCATAATATATTCAAAAGTAACTCTTCTATTTGTTTTAGATATATATTTTTTAATTGAATTCATTAAATCTTTTAAATTATATGCTTTAGCGATAGGCATTATTTTTTTCCTTAATTTATCATTTGGTGCGTGAAGACTTATTGCAAGATTTACTTGATTGTTTTCTTTAGTAAATTTTTCTATTCCTGGTATTATTCCACAAGTTGATACAGTTATGTGTCTTCCACCAATTTCTATTCCTTTAGGATTATTTATTATCTTAATAAATCTTATTACGTTATCGTAATTATCAAATGGTTCGCCTATTCCCATTATTACAACATGAGATATTCTTTGATTAATATCTTTTTCAACAAATAATATTTGTTCTACCATTTCTGACGCTTCTAGGTTTCTTATTTTTTTTAGTCTTCCACTTTCACAAAACTTACATCCCATATTGCATCCGACTTGAGAAGATATACAAATGCTTATTCCATAATCGTGATACATTAAAACTGATTCTATTCTTTGGCCATCAGTTAATTCAAATAAGTATTTTTTTACATCTTTGGCTTCTTGTTTTAGGATTAGTTTTAGGTGATTGAAACTAATGTTTTTTTCTAATATTTCTATGGTATTTTTTCCTATATTATTCATTTCTTCATATGAAGTTACTCTTTTTTTATATAAAAATTCATATATTTGTTCAGCACGATATTTTTTTTCACCATGTTCTATAAAGAAGTCTTGTAACTCTTCTTTGGTATAGTCATAAATATTTCTCATTTATAGTACCTTAATATATTTTTTGAGTAAATAAGTAGAATAATAAAATATTTAAGATTAGATAAAATAAGAACATAGAAATAGCTATTTTTTTAGTATTTTTTATATTAAGAAGAAACTTGTTACATAAAAGTGTATAGATATAGAAGAAAGCAGATAGGATAAGAGATATGTAATTTCTTCCAAATAATAAATCTTTGTTTTTGTTAACTAATATTATTTCGTTACCTGGTAGTGATACATAGTTAACAATATTATGTTTAGCAAAGTAAATTATAAAGGTTATATCTAATATAAGAATTATAGAATAGAATATAATTATATTTTTTTTGCTTATTTCTTTAGTAGTAGTTTCTTTTTTTCCCTTTTTTATTTTAGGTTTTTTAGTCACTTCTTTTTTTTCTTTTTCATTTATTTTCTTTTTCATATTATCACTACTTTCTTTATTTATTATATCTTTTTTTTGGTTATTTTTCAACTATTTTAAAGAAAAAAACAAAAGACTGATATATCTTTTGTTTTAGTTATTTGCTTGAACTGCTGTTATGGCAACAACTCCTACTATATCTTCAACATTGCAGCCTCTGGACAAATCGTTTACAGGCTTTGCTATCCCTTGAGTTATAGGGCCATAAGCTTTGGCATGTGCTAGTCTTTGGACTAGTTTATAACCAATGTTGCCCGAATTTAAGTCAGGGAATATTAATACATTGGCTTTACCTGCTACTTTAGAATCTTTAGCTTTCATTTTAGCTACTTCTGGAATAATAGCAGCATCTAATTGTAATTCACCATCAATAGTGTATTCTTTGTATTTTTTTTGAGCTATAATCGTTGCTTCTCTTACTTTATCAACACTTTCGTGTTTTGCACTTCCTTTAGAAGAAAATGATAACATTGCTACTTTTGGTTTATCCCCTATCATTGATTTAAATGAGTTTGCACTACTGCCAGCAATTTCTGCTAGTTCTTCTTCCGTAGGATTTGGCATTATTCCACAATCAGCAAAGATGAATTTTCCTTTATCGCCAAATTTACAGTTAGGTACTTCCATGATAAAGAAAGATGAGGCAATTTTGGTATTTGGTTTTGTTTTAATTATTTGTAGAGCTGGTCTTATGGTATCAGATGTTGTATGGCAAGCTCCTGATACTGCTCCATCAGCATATCCTTCTTTTACTAACATACAAGCATAATACATTTTATCGTTTAAAATAAGTTTCTTTGCTTCTTCTGGAGTCATTCCTTTTTCTTTTCTTAGGTTATATAGTTTCTTTATTAATTGTTCAGTTAATGGTGACTTTTGGGGATCAATTATTTGTAGATTGGGATCATTTAAATGATTTTTAAGTAATTCTTTTTCTTTTCCAATTAGGATTATTTTGGCGATTTTTTCTTTTAAAATAATCTTTGTTGCTTTAATTATTCTAGGATCTTCTGTTTCTGGTAATACGATTGTTTTAATATTTTTCTTAGCTTTTTCTTTTATAGTTTCTATTATTGATTTCATCTTATCACTTCCATTTTAATTATAGCAGGTTATTATTTTATAGTCTATATTTTTTATTCAATTAAATTTGCTTCTATTATTAGTTGTTTATTTTTCATTTTTCTGCTACAAGTTATTAGGATAAGTTTGTTTTTATTGTTGTTATCTAGTTCTAAAAATCCTGTTTTATTAATATAATATTGTTTAAATACTTTGTATTTATCTTCATATTCTTTATATTTTAAGTAGATAATATCGTTTGTTTTCAGATAGATTAAATCATTAAAGAAAGTATTATTGTTATTTCCTGAGTGAGCAGCTAGGATAATATATTTGTCTTTTATATTGCTTTCTTTTAGTATTTCTATATTCAAATCAATTGTATTTAATTTGCTATCTATTTTGTATATATTTCTATCTAGATTAATCGAAGGTATTATTATATTTAGAAGGGGTTCTTCTTTATAGATTTTATTTATAATTGTTTTATTAATTAGTGTATTATTAATGTTTGTTTTTAGAGATAATAATAGTATTAGTAATAATATTAATAATCTTTTTATAGAGAATCACTCCTACTAGTAATAATATAATTGGTAGTTTGTTGTTATTGCTTAGAGTATCCGGGATGGGAATAATATTATTTGTAAGAGTTGGTATTATTATTTCTTCTTCATTGGTTGGTGTTATTTCATCTCCAGTTATTATTGGTTCTGGTTCTATTTTCTTTTCATTATAGTATTCTACATTTATTAATAGTTGGTTATTGTCATTTATATAATTCCCATTTTCATCTATAACTATAGTTATTACTTCATCATTTGATAAATAATTTGTTGGCGATGATACTTGTTCAATTTTATATGTTCCATAGGGGATAGAAAATGGTAGAGTTACTTCCCCATCATCACCTGTGTAATATGTATCTGTTTCATTATCGTTTGTTTTATAGGTTAAGTAATTGTTGTTACTGTCTTTTATTTTATATCCTATATTTGCTTCTTTAATGTTTTCTTGAGTATCTTTATCTAGAGTAATAATATTTAGTTTTGTTTTTATTTGTTTATTCACAAGTCTTAATTTATATGTCATATTTTCCGTTCCTCTTGCTGATATGTATACGGTATTTGCTTTTTCGTATCCGTAAGTAGTATTTTCTTGAGTAATTCGATATCTTCCATAGGGAAGAGTTATTTTATCTGGTCCTTCTTTAGTTGTTGTTAAAGAGCCGTAATATCCTGTACTTTCTTTAAAGAAGTGAATAGAAAAGGTAATATTTTCTTCTCTAAATTCTTTTCCTTCTACTTCATATAGTTTTAGGATTTCTAGTTCACATGTTATTACTTTTTCTTCTAAAACTACTGTATCTGTTTTACTTAGGTCTACTTCTACTACTTGATCATTTATTAGATAGCCTTCACTAGCTTTAATTTGTTTTATATAATATTTCTCGTTATAGAGATTATTTATTGTATTATGAAGGGTTTGATCAGTTGTAAAGGTTGTTACTAGGTTATTATTTTTGTCATATAGTTCATATTCTGCTCCTTCTAATTTGGCTTGCCCTTGAGGAATATTAGTTTTTGTGTCTTTATCTACAAGGTAAGTATTTAGAGTTTTACCTTCTATATTTATAGTTATTTCTTTTCTTTTACTAGGTAGAGCTCCTCTTGATAGAAGCGTTTGGGAATCACCATTGTTGTAGATAGTTGTTTTATTATTTGTAAAGCTATCAACATCAAGGATTATTTTGGCTTCTCCTAGGTAATTATTTAGTGTTTCTATTTTTAAAGTGTTATTTGCAATGTTTCCTATAATATTATTATTCTGTAGTATTTTATAGATAGATAAATTACCGTCTGTATATGTAAATGTGTCTCCTACGGTCATATTTATAGCGTCTGGTAGCTGAAGACTGTTTTGGTATTTATTAATTAAATTATTTATGTTGTTTTTGTAACTGTCAATATTTATTCTAGCTCCATTTATATTTTCTTCGTGGGTCCAGGTTATATCCAAATTATTGTTTAGGTATTCCCAAATTAATTCTTGAGAAGCCATATAGTATTCTCTTGCATTATGAATATTCGTGTTTCTTTCTTGGTATTGATAACCAAAATAGGCTATTAGGTTTAGATATTCAAGTTGTTCTTTAGTTAAATTAGTTATTCTTTTTTGTTCTTCTTGATTATCTGTGCTACTGTAGGTTGTCGATGTTATACTTTTCCCTATTTCAATACAGTAAGTAGGAATGTTATTTATGGTATACATTTCTAAGTTGTATAGGTGTACTCTATCGCTTAATGGGGCAATAGCGAATATATCATCCTGTTTATTCCTTACTAATAGGGAATCGTTAGTTGCAGCATGCACACTAGTATTTGTTATTAGTAATAGTAATATTATTAAAAATAACATTGTTTTTATTCTTTTTGGGTTTGTTTTTTTGTTTTTCATTCTTTCACCTCTAATATTATTATTAGGGGTTAGTTTTTTATTTCCTTTTGATTTATAAAAAAACAAGGAAAAATTCCTTGTTTTACCATATTTTCACACGATTATCTTTATCAATATACATTTCGTTTAGGAAATTTATATTATATGTTTTATAGAATAAGTCTGTTGAAGATAGTGTTGCGTTAACTCTGTATTTGGCTGGAGAATGGGTATCTTGTAGTAGAAGCATTGTTTCGTATTCTGGAGTTGATTTAGATGCCCATAGTTTAGCAAAAGATGTATACATTTCTTTTATTTCTTTATCTGTAGCTCTCTTTTCTTTAGCAATATTGGATATGCATGATACTGCTCCTAAGTCTGCTATATTTTCGTTTACTGTTTTTTTGCCGTTTATATTTGATCCTTTTAGTACTTCGTATTTGTTATAGTATTTAATTACTTGTTTTTTCTTTTTTTCATAGTTTTCATCATCTTCTTTTGTCCACCAGTTAGACATATTACCATTTTCATCAAATTTTGATCCGTTAGAATCAAAGGCATGGGTTATTTCATGGGCTATAATCATACCAATAGACCCTAAATTTTTGTAGTAATTATCTTTTATGTCAAATAATTCTAACGATGCTAGAGGAAAGTTTATGGAATTGTCTTGAGGATTATAGTAGGCATTTACTGTTGTTTCAGATAAAAGTGGCTCTTGATTATTTGTTTTTAGTTTAGATAATTCGTATTTATTTAGGGTTTTCCCTATTTGAATTATACATTCTACTAGCGAATATGATTCTTTTAGGTTATATTCGTTTGAGTAGTTTGGGTAGTCAGTATTCATACCGATATTTATTTTTAGATTTTTTAGTTTAAGTTTAGCTTTTTCTTTTGTTTCTTTGCTTAACCAATCTAGATTGTCAATATCTTTTTCGTAATATGAGATTATTTCTTTAGTCATATTATTTATGTAAGTATATTCTTCAGGATTATAGTTTTCTTCTTTATACTTTTTATCTATATCATAGGTAAAGAAGTTAGAAATAATATTGTTAGCTTTATCTATTTCTGTATCTTTATCTTTTTTTATTCCAGATAGTTTGTTGTTTAATTCGTATATTAGGTTACTGTAATTGTCTGACAGATATTGAGCATATGATTCTAATATTTTTAGTTTTGTATATTCTTTTAGCAATGATAAATTGTCATTAGTTAGATATTTATTTATATTTTTGTAATTATTGATATCGACAATGCTAAAAGATTTTTCCGTTATATTTCTAGCTTTTAGATATTTTTCTATGTCAAAATTGGTATATATTTTTTTTAGATCTTCAATGGTTATTATATTGTAATAATTAGATACATCTTCTAGATCACTTGCTAATTTAGAGTTACTAGATATGTCTATATACATGTCAGTTATATTTTTTGATATTGTTCTTGCTTTCTTTTTGTCATAACCATATTCTTTTAGTATTTTTATGCCATATTGTTTTATTAATGCTTTATAAGTCATATAATCGGGATTTACATAGAAATCGGCACTTGCTCCAAAATCCATTGTTATAGGATATAGATAGATAATATTTTTATTTGTGTTTTTGAAGTCTTTATCTACTTTAATGTTTGTAATAATATCTATTCCTAAGTCGTTTTCAATAGTTATTATTTTATTTATATATTCTTCTATTGTATTGGTATTATTTATTAGATTTAGATATTTGTTTAGGGTTTTTAACCCTTCATTATTTCTTTCTTCTTTATTTAGGATTTTGTTATAGAGAATGTTTATATTATTATTTGTTTTATTTGTTATTAATTCTTCAATTATCTTATCTACTTTTTTGTCGGTTTCTTTTTGTTTTTGAGAAAAGATATTCCAAGTATATTCGTCTTCAGATAGAGTTTGTTTTTCAATTGTTTTTTCGTTTACATAGTTATAGTAATCATTTTTTATTTCGTCATTAGATGTTAGGTAGATATTAGATATTATTAATATAATTATTATTAATAGTAAATATTTTATTTTTTTCATATTAGTTTCCAAATAATACTTTCTCTTCTTTGTATTGTTTGATTATAAAGAATATAACTATGATTACATATAATAACGATGATAATAATACTATTAATATATTAATTATATCTATTTTTTTAGAGAAAACATCCATTAGTATTTGAACATAATTCATAATTGGAATAAGGTAATAAAAATGTGTTATTTTAATCTCTATCATGGAAATCATTAGGGGAATTACTGTTATAATATTTAATACTTGAGATGATGATTGGGCTTCTTTATAGGTTTTGGCAAAAGATGTTACTGCTATAGATAGGCCTGATATAAATAGTGATGCTGCTAAGCAAGTAATAATACCTATAATAATTGTTAGGGAGTTAATTTGGAAATTAACTGTTTTTAAAATTGTAAATAGTTTTAAAGATATAAATATTCCTCCTAGTGTTAATAATAAGCCTATTAGTGAGGCTACAATACTTGCTATGACACAGGCTAGGTATTTTCCAATTACTAATTCACTTGATTTTACTGGGAATGTTAGAATTGTTTCTAGCGTTCCATTTTCTTTTTCAACAGCTGTTGCTGAGGTTGCCATACTAGTACTAGCTAGAACTATTGAGGTAATAATATAGGTAAATGCTATAGAGAAGATTAGTTCTAGCATGAAGTTTTCTCCTTCTAGGTTTTTTACTTCGTAGGTAAAGTTTTTATATATTGTTTCTACGTCTATGTCTTCACCAGTTAGGTGTAATTTGGCTAAATAGTTGTTATATGATTCGAGATAGGCACTAATGTAACTTGCAGCACGTAAGCCATCTTGGGAGTCTTGATTAGTGTATATTGTATATTTTTTATCTTCTTCGTTATAGTCTACATATGCTAATACTTTTCCTTTTTTGTAAGATTCTTCCATACTAGTTAGATCTTTATAATATTTTGGAGTTAAATAGCATTCTTTTAAAATAGCTTTTTCGTTAGTATTTGGTTTATAGTTAACGGCTATATTTAGATATTCTTCTTTGGAGCTTGTTTCATATAGGTAGGAATATAAAATGATAAAAAGAGGAATAAGAAGGGGGAATACTAGTAGTGTAACTAGAGTCTTTTTATCTCTTAAAAGTGATCTTATTTCTTTTTTTATAGTTATTATTATACTTTTTTTATTCATTAGAACCTCCTATTAAAGAGAAGAAGCTATCTCTTAAGTTATTTGTTTTGGTTTGGTTTTTTATTTCTTTAGGAGTTCCTGTTGCAATTATTTTTCCTTTATTAATCATGATTATTCTGTCACATATATTTTCGGCTTCTTCCATGTAGTGAGTTGAATATAGGATACATTTTTTCTTTTCTTTTTCTTCTTTTATGAAGTTTAGAATTACTTGACTTGATATTATATCTAGGCCGCTTGTTGCTTCATCAAAGATATAGTATTTTGGGTCATGAACTAGACATCTAGCGATAGATGTTCTTTGATATTGTCCTGTTGATAGGTTTTCTATCTTTTGGTGAATGAATGGTTCCATAGAGAATTTTTTGCTTATTTCTTTGATTCTTTTTTCTAATTCAACGTTTGGTACGTTATAGTATTCACCACACATTTTGAGTAATTCATAGGGAGAAATGTCTTTATATAGTTTTGTGTTTCCTGATAAGAAGGCTATTTTCTTTTTTATAGATACGGAGCTTTTTTCATATGTTTCGTCATCAATAGTTACTGTTCCTGATGTTGGTTTCATTATTCCAGCAATAATTCTAAGTAGTGTTGTTTTTCCAGCACCATTTGGTCCTAAAATACCTACTATTTCTCCTTCTTTAGCTTCAAATGATATGTTGTCATCGGCATAAAAGCTTTTGGTTTCTTTTTTGTTTATTTTCTTTGTAAATTTCTTTTTAATATTTTTAACTTGTAACATATAATCACTCTTTCTATTATAATTATATCATAAAAAAAGAGTTTTAAAAAAACTCTTATAAATTTATATTATATATTTTTTGATTATTCTTTTTTATTTTAGGAATCTGATATTTTTTAATATTTTCTTTATTCCATCCTGTTTTCCAATATGGAAGTAATTTTGTTTTAAATGGACGCATTCTTTGTCTTAATATAATGGTTTCAAATGCTTTTATTGTTTTTAATTCTTCTACTGTTATAAGTGGTTTTGATTCTTTAATGTTACCACATTGTCTACTTATTTCTTCTAATGTATCTAGATCATTTGAATATAAGTACATTATATTAGCAAAGCTTGCTTTTATTGTTTCTTTTTGGCTTTCACCATATTTACTTATTAATCCTCTATAACCTCTAGTGAAAATAGTAAATCTGACATTTAATCCTCTTGAATAGTGTAATATTTTTGTTAAATTTAAGATTGGATTCATATCGTCAAAATTATCTAATATTATATTTAATCTACTACCTCTTTCTTTACTATTATCTTTTAGGTAGACTAATTCTGTTGTTAGTAGTGGTATTAGTGATGCTGAGTAGTCATTTAATCCATTAATAATATAGATAATGTTTTTATTTTCTGCTATTTTTGAAATATCAAAGTCATCTTTCATTAATAAATTAGAGATATTTTCGTTTGATATATACCCTTTTATTCTTTCTATGAATGTAGAGACTATTCCTCCTCTTGTTTCTTTTGGTGAAGTTATAGTTCCAGATAAATAGTAATAAATACTTGAGTTTTTATCTAGTTTTTTTATAAATTTATCCATATTGTCTTTTTCGTTTATTTTTGTTGATAATGAAAAGATACTATTAAGATTTATTTCTTCTTCATTGGCATTTTCAAATAGATATAGTGCTAATCCAACAAAGTAATCTCTTGCTGAATTACTCCAGAAAGAATCAATAATGCTTTCTTCATACATTAGGTAATAGCCAATATCTTCTAGTATTTTAGTTCCTTCGGCTTTATTTCCTTCTTTATAGAATTTGTATGCAAGAGTTAGTGGATTCCAAGTATTTCCGTGTTCTGATCTTTTCATATCTAATACAATTATGTTATATCCTTTTTCTTTGAATTCACTGGCTGTTCTTTCTAGCATTTCTCCTCTTTCGTCACTTACAACGACAGATTCTCCAGCTTCCATTGCAGTTTTTAGTAATGGAAAGGCTATAGTTTGAGTCTTTCCACTTCCTGTATCTCCAATAACAAGACTGTGTGATTCTTTAGTATCTATATATATATCATTATTTTTATGCATCATCTGTATTCCTGATTTGGTTATTTCTTTTTTGTTGTTTACCATTGTTAATTCTTTTATAAATTCTTTTTCTGATTCCCAATTTGTATTATTCATTTTATTCACTCCTTACTTTTTTATTATAGCATACTTTATTATAAATTAAATATTAATGCTAAAATAATCATTATTATTAGTAATAATACATATACACCATTTGGTGTAGTATCATCGTAGTAATTATTTCCATCGTCATACATTTCGCTACAGGTATAATTACTTCTTGCATATGATTTTTCATAATCATTACAATTATTATTGGAAGCGTCTATGTATGCTTTTATTTTTTCACAATAGTATTGTGCTCCACATACTGTTCCTTCTTTCTTATCACCTTCTTTCAAGTATTTACAGCTTGAACAACTCATATTTATCCCCCCTTTTGTGTAATTGTATCTCTTTTTTTAGATATTTTTTAAACAATAGTGGTATTTTTAGATAAATATGGTATAATTTAGGTGGTGATAATATGTTTTCTAATGATTTAGTATGTGATATATTGGATTTTATTGATAATAATCTAGATATTAAGATTAGTATTGAAGATATTTCTTTAAAGTTCTTTTATAATAGGTTTTATATTATGAAATTGTTTAAGAAAGAGATTGGTCTACCTATTAGTGTATATATTAATTATAGAAAGATATATAAGAGTACTAAATTAATTAGGGGTAATAGTTATTCAATGATGTTAGTTGGTTTATCATGTGGGTATTATTCTTTAGAGTATTTTTCAGAGATGTTTAAAAAGGTATTGGGAGTTAGTCCTTTAAAATATAAGAAGTATTGTCTTAATAGATTTGCACTTAGCAATAATGATTTGGATATTATACTTGATAATACTATTAAGCTAGATATTCTTATAGAAAAAGTAAATAGATATAAAAATAACAGGAAACCTAAGGTATTTCCTGTTAAAAAGCGTAGTATTTTTGGATAGTTTAGATATCACTAAAATCGTTATCGATTGCAATGTGAAAGTCATATTCTTTATATATTTTATTTAATTCTTTAGTTAATTTCTTTTTAATTGTATTTTTGTCTTTGGTATTAAAGTCAATTTTAATATCAAAGTTTGCGTGTTTTGTTTGGGTATCTATATATAATCCGTGTATTTGAAGGATTTCTTTATATTGTTTTATTGTTTTATTTATATCTTCTTTTATTTTTAGAGATTCTTCATCATCGGTATTAGAAGCATAGATGCCTATAGTTAGGATTATGCCAAATTCTTTATAGATCATTTTTTCTATATCTTTAGTTAAAATATGTATTTCTTTAGCTGTCATTGTGTCTTTTACTTGAATGTGAACTGATCCTATTAATTGAGTTGGTCCATAGTTGTGTAGTACTAAGTCGTACGTTCCTTCTACTTCTTTTTGGCTGTTAATGCGATTTCTTATTTTACTTGATAATTCTCTATTTGCTCTAGTTCCTATTAGTTCGTTAGCTGTTTCTCTTAATAAATCGATACTGGCTTTTAAAATAAATAGAGATATTAATAGCCCAATAAATCCTTCAATATTTAGTTTAAATACTATATATGATATTGTTGCTATTAGGGTTCCTGTTGAGAGGATTGCATCAAATAGAGCATCTGTTCCAGACATAATTAGATTGCTGGAATTTACTTTTTTACCTACTTTCTTTACATAAATTCCTAATAGTAATTTGGCTATTATAGCTGTTATTATTATAATTATTGTATAGATTGAATATTTTGGTGCTACTGGTTTAAAGATATTTACAAATGATTCTTTTAGAGATAATAGTCCTGCTATTAGGATAATAAAGCCTATAATAGTTGAAGTAAAGTATTCTATTCTTCCATGTCCATATGGATGTTCTTTATCAGGAGCTTTGGAAGATAGTTTTATTCCAATTATAGTTATGAATGATGATAAAGTATCTGTTAAGTTATTAATTGCGTCTAATATAATAGCTATAGAGTTAGATATAAAGCCTATTAGTAATTTAAATGCTACTAATAAGAAATTTACTATTATTGCTTTTATACTAGTTTTTATAACTATATCTTGTCTTTCCATTTTTTCTCCTTATTATAAAAAAACTCTTAATTGAGTTTATTTTATTATTTCTTCTAATTCTTCTTTGGTTCTTAAACCAATAGATTTATCTATTACTTCACTATCTTTAAATATTAATAGTGTAGGAATAGTCATTATACCGTATTCTCTTGCTACTTTTTCTTCTTCATCAACATTTAGCTTATAGAACTCACAAGTATCTATTTCTTCTGCTAATTCATCTATTATTGGTGATAGCATACGACATGGGCCACACCAGTCAGCATAGCAATCTACTAATACTTTTTTTTCTTTGTTTTTAATTACTTCTTTAAATTCTTTTTCGGTTATTTTTTTTACACTCATTATTCATCTTTCCTCATTTCTTTTATGGCAGTAGTTGCTGCAATACTGCCATCACTTACGGCTGTTGTTAATTGTCTTAATTGTTTTACTCTATTATCTCCTGCAACATATATTCCTTCAATATTAGTATGAACACCATCTTCTGATTCGATGTATCCACTTTCATTTACTTTAATTAAATTAGCAAATATTTCATTTTTAGGGCTTTGGCCTACAGCTACAAATAGCCCACTTACAGCTATTTTTTTAATATTGTTGTTATTATCTGTTACTTCGATACTTTGTAGGACATTTTTTCCTTTTAGTTTTGTTACATTAGAATTTAGGATTATTTCTATGTTGTCTTTCTTCTTAATTTCATTTAAGTATTTTGCTTCTCCTCTAAAGTTATCTCTTCTATGAATGAGATATACTTTTTTGGTGATATTAGATAGATAGATTGCATCTTCTAGAGCAGTATTTCCACCACCTACTACTGCTACTATCTTATTTTTAAAGAAATTGCCATCACAGGTTGCGCAGTATGATATTCCTTTACCAACATAATCTTCTTCGTCAGGAATATTAAGTTTTCTATTTTCAGCACCTGTTGCTAGAATTATAGCTTCTCCCGTATATGTTTCTTTATTGGTAGTTACTTTTTTGTCTTTGTCGATATGTAGTGCTGTTTCAAATTTTATTTCTGCTCCTAGTTCTTTGGCTTGTTTATACATATTAGTTGCTAAATCGTATCCAGATATATTTGGTATTCCGGGATAGTTTTCAACATTAGAGGCATTTAGTATCTGTCCGCCATAACTTTTGGCTTCTAAGACTAGGACTTTTTTATTTGCTCTTCTTGCATATATCGCAGCAGTTAATCCAGCAGGTCCAGCACCGATTATTATTATATCATACATGATATCACCTATCCTAATTATTTATTCTATGCGATTAAATTATAGCATTGGATTATTATGGTGTCAATAAAATTAATAATACAAAAAAAGAGAATTAATTTCTCTTTTATTTTTTTGGTTGTTTTGATAAAGTTAATGCTTTAGCATTCTTTTCAATAAAACTTGGTTCAATATATAATCTCTTTTCTAATTCGTCTAATTCTTTTCTATTTTCTTTCATTTCATTAGTTAAGAAGAATAATTGTTCATCAGTCATATCAAGACAGAATTGAAACCATCTATTTATTTCATCATTACAATCATGTTCTAAATCAAAATAGATACTATCAAGCCTATTAACATAGGTACATTGATTTATTAGGATACTATTTGATATATGTAATGGAGATATTTTTAATTGAGTTTTATAAATACTATTAATTAATTCAGTAAACTTCATATCATATAATAATCTTGCAGTTCTGCCATTTCCATCTGAAAAGGGATGAATTCTTATAAATAGTAGTGATATTAAAGCACTTTTAAAAAATGGGCTACTATTTAGTAGTACTACTGATTTAGTTTTATAACATTTGATGTAATCATCCATAAATTTTTTTATATCTTCCGGTTCTGATCCATACCAATAAATATGTTTTTTGTTATTTTTGTCAAAATATCCTACCCATGCTTCACCTGTCCTGTAGTCATCTACTGTATCACTTTCTAAAGCAAATTTGTGTAAGTTTTTTATTCTTTGGTGATTTACATTTAAAGAATCATAGAAGATATTCTTTTCAGATATTTCAGGACTATTTGTTATGTGGTGTTCAATTAAATTTGATGTTTTTATTTCACTATAAAATGAATTAATTAGAAATCTTGCTACTATTTCTGGGCTATATTGACTTAACATTTGGATATATTTATCAAAGACTTTTGATGTTTCTTCATCTAGATGACGTCTTACATTATCACTTAGAGTTATTCTGTCTATATATTCTTCTAAAGGAAAATAGTGTACTCTAGCTAAATTTACGTTATTTTCTGGTCCCATATTCTTTCCTCCTTTTTGGCAACGATTGCTATTATAACATAAAATAATAAAAATGTTAACAAAAAGTTTGAAAAGAGTAATAATTATTTATTACTCTTATATTGTCTTATTATCCATTCTAATAATAGGGATACTATATAATTTATTTCGTTGGTTGTTAATTCTTTATTTTGAGGGATTTTATGCCATTTTTCTAAACACCCTCTACAACAGCAAGCGCAGGCATGTTGAGCGATAAAAACGGGATGTCCTTTCATTGGGGTTTGTTTGCCATCATTCTCTTTCTTTTCTTTTAGTCTATCGTTTATAAAGTCATAGGCATGGGCTTTTATTTTGTTAATTCCTATTTTATCGATGTAAGAAATCATTTTTTTATTTAGTTTAAAACTAGATCTAAATGTAGATTTGGATAATTCTTCTAATTTTTTGTTAATTATTTTTTTATTAGTTGGTTCCATTCTTTTTCCTTAAATCCAATTAATAGTGTATCTTTTGTTACTAATAGTGGCCTTTTTATAAGCATAGCTTTTTTTGATAATAAGTCTATTTTTTCATCTAGAGAGAGATTATTTAATTTGTCTTTTAATTGTAATTCTCTATAAATAATTCCACTGGTATTAAATAGTTTATTTATATCTATTTTATACTTTTGTAACCAATTATTTATTTCATCTTTAGTTGGTGTTTTTTCTTTTATTTCTCTATCTATATATTTGATATTATTATCATCTAAATACTTTTTAGCTTTCTTACAAGTTGAGCACTTTGAATATTCTATAAACTCCATATATCCTCCTTAAATATATATATTCACGTTACCATAATAATAGTATTATTGCAATATAATTAATAAAAAACACATTAAAAATGTGTTTTTAATAATTATACTTACTGGTTATTCCAAAGTAATCTTCTAGCGTTATCCAATTACCGTTATTATATAGTTTAGTGGCTAATTCTACACCTACATATCTTAGATGCCATGATTCATACATATATCCTGTTTCATTAGATTTCCCTTTAGGATATCTAATAATAAGTCCATATTTATAACAGTTATCACTTATCCATTTAGCTTGTGCTGTATCATCAAAGCCATTATTAATACATGTATCAGGTGATGAGTGTTCACAAACATCAAAGGCTAGTCCTGTTTGGTGTTCTGAGTGTCCAGCTCTTGCAGAGTAGGTATCAGCCGCAGCTTTGCCATCTCTAGCAACATAATTATTGTATAAGTTTGCTTGGGTATTATACGATCTATAACCGCTTCCAATAGTTAAGTTATATCCTAGGGTAGCAGCATCATCATGAAGTTTATTAAAGGCACTTTGTGTTGATCCTGTAAGTCCACTTCCATAACTTTTAGGAAGACTATATGTTTTATTTGCTATTAAGACACCATCAATATATGTAACACCATTTTTAGTGTAACCACTAAAGCCTTTAGATGTTGTAAAAGTAGTATCGGGATTGGTATTGTTATTTTCAGTTACAGTTGGTTTCTTTTTTACTTCAAGAGTAAATTTTTCTTTCTTTTCGTTACCACTTGAATCTTTAGCTACATAATATAATTCATAAGTATTTGGTTTATTAATATCATAGTCTCCTACTACTTCAACTTTTATTTCTTCATTGGAATTGTCTTTTGCTTTTACATCTTTTAATAAATCTATATTAGTTCCTTCAGTAGTACTTAATTTGCTATTAAATTCTATAGTAGGTGGTTCTTTATCAACTATATTTACCTTATAGGTATATTCTTTTTCTTTTTTAAAGTAATCTTTTACTTTTATAGTTATTTTCTTTTCTCCTAGTTTAGATGTATCTATTTTTTCTTTTTTACTTATTAATTCTCCATTTATTATGTCTTTAACATAATCTGTATTATATGCTTCTTCGTTGATATTTATTTCAATATTCTTTTTAAATGATACGTATAATATTTTAGATTTAAAGAATAGATAACCACCAATAGATAAAGATATTAATATTATTGCTATCAAAGTAATAATTAATAGTTTCTTCTTTTTATTTCTTTTCTTTTTTCTTTTCATAATATACTTCCTTTACATATATTATAGCATATTTTATATAAGAGACATATTATTATTAATTATTTTTATAATATGTTTTATATATTGCAAATTTAACTATTTAAGATACAAAAAAAGAGATTAATAATCTCTTTTTATTTAGTGCCTTTTTGACTTTTATTGTTTTCTTTTTGTTTTTCCTTTTCTAATATCTTTTTTAACGTTTCTATTTTTAATTCTAACTTTTCTTTTTTATTCATAATTGAATCCTTTCTTTATTATCATTTACTTGATTTTCATTCCAAGGTCTGCAAATGTTTTTCTGCATAGTCTTTGGCTCCAGAAAAAGCAAAACTAGGTTCTGTATTTGGAATAAGAGATGTCCCATTCTTATTTGCAATATCGTAAGCGTTTTCAAGTTCTTTTAGTGAATTTATTACTTTTTTTAGTTGATTTGCATCACTTTTTTCAGTTAATTCTCTAATGTATGACATCAATGTGCTTTTAATAGGTTGGGTATAGGGTTTTAATAAATATAATAAATAACTGTTATCAACTTGTTGCAAACTTTCAACTTCTGAATTACTGTTTGTTTGCTTATTAAATTGTAGTCCACTTGCTGTTGCCTCATATAATTTGATTGCTTCAAGTAATTTGTCAAAATTCTTTGTTGTTTCAAATTCAGCCATTAGATTCGAAACTTTTCCCATTTGCTGCTGTACTACTTTTGTTTTGTCAATCATTATTATTGGTATATTCCATTCAGAAGCAGCTTTATATGAATTGTTTTTTATTTCCTCTGATGCATCTGTAAATAATACTATGCATGATGGTTCATTTTTTCTTGATATTACAAATTCATTATATATTCTAGTTGTGTTATTATTCATATTACTTGCTGAAACAAACAATTCCTGATTGTATGAGAAAAAACCAAATCTTGTAATCATACTGCCTAAATCATATGGTGCCATTTCGTAAATATCATTACTTGTTAAATCTAAAAATCCATATAATACTCCTATACCTTTGACTGGCGCACATCCTAAATTGTATTCTGTAAGAAAGGATGTGGATACAGCGTGTGCTCTAGGGTCTTCAAAATTTTTCCAAGTTTCAACATAATTATTATTTATCATTTGCCTTTCTTCGGTTCCAGCGCCAAATCCTGAATCACTACTGTGAACAATTATAGATATATTATCCGTCATTTCTACTACTCTAACTTGTTTGCCATTATATTGTTCAAGTGTACCTTTTAGACTTTTTAATTTTTCTTTTGTTTTGGAAAGTGCTTCTTCGTACGTTTTTGCATATGCTTCTCTGCCAATTTCGTCTAGGAATAACATTTCTTCTCTGTTTATTCTTATTTCAAGCAAATCCTTATTATTATAAAGTTCAGCTATTTCCTCTATGCTTGTTTTTTTATTTACTAAATCAATATATTCCAACACCGTTTTTAGTTGTTCGCCACCTTTGGTATTTAAATATTCTGAGACTTCAGTTATATGGCTTCCATATTTGGTGTATAAATAATTCGCTTCTGTGTAATCGATTGAAAAATATTTTTGAAATAATATATTTTTTAAATTCTCGATTGCTTTTTCTTTTGCTTCGTTATTATTTTGACTTATTGCCTCTTTTGCTTTATTTACTTGCTCTTCAAATTCACTATCACATTTTTTTATAAACTCTGTTTCATAATTATCAGAATAGTTTAATGTGATTCTTTTACTACCTTCTACTGTTTTTCTTTCTATCTTACCAAATTCGCTTTCATACATCAGTATATAATTCATAAACGAGTCAATATCACTAATACTTTTTGAGTTTAGTATTTCTTGATTATTATTTAAAAAGTCTAATATGGCCAAATTCTTAAATAATTTATTTTTTAAACTATTGTCCTCTGAATTATTTTTCATCATTTCTGTTAATAGTTTATATGTATTTGGATTTATTTCTTTCATTGAAGAAATTGTTTCTCCTAATTCTGGAGTATTTCCAATTTCTAGAATAAATTCCTTACCAAAATCTAATATTATTTCTTTGTCAAGCAAATTAAAATTAAATGTTTTTAAATTGTTTATATTTTCACTTAATAATTCATTAAATAATTGCATACTACTGTTGTCAAATCTCCCGTTGATTATCAAATTTGCTAGTGTTATTTTTTGTGATATCGTCCCAAAATCGTGTTCCAATATATCTCTTTGTATATTTGTACTGTTTTGTGCATTTATAGCATTGATATTACTACTTGCATATTTTATTTTTTCCTCTATTGTTTGGAGTAATTGATTATATAGTTCCTCACTATAATTCTTAATGTTTTTTAAAGCACTCGTCATATCTTTTTGGTAAGAATTATATGATGTTATTTCTGTTGTAATTAATGTTTTACCTTCTTCTATTCGTTTTTTTGCTTCATTGTATAAACTTTGCCTACCATCATTATAATAGGTCTTTGGATATAAAGCAATTAATCTAATTAATGACGTATCTGATAGATTTTCTAAAACATGTTCATTTGACATCATGTAAGCTGTTATAGCTGTTGATATTGAACCTGTTGAAGCATTTAATAAGTATTGATTTTGGCTATCAATAATTCTGTCATCAATTATTTTTCTTACTTCTGGATCAATATCTTCCCAAAATATAGTCGACAATTTTCCTAAAACTGTGTTATTTGCTAATTTTATTTGTTCTTCTAAAGTTAATTTTTTAAAATAATCTAGGGAAATTCTATTTAAAGAATCTAGTTTTAGCAATTCAGGATCATTTATTAATTCTGTTTCACCGTCTATTTTTGTTATTGTCTTTTTGTCTTGGGCTTCACTTTCCGTTTTTGGTTCAGCAGTTTTGTTTTGACTTGTGTTTGTTTCTTTAATATCTGTTTTTTCATCTGATGAAATAGTTTGTTCAAAATACTTGGAAACACAATTCTTTTTGGCAAATTTTAATATTCCTTTAGCATCTGTTTCATCAATATATAATTCAGTGCCTGAAACTATTGCATACATCTTTACTTCTTTTCCGTATTGTTTAAGTTCTCCTAGTATTTTAACAAGATTTTTATATTGTTCTTGGGATATTTGTTGTGGAAATTCAAATGTTGCCGCTTGATTTAATTCGCCACCATAATTCTCATTTACCCATCTTATTTCTATGGTTCTGTTTCTTTGATATTCACCATCACCAAATATCTCTGATTCCATTTTTGCAAAATTATCAAAGTGTAAACCACCTTTTGTATCAATTCCTTCTGAGTTAAAACTAGTCATTATTCTGCTAGGGGTAATTACAGTTGCACCACCTATGCCAAATCCGTTGTTATCAGTTGCATGTTTTGGATCAAACATTTCTTTAAAGAATTTTGGCCCTGTATCTATTGTTTCTTCTCCATTTTGCACTGCTTTTACTTCATGTTTTATTTGTTGTTTTGCATTGTTTTTCTTTTTATACATTTGTTCTATTTGTTGTTGGCTTATTTTTAAAGCACTTGCGAATTGCTCAGCTTCTGTTGTTCCGTTAAGGTCTGTATACATTTGATTAGATATGGCATAGCTGGTATTTATTGTCGATCTAATTCCATGAAATCCACCAAAGCATATACCTGAGACAAAGCCTCCAGCAAAGGCTTGTTGTAATTGTCCTTTAAAATTATTTAGTGTTGCGTATATTGCTTCATTTTCTGTATATCCATTATTTAAATAGTATTCTATAGATTTTGAGTATTCACTTAAATCTTTGGCTGTTGCAATGTCACTGATGTAGTTTAGTACTTCGGTTGCTAATTCTTCTTCTCCTTCTGCTAGGCCTTGAGATAGACTGTTTGCTAGGATATAGAAGCTTTTTGTTGCTACTTTAGCTACTTTTTCGTTTTCTATGCCACTTGCTATTTCTTCAGCTATTTTTATTGTTCCTGAACCTAGTTTTTTTTCAAGATTCAATAAATGGCCTAATGATGCATGTTCCATTGCTGTTTCAACTATTGCTGATGATGAAGCTAGTATTACTGCTTGTCCATCACTTAATCCTCTATCTAAGGCATTATTTAGTGTTGATACATAGGCTCTAGATCCCATTATTCCTGCACTTAGGGCCAGAGATCCTGCACCTCCTGTGGCAAAAGTTGCTCCTATTAAACTTATACTATCAATCATACTCATTCCTGTGCTGTAAGCAAATGAGGCTAAATTGCCATCGGATTTAGCAATATCTTCGGCAACTGTGTTTCGCCAAATATCTCCTGAGCTATAGATGTCAGTTCTAAATATTTGGGCTGTTTTGTCATCAGAATTTATTTTTTCGTTAGCATATTGTTTTAGAGAATAGCATAAAGCACTCATTCCTTCAATTGGTGTTATTACGACTGATCCTAAGGACGCTAGTCCATGGTATTGTGTAGCAAATTCTTTGTCTTCTTTAGTTTTAGTTGCTAGCCATCTTTTGTCTAAGTCTTTTGATATTGATTTTAGGTATTGATAGGCTTCTTCTCTTGATTCATCAGTATTATATAAGTAATTAAATATTTCTTTTTCTTTAGAACTCATTTCAGAAGACCAAATAGCATAGTGATTTATTAATTCATCGTTACTAGTAAGTTCATAAGTTGTGTTACTTAAGAACAAATAGCCATTTGTTATATTTCCTTCTCCATTAATAATACATGATAATATGTCTACTTCTTCTTTTTTATCAGTTATATTTATCTTTGGAACATCCAGTGATGGTTCTTGAAATGGTGCTTTTATGTTATATTTTTCTTTAATATTTTCTAGTGTTTCTAGTGATTTTGTATCAAAGTTGTTATTTGATTTAAAATCATCTTTCATAACATATGGATTTATATTTTCCATGTAGTAGTTTACTTCACTTGTAACTTCTTGTTTTAGGTAATTACACGTCCCTAATTCTTGATATAAGCTATATAGTTTTGCTTCTACTTCTTCTTTTTTTTTCTGATCATTCGATACTTTTTGTTTTAGTGCTTCGATATATTTTGATTGGTCACTATTTTTATCATATTTATATACTTCATCATTTTGTTTAAGGAGTGTTTTTTCTAAGAAATTAGATTTTTCTTTAGATAAATTGCTTCTTAATTCTTTAATTATATTACTTTCGCCATATCTTTCTTTATAGTTTTGAGATTCGTATTTTCTACCATCTTTTCCTTCAATATAGAATTTTCCTTGTTTTATTGGATCTTCTATTAAAGTTCCTTCTGGTTCATCAGATATGTAGTGAATTTCTCCATTAGCATCTGTATATTTATATGCTACAGTTGTAGATTCTAAGGCACTATCTAAATCTGTTCCTGTTTCTAGCATTAAAATAATATTTCCTAGAGCATTATATTCTTCATAATTATTTAATTCTTCGTAATAGGAATTAAATTCATTTTGTAATTTATTAATATATTCATCTAATTCTTCTAAATTAGTTATATTAGTATTTAATGAAATTCCTTCTTTTTGTAGATTTATTATAGCATTTTGAAGACATTCATTATTTAGTAATAATCTTTTTCTTACTGGATCTTTATCTATTTCATCTAATAAATCATCAAGTGATATCTCTCCATTAAGAAGTCTATTAATATCATTTTCTATTAAGCCTAGTTCTTTTAAAGATGCTGATAATTCACTATTTCTCTGATTAACAGTATATCTGCTATTTTCACTGTTTTCTTGTTTATTATCTGTTGTATTAAAAGTTGGAGGTGTTAAATTTAGATCATCTATTATTATTTTTCCAGGCTTTGATTGTAAGGTGGTGGAACCATTGGTTATTTTATTTGCACTTTTTTTGGCATCTTTTCTTTCTGGTATTCGAAAATCACTAGATCCCATCTTATCACCTTACCTTTCCATTATATTATAATTTAAGTTTTTGAAAGTGTCAATCGAGTGTTTTTTAATTGATTTTTGTCTTTTTTTTTGATATTATTAAAATGAAAGGATGGTATATATATGGGAAAATATAGCATACCTAAAAGAAATTTGGGAACTATTAACAAAGACCAAATAGATTTTAGTAAAATATACCTAGATGAATATGCTGCTGCTCGTGAAAAAGGCAGTGTTAAGGCTCATACTCAATGGTGGGGTGAAGAGGGGACTACTCTTGAATTGGTTGAATATGAGGATGTTGAAGGGAAAAAAGTTTATAGAATTGATGAAATTCAAGCTGATGGAACCAGAGTGGGAATGGGATTTACTACCCAGGATGGTATAAATTTTGGAAATGATACTGATCCTACTACGCAGTCAGGTCAAAATGAATCAGAAGATCCTAAAACTGGTAAAACCAATACCCATGGTTATGAAAAAGAGGAAAAAAGAAATCAAGATGATTATAACAAAACACACGGTAGCAAAGATGGTACTACTGAACCTCACGTAAGGGATGATTCTCCTACTAAAAACCAAGGATACGAGAAAGAAGAAAAAAGAAATGCTTCTGATTGGGAGAAAGCTCATGATAATCAGGATAAAGATAAAACTGGTAAAACCAATACCCATGGTTATGAAAAAGAAGAAAAAAGAAATCAAGAAGATTATAACAAAGCAAACGGTAGCAAGGATGGTACTACTGAACCTCACGTAAGGGATGAATCTCCTACTAAAACCAGTGGTTATAATAAAGAAGAAGCTAGAAATCAAGCTGATTGGAATAAAGCACATGCTAAACAAGAAGCTGCTGATAATTTATCCAACACTCGTGGTTATGAAAAAGAGGAAGCTAGAAATCAAACTGATTGGAACAAGGCTCATGGTAATACTTCCGCAGATGTGCGTCGTTATGAAAAAGAAGAAGCTAGAAATCAAGCTGATTGGAATAAAGCACATGCTAAACAAGAATCTGCAGACAATTTAGCTAATACTCGAGGTTATGAAAAAGAGGAAGCTAGAAATCAAACTGATTGGAACAAGGCTCATGGTAATACTTCCGCAGATGTTCGTCGTTATGAAAGAGAAGAAGCTAGAAACCAGGCTGATTGGAATAAGTCTCACGGTGGTGCGGCTACTGCAAGTGATTTAGAAAATGCTTCTTTTGAGGGAAAAATGGGAATTCCAGAAAGAAAGAATAATACATCTTCATATGATGTTTATGCAAAAACTCAACGTTTCTTTAATAAAGAGCCCGCTGATAAAGAAACATTTGATAAAGTATATAATGGTATAAATGATTTTTTTAATAAAGAAGAGACTAAATAGTATTATTAACATAATAAAAAGCACTGTATAAATATACAGTGCTTTTATAATTTTTCATTTATTTCCGGCAAGATGAAAGTGTCAATTTCATTTATTATTTTTGTTGTGGTTCCAGATATATCTAATAGTGCGTCTGCTTCGGGATTTTTTTCGTTTATTAATAGAGATTTATTTAACAACTTGCTTATCTCCTGACTCTCTTTTTCTAATTGCTTAAGTAATCTTTTTATGGTTACTAATCTAAGCTTTATTTCATTATAATTCATATTTGCTGTCATCCACCTCTTCATTGTTAGAAGAAAAAATTGCTATTGCCTCTTCTTCTCTTTTTCTACTTGATTCTATTTCTCTTTCTAATACGGTTATATTATTTTTGTGTATTAATGATATTATGTTTAAATTATTTAATAACTCAGATTCAATTAAATTGATTTTTTCTGTATTATCTGTCTTATATTGATAATTTATATCTGTAAATAAGTTATCTAATTCTTCAAAGGAAAGGTCCTCATCTTTTTTATATAGCATTAATTTGTTTGTGATAACGCTTAGTTCATCTGGATTAACTCTATTTGCATCATTCATATTTCCTCCTTTATAGATAATTGCTTATGTCTGTCTCTTTTATGTATTCTAATTCTATTTTGTTTATTTTTGCTCTTATATCTTTCTCTATATTCTCAAAATCAGATAATTTCTCTATGGTATTATTCTTTATATCATTCATTTGTTTTATACAATTATTTATTATTCGTCTTTCTTCTACAATTGCACCATTGTTATATTGAGCAATTATGCCATCATACAGTTTAATTATTTCTGCTATTTTATTATTATAGTTGTTAATATTATCAATTATTTTATTTTCATCAGTGGTATCAAATAATATTTTATCACCATATGATTTATATTTATCTATTATATATGAATACAAGTCTCTTATATCTTTTAAATTATTGATTACTAAAGCAATTTCTTTTCTCTCTTCATCAACGTCGCTAGAAAAGTCCTTACCTTTTTTTGTATTCCAATGCGTTTTAACATTTGATATCTCATTATAATAATCCAAATTAGTTTGCTCATATTCATTTATTTTTTTCGTTAGTTTGTCTTTTTTTTCGATTAAATTTGATATATTAATCTCCATATTATCACCACATTTATGTTCCTTTAATTTAATTATATATTTATATTATAAAATAATCAATAGATTTATATTATTATAAATAAAAAAATCTCAATTTTATTGAGATTTTTATTCGGTTCCAAATGCTCTTCCAGCTAACTCGTCTGTATCTAATCTTACTTGTTTTTCACCTTTAATTCTTTCAGCTAAAGTTGTAGTGAAAGTATTAACTCCTTTGGTAAATGCATTTATTCTAGCTTCAACATTAGAAACTAATTGCTGATTTATTGCTGTATTGAAAGATTGCGCTGTTTCTGCAGCATTTTTTAGATTATTAAAATCATTCTGCAAACTATTTGACATTTCGTCAGCCTTTGACGTTATTAAGCTTAAATCTGCTCCTTCAGCAACACCCTTACCTCCATTAAATGATTCACTTAAAGTAACACTTACCTTTTCAGCTGAATAACTAACTCCTTCAAATGAATCTTGGGTTCCTTCGTCAGAATTATGGCTTGCTACCACTACTTGAACAGCTTTGTTTATTTCACTAATGCTAGTAGCTACGTCTTCTGATAATGTATCTAACACACTTTTAATGTTAGCTGCCAATTCATTTGCCACTGGTGATCTCCACATGCTATCCATTGCGCTTTGAATGCTTGAAGCTCCTGTTTTTAAATTGCTTGAAAAACTATTTACTGCAGTAGTCATTGAAGAATGTAGAGTATTTAGATTTTGTTGATTTACTATCATTTTTTTCCATCTCCTTACTTTTTATAGTAGAATTCTACTTTCTACATTTTTATTGTAACATTAGATTTTATAATAGTCAATTAATTTTACGTTATATTTACACTTGTTTTCCGGTTATTAATAATAATTCTGTGCTATTTCTTATATCTGTGTCATATACCACTTCATTGTTTTTATATATTCTATTTGATAGTTTGTTTATTAGAATATAGTTGGCTTCCATATCTAATTTTATTCCATCTAAGTCTGACACTGATTTTACAAGCAATTTTTTTATTTTCCATATTACTTCGTTTACTGGTAATAAGATGTCATATGATTGATCAAATTCTGGTAATAATAGTTTTACTAATACTTTATTGTTCATTATCATCACCTTCATCTTTGGTTATAAAATCAATTAGTTTTATTTCTGTTGCAACACTTTCAGTAATAATATAACCCATATTATTTTTAATATCTCTCATCATTTCCTTTTTAATGCTTGCTAATCTAATCAATTGTTGTTCAGATAATCCTCTTCCTATCCAAATTCCATCATTTATACTAAAGATATTCTTAAACCAGTTATCGTATAAATAATTTTTTATTTTGTTTGAATCATCTACTACTATCATGCTAATATTTTCATATTTCTTTAGTAATTTGGTTATTTCTTCTAGTTTTGATGTATCAGGTAGTTTGGATATGAATTTATCTATACCATGTATTAGAATAACACCTTTATCTTGTTTTTTCTGTTCGATTAGGCTTTCTATATATGTTTTTAGTTTATCTATTATTTCTTCTATATTGTCAGTGTAATAGTTACTGTGGTAATTTGTATCTATTCCTAATTGTTTAGTTGGATCAAATATAAACAAGTTTATTTTTAGATACTTTATTAAAGATATTAAGCTTAAAACAAAGATTTTTGTGTTTTCTAATCTATTTGATGCTACTATATTTCCTATATTTGCTAGGTAATCTACAGTACATATTTCTAGTTCCTTTTTGCTTATTCCTACCGGAATACTGTTTATTCCTAGTAGTTTTTCTTTTACATTATCTATTCTAACTATGTCTGGTAAAGTTGGTATTTGTTTTGCATTTGTTGTATTTGCTTCTTTTTGATATTGTGTATAGTCTATTAAGAATTCATTTAATAGATCACTATTATTCAAGATACTTGCAGTTTGAAATTCATGTACACCATCATTTTCCAATAATCCTCTACCAAGATTTTCTTTAGGATATAGTTTTGTTCTTGAGGCAAAAATCATGTTGTAATCTGCTTGCTCTTTAAGTTTGAAAGCATAGATATTTTTACAGTTTGATGATATTTTATTTGAAACTGAATTTGTTGTGTTTCCAGTAAGAATAAATATTATTCCATATCTATCTGAGTCTCTTATAAGATCCGGTAATTCTTCATACAAGCTTTGATTAGTTTCATAAATAGAGTCATAGTTATTGAATATTATAGTCATTACTGGTAGTTTGTTTGCATTATTTTTAATATAACTTAAATATTCTCCACCGTAATCTGCAAAAATTTTCTTTCTGTTTTTTATTTCTTTTCTTATTAATTTTATTAAATTATTAAATTTTTCTTCTTCTCCTTGGAAAACAATTCCTCCAACTTGTGGCAATGGTTCATATTTTCTTAGTGATTCAGAACCATAATCAATTATGTAGAAGTTTACTTCTTCGGCTGTATGGTTTTTAGTTATAGAATAGATCATAGCATTTATTAAGAATTCTCTTTCACTACCATCATTTCCATATATAATTGTATTCCCATCTTCGATTAAGTTATATTTTACTAGTCCTTGTTCTTGTTTTTCTGGAGCATCATATTCTCCAATTATAGCTTCTATATTATATGGAGTAGATTCAACATTATATTTTTCTTCTAAATCATCTACTAATATAATATCGGGAATATTTGGTAGCCATAGTCTTCTTGATTTCTTTCCTATTTCTTCTGCTACTCTAATAATTAGTTTTAGAATATTACCTAGTTGTTCTCCTTGTGGTTCTATTTTAATACTATTTCCAGCTTGAATACTTTTTATGTAGTTTCCACAATCGTCGATAAAATTAATACTTTTATCTACTTGTTTTACTATTTGTTCAGATGGATAGTATTTAGCTCCACACCATCCTGATTGTCCTAGTGCATAATATTCATCAAATCCTACTTGTAAGTAGAATCTTCCAGCTTGTTTTAAATATGCTGCATCTGGTTTTTTAAGCATTTCTTTACTGTCAGATTCATCTTGTACTTTTAGGCAGACTTTAAACTTAGAGTTAGACCATATTTGATCGTTTACGACTCCACTTGGTTTCTGGGTTGCTAGAATTAAGTGGACTCCTAGGGAACGTCCGATACGAGCTACACTTATTAAGTTATCCATAAAGTCTGGTTGTTGACTCTTTAATTCGGCGAACTCATCACAAATTATGAATAAGTGAGGGATTGGTTCTTCTAGTCTTCCTTCTTTATAAAATCTTTGATATTTGTATATATCCATTGTACTTTCTTCTAATTTGTCTCTGGCGTCATTAAACATTCTTTGTCTTCTTTTTACTTCACTATCAATACTTACTAGTGTTCTATCCATTTCGGCTTTATCTAGGTTAGTAATAGTACCTGCTAAATGTGGTAAAGCTATACCTGTAGCTTGATTTTCAAAGGCTAAGGCTAATCCACCACCTTTATAGTCAATTAGGATAAACGATACATCATCTGGACTATAATTTATACACATTGATAGTATATAAGTAATTATAAATTCTGATTTACCACTACCAGTAGTTCCAGCGATTAATCCGTGAGGTCCATGGTATTTTTCGTGCAAATCCAAGAACATTAAATCTCCCTGTTCATCTACTCCTACTTCAGCTCTTAAACTGGTTGTAGAGTTGTTCATGTTCCATCTATTTAGAACATTTAATTGTTCTACTTTACCTACTTTTTCCATTTCCATAAAGGAAATAGCGTCTGGTATATTTTTTAATCCTTCTTCAAATTCAATTGGAATATTTGATAATAAGTTAGTAATACTCATCATATCGATGTTATAGTTTATTTCGTCATAGAATATTGTTTGTTCTTGTTTTTCGTATGAATTTTTTAGTATTCCACCTTGATTATTAATTCCTAGTGATATAAAATTATTACATTTGCTTGGTAATTTACTTAGTCTTTCTTCTAGTAAGATAACACTAAATCCTAAGTTATCATCTGATTCTGTAATATCTTTAAGGAAATCAAATCTTTTTATTCTATTATAATCATCTATAAATATTACATAATGTGGTTTAGGGAAATCTTCTTTGGCATTCATTCTGTAATTAACAATCATATTTAGATAATCTGCTACTATTTTGCATGTTTCTTGAGTAGATGCAAAGAATCTAAAATCTCTATTGTTATCAAAGTTGTGATTTAAGTATTTGATATAATCCCAATAATCTTCGTTTATTTCGTTAGTAAAGACTACAAATTTTAAATCTTCATAGGTATAGAAAGTAAGTAATTGAAGAATTATGTTGTTTACAAAAGCATGGCTTTTTTCTGTTTTTCCCATTATTGCTGTTACTTTATTTTCATAGAAAGAGTAACCAATAGGTACGTTTTCTATATATTTAAATTCTTCTTGCATAGCGTCAACTTGTTTTTTAAGTTCATCTTCTTCAATAGTAAATCCTTCTTCAGGATATTTTAAGTCAACATCTAGTCTTTCATTTCCCATTCCTATTCTTACTTTTAGGAAATCGTCCTGATCAATTCTTTTATCCCAGAAGTTAAGTCCTCTGGTTTTGATTATATTTAGACATTCTTCTGTAGAAATTAAGTTTTCAATTAATATATCTCTTTGTAATTTTGTTTCATTTTCTAATTCAATTTTTTTGTCTTTTAGATATTCGTTATATTTTTCAAGAATCTCTTTCTTTCTTTTCTTTTGAATTCTTTTATTATAACCTCTTGTTACAGCCGGCCATAAGAACATTGATAATAGCATTGCTGCTGCTGAAACTAGTGTTGGCCATGCATCTTTCATTGTTGTTTCATGAGATCCTAATTTGGTCATTATATTTACAACGCTTACTATTGACATTATTCCCATTGTTAGCATTGGTCCAATTGTTAATATTAGTGGTAATTCTTGATTTTCAGCTGTTCTTGGTGGTTGACTTAGTTCAACATGCTTAGTTTCAATAATTCTTCTTATTCTTGGTGATTTAGAGTAATAGTCTTCTTTTGTATATAATTCTTTATCTTTTATATCAATACTTTCATTTGGTTCTGGTGCAGGATAATTGAATTTGGTTAATCCTGCTAGTTGCTCGTTTATTGTTAATCTATTACCTTGACTATTTACTAAAATTGTTGTTGGTAAAAAGATTATTTTAAGACCAAATATATTTATTTCGTCTCCTATTTTTATCCTATATGTAGGATTATTAATGTTTTTATTGTTTATATATACTATATTGCTGTTTCCTATTTCTAGTAATAAACCATTATCTTTATATGTTAACCTTGCTACTTGTCCTTTAATAAATTCACAGTTGTAATATACATTACAGTTATTGTCATTACCTATAATTAAATTAATATTTTGGCTGTATTGATATGTATCTAATCTATTTTCTAGTAGGCTTTTAATATATATTAAGTAGTTTTTATTTTCTCTTCTTATTACATAGAAAGAATTAGGGGTTATTGGTAATTCTTCTACAATATTGCCATTATTTATTACTTTGCTTTCTTTAGTTGAATATAATACCCAGTTGTTATTTCTGGCTTCTATATTAAGTAGTTTTGCTTCTGTATCGGTTTCATCAAAGCTAAAACTACCAGAAATTTCTTCTGGTAATGAAAACGTTAATATTTTATTCACTAAAAATAAATATATCTTCATAGCAACCCTACTTTCTATTTTATTATATTATAGCATAATATTAAATATTTTTAAATGATTTATTAATAATCTTGAATAATTTTCTTAATTATTGTATTATTTAATTAAGAATTAGGTGGTTATATGAGTTATAAAATTAAAGATGTAGACATTAAAACTGGTAAAAATACTATAAATACTTTGAATTTTAATAATGATGATAACGTTGAGGAATTACCTATCTCTAACGAAAATGGGAGTACAAATAATGAGAAAGTTGCTGCTAATGATGTAGTTGGAGAAAAAGGTTCTGCTGCTTATGATTTTATGTTTTATGAAGAAGATAATAAGAATACAAAAAATAATACAGGTGATTATGCTATTCGTACTGTAAATAGTTTTAGTACTGTTGGAAGAGATCTTTGGAATGCAATACAGCAAACTAGGGCTCATAGTTATTATGAGGGTATTCATGATGGTAAAGAAGAAGTAATAATAGATTATAGATCAACTAATAAGAATATTAGTGAAAGTGGTAATCAAAGAATCAATCAAATTTATAATTATTTTCTAAACAAAGGGTATAACGATGTGCAAATTGCTGCAATTATAGGTAATTTGCAACAAGAAGCAACGGATAATGTTAATCCTTCATATAATATTCAAAGTTTATTAGATACACAATATACTTCAAATAATTTCCGTGATATAGATGGTACAGAGATATATAAAGCTGAAGATTTTGATTTAAGTAGAGCTCATGATTCTGATTATAAAAACGAATGGCGAAAGATAATTCTTGAAAGTCATACTATTCCAAAATATGGGGGAATTGGTATAGTTCAATGGACTAATGGTGTATGGAGCGAAACTAAAGGTGAGTGGGTTGAAGGTAAATATGGAGACAGAAAAGCTAAGTTTTTGAATTGGTGCAAAAAGGGAGAACGCAATTGGTATGATTTAGATGTTCAGCTTGATTATTTGAGTAAAGAAATTGATGAACTAAGTAATAGTGCTAAATCAGAGTTTAATAGTTTTGTAAGTAATGATAAGGAGACACTTAATAGAGCTGTTCACTGGTTTGCTGAGTATATAGAAGGAACTAATGATTCTATTGGTAGAAGAGAAGATTTTGCATCAAATATATATGATGCAATAAAGGCTGGTAAGTAAAAAATAAAGCAATTTTATTGCTTTATTTTTATTAATTATTATATTTGCTATATATACCGTATACTACTTGTTTTTTATCTTCTTTAATATAAAACATTTTTTCTCCTAATTTTAATTTACAAGCAAAGTAATTGGGTAAACTTTTTCTTTCAACATTATTACTGCAAAGAAAGATTACTACTCTATCTACTTTGTATTTTTTATTATTTTCTTCATAATAATCAATTGGTTCTTTGTCATTTGTATATTCAGATATTTCTTTTTCTATATATCTAATCGGTTCTGGTCCTGATTTTCCTTGTGGTATATATAAGAAATTATCTTTTGTATAATCATCTTTATTACAAAAAGTAATTAAATCGTTATCACCAATATATTTTGTTAATCTGGTTGTTATTAATTCTTTTTTATTATCATCGTAATATATGTTATAACTTTCTATAATACTATTTTTTATTATGTCATAGGATAAAACTTTATCTACAGTAATTGTTTTAGGTTTTATTTTTTTAATTCCTACTACTTCATCATTTAGTTTTGCTAACTGATAATCTTTAGGTAAGATATAGTTATTATCTTCTTTTTTTAATTCTATTACTTTAATGCCTTCACCGTTAATATATAAATAATTATTGGGAAGAAGATCAATAGTTTTACCATTTTCATAATAAATTATATTTTTTGCATTAGTATCCTCTAACTCTTTTTTCTTTTCTAATAAAACATCAATTTTATTATCCATTTTATCCTCCTTTTTTATTTATATATTAATCGTAGTCATACATAATAATTCTTCTTAATCCTTTTTTTGTTGGTTTGACAAGATATTCTTTTCCCCAACTTGATACAATATAGTCTCCGTCTTCTGTAACTCCAGTAACTGTCATAGCGTGTGAGCCTACATCTTTTTCTACAATATCATCTAATATATTGTTTCCATCTAGGTCTTCCATTGAATATATATCAAAATGTTTCATACTTATTACAACTGTTTTACCTTCTTCAAGTCCTTCTTTTACTCTATTAGAATACTTGTTTTTGTCAAAAGGTAATAAAGCAGAATTGTATTCTGGATAGGCCATATTATATTTCATATCTATTTGTTTCTCATCTAAATAGTCTTGAGCTACATTTGCTATTATTTCTCCGTATGTTCCCTGGGCTCCTGTATTGAACATGCCACTTAAAGCACTATCTCCAGAATTGGCACTTGTATTTCCGTATATGGCTTCAATACTAGAAAATTTGGCGACGTTTTTTTGATAATATAAGAAATAGTCTAAAAATACGTATTCATAGTTATTTATCTTGATATTGCTGCCGTCTTTTGTTTTCTGAGTTTTATATCTCTCATAGCCAAATTTTTGGTAAAACTCGTCATTAGTCAAATTGTCAGTTCCTTCAAATATACTGTTTGTGCAGGCAATAAAACCGCAACCTACACTACTCATTTTAGTGAATAATAATTTTAATTTTTCATCTGATAGATTTTCATCTGGGAAGTATTTTTCAATAATGCTTTTGATTGTTGGATTGTCCTTTAATTCTTCAAAGTTATTAACTAAATATCCTTGGTATCCACCATATGCACCATATTCTTTTGCTTCTTCAGAAAATGTATCAAGAGTTTTAATTGTACTTTTTCCAGAAGAATCTAAAATATCCTTTATTGAATAATCCTTTTTATCAAGAATTATTGTGTTGTTTTCTCCTAGTGTTTCTATCTTGATATAACTTGAATCTGAGTTAAGACTTTTTATATCTTTTAGATTGATACCATTACTATTTATTATTTTTGATAAATCTTTTTGATAGGTGTATTTTCCATTTTTATCAGTTATGCCAATTACTTTGTTGTCTTTAAATACAAAAGTGTTGTCGTTGTTGAATAAACTTATATTAATTGTTCCGTCTTCATTTTGACTTATTTCTTTTATTTCTTTTAATTTTACTTGTTTAGTGTTTAAGATTCCTTTTAAGTAATCTGATTTTATGTTTTTATTTCCAAATGTTTTTAAAGCAAATTTATTATTGTCCCCAAGTAAAAATTCTCTTGTTGTTCCATCTTTTGTAACAATTTTTATTTTAAATCCGTCTTTACCCGTTGCGGCGTGTATTTCTGTTAGGGAAGTATTTATTTCACCCATTCCTAAAGCAATTAATAATTTCATAACCTCTTGCTTAATTGCTCTACTATTTTCATCATTCATAAAGTTATAGTAATAGTTGTCCGAATCTTTTAATAGTTCAAACAATTTCATGTCCGTGCTTTTATATTTGGATTCTTCAACATTGTATTCTTCTGGTTTTACTTTGTTTCCTTGTACTGTTTCTCCTTTTTCATTGCTTGCTTCTTGTTTTCTATCTCTTATTTTGTAGTCTCCAGATCCCATTTTATCACTTCCTTATGTTTTCGTTTATTAGCTCAAATTCGGTATTATATGTGTCCTATATCAGTTCCTGATAAGTTTGTTTGATTAGATGAGTAAAGAAGATTTAAGGTAGCATCTGAAATATAAGATGATGCTTTTTCCTTGTTAAAGTCCATCACTTTTCTTAATAGATTGTTTAATTCTTCAATTAGTTGATTTGCTTCTTCTTTACTTATTGTTTCTTTCTCTAATTTTTCTATTTCAGATTCGTATTCTGAAATCACTTCTTCAAGTTTAGAGCACTTTTCTATGAATTCTTCTGTTGGTATTTCTTTAATCTCATATGATTCTATGTCTTCTGTTTTTGTTAGTGGTGTTCCAGTATGAGCGTCTGTCATTCTTTGAGGAGTTGTCAAAGATGATTCTTTTATTGGTTTTATTCTATATCCATTTGGCATTAATATCACTTCCTTGGTGATTATATTTCAATTAATTCATATTCAGTATTTCCTAAGCCTAGGCTTTCGGCATATGGCAATATTTCTCTTCCTTTTCTACTATCTATTCTTTCTATTAGTAGTTCTTTACCTTTATCTTTAGAATTCCAAATTGCATCTATGAAGGCTTGATCGTTTGCTACAGGATCTAAAGAGGCAAATATTCCAATATCTTCCATTACGGGGTCTTTTTGATTGCAATCGCAATCACAATCTACTGACAAAGCATTTGCTACTGTAATGTAGATTATTTGTTTGTTATTTTCTTTTAAGTAGTCTGATACTGCTGTTGCAGCTTCAGCCATTGATTCAATAAAATCAATTTGTTCATGCTTTGTTCCCCAACATAAGTCAGGATTATCTGTTTTACCACAGGAATGGATATAGGCTTTCCCGTTTCTTGAAGCAATACCTATTGATTGGTTTTTTAGGTTAGCTCCAAATCCTCCCATCATATGGCCTTTTCCATGAGCAAGATTTACTATAGAATCGTAGTTTTCAAAGTTTTTACCTATTATGTCATATTCTAAGTGTTTTCCTTTATGGACTGGTATTTTTATTTCTCCAGTACTATCCATTATGTCTACTTTAGAAAATGATGTAAATCCGTGCTCTTCAGCTACTTTTAGGTGTTCTTCTGTATCGGTTCTATTTCCTGGGTATGCTGTATTGCATTCAATTATTGTTCCATTTAGTTTTTTTACTAATGGTGCAATTAATTCTTTCTTTAAATATCCTTTAGCTCCTTTTTCTCCTGTTGATACTTTTATTCCTACTTTTCCTTTTAGTTCTACTCCTAAGGCATTATATATTTTTATTAGGCTATCACTTGTTATTTCTTTGGTAAAATATACTTTTGATTTCATATTTCCTCCTATTTAATCTTTCTTGCTTCTAAATAATATCTTTTGTCATAACTATGTCCCATAGAGAATGTTTTTCTTGGTAATGCTCCATCTAAGATAACTGTTTTAAATAATTCGTCTTTGCCCATGGCTTTGAATAAGAAACTTATATTTCCTTCAACACTACCCATATTTCTAGTTGTTTCGTCACCATGGATATAGTCTATTTTTCCTTCGTGATTAGATAGGTATTCGTCTAAGAACATTTGAATAGATCCTACTGTTATATTTGATTTTGGATTTGAGATATAGATTTTTTTATCCATATCACTAGTTACTATTTCTACTTCTTGACCATTTCCTTCTTCATTTATGTCATAGTATTTATATAATTCGTTTAATAATTCTTCTTTATTGGTATTAAATATTACTCTATGAATTGGTTCAAATTCTAATGCACTACTGTGAAGATTTACTATTTCTACTAGGGCATATCTTGCTTTATTATTTAGATATTCTTCTTTAGGCATTGTTTCTTTTATTTTTTCATAACATGCTTTAGCAGTTGCTAGGGAGTGATTGCCATCGCCCATTGCAAATAATAATATTCCTTTGTCTTTAACATTGTATTTTTGTTCAAAGTAATCTTTGTCTGCTAATTTTTCTAATTTGGTAATTATTTCGTTAATTGTATCTTTATGTAGATTGTAGCCTTTGATATGGCCTCCTTTTTGCATTAAGTCAAAGTCATAGACTACGTCTTCTTCAGTTACTTCATTTTTTAGGTTTTCTATTATTTCTTTTTTGTCGTCATCGATTAGAATCATTATATGAGGTAATTCTAATAGAGCATTTTCTCTTACTTTCATTCTTGGTGGTATTCTTTCAATAACTGTTTTTTCCGTAGCTCTTATTGGTGTAATTGATCCTTTTTCATAAGAGTATTCTTCTAAATCTACTACTCCTATTAATCCTTCTCTTACTTTACCATCATTTTGGGTTCTTTCAATGTAAAACATTGTGTCTTCGTATTCGTCAAATATGTCGTTATCAAGCATGTCTTTCATGTTTTCGTTTATTCTTTTTATTCTTTCTTCAACATCATTTTCTTCTAAATAGATTTCTGGTAGTGTTATTTTTAGAGTAGATGGACTATCTCCTACAATATTGTTTACTTCTTCCCAATATTCTGGTTCAGAAGTGTATTGGTCGCAGGCTACAACACTCCATTTATGCATATCAATATTTTTTTTAGGAATTAATATATTTCCTGATTTAAAAGGTATACTCATATTATCATCTCCATATTAATTATAACATGTTTTAGATAAATATAAATAGTAATTGTTATTTCTTTATTTTTATGGTATTATAGTGGAGATTTTTTTTGGGGGATTAATATGAGTAATAGAAATATTAAGAAAATAAAGAATACAATTATTTTTTGTTTGTTTTTTATTTTGTTTATGTATAATAATCATATTGATAAGATGGGAGAAGAAAACAAGATAATATTTGATAATCTTAAAGATTATGATATGGATGATTTGCATGAAATGATTTATTCTTCATCTGATTTGTCTGAGGAAGAGAAGGATTTTTTATATAATTATGATTTTTTATCTGCAGCATTAGAGTGTGTTAATGGTTCTGATTATATGAAGAATCTTTATAGTGAATCTTTTAATGATATAAAGATTGTTTCTTTTAGTGATAAGTCTAATTCCACGGGATATGATTTATTGGGGTATTATAATACTCTTAATCCTAATACTTTATATATTAAGAATTATGATTATATTAATGATAAAAATAAGGATACTTTAGCGCATGAATTTATTCATTTGTGTCAGGAGTCAACTGGATATAATTTATTAGTTGAGGCTGGTGCTGAGATAATTTCTAATGAGTATTATGATGATTGTAATAGTATTTCTTATAAGAATCAAATTAGGTTAACTAAAAAACTTATGGAGATAATTGGTCCTGATCCTGTATGGTATTATAATTTTACTGGTGATTTTTCTAAGATTGAAGATAGTGTTAAACCTTATTTGAGTGATAATGATTATCAACGATTTATTGATAATTTATCTTTTAGCTATAAAGATGAAGATAGTATTATTAATGGAGTTAAGTTTAATAGTTTAGATAGAGTACTTAATAGGTTATATAAGAGTATGTATGGAGAAGATGTTAGTAATAATAAGGTTATTTCTCTTCTTGATAATAGTGATAGTACTTTAGTTAGATATTATTTTAATGATAATAAGATGAATTATTCTGATTCTTATTATTTAGATTATGAAACTGGTAATTATTATAATATGAGCTACGAAGAAGCGATTGATAGGAATTTAATTGTTGTAACTGCTTCTTATAAAGAAAAGTTAGATACTGGTAAGGCTATAGAAATGATAGATAAGGGATATATAAATATTATTAGAGATATTAAATATAGTTCTTCTAATACTTCTATTGTTTCAAGGACTGATACTTTTGGTAAGACATATGTTACTTGTTATATAGATGGTAATAAATATACTAATTGTGATGTTGATTATTTGTTTAAAGAGGGATTAATTGATATTGATTATTATTATTCTGAGGTAAAGAGATTAACTTCTTTAGAATATAGGAATAAGGATTATAGAGATGGTTCTTTTGTTTATATTTCTCATAGTAATGATACTGTTATTAATGATGATGGAGTATATGGATTTATTCCTGAAAAGGTATATTTAACTCCTATTAAGAATGAATTTGGTAATAGTGTTAAAAAAATAAAAAAGCAGTCTTAAATAAGGCTGTTTTTATAGCATTAAAAAAACATTATTATATGATATAATTATCTGGGAGGTATGTATGATAGATATAATAATACCTGTTTATAATACTCCAACAGAAGATTTAGATAGATGTTTTGGGAGTATATTAAAGCAGAAGTATAAGGATTATATTGTATATATAATTGATGATGGTAGTAAGAAAGAGACTATAGATTATTTGGATTCTTTTGTAAGTAATAAGCCTAATTTTATTGTTAAGCATATAGATAATGGTGGCGTTAGTAATGCTAGAAATGTAGGAATTGATATATCTCATAATAAGTATATTGCCTTTGTTGATGCTGATGATACAGTAGATGGTAATTATTTAGAAGAGGCTTTTAAATTAATAGAAGATAATGATTTAGATTTAATTATTGGGGGATATAATGAAATAGTAGATAATAAAATCGTTAGAGTTAGGAAATCTCTTCCTGGTATTCATATTTATGAATCTAATAATAAGAGTTTATTTATGGAAAAATTACTTAGTGGAACTACTGATAATAGTAATAGAGAACTTGATAGTTGTCCTACTGGTAGGATATATACGAGATTATTTAAGAGAAGTACTATTGGTAATTTAAGATTTAATAGTAATATTCATCTTAGTGAGGATACTTTATTTATGATAGATTATTCTTATTTGGCTAGGAGAATTGGTGTTACTGATAGAGTTTGGTATAATTATTATTGGAATAGTTATTCTATTACAAAGTCATTAGATATGGATAAGCATAAGAAATATGTTGATGAATTTATAGAAGAAATAAATAAAAGAAAATATAAGGAAAATAATAGTAATATTAAAAAAGCATATAATAAGAGAATTATTAAGGCTTTAAATAGTATTAAAAGACACTAACAATAGTTAGTGTCTTATTTTTGATGATTATTAGCGTTATAATATTCTTTCATTTTAGCCAAAATTTGATCTCTTCTTGTTATAAATTCTTTTATTTTCTTAGTTTTTGGAGTTTCTTTGTTTTCTTTATAATCTGAATAAGAAAAATAAAAATTCATACCAAAACCAAACTCATTATAAAAGTCATTTGTTAAGTTATTTAATGCTTCAAAGTTTTCTTTGCCTATTTTTCCATATAAGTATTCTATATTACCATTACTTCTACTTTTTATTATGTCTTTTTTATATGTTTGGTAGAATTCTTCTAATATTATTGCTGCAACCATATATGATGATGTATCATTAGTTCTTTCTTTAAAGAAAATATAATTACCTTGTTCATGCATTATGTCTGTTATTTCTTGCGCTAATCTATCGTTTATGTATTCGCTCATTAATTCATTTTTTCTGGAAATTCCTTTGTATTCTATTTCTTGATTGACTTTGTGATCTTTAAATTCGGTAGTGTCATAGTCCCAACCACATATACTTCTAGATCCTTTTTCAGTAATTGATATTGTTTGAAGTTCTAAAGCATGATTTAATTCGTGAATAATAGTTACATCAATATCAGCCATGTCGGAATTTATAAGTATTATGGGCGATAAGACGTATTTTCCGTTTTTTATTATATAGTTTTCATGGCAACATGATATAGGGCATTGATACACTATTGGACCTAGAGGATCGTCTTTATTAACATAGTTTTGCTTTTCTATTTCTTTTTGGCATTCTTGGTAGTCTCTTAAGCATTCTGTTTCTTCAATACAGCATTGAATGTATAATTCTTCTTTTCTTTTAGATATTTTTTCACATTCTATTCTTAATTTTTTAATTTGTTCAAGACATTTTTCATCTTTTAAGAAATCTTCATAGGTAGGTTCTTCTGTTATATTTTCGTTTTTATTATTTGGTTCAAAGCCTAGTTTTTTTAGTAATCTGACACGGTCGTCTAATATACTTTGGACTTGCCAAGAAGATGGTTCTTTGGTATTTAATATTTGTTCACTTTCATCATCAAAGCAATTATCTTTTCTCTTCATTGAATAGCCAAAAAAGTCCGGCATACTTCCTAAAGTATATTTCCTTTTTTTATATGATTCTAAGTCTTTTTCTGGTATTAAATAGCTGAATTCTTCTACTAACTTATCGTAGTATTTCATTTCAATTTCTTTTTGTTTTTTGTTCTCTTCTGCTACAAAATCTTCATATGGTTTTAAAATTGGCTGTATTTCTTTAAAGCGTTTTACAAATTCTTCTAATTGGGGATACTTCCCTTCTTTATATCTTTTATGAATTTCTTCATTCGGTATTATTTCTCCGATTATTGTTTCTTGATCACTGCTAGAGAAATAGCATTTTTTACCTGTTTCAAGTATTTCTATTAATTCTTCCATTTTAATATGGATATATTTTTTATCATCAATGTTTAATAAATCTTTTAATAATCCTTCTTTTATTTTTTTTATGTTTTCTTCTAAAGATTTTGGACTGCAAAATTTAATTATTAAGATACTTCTTAATCTATTTTCTATTTCTTCTCTTCTATCTTCTCCATAAAAGGTAACAAAGGCTTCAATAATGGCATCTAGTTTGCTTCTTATTACTTCTGAAGTTCCTAGTAATTTCATTCTATCTGTTGTCATATATACTCCTTATGAAATCAGAGAATTCTTCATAATTATTTGGTACTCCTCTATTTCCTCTTATGGTATCTATTTTTCCATCGTAATATACGTTTATTTCAAATTTATTGCCATCAATTCCAGGACTGTAGTATTCGCTTTTCCAAGTCCTTATAATTCTTATAAAATCTTTTATTCGTTCTTCATCAATATCTTTTGTAATATCGTTTATTAGTACTTTCTTTATTTTGGGAAGAATAATAAAATTTTTGCCATTTTCCATTACTTCTATTTTGTCTATATTCATATTATCACCTATAAAAATTATAGCATTGGCCAATTGTTTAGTCAATTATTGATACATATAGATAACAAAAAGAACTTCATTGTTAGTGGAGTTCTTTCTTTTTATTTTTTTCTTTATTATTTTCATCGTCTAAGTATAATTCTTTAAATATTTCTAAGTAGTCGTTTGCTAGTTCTTGATTAAATGTTTGGACGTAATTACATAGTTTGATTAGTAGTTGATAGCTTTTGTCTGTGGGAATATTTATTAGTTGATCTAAGATCTTTTCTATGTGTTTTTCTTCTTTTGATTTAGTTTTTATAATATTTGTTACTTCTTTCTTTAGTCTTAGATATTCTTGATTATATAATTTGTTTAATTCTGCTGCTACTTTTATAATATTATCCATTTCTTTATTTTTCATTTTTTTCTCTCCAGGAGTATATTTTTTTATGAATATTTAATATTTTTGATGCTGTATCATTAATAAATATTTCTTTATAATTGTATTTGTTTAGTTGAGTTAGTATTATTAAATAGTAGGGATTTTCATCTTCAATATACCCTGTTTCATGATATGCTATATCCCAAGAACCATATTTTCTTACGTAATTTAAATTATTAATTGTTTTGTCATTTATTAATTTAACTTTTGGATTAGATAACCAGTCTTTAAATTTTTTAGAGTATTTGTTGTTATTATCAATAAATTTTTTTATTGCTTCCCAATATATTATCATATCTGAAGTATCTGTTATACCAAAGGAATCTGTTTCTTTACCTTCCATTGTATATTTTGCTCCTAAGGAGTTACCGTATTTTTTTATATTGTCTTTTCCTAATATTTCTACTAGTTTTAGATATGCTGTATTATCACTTTCAATAATGGTTAGTTTTATTAATTCTTCTAGGGAATAATAGGTATCTTCTTTTTGATATTTTATTATACCTGTATCTTGTTTTAAATCTTTCTCTGTAATTAGTATTTTATCATTAATGTTTATTTCGGTATTAAGAGCTTTTTCTAAAATCATTAGGCATGCTAGTATTTTAATTGTACTCGCCGCATAGAAAGAGGCTTTATTGTTATAAGATATTATATAATTATTATTAATGTCTTTATAATAAAAAGATACTTTATTTCCTTTGAATGTCTCATTTAAATACATATATGATAATTCTTTTAAATCTGGTAATAGATTATTAATTTCTTCTTTATTTAATCCTTTTACATCAATATTTATATTAAAATCCATATTATTACCTCCTAGAAGAATTATAGCACAAATTGACAAAAAGTAATATATTTGTTAAAATATACATCGTAATAAATCAATTAGTTATTCGCGTTTTATTACCGTGACACTTTTATTAAGTGGGGTTAATAATGATAAGAACCTAAGAATCTCATCATGAATGACAAATATATCGCAGAAAAATTTTGTGGTAGATTTTTGCTGTTCATGAAAGGAGGTTTTTTTTTAATACCACATAATAAGAAAGAAGGTATAATATGGATAAAGAAAAAGAATTTTATGAAATAATTAAGGACTGGGATTTTTCCAAGTTTGAAATTGAATCGGAATCTTTAACTGATTGGGATTTATATGAAATATTAAGTAATATTTCTTCAAAAAAATCAAAAATATTGGATTTAGGAACTGGTGGTGGAGAAAAAGTAATCGAACGTTTCCCAAAATGTGCTGAAATAGTTGCAACTGATTTTTCTTTGGGAATGATAGAAACTGCTAATAAGAATTTAAGGGAAAGTGGAAGAAAAGATATTACTTTTAGATTGATGGATAATTTAAAGATGGATGTCCCTGATAATTATTTTGATGTAGTAGTTGCTAGAAATACGGTAACTGATCCAGAGCAAATAATTAAGTGTTTAAAAAAAGATGGATATTTATTAATTCATGGTGTTGATAAAGATGATTGTTGGAGTTTAAAAATGGCTTTTGGAAGAGGACAGGGATTTAAAGATGGAAAACCAATTAGCATAATAGATTATGAAAATGTATTAAAGGCTGGATTTAGAGATGTTGAACTTGTTCCTATTCATAAGAGAGAATATTTTAAAAATGAATTATTATTTAAAGATTTTTTAAAGAAAGTTCCAATAATAGATGATTTTAGCGAGGAATATGGTGATAATATGGATTATTACTTACCAGAATTAGATGAAAAGATATTAAATGATTATATTAAGAAAAACACTTATAAGGGAAAAATAAGATTGCTAAGGCGTTATTATGGAATAACTGCTAGAAAATAGAAAACACTAACTATTTAGTTAGTGTTTTTTGTTAGTGATTTTACTTTATCATTATAGCAGACATCTGCCCAACGGTATCGTCTTGGCCATCTTTGGGATATATCGAAGGCTTTGTCTACTTCTAATTCATCATTTTTTATATTCCAATAGAAATAGATATTATTTTCATCCCAAACAACACTTTCGTGTTCTTTTACGTTTGGAGAACGAAGAATACAACTTGCTATGTAATATACTTCTTTGTTTTCATTTAGGAGATAGAATTCACCTTTTAAGTATAAATATTCCCAGTATATATTTCTTAGTAATGTGTTACCATTTTCTAGTTTTTCTATTTCGTTAAATTTGACACTTGTATTTTCATAAGATGAATTATATATTAGATTTGCTTTTGCTTCATTGCTTAAATTTAATTCTTTATGAGTTCTATCATTAATAAAGAATACGTCATTTGAAATGTTGTTATTACCATTCCAGGTAAAAATACGTCCTTTATCCCATATATAGCATGAGTTCTTGCTTGATTCTACGGGATTTAGTTCAATTATTGTCCCATCGTTATAAATAACAGTTCCATAAGTTGTGTATTGGGGATATCCTTCCCAATTTTTGACTCCAGCATAATTTCTTTTACCATTATTTATGGCTTTTAAATTAAAAGTTACTTCATCAGATAGTTTTATATTTTGTTCATATAGCAATTCATCTATATTATTTTCCATTTATCTACTCCATTCATTTTTTCTATTGGTTATTTTATCAAATAAATTATCTTTTTTCAATATAAAAGTGATAATATAGTGTGCTATAATAGTTTTAGGTTATTGTTTGGGAGGTATAGATATGGTTAAATATATTGTTTTAGATGTTGATAGAACGCTTGTTGATAGTTTTAAACCAGAACTACTTAGTTTTGGAGAAGCTCTGGAAAGAGTTGTTGGGTATAAATTAACTAGTGAACAAGAAAAAGTTTTTACGGCAATGCCTACAACAGTATTTTTGAAGCATTTAAATTTAAGTGCTGAACAGATTGAAAATATAATGAAGGAATGGAATAATACGTTTCCAAAGTATAAAACAGTATGTTTTAATGGTATTAAGGATGCTATTAGGAAATTACATAATAAGGGTTATGATTTTGGTTTAATAACGTCAAGAACTTTAGATGAATATCATGAACTTGATGATGAGTTAAAAGATATAAGGGAATTATTTAAGTCAGTTATTACTTCTGATATAGTTAAGACTCCTAAGCCTAATCCTCAAAGTATGAAATGTTTATGTAGGGAACTGGGGTGTTCAAGTGATGAGGTAATATATATTGGAGATAATAAAATAGACAAGGAATTTGCTATAAATAGTAATTGTTATTTTATTCCTGCATGTTATGATAATAAGGAACTATGTAAGGAAGAAAATGCTTGTTTTAATCCAAGAGAATTACCTGAGATTGTTGATAGAGTAATAAAGAAAAAACATATAAAATAATATATGTTTATGTTATAATAAGTCCGGAGGTGTATAATGAGGAAGATTGTATTATTTATACTTATAGTGTTTTGTTTAGTTGGATGTGCAAAATCTACTAAAGAGGAAGAAGAAATAACTGATGAAAATTTTGATGATATCGAAATGTCTATGACTGATGTTAATCAGTTACAGTGTTTTAAAGATGAAGAAAGTGATTATGATGAATTTCATACTAATTCTTATCGTGTTTGGATTTTTCAAGATATAAAAACTAATAAAATTGTTAGAGCTTCTGATACTTATTATGCTTATTATAAATTGGATTTGACTGATGAAGAAAAGCAAGATTTGAATAAATTAGCTAATGAAGAATATTGTACTGATTACGATAAAGACGAATTTGATAGTTGTGTTGTTTTAATGGAAGAGGGTTCTTTTGATAAAGAATATATTGTTAGAGTAAAATATACACATAAAGTTAAGAAATTAAATTCTGATTGGAAAGCTAATAAGGATACCCTTAGTGAAATGAAGGAAAATCTTGAGGGTAAGGGATATGAATGTTCTTTATTTATGTATGGTCAATAAAAAATAGTTCAAATAATTGAACTATTTTTTTCTTGTTAAAGTTTTGACTTTTTCAACATATTTTTCTCTTTTTTCGTTTGGTATAGGTATTCTTTTAGGGTTATCACCTGATAAATCAAAAATTTTAGTTATTCGCATTCTATCATCTAAACTCCAATAGCAATAAATCTTTTTTCCTTCTCTAATGTAATTTTCTTGGTCAAAATCATTTGGGGAACATACAGTACAACTTGTAATATAATGAACTTCTTTATTTTTATTTAAAAGATAAAGGGAGTCAACATAATCCATCCTTCTAGTATAGTTTCGTATTAGTATTTTATTACCATTTCTTAAATCTTCAATTTTATTGAATCGCAAACTGGTATTTTCAAATGACTCATTAAAAAAAATGTCTCCCATATTTTTATAATTTAGATCAATATTCTCATTAGTTCTTTTTTGGATATTAAAGGCTTGGGTTGGAAATTTATCAATTCTTACAAATTTATATATATATCCATTTTGCCAAGTAAAATAACCGCCATTATTTGGTGGGACTGTTCCAAGATCTATTTTTATGCCATCATTATATATAACAGTTCCATGAGTTTCAAATTCGGGATATTCTTTCCAATATACTCCTGCATAATAAGTATTTCCTGTAGAAATAACTTTTTGATTAAATATTGCTTCATCAGATAATTCTGTGTTTGTTTCAAATAATACATATCCTTTTCTACTTTTCATAGTTATTCTCCTTTTTAATAGCACTATTAATTAGTACTTTGCTTTTATTTTTTTTATCTTGGATAGGAATGCTAGTTTTAGCAAAATCTGAGGCTAAAAATGAAGTTGTATGCAATTATACACCATTTTGTTTTACTGCAATGATTGATGGTGAATTAGTTGGAGCAATTGCAGGTGCAACATGTTTTTCTGAAGTATATATAGATGAATCAGTTGCTATAAGTAATATGCCACTGATCAATCTTTAATAGAATATATTTTTTTTCTTTTGCGTTTATAGCCTTCTTCATATACTTGCATAAATTCCTTTTCAGCTCTCTCTTTAGCTTCTAAATATTCAAATTCACTTATATATCTGTTGTTCTTTTCATCATAATATGTATCATTTAAATATATATCATAGCCGAGTGTTATATCAGCATAATTAGGAACTGGGTACTTCATTGGGTAACCGCAGTTGGGGCATGCAACTGCTTTATCGCTTATTTCTTTTCCACATTCTCTACATTTGATTAATGCCATAGTAATCACTTCTTTCATATACAATGCTCTATATGATATCACAACGCTGTATTTTTGTAAACATATTTTTTTATTAAAAAACTCTAACTATAAAAGTTAGAGTAGATATCTAATGGCAGCAGTAGTTACCCATTGTAAAACTACTTATGTGCTATCAGTTGCTATAAATAATATGCCATTGATTGATATTTTTTAAGCATTCATAATAGTGGAATTCTATTTTGTGAATTATTGACAATTTTATTATATTTTCTTATAATATGCAGTCAAAGGAGTGTTGATTGTGAGTAATAGTTTTTCTGATAATGAATTAGATTCTCTTTTTAATAATTCCATGGAGATGATTGAAAAATTTTATGGTTTTATGACTATATTTGCATGTCAGATTGAGGAAACAATAAAGGAATTGCATAATTCAATGATAAGCAACGAGAATTTAAAAGAGAAAGAGGGCGTTTATGATCCTAACAAAAAGCTTTCAGATACGAACATTTATGATTTATGTAGATATGGATATAAAACAGGGTTAGTATTTTATAAAATAACAAGAGAATTGGAAGAAGGAAATCCATTAAGACTAAATTATTATGAATCGTTAGGTTTTTCTACAAATTTTACACATTCAAAGTATCCTAATGTGACAGTAATGGGTGCTGATAAACTATTGAAGAAATATGGATTAAAATATCCAAACCACTACTTTTATGGTGAAATGAATGAAGTAATATATTTTTCTCAAGAAACTATTTCAAATGAGCATCTATTGTTACAATTAAAAATTGAAGAGATGTTTAAGTCTGGAATTATTACAAAACTTGAAACAGATATATTATTATTAACAATTGATTACTATGCCTCTATAGTTGAATATGATTTTGAAATCGAATCGAGAAAAGGAAACACAAAAAAAACACTAACTAAATAGTTGGTGTTTTAATATTCATAATGGCACGTATATCATATGGGTTTAAAATTTATTATACATAATTAAAAATATATTAGAACAATATGATATAATAATTAATAGGAAGTGGTATTATGAAAAAAAATATACTTATTATAGGAGCAGCAAGATGTGGAAAAACCACATTAGCAAGAAAACTAAATCAAGAATATGGATATAGTGTTATAAGCATTGATGATATTGTTAGTGGCTTAGCTGCTTATCCAGAATTAAATATTCATCATGATGGAGAAACGGAGATAACTACTAAAAATCTTGGTCCATTTTTAGAAAAATATTTTGTTGAATTATCAGAAGGTGGAAATTTCTATGGCGGAGTAAAATTTGTTATAGAAGGAACACATATAGATTTTGAAAGATTAATGCCACTTTTGCAAAGCAATAAATATAAGGAAAAATATGAAATAATTGGATTAACAATAAATGAAGAGACAGCAGAAGATTTATACAATAATATGAAAAAATATGACACCGAAGATGATTGGACTTATTGGGTTAAAGATGATGATTTAATGGGTGATGCTAAATATATTATTGATAAGAATAGAATTTTTAATGAAAAGTTTAAAGAGTATGGAATAAAATCATATGAAACATCATATGATAGAGAACAAGTGCTTGATAAAATAATTTCAGACTTAAAAGAAACCATAGATCTTGATATTTTAAATACAAAAAAACACTAACAATTAAGTTAGTGTTTTAATATTCATAATGGCAGGGGTGGCAAGACTTGAACTCACGACATTCGGTTTTGGAGACCGACGTTCTACCAACTGAACTACACCCCTAAATAAGGTTATTAATAATATATCATATAATTGGTTATTTTTCAACAAAAAAATAATATATTGCTATATTATTGTTTTGCTGGTATTACTGTGTCTATTACCTTTATTATTTCATTCCATTCTTCTTTTGTGGTTGGTTCTTCAATAAAGGGGCTTATATATTCTTCTCTATATGTTGCTGCATATACTCTTAATTTATTGTCTTTATCATATGTATTATCGGTATAAATTACATAGTTTTTGTTAGATATAATACTTTTAAATGTTAATATTACATTGTAATTTATTTTAGTTCCGTTGGGTAGAGTTGTTGATATTGTTTTCATATTATTTACCTTCTTTTGTAATTTTTTTTATTAATTCTTTTGTTTTGTTATAGATATTTGCTTGAATATTAGTGAGATTTATTAGTTCATTTATTTCTGTTTCTGATATTGTTATTTCTTTTTTAGGAGATATTATAGATGTTAGGTCTAAGTTAGTTACTTTGTTTATATATAAATTGTATATTTTTCCTTTGGTAATACTTAGGTTTTGGGGAATATAATAGGTTGTTATTGTTTGAGTCATAATTGCCTCCTTTATTTTTAATATAACCAATTTATTGCATTTTATTTATTTTTTTTTGATGTTGTGTTAGAATACATTTGGAGGTAATGTAATGAAGAAAGTATTAATTGTTTTATTATTATTTGTATTAGTTGGCTGTTCAAGTAATAAGAATGGTGTAATTAATTATATGAAAGCTAAGGAGTTAATGATTAATAATCAAGCTATTTTAGTGGATGTTAGAGAAGAAGATGAATATAATGAACATCATATTGCAGGTGCATCACTTCTTCCTTTGGGAGAAATTGATGAAGATAGTGCTAAAGAAGTAATTGGTGATACAGATAAATATGTTATTGTTTATTGTAAGAGTGGTAAGCGAAGTAGTGAGGCTTATAATAAGTTAAAAGATCTTGGTTATGAAAATGTTTATAATTTGGGTTCTATAGATAATTGGAAGGAATAAAAAAACATATAAGTAATTATATGTTTTTTTATATGTCTAAATCATCTTTTATTTTGTTTATTTTATCTGGTTTTTTATTAGTATTTATTTCGTTATATATAGCAAAACCTATAAGGATACTTCCTACTAGTAATATATAAATCCACCATGGAATATTTAACCAGAATGTTTTTGTTAGTAATAGAACATTTATTAGGATAAATATTAGACTGGTTAGGAATATTGGCCCTAGTTTTAGCATGTAGCTTATTATTACAAGGGCTGTAAGTAGTAGGACAAATAGTATTCCATCAAATTCACTTATGTAGTTAGAAATGGCTAAATAATTTATTATCGTTAGGAATATGTATTCTATTTTTTTGTAGTTTTCACTGTATTTTTTCTCTATTAGTCTTGTAATTAGAATAGTACATAATATGTATGGTCCATATCTTAGAATTGATATATTGTTTAGATTTAGATCAACAATTATATATTTTACTAGTTGTAGTCCTTCTAAGAAGAGAAAGGCTTTTAATAAATCTTTAGTTTTATTTTCTTTTATTAGGTATATTACATACGTACCAAGAGCAATAATTAGTAGAGATATATATTTTGTTTCATTAAAGTTTATGATATGAGAAAGTGCATATATAAAGAAAAATATTATGTATAGTTTTGTTTTCTTTTTATAGATTAGATATGCCATTAGTATTAGTACTAAGATTGAGATAATGTATGTTATATTTATGGTATTAAATACTAATAGATGGTTATATATGTGTGGTATAGAAAATATAAGTGGTATTATAAGCTTTTTTTCTTTATAATTATGTTTTTGAATATAGATTATAAAGGCATAATTTAGTGTTGCTACTAGTAATATATTTATTATATTTATGGATGTAAATAGTAATACATATGATACTATAAATTGAAACATAATATATTTATTATTGGCTTTATTGTCTAATACGGGATATACTTCTTCTATTATATTTAGGAATATAGTTGTAAATGGTATTATTCTTATTATGTTTTCAGTTGTATCAAGTGAGAATAATTGTAATAGAGTTAAGAATACATAGTTTAAGTAAATATATGATAGTATTTTGTAGTTGTCATCTTTCTTCTTCCTACTGTAATAGAATGTTATTATTAGATATATTATGTATAAAATTATAGCTTTACTGTTATATATACTTCCTATTAGGAAGGTAATATTTCCAATATGATTAAAGGCTTTAGATAAGTTATTGTCCTTTATATAGAACATAGAAGTAATAATTATTATTAGAGATATTATTAGTAAGTAATTTATAGATAGTGAATAATAGGTAAGTATATCTATAATAGTTATTATTAGTGATGCTGTTAGGATATAAGCACTTATTTTTTTATTCTCTTTGTTAGTAAAGTTATAACATATTAGTGATAATATGAATATTACAATAGGAATTGAATATGTTGGTAGTATCTTAATACCAACTATTTTATTCATTATTGTTACATTATAGAGAATAATTCCTGCTATTGTTATTTCTATTATACTTTCAGTAGATATTTTTTTGTTCTTATTCATATCATATAGGTATATTATTAGGAATGATATTATTGTTAGTATTTGTTTTACTATAAATGTTGGGAATAAGTATGCAAATGTTAAACATGTTAAGATTATATATATTGGTAATATTATATTAAATATTTTTTCTTTCTTTTTTATATTTACTAAGTAGTAGTATATTAGGTATAGCATTGATATTTCTAATAGTACTTCTATAATAGTTACTTCATTATGTAAAATACTCCAGAAATTGTTATGAATCATTATTATTGTTAGAGATGGTATTAATACTTTTATGGTTTTAGAAAGAATACTTGGTGTTATGTGCTTTTGTCTTTTGTCGTATAGGATAGTTAAGATTATAGTGTAAATAGATAATGCTATTAGTAGTGTAGTTGAATTTCCAGTAATTGTTCTTGTTAGGAAGAAAACACTTATGATGGAAAAGATTATACTTGCTATTTCTAATAGTTTACTATTGTTCTTTTTGGCATTTTGGTAATAAATTATTGTTGTTAGAATAGAACTAAGTGTAAAGTATATATATTTTCCTTCTCCATATATGGATAGATAATTTCCTAGCAAACTAAATAAAGATATTGATATTAGTATTATGGGAATATAGGCTAAAGCTATATAGAAGAATGTTTTTGATGTTTGTTTTAAGTTTAGATATTTGTCTGCTATGTGACTTGCTTCTAAGAAGACAAATAGCATTAGGATAATTACGATTGTTTTTATAAAATTATGGGTAATATTCCAAGTAGTTGTTAAGAAAAAGATTGCTGAAATAATTATTAGTATTGATCCTGTTATTAGGATTAGACTGTTTTTTATTTCTTTTTCAGTATGTTTTTCTTTTGGCTTGGTTGGTTCTTTTTCTTTTTGTTTGATATCGTAATATATTTTTTCTTTGTCGGCAGTTAAGTGATAGCCACAGTTAGGGCAAAAGATATTTTGTTCTTCTTTTAGTTCTTTATTTTCTTTTTTTAAGTCTTTGTTTTTTCGATATAAAATAATTGTTGTAATTATAAATATTACTGCTATTAAATTCACTATAACCAACTCCTATTATAAGTATATTTTATCATGTTTGATATTATTTGTAAACATAATTAAAAGAGACATATTATTATATTAAATGTCTCTTTTAGTATTCTTTTTATTTATATTAACGGTGCTATTAAACTACACCAATCCCTTTTTATTTCTCAAATGCAGTAAATGATAACATTAATCCACCGGTTGTATTTGTTTGATCGTCTTCTGTATAACCATATTCTCCAAAAGTGAAGGCAGTTATAAATGGAACGTCTCCGGCTTCTTTTTTAAGTTGCTCATATACTTCATTCATTCTGTCACCGATACCTAATCTTCTACCGCCACAATGTACTAAAAGATATGCTGCCGCATTTGGACATTTTTTCTTTAATTCTTTTAGAGTGTTACCAGTAGAATTTATCAATTCATCTACAGTAGCTTCCATTCTTATTACTGTTGTTCCAGTAGCAAGATTTGCTCCTATATTCATTGATTTGTCGTCATTTCCATTCATTGGATGACGGATTGCTACTAAATTGCCTAATCTGTCTTTGATTCCTAATGGGCTAGTTATAGTTGTAACTAATAGATTTCCGCCCATTACGTCTTCGTCTTTTAGGCCACGCCAATTTCTGTATTTTTCAACAGCTGGTTCACCATCAATTTCAGCTAATACTCTCGTATCATTTAATTTAGTAATGATACCCATGTCTTTAGTTTCATTGTATGCTCCAGTATAGACTGTTGCGATATCTTTTCCAGTATAGAAGAAAGATACTACAACACCATCATTGAAGATGTCTTCGTTGTAAAAGATTGACCATTTTCCTTCAACAGTGTTGTCGGCAGCACTGCCTCCAAAACATGGAACTCTACCAATTATGTCTTGTATTCCTTTAATATACTCTTCTTCTTCAGCAGGAGAAGCACTCATAAAGAAATAGTCTGGGGCATAATCTAAGCCAGCTTTTTCAAGTGCTTTAATAGCAACATCTCTTCCGGTTTCTCTGGCAGTTTTCTTTTTTGCCATTCCGAAGCTTGCTACTATCATATCTTCGTCATCGAAAGCTAACATTTCAGCAGTTCCTTTTTCGTCAATCATATAGCCATCTGGTACTAATATACCTGCTGAAGTTGTACATCCAACAATGTCTGTATCTGGTAGTACGGATTTTACTCCTTCAATAAATTTTTTTTGATTATAGCCTACTGAATTAAATAATAGTCCAAATTTTGGATTTATTCCTTCTTTAGCTTTGTTAGCAGTTTCAACACCTGCTTCAAAGGCGTCTTCCAGCTTACTATAACCAACTTTTGCTTTTAGCATATGATCCTCCTTTTCTTCGAATAATACCTGTGGTATTATAGTTTGATTATAGCATAGCAAAAATTGGTTTGTAAATATAAAAGGGGGCGGTTTACATTTTGATTTTTATAGTGTGTTAAATAAAAAATAGATATCACTATATTGTGATATCTAATTTGATTGTTTTGTTTTTTTCGTTTTTAAATTCTTTATATTTAACGCCACATGTATCAAACATTACCTTTGATGCTTTAGTACTTTCAGTATCTTTATACTTGTCTGATAAGTAGATTATTTCTTTAATACCATTTTGGACTACTAGTTTAGCACATTCGTTACAAGGGAAAAGTGTTACGTATAATTTAGCTCCTTCTAAGTCTTTTTTATCTCCCTTAAAATTAGATATGGCATTCATTTCCGCATGACAGACAAAGGGATATTTTGTTTCTAGAAAGTCTCCTTCTCTTTCCCAAGGAAAATATTTGTCTTCAAATCCGTTTGGTGTTCCGTTATAGCCAATAGATAAGATTCTATTTGTTTTACTTACTATACATGCTCCTACTTGAGTACTTGGGTCTTTACTTCTCATTGATGATAGTACTGCTATTCCCATAAAATATTCTTCCCAACTTAAGTAGTCTTTTCTTTGTTTATTTACTTCTTTCATTTTATTACTCCTTTTTATTATTTTAAAAATAATTTGCTTATATTCTTTTTTGGTATTAATACTTTTACATTTCTTTCAGTTCTTACATTATATGTGTCATTACTGTGATTTTCTAGTTCTTCACCATCTATACACCATGCATCTTCTTCCGAGTTATTTATTTTAATTTTTACTTCGTTTGTTTTATAGAAGTAGAATCCTGGTACTTTAGATATGTCATATTTAGTGAAAAAGTATAGGCTTTTAAAGATATCTTTCATTTTCTTTATTGTACAGAAAACTATTTCAAATTGATCATCGTCTAGTTTTACATCTTTATAAAATTCTTTTATTCCTGCAACATGATTAGCATTTGAGATTAATACTAGAGAAAATAGTCCACGATATTTTTCACCATTTACTTCATATGATATATCATACAGCTTAGTTTTTTTAAATAATTCTTTAAATCCTTCTTTGAAATAGGCTAATTGGCCTAATTTCTTTTTTAAATCTCTTGGTGTTTCATATGATAAATTAGTAAATTTGCCAATACCTGCTACATAGACAAAGGGATGTTCATTTATCATTCCAATATCAAACTTCTTTACTACACCATTTAGTGATAGTTTTACATTTTCAATTATATTTTTTCCATATCCTAGCATTGCTCCAATATCGTTTGTAGTTCCTACGGGAATATGAGTTAGTAATAGTCTTTCTTCTCTTTGAAAATTTCCTGTCATTATTTCATTAAAGGTTCCATCGCCACCAAAAGACATAACTAAATCTACTTTGTCCAAGTCCTTAACTATTTCTATTGCATGCCCTTTGTATTTTGTGGGAATTATTTCTACATCGTATTCGTGATAATTTAGTAGGCTTTCTATTTTTGGTAGAAAGGGAACAATGTTTCTTCTTCCAGAATTTGGATTATAAATAACAACACATTTTTTCATTTTTTGCCTCTTTCACATATATATTTTATCATATCTATTTTAATAAACAAGTATATATAATAAAAAAAGCACCTTATTAGGTACTTATTATTTACAGAATGGTATAAATCCCATATATCTTGCTAGTTTAACTTGCTTTGCAACTTCTCTTTGGTGTTTTGCACAAGTTCCAGTAAATCTTCTTGGTAATATTTTACCATTTTCACTTATGTATTTAGTTATTATATTTAAGTCTTTGTAGTCTACTGCTTTACCAGCACACATATGACATATTTTTTTTCTTTTTTTACGAAATTCTGCCATGATTTCCTCCTTTTTTGAATTAGAATGGTAAATCGTTATCACTTATTTCTATTTGCTCACCAAATGATTCAAACGGGTCTTTTTCAGTACTCATTGTTTCTTCTTCGTTTGGTGTATCGTCAGAAAAATCGTAAGGTGTTTTTTCCATTGCTGGTTCTGGCATATCAGTTATAGAATTATTGTTTCCAGTAGCATTTTTTGATTCTAAGAATTGAACATTATTTGCAACTACTTCAGTGACATATACTTTTTTACCTTCATTATTATCATAATTTCTTGTTTGTATTCTTCCCTCTACTGCAACTAGTCTTCCCTTTGACATATATTTTCCAATGTTTTCAGCTGTTTTATCCCAAGCAACAACATTTATAAAATCGGCTTCTCTTTGACCTGTTGATTGGTTTGTAAAGGGTCTATCGATTGCAACTGTAAATTGGCATACAGCTCTATTTGAACCAGTATATCTTAATTCTGGATCTTTAGTTAATCTTCCAATTAAAATTGCTTTATTCATATTATAATCTCCTATTTCTCAATATTTAAGATCAAATGTCTTACTATGTTTTCGTCGATATATGCTACACGATCAAATTCTTTAACTGCTTTGTCATCGTTTGCTTCAACATTATATAGATAGTAAAAACCTGATTTCATTTTATTGATTTCATAAGCAAATTCTTTTTGACCTAATTCTTTAGATAAAGTAATCTTTGCTTTATTACTTGTTAAGGCTTTTTCTAATGCTTTTACTGTCTTCTTTCTAGCATCTTCCTCAATATCAGATTTCACAATAAACATTAATTCATATTTGTTCATTATTACACCTCCTTTTGGTCTATCGGCCTTTTCAGGCAAGGAGCTTTTCGCTCTTTATGTATTATAGCATAAAATAATTAAAATGCAAATGTTTTATAAAGAAAAAAGGTAGATTTTATCTACCTAAAATTCTTCTCTTTGGATCGGTTGATACAACATATAAATAATTGTCATTAATTCTTACTGATTCTTCTTTATAAGAACCTTCTAAATTGTCTCTTATTCTTTTTAGCATGGCAATTTTTTCTTCTTTGTCTTTATCGTATGTTTTACCAAAAGCTCCTAGAGTTATTTGATAATTATATTTGTTGTGTAATTCATCCCAACCCATAATATTTTTTTCATTATATGGATTATGTGTCATAAAACTATCAATAGGTTTATTGCCAAATGATAGATTTCTTTTGGTGTAATTTTCTGGCACATAAATTAAATCTCCTTTAATAATTGTGTTTTTCATTCCTTTTTTCATACCAAAAGTATATGGAGTAATAATTGTAGTTTTGTTATTTTCTGTAACTGCAGAATCAGTTATTCCTTTTCCAACTTCTGCTGTCATTGGATGTCCATAGTCTATATCCATAAAGAATAGTAAGTATTTAAATTCATCTAATATATCTTTTCTTTCAGTTAGCCATGAAAAGAATTCTTCTACTATTTCTTTGGAATTAGCTTCTGCGTGTTTATTTCCTGTTGCACTTTTAAATTGGGCAATTAAATTTTTTAGATATAATTCTCTGTAATCTACTCCTCTTTTTGGTCTTTGAATTATAAACTTTTTTTCCATAAGTATCCCCCCTGTTTAATTAGTGCTGTTTATTTTACTTTTTTATTTAGTTTTTGTCAAATTAATAAATTCTTCTATTGTTTCATTAAACATTTTTATGGCTGATTCAATTACTTCTTTCTTTGTTAGATCTACTCCTGCTAGTTTAAGTGAATCAATTGGGTTTTTGGTTCTACCAGCACTTAGGAATTTTTTGTAGTTTTCGACGGCGTTTTTCTTGTTATTAGTAATATCATTTGCTATCTGACAAGCTGCTGATAGACCTGTTGCATATTTATAGACATAGAAATTATAGAAGAAATGTGGTATTCTTGCCCATTCGTATTTTATTTCTTCATCTACTACTACGTCTTTACCAAAATATGTTTTGTTTAATTCATAGTATTTATTATTTAGGTAGTCGGCAGTTAAAGGTATGTCATTTTCGGCATCTTTATATATATCTTGTTCAAATTCGGCAAACATTGTTTGTCTATAGATAGTTGATTTAAAAAGTGTCATTAGATTATCTAAAATAAATAGTTTTTCTTTTTTATTATTACTATTTTTTAATAAATATTTTGCTAATAATAATTCGTTTACAGTAGATGCTACCTCTGCTACAAAAATAGAATATTCACCATATTGGTATTTATTATTGTGTCTTGTGTAATAGCTATGCATAGAATGGCCTATTTCGTGTGCTAGAGTTGACATATCATCATATTTGCCTTGAAAGTTTAATAATATATAGGGATTAGTGTCATAGCAACCACTAGAATATCCGCCAGTTCTTTTATTTTTGGTTGGGTAGACATCTATCCATCTATCTTTTATTCCTTGTTTTAGTATTTTTATATAATCGTCTCCTAAAATTGATAATGCCTTTAAAACTGTTTCTTTAGCTTCATTAAAGTCATATTTTTTCTCATAATTATCAACTATAGGAGTATATATATCATATAAATGTATATTATCTAATTTTAGTATTTCTTTCTTTAGTGCATAATATTTGTATAGTATATTCATGTTGTTATTAACAGTTTTTATTAAGTTATTATAAACACTTATATCTACTTCATCAGGATATAGACACCATTCAATAGTACTATTGTATTTTTTAATTCTGGAGATAGTTATGTTTTCTTTAATACTTCCTGATAAAGTTGAAGCAAAGGTATTTATAAATTGTTTATATGTTTTATATAGGGTATCAAAAGCTTCTTTTCTTACTTTTCTATTAGTTGATTCTATGTATACAGAATAGTTTGAACAAGTTAGTTCTACTACATTTCCTTTTTCGTCATGAATATTTCCAAAAGTAAGGTCTGAATCTTTTAGTAATTCGTATGTTTCATAGTTATTATTAAGCATTTTAGTAATACTAGATAGTAGTTTTTCTTCTATATCTGATAGAGTATGTTCTTTATATCTGAATTCATTTTTAAGGACTATTTCATAGTCTTTTAGGTTTGGTTCTTCTTGATAATATTTTTCTATTTCTTTATAGTCTTTTTTTAAGATATTTGGTGTTACAAAATATGAGTTTTTAGCAAATATATCAAATAGATTGCTTACCTTAGCACTTAGAGCTTGATTAGTATTGTTCCCAGTATCTTCGTCAAATAATAAGTGGGCATATACTGATAATTTTTCTAGTATTCTTGATATTTTAAAATATTCATCGATAGTTTTATAGAAGTCTTTAGCACTATTAAGCATTATTTTTTCGTATTTTGTAAAAGATTCTATTTTTTTAGATAGTTTATTATATTCTTCATCAAATTCTTCTTTATTTTTATATATTTTAGTTAAATCCCATTTATATTGTTCTTCTATTTCATTTCTATTCATATTTAGTCCTTTCTAGTTATTAAATCTAAAGTGGCATATATCTCCGTCTTGCATTAGGTATTCTTTCCCTTCCAAACGCATTTTTCCAGATTCTTTTACTTTTTGTTCTGTTCCTAGTTTTTCTAGGTCTGTATAACTCATTACTTCTGCTCTTATAAAGCCTTTTTCAAAGTCAGTATGAATTATTCCAGCACAGGCTGGGGCTTTCATTCCATTTCTGAAAGTCCATGCTTTTACTTCATCAGAACCTACTGTAAAATAAGTAGCTAATCCTAATAGACTATAGGTTGCTTTTATTAGTTGTGATAGACCACTTTCTTCTATTCCTAATACTTTTAGGTATTCTATCTTTTCTTCTTCTTCTAATTCGGCTAATTCACTTTCTACTTTGGCACAGATTACTACTACTTGGGAATTTTCTTTTTTGGCATATTCTTTTAGTTGTTCTGTATAGATATTATTTGTAGTTAGTGATTCTTCATTTACATTTGCCACATATATAATTGGTTTTAGTGTTATTAGATTAAAGGAAGATATAAGTTTTAGTTCGTCTTCATCTAGTGATAGTTTCCTTACGGGAATATTTTGTTCTAGTGATTCTTTTATTTTTACAAGTAAATTATATTCTTTTAAATCGTCTTTATTCTTTGTTGTTTGTGCTTTCTTTCCTATTTTACTTATTCTATTATCTATTATTTCCAAATCGGCTAAAATTAATTCAACATTTATTACTTCAACATCTCTTATGGGATCTACAGAACCATCTACGTGAATTATATTGTTATCGTCAAAACATCTTACTACTTCTACAATGGCATCTGTTTCTCTTATGTGAGAAAGGAATTTATTTCCTAATCCTTCTCCCTTACTTGCTCCTTTTACTAACCCTGCTATGTCAGTAAATTCAAAAGTTGTTGGTATTGTTCTTTCTGGCTCGTATAGTTTCTCTAAAAATATCATTCTTTTATCGGGTACAATTACTGTTCCAATATTGGGATCTATTGTAGCAAAGGGATAATTTGCTGCTAAGATTTGTTGTTTAGTTATAGCGTTAAATAGTGTTGACTTTCCTACGTTTGGTAGGCCAACTATTCCTGCTGTTAGACTCATAATATCACTTCTTTCACTAGGTTATTATAACAAAAAAAGATGTAAATAACAATTATTTACATCCTTAAAGTGTTACAGCTGTATTTATTCCTAAAGGAATACCTAAAAAATAGAACATTACTACTATTGTAAACCATAATACAGTGAATGCTAGGGCATATGGTAGCATTAGAGATAGTGATTTGGAAATAGTAATGGTATCATTTTCTTTCTTGTTATATATTTGAAGTAATCCTATTAATATTACAAAATATGTAAATAGTGGTGTTATTCCTTTTAGAGAGCTGTCAGCTGCTCTAAATACTGCCATGGCATATTCTGGTGTTAGTGAACTTTGCATAAACATTGGCACTATTACTGGTGATAGTATAGCCCATTTTGTTGATGAGGCTGGTACTAAGATAGTTGATATAGATGCTATTATAAATGTTATTATTACTAGTACTAAGCCTGTTATTTTTAATTGGCTTATTAAACTAGTAATATATGATAAGATAAATACACCAATGTTTGTATGTTTAAATATTAGGCAAAACTGAGCGGCAAAGAATATTAATACAAGTAGTGATGACAAATCTTTTAGGTAATAGTTCATTCCATTTACGAAGTCTCTGTTGTTATTAATTGTATTTACTCTTAATCCATATACAAGTCCTGCTATCATTAGAAGGAAACTAAAGATAAATACTGATCCTTGGTTGAAGTATGAATTGGCTCCAAATAATTGATCAATATAGCTACTATCTTTTAGATATAGTAGTAATCCCGAGAATGGAAGACCTGGTATTATGCAATATAGTATTGGTAAAAGAATAGCTACTACACAAAGAATGGCAATTATTACTCCTTTTTTCTCAGTTGGAGTTAGTTCTTTTTCTATTTCTTCTTTTTCTTCTTCTTCAAAGTTATATTTTCCTAGTTTAGGAATTATTATTCTTTCTGTTACAAGCATTCCTATATATGCTACTAAGAAAGTTACTATTAGCATCATAAATAAGTTACCATTTACATTTACTTTATAAGTTATGTCTAGAATAGTAGTTGCTGCTTTAGTATATGGTAGTAATGTACTATCTAGGGAATTGGCTACAATATTTGCTCCATAACCAAAGGTTATTCCAGCATAAGCAGCACATATTCCTGCTGATGGATGTCTTTTTAAGTCTCTAAATAGTATAGCTGCCATAGGTATTACTATTACATATCCTACATCATAAAACATTGAACATAGCACTCCTAGTAATACTATTAAAAATGTTAACATTTTTCTTGGTAATACTTTTGCTATCATTTTATTTAGGGAATTTAGGAATCCTGATTTAAAAGCAACTCCTATTCCCATTAGTCCTACAATTAGTGTTCCTAAGGGAGTAAATGATATAAAATTATTTAGTAGGTTACTAATAAGATATTGAATACCACTTCTATTAAATAAGTTATTTATTTTTACTATTTGAGATTCTAATTCTCCTGTTACGGTGTTTACTGTGTAGTAGTTGGTTTCTAAGTTTAGTATTCCACCAATACTACTTATTATCATTATAATTATTGTAAATAGGAAAAATACTAGAGCGGGATGGATTTTTATTTTTTTAAATTTCGTTTTCATCTGTTATCACCTTTTTTATTTTTTTATTGAAATCTACTCTTGGGAGCATTATTGTTCTGTTACAGTTTAGACATTTTATTTTTATGTCTGTTCCTATTCTGGTTATTTCCCATTTATTAGTACCACAGGGATGTTGTTTTTTCATGATGACGATACTTCCTAATTTATAATCATATTTCATATAAATCACCATTTTAATTATATCATTTATGTCTATTTCTGTAAATAAAAAAACAAGCATATGCTTGTTATTCTTCTATTAACCAATCTTCTCCTTTATGGGGTTCTGTTCTTAATAAGTCGTTATAGTTTTGTTGTCTTAGAACTTCATATACGGCTATAGCAGCACAATTAGATAGATTAAGTGCTCTGACATTAGCAGTTGTGGGAATTCTTATACATCTATCTAAATAGTTTCTTAATATTTCTTTTGGTATACCTGTTGATTCTTTGCCAAATATTAAATAGATATTTTTTTTATTATCAGAGAAATCAAATTCAGTATGGGGCTTTTTCCCATATCTGGTAAAGAAATAGTATTCTCCTTTATTTTTCTTTAAAAAGTCATCAAAGTCTTCATAAATAGTATAGTCTAATTTATCTATGTAATTTACACCACTTCTTTTTAGTGTTTTATCGTTTATGATAAATCCTAGAGGTTCAATTAGATGTAATTTGGTATTTGTAGCAACACAGGTACGCATAATATTTCCTGTATTTCCTGGAATTTCTGGTTCGTATAAAACAATATTAATCAATTTCTGTTGCTCCAATTCTATTTAGGTATTTAATTATTTTTTTAATATTATATTTATTTTTTGAAATACTGTAAGTATCAGTTATTATACCGTTTGTATATACTACTAAATATGGTAAGTTATCGTCTATTTTTAGTTTGCTTTTTACTTTTTCTTGATCTTCATTAGTTATATTTAGATATAATATGCTATTCCTTAAATTGTTTTCAACAATTGTGTTTTTAAATTTCTTTTCAAAGGTTCTTATTTCATTATCACCTAAGATAGATACATATATGACAGCGTCTTCATTTTCGATGATGTAGTCGTTTAATTCGTTATAATTTATTACTTGTAAATATTCATTTAATATTTCGGTATTCATTTTACTGTCATTATATGTTTTGTTCCATTTTAATATATATATTATAAGTAGTAAAGTTAATACTATTATAAGGGTTAAATATAAATAATTTTTAGGAGGTATTATTCTTTCTTTTTCTTTTTTTAGTATATTCATAAATATCCTCTCCTCATAGTTAATTTTATCAATATTATTATCTTTTGTAAATATTTTACAATAAATATTATGAAAAAAAGGAGGAATTATGTTATACTTTATACGAGTGATTTTTGGGAGGTGAAATAGAGTGAATTATGATAAGGAATTAGAAGGTATTATTAATAGTTTAGATAATAAAGTTCCTAGACTTCTTTTGCATAGTTGTTGTGCTCCTTGTTCATCTTATGTTATTGAGTATTTATCTAACTATTTTGATATATCAATTTATTATTATAATCCTAATATTTCTCCTTATGAAGAATATATAAAGAGAAAAAATGAACAGATTAGGTTTATTAAGGAATTTAAGTCCAAAAATATGCTTGATATTATTGATTGTGATTATGATAATGATACTTATGAAGAGTTAATTAAAGGTTTAGAAAACGAACCCGAAAGAGGTAATAGGTGTACTGTTTGTTTTAATTTGCGATTAAATAATACGGCTTTAAAGGCTAAGGAATTAGATTATGATTTTTTTGGTACTACTTTAACTGTTAGTCCGTATAAGAATAGTAATCTTATTAATGAAATAGGTTTAGAATTAGAGAAAAAGCATGATATTAAATTTTTAGTATCTGATTTTAAAAAGAAAAATGGATATAAGAGATCAATAGAGTTATCTAAAGAGTATAATTTGTATAGACAAGATTTTTGTGGTTGTAAGTATTCTAAAAGAGCTAAATTAAGTGATTAATTTAGTTCTTTTGTTAATTTGTTTATTATTTTATAGAGGTTATTTTGGTTTTTATTCCATTCTTTAGATAATTCTTTTAAGAGTATTTTTTTAATGTTATAGTTTTGTTTGGGTTCTTTTTGGTAGTATTCGTAGTAGAGGTATTTAAGAGTTATTTCACTGTCAGTATTTATTAGATAGTTTATTAGTTCTTGTTTTTTTTCTTTTTCAATTCTTAATTTGTTGCTTGGTTTTATTTTTGTATTATTTAGATAGTTTATTTTTGTTAGGGATAGTTTTTTGGCTAATTCGTTGGCTTCATCTTCTTCTTCAAAAAGAAGGCTACTTCTTTTTATTAAAGTCCCCTCTTCGTTAAATAGTAGTCCTATTGTTATTTTAGTATTAGATACTAGACAGATTATTTTTTTATAGTTTTTGTTGTCTATTATTATTTTGTCTAAAAAGTCTTTAGATATTTTTATTTTGTTATATTTAAAATTATTTATATCTTTATCTGTTATTCGATATAGGGGTATTTTAATAATATTTTTTATCTTATCGTTTCGATTCCATTCAAAGAAATTGTAGTAATTTTCTTGAAAGTTTAAAACAATATCGTATATATAACTCATGTTTTATTAGCTCCTTTAGTAAATATTGTTAATATTATAATAATTAATCCTATAAGTGAGTAATAGCATTCTATTCTTCTAATTATAAAGTTTACATAAAAGTTTAAATTATACCCTAAAGTTAGGAGATTTAGATATAAAATTAGAAATATGTTACCTATAATCATTAGAATTAAACCAATTAAAAAGAATAAAATACGTGTCATTTTATCACCTAATAAATATTATTCTTTTATTGGGTTTTAAGACACGTATTTTAGTTATTCTTTAGTATTTTCTATCTCTTTTATTTCTACACTAGATATTGATTCAAATCTTTTAGTTATTTTGTCTGTTGTTATGTTTATGCTTTCAACGTCTTTACCAACAGTTTCAATGCTTTTAGTAAGTTTTCCCCATCTTTCTTTATATCTGTTGAATTCAATACTTAATTTATTTAGTTCTTCTTGAATTACTTTGGAGTATTTATCTCTTTCCATATTTTTAAGCAGTATCTGAATTACTGTTAGAGTTGACATTAGAGTTGTTGGTGATGTTAACCAGACTCTTTTTTTGTTGGCATAGTCAACGATATCTTGATGGTAAGCATTTATTTCGGCAAATAGAGCTTCTGCTGGTAAGAACATTATTGCTTGACTAGAGGTTATGTCTGGTATTATGTATTTATTGCTTATGGCATCGATGTGTTTTTTGACATCAGTTTTAAATTTCTTCTCGGCTAATTCTCTATCCAGTTTGTTTAGGTTTTTATCTACCATTAGTCTATAGTTTTCTAAAGGAAATTTAGAGTCTACTGCAATTGTTCCTAGAGGTTTTGGTGCGAATATTACGGCATCAGCAATTGTTCCATTTGGGAAACTATATTGAGTTCTATATATTTTGTCATTCTTTTCACCAAAGATATTTATTAGAATGTGATTTAGGTTTACTTCCCCAAATATTCCTCTTGTTTTTTTGTCGGTTAATATGCTTTGTAAAGAGACAATATCTTGTCCTAAGTTGTCTATTTTCTTTTGTGCTTCATCTATTTTGGAAAGCCTTTCTAGGATACTTGTGAATGTTTTATTTGTCTTATTAAAGTTTTGATCTAGTCTTTCGTTTACTTTATCATTCATAAGCATTAGTCTTTCTTCTAACATTTTATTTGTTTTATCAAATTCGTTATTCATTGTTTTTAGTAATTCTAGTTCAAAATTTGATAATTCTTTTACTGTATTAGTTTCTAATTTTCCTAATCTTTCGGTTATTTTTGCTTCGTTTACATTTTTAAAAATTGCTATTATTACTAATACTATTATTATGGCTAAACCTGCTAAAATTATATAGTCTATCATTCTTTTCACCTTCTATATTAATTTTATCATATGGGTATTTTAGTGTCAACCAAGTTCGAACAGTTGTTTTATTTAAAAAAGAAGAAATTATTATTTCTTCTTATAATAGTTACATATAGTTTGTAATTTACAGTTATTACAGTTTGGTTTCATTGCTTTACAGTGATATCTTCCAAAGAATATAAATTGGTGATGGGTTTTAATCCATCTTTCTTTGGGTATCTTTTTCATTAGTTTTTTTTCTACTTGAGTAACGTTATCTTTCTTATTTGTAAGATTTAGTCTTTTGGATACTCTTTCAACATGGGTATCTACGGCAATAGCTGGTTCTTGATAGAATTCTGATAAAAAGACATTAGTTGTTTTTCTTCCTACTCCAGGAAGTGATTCTAAGTATTTTCTATCATTAGGGACTTTACTATTGCATTCGTCAACTAATCTAGTTGCTATGTTTTTTACAAAGATACTTTTCTTTTTAAAGGTTCCTATTTCTTTAATAATATCTTCAATATCTTTTATATTAGCTTCTTTTAGAGATTCAAGACTTTTATATTTATTAAAAAGTACTTTAGTAACTTTATTTACTCTTATATCTGTTGTTTGAGCACTTAATACTATTGCTATTAAGAGTTCATAATCTTTATTATAATTTAATTCGCAATGGGCATTAGGATATAATTTGTCTAAGTAGGTTAATATTTCTTCTACTTTATTCATCTTCTAACCAGTTATAGTCAAATATTTCTTTTATTTCTTCTTTTGGTTTGCGATAGTTCTTCTTGTCTTTTATTATATCTTCTTTGGTATTAATGCCTTTGCTTTTCCAGGTATAGAGAATTCTATCGATGTATTTTAGATTTCTTACGTTGTTATAAATGGCTTCTTTTAGGGCTTCTTTGATTAATTCTTCGGTGTAGTTATTTGATAGCCATTCTTTTATTATTTCACATTCCATTGGTGATAGAGTTCTACCTAGTTCTTTTTCAAAGAGACTAAACATATCTGTATTTTCTATTTCTGGTGTTTCTTTTTCATCTATTAATAAATTAAATAACTTATTATATAGGGGATCTAAATAGATATATTCTTCGCTTTTTGTTTTATCGTTTTTTTCTACTTTTATATTAATAATATTTTTAGATACTAAGTTGTTTAAAATATCCATTACTTTATATTTGTCTAAAGATAGTTCTTCAGAAAATATTTGAGGATTATATATGATTTTATTGTTGATATTAATTAGATATATAAGTATTATTAATTCTTCTTCTTCAAGATTTAGTTTTTTGTAGTTAATAAATAAATTTTTAGGGATTACAATAGGTTTTTCTTTTAATAATTCAATTACTTTATCATTCATAATTACTTCTCCATAACCGTTTCTTTTACTACTTCTTTAGTTTTTATATCATAGTATGTATAGATTACTTTATTCTTTTTTATTTCTGTTTTTTCATATAGTAATTTCTTTGATTTATAAACTATTTCGTAGTTACCATCATTTTCTTTGATGTTTTTTAATTCTTCTTCTAATTCTTTGTTGTATTCGTTATCAAGTACTATTATTTTGTCTTTAGTTGTAAAGATATAATAGCTATCTTGATAGTTGGCATATGTTATTTCATCTGTTTGATAGTGTTTCTTTATTCTGTTAATTATTCTATCTTTGTAATTGTTATTTTCATTTATTGTATATGATAGAGAGAAAATACATATTATGGATATAATTACAATTATAAGTATTATTTTGGCTATTTTTTTCATATTGTCCTCCCTTTGTAATTTTGATTATAATATAAAATTATTTTTTTGTTAAGATTATTTATATTTTTTTATGATATATTCTTTTATTTTATTATAATCGTTATCTAATTTTTGGGATATTATGTTTTTTTCTATATCAGTAATTATACTTTTTATGTAATTATCTGGTTCTATTTTTAGTATTTCTATAATATCAGATGCTTTTATATTTAGTTCTTGGGTGTTATGGATTGGTAAGTCTTTATATATTTGGTTTAATTCAGTAATACTTTCTTTTTTTATTTGATAAGCTACTGTGGAATTATATAATCCATATTTATAGATGTTGTATTTGTTTTTAATATTTTTATTAAGTAGTGATCTTATTTGTTGCATTTGTTTCTTTTCATTTTTACTAAATGGGTAGATATCGTCCACTTCTAATTGGGTCCAGATACCTACTAGGTCATGACAGGGATTAATGGTTTTTAGTTTGGTTAGATTTAGGTGTTTGTCTAATCCTAATTCTAGCAGTAATTCTATTCCTTTTTGGTTATTTACGTTAGAAAATATTTTGTCTAATTCTTCTTTTTTTCTTTGAAATGATATTTTTTTTAGTAGATATCCGTATGCTTTTAGGTAATGTTTTGTTTTTTCTTCAATGGTAAAATCTAAAATAGAAGAAAAACGTACTGCTCTTAATATTCTTAGAGCATCTTCTTTTAGTTTGTATTTGGGATTTCCTACGGTTTTTATTATTCTTTTATTTAGGTCATCCATTACATTTAGGGTATCTATTACTTCTCCTTTAGAATTAATACATAGGGTATTAATTGTAAAGTCTCTTCTTAATAAATCTTTTTTTAGACTTTTTATATATTTTAATTCAATTGGGGTTCTATTGTTTTCGTATTTTATATCTTTTCTGAATGTTGTTATATCAAAACTTATGTTTTTATATGTTATACTTACAGAGCCGTAATTATCACTAGATGATGATTTAAATATTTCTTTTACTTCTTTTGGTGTTGCACTGGTACATATGTCTACATCATTTGAAGTCATTCCAATTAATTTGTTTCGGACAAAGCCTCCTACTATATATGCTTCGTACCCGTTTTCTTCAAGTATTTGTAGAACTTTCAGGGCTTTTTCTTCCATATATAACTCCTTTCTATTTGATAAAGATGTTCTTAATTATAATATATCAAATATTTTGTTTTTTATAAAGAGAATAATAATTATTTGACATTTAGTTTTTGACAGAAAAGGCTTATTGTGCTAGAATATGTTCTTCAAAGAGGGATTTAAAAATGTCAAGTAATAAATATTTTTTAATGGGTTTAAAAAAGGATATAAATAAGCTAGAACGTGAATTAAAATCAGTCGAGTTTGTTAATGCTAAAATTAGGTTTTTTAGGAACTTAAAAATTGGTTTATGTTTTTCAAGATTATTAGCTCCCTATATTATAACTGCAGGGTGTACTTTTGGCATTTTTAATTTTTTTGGTGTTACTCCTTTTGTTAAGGATGTTAATAAACAAAAATATGAAGTTAGAAAAGAAATTGATAGTTTGGGAGATATAAACGTTTATAGTCAATATGGTCATTTTGATGATCAAACAAGCTCAATTGTTGAATATAGCAAGTGGAAAAAGAATGGTGATTTTTATTATCGTGAGGTAAAGACTTATGATTTAAAAAATTATAATGAAGAGACCGTTATGGAAATGCTTGATAATCCTTCTAATTATTCTTTAGAAGATTTGTTTGGAAGACCTTCTAGTGATATTATGGAAAAGAAGAATAATGTTTCTTCAGAAGAATTGGAAAAGCCGGGATATGTTAAGGCCTCTTTGTGTTCTATAGATAATGAAAATTATATTTTAATTGAAGAGACTTCTAGCACTAATTCAGTTTCTACTTTAGGATGGATTCTACTTACCCTTTTTGTTGAGGTTGCACCTTTGTCTTATAGAATTGATCATTCTAATTTTGATTTTGGTAGATCTGTTAGACGTATTAAGGCTACTCACGAAGAGGTTGATCCTGTAGAATTAGTCAGAAAAATAAAGGTTAAAAAGGCTACTTATGATAGGTTGGCGAATGGTGATGAATAATAATAAGAGATTACATGATTTTATAAATTTAGATGATAATGATAGTTTTTCTAAGATGAGTGGTTTAGAATTACAACATTTAATCGCTTTATTGGATGATTATTTAATAAACTATAGATATAATATCGGTATTAGGACTTATTCTAGTTTTGGAATAGAATTAGAGTTTGAGGCTGCTCAGAAAGGTATTATTGGTAAGTATTTGAGTGATAATTTTGGTTCTAATGAATGGAATTTAAAGAGTGATTTGTCTTTATTCTTTGGTGCTGAGATTAGTTCACCAATTTTATTTGATAAGACAAGTGATTGGAATGATTTAGCTTCTGTATGTAATTTTGTTAGTAATTATGGAGAAATTGATAAATCTTGTGGTGGTCATGTTCACATAGGGGCCCATTTATTGGGTAATAATGCTCAGAATTGGTTAAATTTTATGCTTTTGTGGTCTGTTTATGAAAATGTTTTGTATAGATTTTCTTTTAATGAATATTTGAAGGCAAGACCTAATGCAATTAAATATGCTAAACCAGTTGCTGATTTGTTCTGGCAGAATTATGTTTATTGTACTAAGGATAAAACTAGTCTTGATGGTTGTTTAGATCGTGTTTCTAAGGAAAGAAATCAAGCTGTTAATTTTCTTAATGCTTATAAGCATCTTGATAATATTGGTTGTATAGCTGCTTTTAACACCGTTGAGTTTAGGGGTCCTAATGGTACTTTTGTTCCGGCTTTGTGGCAGAATAAGATTAATACTTTTTCGAGAGTTATGTGTTATGCTAGTAATAAATCTTCTTTTGATGAGGATTTAATTATGAAGAGAAAAATTGCTAATGATGATATACTTGAGGGTTTAAGTTCTAAATCTTATTTAAAGATATATGAGGAAATATTTATTGATCAGGCTTTAGAGTTTTGTGATCTTATATTTGATAACAATTTGGATAAGTTAAATTTTTTAAAGCAGTATTTTAAGTCTTTTGAGACTTATAAAAAGAATGTAAGTTATCCAAAAGTAAAGAAGAGATTAGCAGAATAAAACAGAGGCGTTATAAACGCTTCTGTTTTATTTTTGTATTTTTACTTGTAAATTGAATTATTATTATTGTTGCAAAAAAGAATAGTATTAAAATAAATGGATAGAAGAACATTGATATTTTAACATTACTAGATATTGAGCAAAAATCAAAGATAGTATGTAATTCTACCGGTATAAGAACACTGTATATTAGATATTTTCTTTTTTGTTTATGATTGTTTTTTATTTCTTCTATTTTTGCTAATCCTAAAAAAGAACCCATTATTATTCCTAAGGCTGCATGAGATGGTATCGATAGGAATCCTCTTATTAGTGCTGTAGTTGCTGCTTGGGCTGATTCTGTTACGTATAAAATGTTTTCTAAAGTAGCAAATCCTAAGGATACAAAGACACTATATACTATTATGTCAAATAGTTCATCAAATTCTTTATTATTATAAGATAAGAAATAAGTTATTAGCCATTTTGATATTTCTTCAGTTAAGCCTATAGTTATTAGAATATTTATAAATAGTTTTACATTTGATATTTCGTTATTAATTATTGTTATATCTGGATAGATAAGACGTAATAGTCTTGTTATTACTAATACAATAAAAGTTGATACTATTCCTCCTAAAAACAATTCCATTAGTAGTTTTACTGGTTCTTTATTTTTATCGTTTAAGTCTATTATTACTAATATTATTATTACGGGAATAACAGAATATATGTAGTTCATATGTCACCTACTCTATAATTTTAGTTTATCATTATTTTTTCTTTTTTACAATATTATAATTTATTAATAGTGAACTTTAGTTTATTTCTATTAATAAATGGTATAATTACTAGTGTTAGGATGTGAATTATGAACCAAGATATTATTAAAGAAATTGCTTTGGAATTAAATGTAAAAAATAATCAAGTAGAGAGTGTACTTAATTTACTTAGTGAGGGTAATACTGTTCCTTTTATTGCTCGATATAGAAAAGAAGCTACTGGGGCTTTAGATGAAGAACAGATAAGAAAAATAAATGAAGTATATGAGTATCAAGTCAATTTATTAAAGAGAAAAGAAGATGTAATTAGATTAATTGATGAAAAGGGTCTTCTTACTGATGAACTTAGGAATAGTATTATGAATTGTAATAAATTAGTAGAAATAGAAGATTTATATAGGCCTTTTAAAGAGAAAAAGAAAACTAAAGCTACTGAGGCTATAAAGAATGGATTAGAGCCTTTAGCTAAAGTTATTATGAGTTTCCCTATGGATATAGATATTAATTCTATTGCAAGTAAATATATAAATGAAAATGTTAAGAATATTGAAGATGCTATACAGGGAGCTAAATATATAATTGCAGAATGGATTAGTGATAATGCTAGTTATAGAAAATATTTACGATTCAATATGATGAATTATGGTAATATTGTTTCTAAAATTAAGAAAAAAGCAATAGATGATAATTTAGATGAAAAGAAAATATATGAGATGTATTATGATAGATCGGAAAAAGTAAAATATGTTAAACCTCATAGAATTCTTGCTATGGATAGAGGGGAAGAAGAAGATGTATTAAGTATTAGTATAGATATTGATACTGATTATGTTTTGGCTTGGTTTGATAAAAGAATTATTAAGAATGATAGGTCTCCAGTTGTTGAATTAGTTAAAGATGCTATTAGGGATAGTTATAAGAGATTAATACAACCTAGTGTTGAGAGAGAAGTTAGAGCTATTTTGAAAGAAGATGCTGAAGACAAAGCTATTGATTTATTTGGACAAAATTTAGAGAAATTATTACTTACTCCTCCTATTAAAGATAAGATAGTTTTGGGATTTGATCCTGCTTTTAGAACGGGATGTAAGTTAGCAGTTATAGATACTACTTCTAAGATATTAAATATTAGTAAAATATATCCTCATGAGCCTCATAATAAGTGGAATGAAGCTAAGGATATTATAAAAGATTTAATTAAAAAATATAATGTAGATATTATTGCTGTAGGTAATGGTACTGCTTCTAGGGAAAGTGAAAAATTAGTGGCAGAGGTATGTCAGGAATATAAGGGTAAAAAAGTAGAATATATAATTGTTAGTGAGGCAGGAGCTTCTGTATATTCGGCTAGTCCTCTTGCAATTGAAGAATTTCCTAATTTAGTAGTTGAAGAAAGAAGTGCTATTAGTATAGGTAGAAGGCTACAAGATCCTTTAAATGAATTAGTTAAAATAGATCCTAAGAGTATTGGTGTTGGTCAATATCAGCATGATGTAAATCAAAAAAAATTAAATGATTCTTTAGATTTTGTTGTTAGTAAGGCAGTTAACTCTGTAGGAGTTAATATTAATACTGCGAGTCCATCAATACTTAAATATATATCTGGTTTAACTAAAACTACTATTGGTAAAATAATTAAATATAGAGAAGATAATGGAAAAATATTATCAAGAGAAGAACTAATAAAGAAAAAATTATTAACAGATAAAACATATGAACAATCTATTGGATTTATGAGAGTTATAGATGGAGATAATGTATTAGATATTACTCCTATACATCCTGAGAGTTATAATATAACATTAGATTTGCTTAAGAATATTGGATGTTCTACTAAAGATTTTGGTAGTAGTGATTTAATTAATAAGTTAGATACTATTGATATAGAGAAGTATTCAATGGAACATAATGTTGATCATTATACTTTAGAAGATATTATTAAGTGTTTAAAACAACCAAATAGAGATTTTCGTGATGATTTTGTAAAACCTTTATTAAAAAGTAATATCCTAACTATAAATGATTTAAAAAGAGGAATGGAACTTCAGGGAACAGTAAGAAATGTAGTTGATTTTGGTGCTTTTATAGATATAGGACTTCATGATGATGGTTTAGCTCATATATCTAAACTTACTAAGGAATATATTAAACATCCTTTAGATGTAGTTAGTGTTGGAGATATTGTTACTTGTTATGTTGATGATATTAATTTAGAAAAGCAAAAAGTTAGTTTATCATTAATAGACCCTAATAAAAATTAGGGTCTTTCTCTTGACAAATAAACATATATAATTTATAATCTTAATTGTTACGCAGATGTGGTTCAACGATTAGAATTCGGCCTTGCCAAGGCTTAGACGGGGGTTTGACTCCCCTCATCTGCTCCAATGTTGACATAAGCAAACTCTTATGAGTTTGTTTTTTTATTTCCACACTCCTACTTCCTATGGTGACTACAACAATATCACACAAATCTATAAATATCCAGTAAAAAAGATTGATATTTTTCATCAATCTTTTTTCTTACAATTAATAAATATAGTATAGCCACAACTTATAACTATTATTTTCTACTTTAAATGTATAATATACAACTCTAGAACTAGAATCATTACTATTATTGGAATACTTAATAGTAATTTCATCTCGAACAGTTACGTAATCACTAGTTGAAAGATTGTCTTTCATTTGTGATTCAGTTCCATACCAACTTGTGATATCGTGTTTCTCACTTTCAACTCCGGCACACATACCAGCTAAATCTAAAAATACATAGTAGTTTTCATTATCTTGTTTTCTCAAATTGTTAGTAAAAATTTCATCAGCTGTATATTTAAAATCATAATTCTTAATAATCTCATTAATGGTATTTTTTGAAAAAGCAAGACAACGTCCACCAGGAACTGGTGTGCTTGGATCCAAACATTTTTCATCAGCAACCTCATTATCATGTCCATAGTATTGAGTATAATAACTCATTACTAACCAAAATGCATCATCAGCAGTATAATTATCTAGACGTCCAGAGGTTTTATTTATAAGCATTTTTGAAACACAATTACTGGAATTTGAGGTTTTATCTTTTATTCCAATTATGGGTAGTATTTTATCTAATATATCGGTAGATATGTTCCTTTCTGTATCAGTATTATCATCTGCAATTTGTTCATTATTTTCACTGTTCTGACTATTGTTTAAATTAATGGTTCCTGTAGCAAATAACACACAGAAAATGGCTAAAATTATTATAATAAATATTAGTAATACATTTACACTATAATTATTTTTTTCTTTCTCCATTTTTACTCCTTCTCTATTATAAGAATAGCATATTTCACTTTATATTTCAATATTCACGAAAATGATTTACAATTATTTGTATTATCTTTTGTTGATTAATATTACTCCATTTTGTCAGATAGGTTGCATTTCATCTTAAATGTGTTTGTGGAATTATATTTAGTTCATTTTAAATTTTTATTATTTTGTCATAATTATAAATTTATTATAATTAATTTATACAAAAAATTTTAAATAATAATAAATTGCCGCAATTAAAAAAACTCTTATTCTTTTTAACTCAAAAAAGCAAAAAGCCTTATAATAAGGCATTCTATAGTATGCATAGAGTGCAGGAGAGGTATCTCATCTGCTCCATTCGTAATAATCGTCGCATTAAGCGACGTTTTTATTTTTATTTTTAAAATATGTGTTATAATATTTAACAGTTTGGGAGGTTATTATGGCTTTAAAAAATAGTATTAAGAAAGTTAATATATTTAATGAATTTGTTTCAAGAAAAAAAGATGTAGAAGAAATAATAAAAGATATGATGACTAAAAAAGGATATCTTTCTTGGTTGATTTATTTTACTCAAGATAGAAGTAGTTTTACAGAAGAATCTTTATTTTATTTAGAGGAAGATGATCCTAATAGAGATTTTATTAAACGTTTTGATTTATTTTATAAAGGTATTGAAAAGTATGCTAAGGATAATTATATATATCCTGAACATAGAGAATATGGATCATTTTACGAAATCAAATATGAAGATATTGGTTTTGAAATTGGTATTATAAGAAAACAAGGGATTGAATATTTTTGTAAAAGAGTTCCAATAGATAATGATAGATTCATTGATTTTAATGATATTATGAATAATAAAACACAAGATAATGTTCCACTTATTAGTAATTCTTTATTTGTTTTTGATGAAATGATTAAATTCTTTTATGAAAATGGTGTTCCTATAGAGGCAATTATTAACTCATTTAATAATACTGTTAATGATCTTAAAATAAAGGATAAAAATGCTAAAAAGAGAGTAAAAAAAAATGATGATTTGTAATCATCATTTTTTTTTAATTAATTGTTACTTGATCTAAATTATAGTTTCCTTCAGTATCTTTTTTAAATATATATGTTGCAGTTTGATTTTTTGTACTAGCTACTGTATCTTCACCAAATACATAGTCTGTTACTACTTGCTTATCAGTTATTTTTATAGTATTGGAATCGATATATTCACTATTTAAATCATGTTCGACACCATAGTGACAAACACCAGCAGAAATACCAGTAGAATAAGCATAATCGGTATCAATGTCTGGAAGATCATTAAATTTTAAATCTTCCAAGCCGTATATTTTTTTTACTTTTTCTGCTTCTTTTTTTAAAATACTTGTGCATTCTGCACATGAATAGGCTTGTTTACATTTTTCACCACAAGAGCTATCATTGTACCTATAAGTTGTCATATTATTATGACTGGCATATAATGAAAATACTCTTTTGGCATTTGAGCTATAATCATTGGCATTATCTTTATAATTTACGTCTTTGTAATTATTATTAGATAAAAATTTATTCAAACAATCACCAGTAGCTGTACTTTCCCAATTTATTCCTAAAATATCATATAAACTGTTTAATAGTGCAGAATCAATATTGTTATCTGTAAAAGTCCCATTAACACTAGTATCTTGATTAATTATGGTACTTCCTTTTAAACTAATAGTTCCTGTTGCAAATAGTACACATAGTACTGATAGGATAATAATAATTAGTACTAGTAAACCAACAACTCCATTTTTATTTTTTCCCATTTTTTTACTCCTTTCCATTATTTAAATATTTACTCTGTATCCTCTAATTCTATTTTGTTATCACGATCAATAACTCTAGTAATTAAAGTACCGTCTTTAAAGAGAATTTTATACTCGTCTCCATGATAGAATCTCATATTAAAAATTCTATCAATTGGATGTTCAGAATCATCATACATTATTCCACATGTTTTATAATTATTTGAACTATCCATAGTTATTTTAATAACTTTTCCATCAGTTGTTATTGCATATGGAGTTGGTAAACCACTGCCTCCATTATTATATATTCCAATGGCTTTTATATCATACTCAATATTGATAATATTGAATTCATTAGAAATATTATTGTTAAATTTTGAATAATCACATGTTATATTTCCAGGATCATTTGCTTTACTAGTTTCACAATATTTTGAAATAGTTTCGTTTTTACTAGTTGTATAAACATTGTTATTATATAAAACAAACAGTGTTCCTGATACATCATTCGTGTATTTTTCTTCATCAGTTGGTGTACTATTGTAATCATGTTCCTTTGTTACAATTGTAGTAGTATTGTATCCATATGTAGCTCCACAGCATTCTCTTGTTATTTCGGTTTTGTTTTCATAAGATGTTATTTCTAATTTATCAGAATTATATAATTCTTCATCACATACTCCAGTTTTTGAATTAGTTTCTTCTTTATTATTTTCACTTTCTTGATTATTATTAGTTACTTCACTTGATTTTAAACTTATAGCTCCTGTTGCAAATAGTACACATAGTACTGATAGGATAATAATAATTAGTACTAATAATCCAACGACTCCACTTTTATTTTTTTCTTTTTCCATTTTATTCTCCTCTCTTTATTATAATTATAACATATTATTTTAATTAAATCCCTGATCTTTATAATTTTTGCATTTTATATATGTTTTCCAAGTTAATTTGCTTTCTTCTATACATTTAGCTTTTGCTTTTATTTGGCAATATGATTTGCCATCTATATCTAATAATTTCTTTTTATCTATTCCATAGTAATCGTTTTGGCTCTCTTCTAGTAATAAATCACCAATTACGTTTTCAACTTCACAGTGGGGATAAATAAGATATAATACTTTTTTAATATCATCTTGAATGTTTTCTTTTAAGTTGTTGTAGTATTGTTTCTTTCTAACATTATTGTATATTAATATACTTGGAATCAATATAATTAGAATGATTATACTTATTATTATTTTTTTATTCATTTTTTACCTCTTTAGTTTATTCAAATATTAATCCATAGATTAATTTAAAGGAATCTACTTTATATCCTTTAGAAAAGTCTGTATCTGGATCATTTTTGTCACAAGAGTTCTTTTTTACAACAAATTCATTCGTTTCTTCTTGTTCTTTTCCAGATGTATCTCCTATCTTTTTGTATGTATATGTTATTTCATAATAAATTCTACATGAGTCTACTTTAGTTATTTTTATATCTTTATATTTACTTTCGTTTGCTGTTCCCCATCCTCCATTACTTTTCCATACACCGTTATCTTTATAGGGAATACTAAATCCATTATCATTATCTTCAAATGAATGTCTATATGAATCGGTCATTTTTGATAGTACTTCGTCATAGTTAATAACTTCGTCGTTTTCTTTTATAAATGGTCCTGTTCCGGTTCCTACAAAATATTTATATAGTTCTAATCCTTTTTGTATATATTCTTCGTTATTATAATTATTTCTTTTATTAATTGTTGATGTTAATGTAGTCAATGATAGCAGAAACATTCCAATTATTATTAGTATTAGTCCTCTTTTTTCAGTATTTATTATTTTTTGTTCTTTTTTCATTTTATTTCTCCTTTAATTAATTATAACATATAATTGGTTTAATAAAAAAAGTATAATTATTATTATACTTTTTATTTATAATCTTCTGTATATCCTTTTTCTGCTAAAGCTTTAGGTGTTTCGATATATTCTCCTGCTCCACCTAATCTATACCATTCTATTTTATTATTATTAAGAGTTAATGATAAGTAAGAAATACCTTCTTCGGAAAGAATTCCATTTATTGTATATTCTATTGTTTTAGTTGTGTCTTTTATTTCTTTTTGGTAGTTTCTTAATAGTGGCCCTATAGGACTTTCTTCAATTTCTCCACCTACTGCTTTTTCTTCTTTGTTTATTTTTAATACTAATTTGTTATTTTGAATTGACCATGTACCAATAAAACTAACTATTCTGTTTTCCTCACTTTCAGTAAATCTTATATCAAAGCTAGGGTTGTAATAAGAGAAGTTACCATTTTTTAGGAAAATATAACCACTTGGTATATTTGATCCTATAACTGGAGTTGTTGATATTAGGTAGTCTCCTGTTAGGAATTCTTCAGGTGTTATGTTTGGTGCTTCTTCTGGTGTTTCATTTTTTTCTTCTTCTTTTTCTGTTGGTTCTTCCACTACTTGATTGTTGTTTTCAACTGTATTAGGAGTAGTTTTTTCTTTGCTACTCTCTTCTTTATTAAATACTCCTGTTGATGCTAAGATTGTTATTGTTAATAATATTATTCCTAGAATAATTAGTATTAATCCGTTATTACTTTTTTTTACTTGATTTTCTTGTTCCATTATTGTTCACTCCTCGATTATAATTATAGCATGTATTTTTCAAAAATAAAAGCAGCTTTTAAGCTGCTATTATTTTACTCCCATGTTTTACTTTTTGATATGTTTTTTCATATGCTTCTTGTTCTAAAACATTAAAATCATTTTCTTCGGCATTATATGTTACTATATATGATCCTTTTAGACATACTGCTTCTGATCCCCAGGCAGTTGTAATAATTACGTTTTCGTCTACTTGAGCTAGTTCTCTTTCTTCTGGTATAGGAGAAAATGTTGTATCATCATTCGGAGTATATGTTTCTATAAATTTTTTTCCTTTTACAACGTATGATTCATTAGATGTACTATTGGTATTTGTTACTACTACATCTAATACTCCATCTCTATTTTTTACAGTTGTTTGTTCTTCTCCTAAAATATATTCTCTTCCTGCTAAGTGACATTTTATGTCAGTTTTTATTACTTCTCCTTCTATTCCTTTTCTGGCAATTACAGGGGCTGTTTTGGCAGCTACTTGTTTTCTTTCTTCAGGAATAGATTTTACGTATTCTTTTACTTGGTCATTAGGTATTACTTTGCAAACAACTTTTATATCTGGATATAATTCAGGATTTGTACTTTTTAAATATACTTCTTTATTCATTTTTATTCCTCCAACTTTATTTTAACATAAATTATTACTTTTTTATTATTTTTGGGATTGTTATACACTTTTTTTTACTATATTTTTATAGATTTTTGTTATATTTTATGATATAGTATGTGGTGAAAGGAGTGTTACTGTGGCTAAGAGTAAGAAAATTGTCGATATTACTAAGGAAGAAAAGAAGTCAAAGGAAAAATATGGAAAAGATTCTCATGGAAGAATAGTTAAGATTGAGGATAAGGGAGATTATAAAGAAAGAGGAAAGAAATATAGAATATTTGCTATTCTATTATGGATAGTTGCAATTATTTTTGAAGTAATTGGAATATTGAGATTACAAGGTGTTATTAACTGGTTTGCTAATCTTGAAGTTTCAACTTTCTTAATTATTTGTATTATTCTTGATTTAGTTTTCTTTGTTCCTGGTTCATTATTATGGAAGAAAGCTAACCATATTGATCCATTCTCTGAGAAAGATAAGACTAAGTTCTGGATGCTTAATAATTTGGGAACTTTGTTATCTGTTCTTGCATTCTTACCTATTATTATTCTTGTTTTAACTAATAAGGATTTAGATAAGAAATCTAAGACTATCGTTACTGCAGTTGCTGCTATAGCATTAGTTATTGCTGGTGTATCTAGTTATGATTTTAATCCAATTTCTAGTGAGCAATTAAGTCGTGCTGAAAAAGAAGTAATGAATGTTAGTGGTGGAGATACTGTTTATTGGGCACCACATAGTAAGAAATATCATGTAGATCCTGATTGTCCTGCTTTTTCACAAAGTGAAACTGTTTACGAAGGAACTGTTAAACAAGCATTTGAAAAGGGATTAACTGATCCTTGTAGAAGATGTATTCCTGAATTGGAAGAAGAAGAAGAGGAAGAGTAATGGCTAAGAAAATAGTTAAAGTAGAAGATAATAAAAAAAACAATAAACTAGATTTGAATAAGTTAAAGGATGTAATTGTTGAGAATAAAGATACAATTGCTAAAATTGTTGATATTGCTGGTGATTTATTAGAAGATAATAAGTCTAAGAAGAAGACAACTAAAAAGACTAGTTCTACTAAGTCTAAAAAGACTAAGAAGTCAAAATCTAGTGATTTAGATACAGTAATTAATTTAGCTGGTAAATTTTTGAAATAAGAAAACAATAACCTTTTGGTTATTGTTTTTTTATCTTTTAGATAATTCAACTACTTTTTTCCATAATAGTGGTCCAACAATACCATTAATGTCAAATCCATAGTCTTGTTGGATTTTTTTTACAGATTTTTCAGTTAATTCATCAAATATTCCGTTTACTCTTACTCCAGGTATTGATTTGTCATATTTGCATATTGTTAGTAGGTATTTTTGAAATCTTTTTATGTCTTCTCCAATCATTCCTCTTACTAGGAAATAATCGGGATATAAATCGTTTATATATTCTTGATATTCGCTAGAATAGGATTTTAGAATTTTGTTATATGCATTTTGTAATACTAACCAATCTGAATAAGTAAATATTCCTGTTACTGGTAATCCGTATTTTTCTTGAAAGGCTTTAACCATTGTTATAGAATTATTACTATATATAGAGTTCGTTTTTAGTCTTGGAATGTCAGGATCAAGAAAGGCTATGGCATCTAAGAAATAGTGAATATATTCTACTTCTATTCCGGTATCTCCGTATTCTATTTTATCTTCATATAAAAAAGTTGCTTCTTCTTCAGTTAGTCCTTCGGAATATAGGTCTGATAGTTTTTTTACACTGGTATAGATATATTTTATTTTGTACCATGTTCCTTTGTCTACTTTGCCGGTTATGGGTAAATTAAATATTTCTTGAAATTTTTTTACTGCTGATTCTGTTTCTTCGTTATAAATTCCTAGGGTGTCTTTTATTTCTGGTATAGCGGGATAGTTTTTTCTTATTCTTTTTAGGTCTCTTTGGATTGCTAAGACGGGGTTTCCGGCATTACCTAATCCTATTTCATAGCCGGGATAACCTGTGTTCTCATCACCAACTTGAGCGTCATATTTTATATCTATATCGTTTCCATAGTAGTATTTTAGTATTTCTAGTGGCTGTTTCCCTTGATTTGCTAGTGATACACTTCCCCACTGGGATAATCCTTCACAGGTTGTTATTCTCCCATCACAGTATCTTGTAAAATATGGTTGAATACCATTTCCTTTTATTACGTAGTTATTAAATATTTCTTCTACTATATTGTTTATATTTTCGTATGTAGACCTGTTTTCGGTATATTTTTGGTCATATGATGGTGATGATGTTATATCAAAGTTATATCCTTTACTTTGATACCATTCATTATATATTCTATTCATAGCAAAGGATATGATACAATAGATATTTGCAATAAGGGCATTCTTTGGCCAAGTTGGGTATAGTTCACTTGATGCTACATTAGATATATATTCAGTAAATGGTACAGTTATATTTTTAGCAGCTTCATTGGGTTTTCCTAAGTGAATTGTTATATTATTTGGTACAATGGGATATCTAATAGCCATAATAGCTTCTTCTTTCTTTCATTTGGGGAATTATATTTATGTTTTGAACTACACAGATGTTATTATACATATTAATTGTGTATGTTTGTTCTTGATTGTTATTTTTTGCTGTTATTATATATGTTGTACTTTTGGGGATAATTAAATCGTTTGTATTAGCTTCTGGTGCAGGAAGGGATAAGTTATTAATCATTCCAGAATTATCTGTTTCTCCTTCATAAAAAATAACATTATAGTTTTCTATTATTTTGCTAACAGTAATTTTTAGGTTAGGAATAGGGATTGCTTCTTTAGCAGCAGATGCTCTTATCATAAGGGTTCCTTTTCCAGGATTATCTTCCATAAACTTTTTATAAGTTGTTGTATTTGTAAATTCTTGAATATTTATATTAGTCATAATACCTCCTATATTATTAACTTTTGACCTATTGATAACAGGTTTGTTTTTAAATTGTTTTTCTTTTTAATGTTATCTACAGTTGTATTATATTTTTTGGCTATAGAATAGAGACTATCTCCTTTTTTTACTGTATAGGTTGTTTCTTCTTTGGTTTCTGGAGGTATATAGTCTATGCCATAGCATTCTTCAATTATTTCTTCACTTACTCTTATTTTTAAGTTTTGGCCTATTGATAAATTTGTGGAAGTTAGAGAATTGTCTTTAATAATTATTTCTGGTGTTATTTGGTATTTCTTTGCTATAGAATATAATGTATCTCCTTTTTTTACAGTATAGTTTATATAATTTGGTAAAATCATTTCGTTATTGTATGTTTCTGGTATTTTTAATTCTTGACCAATAGATAAACTATTAGTGGTAAGATTATTTAGTTTTATTAATTCATTAGTGGTAGTTTCATATTTTTTAGCTATATTATATAGGGTATCTCCTTTTTTTACTTTATAGATAAAGAATGAGTTAGGATTAGTTCCAGATGAGGAAGGAATAGTTAATATTTGTCCTATTTTAAGGGGTGTATTTATTGATATATTATTAATACTTGCTAAATCTGATACTGATACTCCATATTGATTGCTTATTCCATACAGTGTATCACCACTTTTTACGGTATATTTCAATTATTATTCACCTCTATTAAGTATATGCATGAATAATAAAAAAACATCCTTTTAGGATGTTTTTATTTAATATAAATGAATAATTATCTTGTTTTTTTATAATTATTAATGAGATTATCTACGGTATTTAGTCTTTTTTCAAAACTTTCTGAAGTTGATTCATTTCCTAGAATTCCAATACATTTAAAAGCTAGTTTTTTTTCATCGTAGGTTCCTTTTTTATATTTCATTAGTTGGTCATATATTCTTTTTTCTTTATCTTTTATGTTTTGATCCATTTTCCTTCTCCTCAAATATATTTTCTTCAAAGTATCCTTCTATCGTTGATTCAATTTCTTTTACTTTTCTTTGTTGGATTAGTTCATCTATAATACTATATTTTTTATTGAAAAAATCTTTTTTTAATGAGTCTTTACAAATTATTATTTGGGCAAGCTCTTTTTTTGTAAGGTCACTTTTTATTATTTCGTTATATAGAGTTCTTTCAAAAATATCTGATTCTTTCATTGTGTTAAGTGCATATTTTATAAAGTCGTCTTGTTCTACATTATCAAGTGATAAAAATACTCTAAAGTATTCTCTGTTGACAATTTTATCAGTTACTTCTGCTGGATAATTTTCATTTAATTTCATTATACTAATCTTTTTTAATCTATCTTTATATTTCTCGTTGTCTGATAAATAGTTTGCAATAAGCGCTGGTTGTGGAGATATTTTTAGGGTCATGAATTGATATTCTTCTTGTTCTTGTGTACTATCTACTTTTTCTTGTTCTGCTAGTTCAGATTGGATTGGAGGGGTATAGCCTCTTGTTATTATTTTGGCTTTATTTTCTCCTTTAGGGGTTGGAATTTCACCACTGCTTAAAGCTGAAAATATTCTTTTTACTTCTTTGAAATCTCTTCTATAGACTGCTTTAGCCCCACCTTCAAGTGTTGTTCTTACTGGTGTCTCTACTATTCCAAATTCTTTCATAAGACTTTCTGAAATAAAATCTGGTATATGAACTTCTACGTAGTATGATAGGGATTTATCATCTATTACAAACATATATTCAAATCCAGGTTCTGCGTCTGGTGTTTTAATTAATTCGTATTTTATGTTTGGATATGTTCCATCTTTTAGTAATTGTCCTATCATGGCAATGTATTTGTCTTTTACTGCAAACATATTGTTTTGGAGATTATATAATCTTGTTCCTTCTTCATATGTTTTTATTAGAAATGAGTTTATTAGTTCATCTTTGTGATTTTTTAATTCTTCAAATTTTTTGTTTATTTCTTGTTCATCTCTCATATTAAAGTTAATATTTAGAAGTTGGAGTACTCTTTGTTTTATTGATCTTTTTACTTCTTTTTTTGAAGTAATTGAATCATATATAAATTTAATATCTGAGGAATTAATTTTATCTACATTATATATATTACTGCATTGTATTTCAGGATATATACTTTCAATTGGATCTCCAAAAGTAATTGTATTTATATTAAGTGTTTTGGAAAATATTGATTCGTAGTATAGTTTAAAATTTGATTGTCTACTCTTTATTTCATCTTCAAAACTATGAGCACACTTATTACTTATTGCTAGAGATTTAAGGCATGAATAAATATTATTAGTTCTTAATACTTTTTTTATTCTTTCAGTCATGCTTTCTTCGTCAATTAATTCTTCTTTAGCTCCTGTAGTTGTATCTATTATTACAAGATTTTTTTTGTTATCTTCTTTTTCTTTTTTAAATGTTTTGGCAAAAGCATTTGATAATTCTGCAAATTCTTCTAGTAGAATGTTAGATTTTGCTTGATTATTTTGATCATATTCTAATATGTCTTCTTGATATAAAAATATTTCTTCTAATTTATTAATTAATTCTTCCAGTCTTGTAATTTTTAATTCTGTTAATTCTTTAATTTCCATTTTATGCCTCCTGTATTTATTATATCATATAATTAACTTTTAGTTGTTATTTATACTTATAGAGATGAATTTTTTGTTTTTAAATAATATTATTTGACGGATATTTTTTTGTATGTTAATTTTTTATTAATGTACTTTTGGTTAGAGGGAGAAGGAAATGATTAATTTTATTATATGTTCAAGCAGTAAAAAGGGAGTACATCTTTATAAGGAAATTATTCAAGATTTCATGGGTGATAAGAAAAGGGAATATAATATTTATTTGTATTCTGATAGTATTAATATTAGTGGCAAAAAGATATATTTTATTGATAATAATTTAGCGGTTGCTAAAGATATTAGATATAGTGGCGATTATGATAGTTCTATAATAATTAGTTTTGATAATAATGAATTTGATGATTTTGATTTATTGAGGTTAAAGAAGTTTTTTGCTTTAGATATTTTGTTTAGAAATAATATGTGGATAGATAGACTTAGAATGTATTTGGATATTGATTATAAGATTTGTAGTAAGAATAGATCTTTGTGTTTTAAACATGGTAATGAATTATTTGATGTTTTATATAGTGATATTTGTTATATAGAAAAGAATTTGTGTAATAATGATTCTACTATTGTTACTAAAAATAATAAATATGTTATTAATATGTCTATTAGTAAGATTATGGATATATTGAAAAAGGATTCTAGGTTTTATAAGTGTCATAGGAGTTGTATTGTTAATATTAATAATATTGTTAGTTATGATATAAGTAATAATATTGTTAAGTTTGATAACAGTAATATTAGTTTAATATCTAGAGATAGAAAAAAGGAATTAGAGAATAAGATTGTTGATAGAAAACCTGTATAATACTTAAAATCATTATATTTTTACTTTTTATCATTTAGGTGTTTCTTATTATTTTAAATGTGATATTATGAAAAGGAAGTAAAAAAATTAGTAAGGAGGATTAGAATGACAAGTAAAGTGAAGTGGTTTAATGATGCTAAGGGGTATGGTTTTATTGAAAATAATGAATTGGAGGATGTATTTGTTCATTATTCACAAATAAAAAAGGATGGTTATAAATCCTTGGCTACTGGTGATATGGTACAATTTGATTTAATTACTACTGATAAGGGTTATCAGGCACAAAATGTTTTATTATTGAGTGATAATATTACAATTATATAACTACTTTTATAGTAGTTTTTTTGTTGTTTGACAGTATAATTATTATATATTATAATTTAGTAGTGAGGTTGATATAGTGAATGGTTTAGTAGAGTTTTTTATTAAGATATTTAGTGGGTTGAATAAAGAAGTTGTAGTATTTATTATTTCTTTATTTCCTATTTTAGAGTTAAGGGGAGGATTATTAGCAGCTTCATTATTACATATTCCTTTTATTAGAGCTTTAGTTATTTGTATTATTGGTAATTTATTGCCTATACCATTTATTTTATTGTTTTTAGAGTATGTTTTGAAATTATTGGGAAAATGGAAAGCTACGAAAAAAGTTGTTACTTGGTTAGAGAATAAGGGTGAAAAAAATAGATCTAAGATTGATAAATATGGTTATTGGGGTCTTATATTATTCGTTGGTATTCCTTTGCCGGGAACAGGGGCATGGACTGGTTCTTTAGTAGCAGTTATGTTAGGTTTAGATAAAAAGAAGGCTTTTGGTTGTATTATTATTGGAGTTTTATTAGCTGCTGTTATTATGAGTATTTTATCATATGGAATTATTGGAAATCTTATTTAGATTTCTTTTTTTATATAAAAAAGATAGCTATACTTGAAAATAGCTATCTCCTATAAATTCTCTTAATATAGATATTTTTGGAACGTCCACACTTGGAATTGGTAAGACTAGTTTTAAAATATCTAATAGTCTTATTGCAGTATGATATTCTGGATCATCTGGTGGTACAGAGTATAATAGTGGTTCAACATATGTTTTTAATACGCCTAATTCATATACAAGGAAGGAATTAAATATTACATTTGCTTCATCTTGGAATGGGAAGACGTATTTTTCTTCTCCTCTTCTTACATCTACCCAGGTAGATAGTGTAGTTGATGGACTATATCCTCTTGTGTAATAGTCTCTTACCATTCTTCTTAATAATCTTATATCAGTAAGACTTATTCTGTTATCGTCATCAATATTTAGAAATACTAGTGGGCTTACATATATTTTATATTTGTTTTTCTTAGGTATTTCTTTACTTAATTCATCATTTAATGTATGTAATCCTTCGATTATTAGAATATCATTTTCTCCTAGTTTAAGACTTCTTTTAAATTCTTTTTTACCAGTTACAAAGTTAAATGTTGGTATTGTAACTTCATGTCCTTCTAATAGTTTTTTTAGTTGTTTATTGAATAGTCCTATATCTATTGCTCTTAGGCTTTCAAAATCTGGTTTTCCATTTTCTCCTAAAGGTGTTTCGTCTCTTTCTAAGAAGTAATCATCTAGAGAAAGGGGATGTGGTTTTAATCCTAATGTTTTAAGGTATAGTGCTAATTTCTTAGATGTTGTAGTTTTACCTGATGATGAAGGACCTGATAAAAGAATTATTTTTAGGTTTTCTTTATTTTTTTGTATTTCTTCTGCTATAGAAAAAAGTTTATAGTCTTGAATTGTTTCTGATAAATTGATTATTTCTCCTGCTCCTTCTTTTATTATAGCTTCATTTAATTCACCAATGTTATTTATATTTAGTAAATTAGCCCAATTGGCATATTCGTCTAGGCTATTTACATACTTTTCATGGAATTCATATCTTTTTATTTTTCCATTGTTATAAGTAAATGGAAATCTTAATACTATTCCTTTATTTTCTATTTTAGTTAATTCAAATTTCTTTAGTATTCCTGTATCTTTTGGTAAATCTCCAATTATATAGTTATACATTCCATCAAATTTATATAGTTTTACAAAGTTTGATGTATTAAATGATAGAGTTTTTACTTTATCTAGTCTTTTTATCTTTTTAAAGTATTCTATTGCTTCTATTCTTGATGTTTCTAGTTGTTTAAATGGTAGTCTTTCGTCTACTTTTTGTTTCATTAAGTCTCTTATAGCTTCCATTTCTTTGTCAGATATTTTTTTGTCTATTTCACAATAGATTCCTTTATCTATAGGGTGTCTTATTTTTATTTTAGTATCTTTACCTAATACTTTTAGAGTGCAGGTTTCAAATAAAAATATTAGTCCTCTTTCATAAATTTTATTTCCTTCGGGATGGGTTATGTCATAGAAAAATATCTTTCCACTTTTCATTATGGCATCGTCATAGTTTATTATTTGGTTTTTAAATTTTGCACATATTATTTCGTGCTCATAATTATCTTTTACATCCTCTATTATTTCCCTTAGGGTTATGCCTTTTGGATACTCTTTTTTTGTACCGTCTTCAAACGTTATTACTATTTTATCCATTTTCACACTCTCCTATAACCTATTATTCTAGTTTATATTAATTATACTAGTTATATACTATTTTGTCAAAAAGATTCTTGTATATTTTACACTTTATTATCTTAATATATATATAGGTGATAAGATGAATTTAATTCCTACTGTTATTGAAAAAAGTAATTATGGTGAGAGAGTTTATGATATTTATTCGAGATTACTTAAGGATAGAATTATATTATTAAGTGGGGAAATAGATGATAATTTAGCTAATAGTATTATAGCTCAATTGTTATATTTAGATGGATTAAGTCATAGTGATATTTGTTTATATATTAATTCTCCTGGTGGTAGTATTACTTCTGGTATGGCTATATATGATACGATGAATTATATTGAAAGTAAGGTGTCAACTATATGTATCGGTATGGCAGCGTCGATGGCAGCATTTTTACTTTCTAGTGGTGAAAAGGGAAAACGATATGCTTTGGAAAATGCTGAGGTTATGATTCATCAACCTTTAGGTGGTGCTAGTGGTCAAGCAACAGAAATTAAGATAGCAGCGGAGAGAATAATTAAATTGCGAAAGAGACTAAATAAGAAGATGGCAATTAATACGGGTAAGAGTATTAAGAGGATTGAGAAAGATACTGAAAGAGATTATTATTTGGATAGCAGTGAAGCTTTAAAATATGGTTTAATTGATAAAGTATTGGTTAGAAATAAAAATCTATAGTAATTGTAGATTTTTGTTTTCTTTAATGTTATAATATATTTAGATAATAGGAAGGTTGTTTGTATGGAAAAAAGTAAAGAAGAAGAAATTAAGGCTTATATTTTAAATGGATCTGATGTATTAAAAGATGTTTTATTACTTAGATTATATGAGGATTATATTACATATAAGGATGTTCCTTCAAATAAAAAAGATATTTCTTTAGCTAAGTATAAAAATGCTGAGAATATAATTAATAGTAAAATAAAGCATATTGAAGAAGATAGCGATTATTATTATAATTGTCAGGTCATTGATGATATAAAGAAAAAACAGCTAGTCTTTAATAATTCTATGATAAAATTTAGTTTAAAAGATAAAGATAAACTTCGTAGAATTGAAGAAATGATTACTATATTAGAGAGTTATTTAAAATTACCTATTACATTTAACGATAGAATTGAAAATTGTTTAGAGCACGAAACGGATAAAAGGAAGAGATAGTATGGTAGAAAGTATCTTAAGTGAATTAGAAAAGAAATATTCATTGGAAGTTGAAAGACTTTCCGTTGAATTAGAAAAGATAAATAATAGTTCAGATCTTGAAATAAGTTCTCATTTAGAGCATTTTATAGCACGTTATGAAAGAAATGGGGAAATTGATTTTGAATTATTAGAAAAATTTATTACTAAGTTAAATGTAGAAGATATAGGTTATTATAAAGATCTTTTAGAATATCGTAGATCTTTGGGTAATGATGAATCTAATCCTATTTTTGGATATGATGTTAGAGAAATTAATAATGCAATTAAATCATTAATTCAAAAGATTAATTCTTATAGATTTTCCGTTAATAAGAGTATTCAAAATAATGGATTTAAGAAGAGACAATATGCTGAAGAAATTGAAAATAGAAAAAGGTTTATTTCTTGTATTAGTAGTATAAAAAATGGTGATATGATAAGTCAGGATGATTTTTCTTTATTATTAAAATTAATTAAAGAAGAAGAGAAATATAGTGATGAAGAAAAGTTATCTATTGTTGAATTTTTGACTAAATATAATGTTGAGAAGAGTAAAGAAATAATTAATAAAAAAGTTAATATAGAAAAGAAAAAACAGGTTGAAAAGAAAAGAAAAGCAATCGAAAAGAAAGAAAAAAAGAAAGAAAAATCTTCTGTAATTATAAATGAAGAAATAGTTCCTTCATCAAATATTCAAGATGAATATTATATTGATAGTAGTATATTAACAGAAGAAGAAAAAGAATTACTTAGAAAAGCCGAAAAGGTAAAGGGTTTTCTAGAAGAGGTCGATGAAATTCCTTTATCAGCACAAAAGATAAAACTTAATAGTAATATTAATGATAGATTGCTTTTATATAATACTCCTGCTTTAGAGAGTGATAAGAAAACTGTTTTGGCATATGATATTGTTAATAATTTACTTCCTGAATTAAAGAAGTCTATATTAAGTGGAGAAAAGAATAACGAGTTATTTAATATTCTGGATAATGCTTTAAGATTATATGAAAATATTGTAAAAAAAGAGACTTTAAAAGATATTATAGATCGTGAATTTGATGATAATTATAAAAAGTTTTTAAGGGATAATGATTTAAATAAAGAATTAGATATTATTAGTAAGCTTAATGTATTATTAAGTCAATTTGAATCTACTAATAACGAATTTAAAGCTCGTAATGAGGGTGTATTTGAACAAGCTAAGAATATGAAAAAGGAATTCTTTGATGCTTTAAAGGAATTTCTAGTTGATAGATCTCCACAAGATAAAGAGTTAGTTGATGAGTATTATGGTGATTTGGAAAAAATTGTTAAGAAGATAGAAGGATTATTTAAAGAATTACAAGATAAAAAAGAGCAAGAGAGATGGAAGAGTCTTGGAAAGGATATGATTGAACAAGCTAATCCTTTACATAATATGATAGTATTTGTTAATGATGATCCTGTTTTATCTTCTGTTGAAGAAAATATAACTAATTCTAGATTATTTCCATCAGATCCTACTAGTTTAGCTTTAAAAGGTCTTAGATCTATGCTTTCTACTGATTTAATTACATCAAAAGATCATAAGGCTAAAACACAGAGATATGATGAGAGTTTCTTAGATAAATATATGGTTAGAAGTTTTGGTGTTGCAGATTATAGAATTTTTTATAGTAAGTTTGAGTGTAAGAATTTTGCTATTAATGGTGTTAATCCAGAATTAGTTATAGTACATTCTATTGGATATGGAGCTACTGATGGAAATTCTAAAAATGATATTTATGAGGGAGCTTTAGATACATGTTTTGCTAATAAGGATAAAATAGATCATATTGTAGAGTTATTTAATAAAGAAAATTTAACTGATGAAGAAAAAGAAGAAATAGAGAAGTTCATCGAGACACAACATATTAAGTTTGGACACTTTATTGAAACTGTTCAGAGTAAACGAGAAAAGAAAAAGACAGGTAAACCAAAAGGAGGTAGAAAGTAATGCAAGGTGTTGAATTATTTGAAAAAGAATTAGAAAAAGAAATTACTAGATTAACAAATACCCTTTCAAAAGCTAAATCACTTCTTTTGGATCAGTCAGTTGTCGATTATTTTACAGAGGATAGAATATGGGATGTTAGACCTCGTGAGTTTCATTCAGTAAGTAATAGATTAACAGGAGAGAATGCTTTAAAAAAGGATGAATATATGTTTATTGAAACAATTATATCCTTACCTGATAATCTTAAGCGTGTTAAGAAAAAAATTGGAACTAGCAAAGAACAGAAAGAACTTTTAGATGCAGTTAGAAGAAAAGTACAAAACATGGTTAATGAGTATAATGATGATGAAATAAAGAAACTAGAAGAGACAATAAAGAAATATAAGGTATTATTAAATAAAGTTTCAAATGATGACACAGAATTGATAGATGAATTTGAGATTGTTAAGGCTATTATTGGTAAAATGAATGTTAGTTTAGATGAGAAATTTAATATTTATTCTAGTATTAATGAAAAGAATAATAGAGTTATAGATAAATATAATGAGAAAAATAATACTTCAGATACTGAGCAAGATTTAGATGATGAAGGTGTTGAAGTAGTATTAGAAGAAACTAATATTAGTGAAGATGTTTTATTAGATTTAGCTAGAAAATATGATATTAAGTGGTTACTTGATAATGATTTGGATACGGAAGATAATATTAAGTATGCTATTCAATATTGGAAAGAAAGACTTCTTAAATTTGGAAATATAGATAAGTTTGATAAGATTTTATCTTTATTAAGAGATTATAGATTAGAATCTGTATTTGATAAAACAGAAATTATTTCTAAAATATTATTATATAGTACTGCAGATTTAATTAAGTTTACTATTCAAGAAGCTATAGATAATGAAATAGATTATAAAGATTTCTTTGAGACATTTAGTGTTGGATTATTCCCACCTGTTAAAGAGAATAAAGCTATTATTCGTAGAAAAGGTCCAAGAAATAAAAGTAATGAAGAAGTTAACGAAAAAAAAGTTCAAACAAGTGGTAAAAATCATAATTTTCATAAGAATTTGGCATTTCTTAAGGAAATGGGTATTAGACCAAAAGATGTTTATAAAGATGTCCCTTGTTTCTTCATAAAGAGTAATAAGGCTGTTAGAAGAGTATTTGGTCAACTTGCTAAGTATGGAATTCATTTTGTAAATCCTGATGGTAGTTTGAAGAAAGGATTTAGTATATTGGATTCTTCTGGTGTATTAGATAAATTAGATGTAGCTTTAGAGTGTGGATGTTTTCCTTATGTTGAAGATAATTTATCAACATTGCATCTACCTGATTTTAATCCTTATAAGATTAAATATGCTAAGTCTTTAGGAAAAGAAGATAAGGATATATATAGATTATATAAGAATAAGGGATTGAAGAGGTGCTTACCAAAAGCATTTAAGGAAAATAGTGAATATGGTATTACTCCTGAAGAAACAAAGAAATTATATGGTAGTTCTGAATATATGAGTCCTAAAAAAGAAGAATATGATGAAATATTAGAAAATAATACTAATGATAATATTAATAATATAGAAAATGATATGTATATTGATTATCTTGATAGCGAGTTTAAAGACAGCGACGAAAGATTGTATAACTTTGATGGTGTAATTATTTCAAGATTTAAGGTATTGAGATTATATCATACATTAGTTGCTGATCCAAATATTAATCCTGATGAAGATTTACTTATGTATGTTATTACTAAAGATACTATGTTAACAGCTGAAGAGATTGAAAAAATTAAAAATTTGGTTGTTACAAATGGTAAAAGGAGGGAGCTATCATGATAGAAGAAATTGATTTAATTGATGTTAGTGAAGATGTAAGAGATAAACTTCTTAAAACATTAGATTATGATATGGCTTTGAGTTTAGCAAGTAACTATAAAAAAGTAAATCAAAATATTAGATTGTTTAAATCTCTTGGTATCGAGGCGGTAGAGGAATTATTACTTTACAAGAGTCATTTGTTTTTAGTGAAAACAGAAACGTTATTAAAAGATTTTGATAAATTTAATATACAGGAATTTGTAAAGTTAATTAATGAAGATTATAATGTTATAGATGAATTATTTGATTAATATGTCTATTAAATATAAAAAACAGCTTATGCTGTTTTTTTCTTTCTTTTATTTTAGCTGGTTTGCTATTTTTAATATACATAAATATTTTGTTGTTGTTTATTTAAAGAAAAAAAGAAGAGTTTATTCCATAAACTCTTCTTCTAATACTTCTGATGGTTCTTCGTCGTAAAATTCTTTTTCTAGAGTATAACCAATATCCATGTATTCTTTTGCTCCAGTTCCTGCTGGTATTAATTTACCAATAATTACATTTTCTTTTAGTCCATGTAACTTATCAATGCTTCCTTTAACAGCAGCTTCTGTTAATATTCTTGTAGTTTCTTGGAAGGAAGCTGATGATAGGAAGGAATCAGTTTGAAGAGCTGCTTTAGTAATACCTAATAATACTGGTTGTCCAATAGCAGGTTTCTTTCCTTGAATTATTACGTCTTTATTTCCTTCAGTGAATTCATTAATTGTTACTGTTGTACTTGGTACAAAGTTTGTATCTCCAGAATCAATTATACGCATTTGAGAAATCATTCTTCTAGCTATTAATTCAACGTGTTTATCATTAATGTCAACACCTTGAGATCTATATACTTTCTGTACTTCTTTTAAGATATATTGTTGTACTGTATTTGGATCTGTTACAGCTAGTAATTCTTTTGGAGAAACACTTCCTTCAGTTAATTGGTCACCGGCATTTACAGCCATACCTTTTTCAACTTTAAGTTTTGCTCCGTACATTGTAAGATGTTCTCTTGTTTCTTTACTATTTTTAATGTAAATTCTAAATCTACCATTAATGTCTTCTACTTTTGCTACTTTACCGTCTATTTCAGAAATTGTAGCTTTTCCTTTTGGAATACGAGCTTCAAATAACTCTTCAACACGTGGAAGACCTTGAGTGATATCGGCTCCGGCAACTCCACCTGTATGGAATGTTCTCATGGTTAACTGTGTACCAGGTTCACCAATTGATTGAGCTCCCATAATTCCAACTGCCTCCCCTATTTCAACTAGATTACCAGTTGCTAGGTTACGGCCATAACATTTTTGACATACACCGTGATTTGTACGACATGTCAATACGTTTCTTATTTCTACTTCTTCAATTCCAGCTTTAATTATTTTGTCAGCGATTGTTTCAGTAATATATGTATCTTTATCACAAATCATTTCTTTTGTATTTGGATCTATTACTTTTTTATTTGTAAATCTACCTAATATTCTATCATATAATGGTTCTATTATTCCGTTCTTATCATCTGTAAAGGCTCTTACTAAAGATCCTTGTGTTGTTTTACAGTCATTTTCCCTTACGATTATATCTTGGGCTACATCAACTAGACGTCTAGTCATATACCCTGAATCGGCAGTTTTAAGGGCTGTATCAGCACTTCCTTTACGAGCTCCGTGAGTTGATAAGAAGAATTCAGATACGGATAATCCATCATTAAATGATGATAAGATTGGTATTTCCACTGGTTCACCATTTGGTTTAGCCATTATACCACGCATTCCAGCTAGCTGAACAAAGTTTGAAATTGATCCACGAGCTTTGGAATTCATCATGATAAATATTGGATTGTCTTCATATTCTTTTGATTTTGCATATTCACTTAATTCATTTTGAATTTCTTCTTTTGCGTTATTCCATACGTCTATTACTAAGTCTAATCTTTCTTTTTCAGTAATTAAACCTCTTTGGAATTGTTTATTAATCTTTTTAACTTCAACATTACTTTTTTCAATTACTTCGTCTTTTGATTTACTTGTTACTATATCTGAATAAGCTATAGTAAATCCAGCATATGTTGAATATTTAAATCCTTGATCTTTTAATTTATCTAGGAATATAGATGTTTCAGTTGTTCTATATCTTTTGAACATTTGAGCAATTATTTTTTCTAGTGTTCCTTTATTAAATGGTTGTGCTCTATCGATATTTTTTATTTCTTCCTTAATATTCTTTCCATAATCTATAAAATATTTTGCTGGAGTAAATCCTTCAATATTTTCTGAAGATGGTTCATTTAAATAAGGGAAAGAATCTGGTAGTATTTCATTAAATATTATTTTACCTGCAGTTGTAACTAAATATTTATTTTTACATGTATCTAGGAATACTTTATGTTTAAATGAATTTACTGGTACAGCTATTCTTGTATGAAGAGTTATATCTCTTCTTTGATAAGCCATTAATGCTTCATTTGTATTCTTAAATACTCTACCTTCTCCTTCTTCTCCATCTTTTTCCATCGTTATATAGTAATTACCTAAGATCATATCTTGTGATGGAGTAACGATTGGAGATCCATCTTTTGGACTTAAAATGTTATTTGCTCCAAGCATTAATATTCTCGCTTCAGCTTTAGCTTCTTCTGATAGTGGTACATGGACAGCCATCTGGTCACCATCGAAGTCGGCATTAAATCCTGTTGTAACTAATGGGTGAAGTCTTATTGCTTTTCCTGATATTAGTTTTGGTTCGAAGGCTTGAATACCTAATCTATGTAATGTTGGTGCACGATTTAACATTACTGGGTGTTCTTTTATAACGTCTTCGACTACATCCCATACTTTTGGATCTTTGTTTTCAATCATTTTTTTAGCGGCTTTAATGTTATTGGCAAGTTCTCTTGAAACTAGTCCATTAATTACATGTGGTTTAAATAATTCTAGGGCCATATCTTTTGGTACACCGCATTGGTACATCTTTAAGTCTGGTCCAACAACGATTACAGAACGTCCTGAGTAGTCAACACGTTTTCCTAATAAGTTTTGACGGAAACGTCCTTGCTTACCTTTTAACATACTTGATAGTGATTTTAAAGCTCTGTTTCCAGCACCCGTAACACTTCTTCCACGACGTCCGTTGTCAAATAAAGCGTCAACGGCTTCTTGAAGCATACGTTTTTCATTTTGAATAATTATTGATGGTGCTCCTAATTCAATAAGCTTTTTCAATCTATTGTTTCTGTTAATTACTCTTCTGTATAAATCATTTAAATCAGATGTTGCAAATCTTCCACCGTCCAATTGAATCATTGGTCTTAATTCTGGTGGAATTACTGGTAATGCTTCTAATATCATCCATTCAGGTCTATTTCCTGATGTTGCAAAAGCATTTAATATATCTAATCTTTTTACTAATCTTACTCTTCTCTGTCCAGTTGCATTAGTTAATTCTTCTTGTAATTGTTTTAATTCTTTTTCGACATCTACTTCACTTAATAATTGTTTAATGGCAGATGCTCCCATACCTACTTTAAATGTGTTTCCATATTTTTCATAATATACACGATACTCTTTGTCAGATAGGGTTTGTTTTTTTACCAATGTTGTAGCTCCTGGATCTAAAACTACATAAGAGACAAAATATATTACTTCTTCTAATTCTCTAGGAGACATATCTAGACATAATCCAATATATGAAGGAATTCCTTTTACATACCAGATATGACTTACAGGAGTTGCAAGTTCAATATGTCCCATTCTTTCTCTTCTAACTTTAGATTTTGTTACTTCAACACCACAACGGTCACAGATAATTCCTTTATATCTTAATCTTTTGTATTTACCACAATTACATTCGTAATCTCTAGTTGGTCCAAAGATTTTTTCACAGAATAATCCATCGCGTTCTGGTTTAAGTGTTCTATAGTTAATTGTTTCTGGCTTCTTTATTTCTCCATATGACCATTCACGAATTTGTTCAGGAGAAGCAATTCCTATTTTTAAAGCTTTAAATTTGTTAGCTTCAACCATTAGAAATCACCTCCTATTTCTTCGATGTCTTCTTCGAGTTCATCGACATCCTCATAATCATCGTAATCTGTATTTTCTTCATCATAATCGTCTTCATCGTCATAGTCATCTTCTAAAACGTCATTTTCATCAGCAAGTTTTGCTTCTTCGTTGTTTCCACCAATTTCTTCTACTAGTGGCATTTCTTCATCATCATCGTCGTCTTTAGATTCTAATTCTTTAAATCCTACTACTTCATCATCATTATTAATTACTGATATATTTAGTCCTAAAGCTTGGAATTCTTTAATTAAAACTCTAAATGCTTCAGGAATTCCTGGATTAGGTAGTGGATTTCCTTTGACAATCGATTCGTATACTTTTACACGACCTACTACATCGTCTGATTTATAGGTTAATATTTCTTGTAATACATGAGATGCTCCATAAGCTTCAAGAGCCCAGATTTCCATTTCACCAAATCTCTGACCACCGAATTGAGCTTTACCTCCAAGTGGTTGCTGTGTTACTAGTGAATATGGTCCTGTTGATCTTGCGTGTAACTTGTCGTCAACCATGTGGTGTAGTTTTACAAAGTACATGACACCTACACTTATACGATGGTCAAATGGTTCTCCAGTTCTTCCATCATATAATATTGTCTTTCCGTCTTCTTCCATACCTGCTTCTTTCATCATTGCTTTGACATCTTCTGTACTTGCACCGTCTAATACTGGTGATGCAATGTGTACACCAAGTTTTTTACAAGCCATTCCCATATGTAATTCTAGAACCTGTCCGATATTCATACGAGATGGAACACCTTGTGGATTTAACATAATATCAATTGGAGTACCATCAGGTAAATAAGGCATATCTTCTTGTGGTAATATTAGTGATATAACACCTTTGTTTCCGTGTCTTCCTGACATCTTATCTCCAACTTGAATTTTACGTTTTTGAATTATATATACTCTTACTACTTTACTTACACCGCTTGGTAATTCGTCATTGTCTTCTTTAGTGTATATTTTAACATCGTGAACAATTCCTTCACCACCGTGTGGTACTGTAAGAGATGAATTTCTTACTTCTCTTGTCTTTTCACCGAAGATTGCATGTAATAATTTTTCTTCACTTGTTAAGTCTGCCATTCCTTTAGGTGTTACCTTTCCTACTAGAATGTCTCCTTCTTTTACTTCGGTTCCTATTTTGATAATACCGTTTTCATCAAGATTTTTTCTTGCTTCTTCACTTATATTAGGAATATCTCTTGTTATTTCTTCAGGTCCTAATTTAGTATCACGGCATTGAGTTTCATAATCTTCTATATGAAGTGATGTATAAACATCTTCTTTTACTAGTCTTTCATTCATGATAACGGCATCCTCAAAGTTATATCCGTTAAATGTCATGAAGGCTATTGTCATGTTTTTACCTAGAGCAAGTTCCCCTTTATCAGTACTTGGTCCATCGGCAATTACTTGACCTTTTTTAATTTTATCGCCTTTTCTTACGATTGGTCTGTGGTTTGCTGTTTCACCTTGGTTTGATCTTTCAAATGTTGCTAAATCGTAAGTATCTGTTCCTTTGGCGTTTTTAATTACTATTTTTTTAGCATCAACGTATTCAACAACACCCTGAGCTTTTGCTACTACTACTGCTCCACTATCACGAGCAGCTACGTATTCAACTCCAGTTCCTACATATGGTGCTTCTGTTGTTAATAATGGTAATGCTTGACGTTGCATGTTAGCTCCCATTAGGGCACGAGTTGCATCATCGTGTTCTAGGAATGGAATTAAACTTGTTGTAACTGATACTACTTGTTGTGGTGATACGTCAATATAATCAACTTGATCAGCAGGAATGATTACGTTTTCTCCGTTTAATCTTCCGGTTACTTGTTCATCAGTTATGTAACCGTTATCGTCAACATTTACTGTTGCTTGTGAGATATAGTAATCTTGTTCTTCATTTGCTGTTAAGTATTCTACTTGATCAGTTAGTTTTCTATTTTCTACTTTACGATATGGAGTTTGGATAAAACCATATTCATCTATTTTGGCATAGCTTGCTAAAGAAGTTATTAATCCAATGTTCTGTCCTTCTGGAGATTCAATTGGACATATTCTTCCATAGTGTGATGGGTTTACGTCACGTACTTCCATACCTGCTCTATCACGAGATAGTCCTCCAGGTCCTAAGGCTGATAATCTTCTTTTATGGGTTAATTCAGCAATTGGATTAACTTGGTCCATAAATTGAGATAATTGGCTAGAACCAAAGAATTCTTTTATTACTGCAGTTACTGGTCTTATATTAATTAAACTTTTAGGTGTAACTGTTTCTATATCTTGAGTAGTCATTCTTTCTCTTACTACTCTTTCCATACGAGCAAGACCTATTTTTAATTGGTTTTGTAATAACTCCCCTACTTGTCTTACACGTCTATTACCTAAGTGGTCTATTTCATCATCGTGTCCAATTCCTTCTAGTAAGTTTAGATAATATGATACTGATGCATAAACATCTGATATTGTTAATGTTCTTACATTGATTTCTTGGTCATTACCAATTATCTTAACTTTCTTCTTAGGATCTTTTGGAGAATATAGATATAATACTTGGATTATATTATGATTATCTAATTCTTCATTTATTTTTACTTCTTCTCTTCCATAACCATCTTTTAGTAATTCTTGTAGTTTATTATATACTTCTTTAGTAATCTTAGTTCCATCAGTAAAAATTGTTTCTCCGTTTACTACTATGTCTTGAGCTAGAGTATTATTAAGAAGTCTGTCAGTAATATTTAATCTTTTATTAAATTTGTATCTTCCTACTTTAGCTAAGTCATAACGGAAGTTATCGAAGAACCTTGTAATTAATTGGTTTTTAGATGAATCAAGAGTTGTTGGTTCTCCAGGTCTTAATTTTTCATATATTTCTATTAGTGCTTCATCTGTATTTTTAGTTGAATCTTTTTCAATAGTATTCTTTAAATATTCATCTTTATTGAATACTTTTAAGATTTCTTCGTCACTAGATAGTCCAAATGCTCTTAATAGAGTTGTTACTGGTACTTTTCTTGTTCTATCTATCCTTACATATATAACATCTTTAGAATCTATTTCATATTCTAACCATGTTCCTCTTGTAGGTATAACTTTAGACGCAAAAACTGGTTTACCATTTTTATCCATTTCTTTGGAATAGTAAACACTTGGAGATCTAACTAATTGTGAAACAATTACTCTTTCAGCACCATTAATAATAAAGGTTCCACTTTCAGTCATTAAAGGCATATCTCCCAAAAATATTTCTTGTTCTTTTACTTCCCCTGTTTCGTTATTAAAAAGTCTCGTTTGAACTTTTAATGGAGATGCATAGGTAATTTGTCTATCTTTACATTCTTTTAAAGAGTATCTTGGTGTGTCAAACTCATAATCACCAAACTCTAATGATAAGCTTCCGGAAAAGCTTTCGATAGGAAATAAATCTTCAAACACCTCTTTTATTCCTTCTTGGACGAACCATTGATATGATTCTTTTTGAATCTGTAGTAAGTTGTCAAGTTCTAATGAATTTTTGATCATAGAAAAATTTCTTCTTTTTCTATAATCGCCGCTTTGCTTTATTTTATAAGCCATTAATTTCACCCCTATGCCAATTTTTTCAGTAAATAACGCGAAAAAGAGACGCGTTTCCAATATATAATATTAGCATCTCCTTTGTAAAAAGTCAATGAAAAAAGATAATAATAAGAAACTTTTTTCATAAATTAATCACTAGTTATTTTTTGGAGGTTAATTAATTATTTCGTTAGCCTCTATTTGCAATTCACTCATTATGTTATCAATAGATTGAATATCTCTTTTTATGGTCTCTTTTTCTTTATCACTTTTGGCATTTTCTAATTCTTTTTCTAATCTATCTTTATATCTATTTAATATTACAAATTCTTCTTCAATAGAGCTTATGGTTCTCATCGTTTCACCTCTATGTTTATTTTATCATATTATATTGTCATTATCAATAAAAAAAGACTTAGTTATCTAAGTCTTAAATTATTGAAGTTCTACTGTTGCTCCAGCTTCTTCAAATTTAGCTTTTAATTCTTCTGCTTCTTTAGAGTCAATTCCTTCTTTAACGTTACCACCATTATCAGCTATATCTTTAGCTTCTTTTAATCCTAATCCAGTTACGTCTCTTACAATCTTAATTACAGCAATCTTGTTTGGTCCTGCTGCAGTTAATACAAGATTTACTTTAGAAGGTCCTTCTTCAACTGCTGCTCCAGCAGCTGGTGCTGCAGCTACTGCTACTGCACTTGGATCTACTCCAAATTCCTCCTTCATTGCATCTACTAATTCTTTTACTTCTAGAATTGACATTTCTTTTAAAGCTTTAATAAAATCATCTTTAGTTAATTTAGCCATTTTTATTTCCTCCTTATTTAAATTTATTTTTCTTCTTTTTTGTCAGCATATAAGTTTAGACAGATTGATAAGTCTCTTACTACTCCTATCATTCCACCAGCTAACATTGTAAGCAAGGTTTCCCTTGAAGGTATCTTTGCATATTCTTTTAATGTTTTAACATCAGCGACTTTGCCTTCAACAACACCTACTTTTATTTCAAGTGCTTCGTGTGCTTTAGCAAAATCATTAATTATTTTTACTGGTGCTAATTCATCAGTAGAAAAAGAAATTGCTGTTGGTCCTTCTAAATAACTTGCTAGGTCATAATCAGTTTGTTCAACTGCTCTTTTGGTTAAAGTGTTTTTATATACTTTGTAATCAGAACCAGATTCTCTTAATTTTCTTCTAAGTTCATTTACTTCTGATACTTTTAGGCCACGAGCGTCGAATAAAACAATTGATTTTGCGTTGTCTATTTTACTTTTTATTTCGTCAACAACGGCTTTCTTTTGTTCAATTACTTTTGCATTTGCCACCTTTACAGCTCCTTTCTTTCATGCCATAAATAAATCCCTCACAGAATGAGGGATAAAAAAGTTCTATATTTTTATTCCTCGGTAAGATTTTCAAACTTATATAGTCCTTACTGTCTACGGCATAACTCTTCAACGTTTTTTATTATATTACATTAGTTTCTATTTGTCAAATGAATCAATATTTATTTTAATTCCTGGACCCATAGTTGATGAAATTGCAATATTTTTAACATATATTCCTTTGATAGTACTTGGTCTTGCTTTTAAAATAACATTTACAAAAGCTTTTAAGTTTTCAACAAGTTCTTCTTCTTTAAAACTTGCTTTACCAAATATACCATGAACATTTCCAAAGCTGTCAGTACGATAATTTACTTTACCTTTTTTAGTTTCTTCAACTGCTTTTGCTACTTCTGTAGTTACTGTACCAGTTTTAGGGTTTGGCATTAGTCCTTTAGGTCCTAATAACTTACCTATTTTACCTAACATAGGCATCATTTCTGGTGTTGCAATAATTACATCGAAATCAAACCAGTTTTCTTTTTCAATTTTATTAATCATATCAATATCGCCAACGTAATCAGCTTTTGCTTCTTTAGCAGCTTTTGCTTGATCTCCTTTAGCTAATACTAATATTCTTTTACTTTTACCTGTTCCATGTGGTAAAACTATAGCTCCTCTTAATTGTTGATCAGCTTTCTTTTGGTCTAAATTAAGATTCATAGCTACTTCTAATGTTCCATCAAATTTAGAATTTGATGTTTCTTTTACTAATTTTACAGCTTCTTCTATATCATATAATTTAGTTCTATCTATTTTTTCTAAATTTGCTATGTGTCTTTTACTTTTACTCATTTTATTTCCTCCTTATGTGGTTGAAGCGGACTTAATCCTTCCACATAGGTATACACCTATAGGAATAATTATTATTATTTTACTTCGATTCCCATGTTACGAGCAGTTCCTTCAACAATTTTCATTGCTTCTTCAACTGTGTAAGCATTTAAATCAGGTAATTTTGTTTCGGCAATCTCTTTTAATTGGTCTTTAGTAATTGTTGCTACTGTTTCACCTTTAGAGTTACCTTTCTTTACTTTAGCAACTTTCTTTAATAGGAATGCTGCTGGTGGAGTTTTTAATACCATATCGAAGGTTCTATCTTCATAGATAGTTATTTCAACTGGTAATACATCTCCCATTTTGTCTTTTGTTTCATCATTGAATTTTGTACAAAATTCTTGAAGATTAATTCCTGCAGGTCCTAATACAGTTCCAACTGGTGGAGCTGGTGTAGCTCTTCCAGCAGGTATTTGTAATTTAATTACCTTTACTATTTCTTTTGCCACGAAAAACACCTCCATATTCATATATTTTTTCGCGAGTGGTTCATACGACAAGCAAAGGCTGTCCGCCATCTTCTTTGCCTCCCACTTTTAAACCTCTTGCCTGGTTGCGGTTATAATAATATCATATTTTTTCTTTATTTTCAATATATTTTTATGATTCAATATCAGATAAGTCAACTTCAACGTTAGTTTCTTGTCCAAATAGGTCTACACTTACGTTTACTTTTTGTGTTTTCATATCGACACTTATTATTTTTCCGGTCATGTTTTGGAATGGTCCAGAAAGAATCTTTACTTTCTTACCTGTTTCTAATTCTTTAGATGCATCAATTCTGCTTAATCCCATGCTGTTTAATACTTTATCAACTTCAGCTGGTGATAAAGGAATTGGTTTTGCACCTTTTCCAGATGATCCGATAAATCCTGTTACTCCTTGGGTGTTTCTTACAATATACCAAGCTTCATCTGACATAACCATTTCGATTAATACATATCCAGGAAACATTTTCTTTACTTTTTCTTTTTTTACACCATTTTTTACTTCTATTGTTTTTTGTTCAGGAACTATTACTCTATATATATTTTTATGTAGTTCCATAGAATTTATCATCATTTCAAGTTTTTCTTTTACTTTATATTCATATCCACTAACTGTATTTACTACATACCACTCTTTTTTCATTACATGTTACTCCTTAGTAATGTTACTAAATAGTCTATTCCATAGAAATATAATCCTAAGAATAGCATAAATAGTATTGTTGTAACTGAATATTTTAGTAAATCTTTACCTGATGTCCATCTAATTCTACCTACTTCTTTTTTTACGCCTTTAAAATATCTTCCAATAGCTTTAAATATATTTTTCATTTTTCCTCCTTTTAGATATTAATCTAAAATAAAAACACCTTCGTGTTGGTTATAATATAACACTTTTATTCAGTTGTGTCAATTTAATTATAATATTTTTTTTATTTTTGGGTATAAATATTACCAGTATTGGTAATATGTTTTTCAATGTGTTTTGGTTTTAGTTTTCTTTATTTATAATTAGGATAGATATTTAAAGAGGTGTATTTATGGATTTTGGAAAGAAGATTCAATTGTTGAGAAGGAATCATAATATATCGCAAGAGAATTTAGCTAATCTGTTAAAAATAAATAGAAATTATTTATCAAGAATAGAAACTGGCAAATCAGAACCAACATTATCTATAATAAAGGGGATTGCTAATTTTTTTAAAGTTGATGTTGCTAGTTTAATGAATATGAATAATAATAAGGAAACTAGTATTGATAAAATTAGAATTATTAATGAAGAGTGTAAGCATTTATTAAATAGTGATTTAGATTTTTTAATTAGAATGATATCAGTAATGAGAGAAGAATATGTAAAGAAAGATATTAATTAAAAGGACTTTAACTAGTGTTAAAGTCTTTTTTTATTATCCATATAATCTCTTATATTTATAAAACACTTCATTATTTTCAACAATCATTAAATCTTCATCATTAATGTTTTCAGGATTTCTTCCATATTCATTATCCATTGTTCCAAAGCAGTATAAGAAGCAATAATTTGGGTTATTTTTATCTAGTAATATTTCATCTATAACTATTATATTTCTAATTGTTGGAATATAAGGAACATTTTTAAAATCTATTTCTATTGTATATATGTTATTTTTATTATCCATTAAAGTATATAATTTTTTATCTTGTTTTAGGATTGTTAATTTCTTCTTCATTTTCCTCTCCTTCCAGTGTATATGTAACTTGTGCTAGTTCTGGTCTTTCATATTTGTTATACCTTCTTAAAAGTATTCTTTCTTTTATTTTTTTAAATATTTTTAAATTAGAAATATATGATTTGTTTCTTTCAGGATTGTTCAGGCTTTCTATTTTCTTTAATTTTTTTAATGCATTTACTGGCTTTCTCATTTTTGGACAATTAACTACTTTTAAGTTTTTGTTTTCTGGTTCTTCTTTTACTTTCTCAGGTCCATCATGAATAAAATGTGTAAATGTGTTAAACCATAAAAAATCATTCCCAGCAGTTATTAAATTGGGCAGGTTTACTACTTTTAACGATTGATTATACGCCATAAAATATGTACCTGCAGTTATTAAATTAGGAAAGTTTATTTCTTTTAGTGATGTGTTACTTTCCAAGAAAAAGTCTCCTACTTCTTTTAAATTGGGAAACGATATATCTTCTAGAAATACATGATTATCTAAAAAATTGTTGCCTATTTTAATTGTGTTTCGTGCATCTATTTTTTCTAGCATTCGATTGTAATATAGAAAAGTGTTACCGATTTCTGTTACATTTGGAATTTCTAATTCTTTTAAATAACTGCTAGTATACATAAAATAATCTTTTATTTTTGTTATATTTTCGTTTTTATAAGCAATGATTCTTCCATTTTTGTCTGTTTTTATTATAATTGGTTTTTTATTTGGTACATTTATTGTCAAAGTGTTTGTTTTGGTTTCTTTATCAACTACAACTGTATTTTTTGTTCCTGCTACACTGATATCATTAAAAGCATCAAAAAAAGCATCGATCTCATGAAAGTTACTGTCATAATTTATCATTTTGTTTTCTTTTTTGTCATATAAATAGCAGTCCATTAAGATATATCTTCCTTTATCGAATCTCTTTACTTCCCCATTATCTATTATTATATTATTTGGACAGTAATATATATTATTCTTTTCAATATTGTACTTATATATTTTCCCATCGTTTGCTAAAACATAATTGCACATACTTAGAATGTGATTACCGGCTTGATTAACTTTTAAAGTATATTCTCTTTCAAAAGCATCTGTTAGTCCAGAATTAATTTCTTCAAGATCGTTTTTAAATGTTGCATCAGGGTTAGGAACGGTATGATTATATCTGTTTTTTATTGATAATGTATTTCCTATTCTAGAAAATTGTATGCTTATTACTGAAGTCCCATATGGGTCTTGCCTTTCTGGTTTTTTAAAGTCTTCTCTTTTAATACTGTCAACATCCTTCTTTACAGCCCAGAAAACATGACAATGTTCTAGTCTCCCTCCATGAAAAGTACATAATTCTTCTCCTTTGGCATAATACTTTTTAAAGCTTTGAATGTCTTCTTCAGTATGACACTCAAAAAAATCGTATCCTTTTTCGGCAAATAATTCTCTTACTGTTTTATCGGTTTTTACTTTGATTTCAGGATTTTGGATTTGTTTATAAATAAAGTTTTTAAATTCTTGCTGAGAATTATAATATACTAGATCATCGTATAAATCTTTATTGGGTTCAAATTTGGATAAAATTATTTGAGATAGCAATCCTTCTTGTTCTAATATAGTGGGAAACATTGTTCTACACATTTTAGCAAAGTCTTCACCAAATTTATCTTTTAATATTTTATAGTCCATTTTTTCACTCCTACTATAATTATATTATATGATATTATGGGTGTTGTCTCAAGTTTTTTAATCTTATTTTACTATGTAGATGTAAACATTTTTGTTTGCTTTTTTATGTTTAAAATATTATAATTAGGTTGTTGAAAGAGGTTAGTGTATGATTAATATTAGTAATGATTGGAAAGATTATGAATGTCTTTGTACTGGTAATGGTGAAAAAATAGAGAAGTGGGGTAATTATGTTTTAAGAAGACCTGATCCGCAAATTATATGGGATAAATCTAATGATTCTATTTGGAATAAATGGGATGGATTTTATCATAGGAGTAATAAAGGTGGGGGTAGTTGGGAATTTAAGAATAAATTACCTGAATATTGGACAATTAATTATAAGGATTTAAAATTTAAGGTTAGTCCTACTAATTTTAAGCATACTGGTATATTTCCAGAACAAGCTTGTAATTGGGATTATGTGATGGATAGGATTAAAAAATCTAATATAAAAGAGTATCGTGTATTAAATTTATTTGCTTATACGGGATGTGCTACAATGTCTGCTTCTTTTGCTGGGGCTTCTGAGGTTGTTCATGTTGATGCTTCTCATGGTATGGTAGAATGGGCTAAAGAAAATATGAATCTATGCAAATTGGAAAAAAATAAAATTAGATTTATAGTAGATGATGTTATAAAATTTTTAGAAAGAGAGAAGAGAAGGGGAAGAACTTATCATGGAATAATAATGGATCCTCCTAGTTATGGTAGAGGACCTAATGGTGAGGTTTGGAAGCTAGAGGATAGTTTACAGAATTTGTTATTGAAGGTTAAAGATGTTATGGATCCTGATTATGATTTTGTTTTAATTAATTCTTATACTACTGGTGTTTCACCAACTTCTTTGGCTAATATTTTAAAATTAACGTTTGAAGGGAGTAGGGTAGATACTGGAGAGATTGGTATTCCAGTTAAAGAGAATAATTTAGTTCTACCTTGTGGAATATATGGAAAAGTTACCAAAGATTAATGTTATATATGAAGATAATCATCTATTAGTTGTGGAAAAGGAAGTTAATATTCCTGTTTGTGAAGATAATTCTCGTGATAGGGATTTGCTTAATATACTTAAAGATTATTTAAAGATTAAATATAATAAGCCTGGTAATGTTTATTTGGGGCTTGTTCATAGATTAGATAGACCTGTAGGAGGCGTTATGGTTTTTGCTAAGACTAGTAAGGCTGCTTCTAGATTAAGTAAACAGATACAAGATCATACTTTTCATAAGACTTATGTTGCTGTTTGTGAAGGTAATATTTCTGATAGGGGAGAGATGGTTGATTATTTGAGTAAGGATGAAAAAACTAATACTTCTTATGTTAGTGATAAGAGTAGTGGTAAAGAGGCTAAATTAAAATATAGTAAACTTGGTTATAGAGATAATATGAGTTTAGTTAAAATAGAGTTAGAGACGGGAAGAAGTCATCAAATTAGGGTTCAGTTTTCTTCGAGAGGTTTTCCTTTGGTAGGGGATGCTAGATATAATCCTAATAGTGACGAAAAAACTAATATAGCTTTATTTGCTAAGGAAATTGAATTTTTACATCCTGTTACAAAAGAAAAGATATTATTTAAATTAGATATACCAAAAAGATACCCTTTTAATTTATTTTAGGGTTTCTTTATTTTCTTTTTTTTGGTATAATTTTAATAGGATAGAGGTGTAATATGAGTATTGAAGAATTAAAGGAATTGCAAAATAAAATAATTGAGAAAAATAAGAAGATAACTACTACTTTTACAATAGTAGTGGGTATTATTGTTATAATTACATTGGCGGTTAAAATATTTTTATCTATTAATTATAAGTCTCCTGTTCAATATAACTCTTCTTTTTCAGTGTTTAATATTATGCAATTTATTTTTCCTATATTTTTTGAGATTATATTTGGTGTTGTAATATTTGTCTTTGTTAGAAGTTTTAAATTGGGAAAAGATATAGAAACATTTAATAAAAATTATAAACAATTATTTGTTCTTTCTTCTTTAAAAGAAGTATTTGATAATTTAAAATATACTCCAGATAAGGGAGTTAGTGCTCAAACTGTTTCAGAGACTGGGTTAATAGCACTTCATGATCGATTTACTTCTAATGATTTTATTTCTGGTACTTATAAGAAGATTGAATTTGAACAATCTGATGTTCATGTTGAAGAGAGAGAAGTAGAGACGGATAAAGATGGTCATACTACTGAACATTGGGTTACTACTTTTATGGGTAGATGGATGAATTTTGAATTTAATAAAAATTTTAGGACTAATGTTATAGTAGTTAATACGAGAAGTATATTTGGTTTTGGAAGATATAAAAAGATTAAGATGGAAGATGATGATTTTAATAAAAACTTTACTGTTTATTCAGAAGATGAGCATGAAGCTTATTATATTTTGACTCCTCATTTCATGGAGAGATTAAAGAAGATTAAGAGTTTAATAAATGGTTATATTACTTTTGGTTTTATTGATAACAAATTATATATAACGATAGATAATTACGAGGATTCTTTTGAACATAATGTATTTAAACCTATTGATGAAGAAGAAATAAAGAGTAGTATTAAGAAAGATATAAAAGTTATTACAGATTTTGTTGATGAATTAAATCTTAATAATGATTTATTTAAGGAGGTGTAGTTAGATGAAAGTTATTTTAGTATTATTGGGAATATTATTTATTTGTGCTTTAGTCCTTGCTTGTTGGTATATATCTACTATGAATAGGATTAGAGTATTATCTATTAAGGTAGATGAATCTTTATCGGGAATAGATGTTGCTCTTGCTAAGAGATATGATGTTTTGACAAAAATGGTTGAAGTAGTTAAGGGATATGCAAAACATGAAAAAGAGGTATTAGTTAAAGTAGTTGAATTAAGAAAAAATATGTCTGTTAAGGAACTTAAGGAAGCTAATGATTCTATGGATAAGGATTTTGATGCTATTAATGTTTTAGTTGAGAATTATCCAGATATAAAGGCTAATGAGAATTTTAAATTGTTGCAAAGATCTATTGTCGATGTAGAAGAGCACTTACAAGCTGCTAGAAGGATATATAATTCTAGTGTTTCTAGATATAATCAGTTTATATTGTCTTATCCTTCTAATATAGTTGCAAAGAGAAATAATAATACTGAAAAGGATTTCTTTGAAGCTAATAAAGAAGAGAAAGATAATGTTAATATTGATTTAGATAAAGAATAAAAAAAGATACTTAGAGTATCTTTTTTTAATTTAATATTTCTAAATTATTTACTAGTATTTGATATTTATCATATCTTTTTTCTATATGGCCATAGATTCTTACTAAGTCTTTCTTTTTTATGTTATTGTATTGTTTATATGTTTTGGGAAATAGAGTTAGAGATACAGAACTATATTCATCTGATGCTGTTATAAAGGCCATTATATCATTGGTTTTGGTTGTTACTTCTTTAATTCTATCTATTATTAATACTATGTTTATGTTTTTATCATAGTATTTTTTTAAACCATTAGTTGTTATGTCTTTATTGTTTCTATATTTAGTTGCAGGGTGATTTGTTAGATAAAAACCAAATGATTCTATTTGATTAGATATTTCTAATTCTTTGTCATTAGATTCTGTTTTTATTATTTCTGGTGGTTCTAATTCTATTATTCCAGCATCTTTAGTTAATTCTGCATAATTAATTATGTTATCTATATTGTTTATTAGTGTTTGGGTATTATAGCCAAAACTTTTAAAGGTTTCTGCTTTGATTAGAGAAATGATTGTTTTTTTATTTATTGTTGTACTGTAATTACGACAGACAAAATCAATAAAGTCTTTATATGGTTCTTTTTCTCTATTATTAATTATTTCTTTTGCTACAGATGTACCAATATTTTTTATTATTGATAGGGGACATCTTATGGTATTAGCTTCTACTTCATATTTATTTGTACTTTTGTTTATGTCAGGAGCGATTATTTTAATATTATTTTGATTAGCTTCGTTGATATATGTTTTAGTTTTTATTTCGTTTCCAATGACATTATTTAGAGATGCTGCTAAGAAGTATTTTAAGAAGTATGTTTTTAGGAAAGCCATTTTGTATGCCACTGTAGCATATCCTACAGAATGGGATTTATTAAATCCGTAATTAGCAAATTTTAGAATTAAGTTATATATTTTTTCAGCTATTTCTTCGGAATAGCCATTTTCGATACTTTTGTTAATAAATTTTGGCTTTTCTTTTAATAGTATTTCTTCTTTCTTTTTGGATATAGCTCTTCTTAAGATGTCTGCTTCTCCTAGAGAATAGTTAGCTAGTGTTCTTGCTATTTCTAGTATTTGTTCTTGGTAGATTATTATTCCATAGGTAGGAGCTAGTATTTTTTCTAGAGATGGGTCTATATAGTCTACTTTTTCTTTTCCTTCTTTTCTTCTTATGTAATTATCAATATAATCCATAGCGCCTGGTCTATATAGGGCAAGAGCAGCTATTATGTCATCAAATGATGATACTTGTAATTTTTCTAAGAAATGTTTCATTCCTTGGGATTCAAATTGGAATATTCCATCTGTTTTAGCTTCTTTAAAGATATTTAGTGTTTTTTTATCAGTTAGTGGTATTTTAGTAAAAGTAATATTTAGGTTTTCTTTTTCTTTGATATTATTTATTACTTCTGCTATTAGGGTTAAATTGGATATTCCTAAAAAATCCATTTTTAGTAGTCCTAATGGTTCTAAGTAGTTCATTGAATAGGCAGTTGTATATATTCCTCTATTGTTTTTATATAGAGGGATTGTTTCGTCTAAATCAATTCTACTCATTACTATTCCTGAAGCATGAATACCAATATTTCTTGGTAATCCTTCTATTTTTAAAGCTATATCATATAGTTTTTGTAATCTTTTATCATTTTCTATTATTCTTTTTAATTGAAAATTATTGGTTAGGGATTCTTTTATTGTTTCTCTAGGTGATAATAGAGAACATATTTCATCGATATCAGTTTGGCTTATTTCTAGTATTCTTCCGATGTCTCTTATGGCTTGTTTAGATGCTAAAGTATCAAAAGTAATTATTCCTGCTACTTTCTTTTCACCATATTTTTTAGTTACATAGTTTATTACGTCTTGTCTTTTTTCACTATCAAAGTCGATATCAATATCGGGCATAGTTATTCTTTCGGGATTTAGGAATCTTTCAAATAGTAAGTTATATTTTATGGGATCTATATCAGTTATTCCTAGGGTATAACTTACTAGACTTCCAGCGGCTGATCCACGGCCAGGACCTACTAAAATGTCATTTAGTTTAGCATATTTTACGTAATCCCAAACAACTAAGAAGTAATTGCAGAAATTCATTTGATTTATTATTTTTAGTTCATATTCTAATCTTTCTTTATAGATATTTGGTACTTCGTTATCTAGTCTTTTTTTAAGCCCTTTGTTACATAAGTATTTTAGGTATTCAAAGGCATCTTTCTTTTCGTCAAAGATAGGTAATAAGTCTTTTTCATAGGCTAATTCTACATTAGACATATCTTTAATTGTATTTGTATTAATAATATCTCTTTCTGTTGATAGTTCTTCTACTTCTTCTTCAGTTAATAGATGTTTTCCTTTATGGGTGTTTAATTCATATTCTCCTAGTGTTTTTAACTCTTTTATCATATAAAGATAGTCTAAGTATTTGTAGTCTGTCTTTTTTAGATAAGATATGTCATTTATTAATACTTTGTCTTCTTTTATTAATTCTTGTTCTTCTTTGGTTGAGTATCCTATATATTTGTATTCAAAAAGGTTATATATTTCTTTATCGTAATATTTATATGGTATTACAAGAATTAGGTCTTCTTTATATTTTGATAATGTTTTTTTAGTAATATTATCTTCTGATATTATTGTAGATAATTTTACGAGGTTTTTATATCCTTTATTATTTATTGCATATAATAAAATATTTTTTTCTTCTACTGTTAATTCTAGTCCTATTATTGGTTTAATATCATATTTTAGACATGTTTGGTAGAATTCAGGAACACCAAACATATTGTTATGGTCTGTTATAGCTAAAGAGGTGTACCCTAATGATTTAGCCTCTTTAACTAGTTTTTCTATTGTATTTAGGCTCTGTAATATTGAGTAACTAGTTTTTACTTGTAGAGCGGTATATTTCATTAGAGAACACCTCCTTATGTTTTATTTAATGTGTTTTATTACTTTTTTAATATCTTCATCATCAATATATGGGGTTTGTAGTTTAAATCTTTTGTTATTTCCAGTTGCTATTGCTTCTCCAGGTGCAGATAGGTTTTGGCTATCTCTTATTCCTATCCAGCTAGCAACTTGAGTTCCTATTAAATCAAATGTCATTTTGTATTTTACAGTGTTTATAAACTCTTTGTCAAAGCTATCTTCTAGGTGATTATTAGTAGCAATAATAAAGTGCATTCCTACTTTATCACAGTCTCTTATCATATTTTTTAATAGAAATAGACTGTTATCCATAGCCATTATGTCATTTGATTCATCAATAATTATAAATAGTTGAGAGAATTTGGGATTTTTATCATGTAATTTTTTGATTCTATTAATATATTCGTTATTAATTTTTTCTAATGTGTAATAGCTTTCTTCTTTATCACTTACAAGGCTTCCTAAAAGATAGCTTGTTTGTTGATAGTAGCTTAGTTCAATCTTTTTGGGATCAATCATAATAAATTTTAAATCTTCTTTTTTATTTTGTAATAATAATGATACTATTACACAGTCTAAATAAACACTTTTTCCACTTCCAGTTTCTCCTGTTACTAATAGACAAGGAACATTACTAAAATCAATATAGTGAGGTTCTTTATCTTCATCTTCTCCAAGAGGAACAGTAAGAGGTCCTTTTTGGGGATTGTTTTCTAATATTTTTCTTAGGGGTAAACATTTATTTTCATATTTTTCTTTTAATATTTTGTACATAATTAACACTCTTCCTTCTTTTATAATAAAAGGTGTATCTAAATTATTAGATTACACCAAATTTATAGTCTCCAAAATATAAATGCTACTACGATTGCACCTATTGCTATTATTAAAGCCAGAGTAAAAATAGGGGCAAATCCTTCACTTTTTATTCCTATGTCTGATGTTAGAATTCCTTTAGCTTTTGCTCCTTTTTTAAGATATTTATTTTGACTTTCTGGTCTTTGTAATTTGTAATTTGATTTTAAATTTATTGCTTCATCATCTTCAGAAGTAATTATTATTTCTGATTTGTTACCTTTTTCATCAATAAAATCTTCTTTTATGTTATTTTTCATTTTTATCCTCTCTTTCCCTTTTATTACTACTTACCATAACTATTTCTTTGGTTAAGTATTTAATTCTTTCGATTATTCTTTTAGCTTTTACTTTTTCTACACCTTTAGATGAAATACTAAAGTGTTCTTCAAGTTCATTTATAGTAAGATTAGAAGTAAAGAACGTTGTTAATCCTTCTTGCATTCTATATTGGAGAATTGTTCCTAAAACTTCATCTCTTGACCATTCTGTCATTGATTCAGCTCCAATATCATCTATTAGTAATAATTCAACTTTCTTTATATAATTAAATTTACTATTGTATTCATCGGGATCATTAAATGATTCTTTTAGACTTCTTAAAAATTCTGGATAGTATATAATTGCTATTTTATGGTCTTTTTTAGCTAATTCGTTTAAACATGCTGATATTAAATAAGTTTTACCACTTCCAAAATTTCCAGTTAAGTATAATCCTTTTTTGTTATCATCTTTATCATAATTATCGATAAATTGTTTTAACCATTTAATTACTTCAAATCTATCTGGATCATCTAAATCGATATTTTTCATTGATGCTTCTTTTATTTCTTTTGGTATTTCGAATAAGTAGATATTATTTTTATATTCGTCTTTAGCTAGTTGTTCTTTTTTGTATTTACATGGTATATAATCAAAAACTAAATTATCATTTAATATTTCAGGATAATAGACATATCCTTGATAAGAGTTTTTGCAGCTTTCTAGTTTTTTACAGTTTTTACAATTATCTAATTCTTTAGAAGTATCTTCTAGTTTTGTTGTATATTTCATTAGGTATTCTTTTGGTAGTTTTAATTTAGTTGCTAATTTCTTGAAGGTTGGGTTGTTTTCAAAGGAATTATTAAAATCTTCATCTAGTTTAGATTTGTTTAGCTGATAATTATTATCGATTACTTCATCTATTTTTTTCATATTAGTTATACTCCTTTAATAAGTTTTGCATTTCTTCTAATTTATCTTTTGATACTTCTTGTTTTTTTATTTCTTTATTAAACCATTCAGGGATTTTTTCTTCTGTTTTAATTTTCTTGGTTGGTTGATTCTTGCGATACTTTTTGTGCTCTTTTTCGGCTGTTTTCATTGCGTCATCAACTGTTTCAATTCCTAGTCTTTGCCATTGCCCAGCAATTGTTTCGGCTAGGGATCTAGTTAGTTTGTTATTGTTTGTTTTTAATATGTAATCTATTAAAACGTTAGTTACTCCTGGTTTTAGTCCATAATTGATTATTAAGTCTTCTGCTAGTTTTAGATCTCTTGTTGTTGGTTCCCTTCCGTTATTTTTGCTTTTTAGTAATTCGTATGGTCTTAGTGTTTCATAAGTATAGATCATTTTTGCTCTCTTAGAGGTATCTCCTTCTGGCTTTTTTAGATATTCTGGTTGGAAATTATAGACAACACTAGGTAATAATCCGTGATTATCAAATTGGTAGTAATTTCTACATGTTTTTCTTAATTCGTCTTTATTAATTGTATTTTTTTCAGTTAAACAACTAATTATTATATCTTGCATCTTAATAACGTCTAAATCGTAAAGAAATGATAGTTCTAAAATTAATTCTTTTATTTCTTTAGTAAATATTTTTTCTTTATCGATATTATTAGGTAGGGAAGTTATTAAGAAATCAAAGTCAAAATTGCTATCTATATTTAAGTTTAGAACATTTTTCTGTCTTATGTCTTCATTTATTACTTCATATGATGTTAATGGTACAGAAGAGAAGACTTCTGAAAATGAAGATGTTATGTCTTCATATCCGGTTGTGTTAATTCTTGGTATTTTAAAATATGATTTTAGTTTTTCATATTCTTTCTTTCCTGTATTGTTATATAAAACTATATTTAAGATAGGATGATTAAAGAATTCTACTGCTGTTAGGGGAGAGAATAGTTCATAGATGTAATTATTTATGTTTTCTTCTTTATAAAATGTTTTTAATAATCCTATAGCTTCTAATTTTCTTCTACAAGAAACAAACTCTTCTAATGATAAGTGCATATTTGTTATTAGGTGATGATGAGTATATTCATTAGATATTAATTCTTGTTTATCTAAATCGGACCATAGAGAAAAATATAACATTATTGGTAGGGGTCCTACTACTGGTTGATATAACATAGTTAATATTTTTCTGTCTTCAGTGTCTATAATACTTTTATTTACTACTACATATGTATCTGCTGGAAGAACGATATTTTTTTTCATATTACAACCACTGTCCTCTTAATAGTATTTTATAATAAATGTGTTTAAAAGTAAAGAATAATAGGGGTAAAAAAAGAAGAAAACCTCTTATTTTTCTTCTTCTAATTCAATAGCTCCTGTTGGACAATTATCTCTTGCTGTTTCTGCTAATTCTTTGTCGCTTTCTTCTATTTCATCTACTTTGCATTCTGCAAGTCCGTCATCATTAAAATCAAATATTTTAGATTCAGTTATGGCTACACAAGAACCGCAGCCAATACATTTATCTGATACTTTTGCTTTCATTTTATACTCCTTTCTATTTATTTTATTATCTAGGGCTTCTTTTAATAATTTAGAAGCTAGGGAAGGGTTAGCTTTCCCTTTAGTTTTTTTCATCATCTGACCAATAAAGTAATCTAGTAGTCTTGGTTGGGATTTATATGCTTCTATCTGTTCAGGATTTTCTTCTAGTATTTCTTTTACAATATTTGTTAATTCTTTTTCATCTGTTATTTGAGTTAATCCTAATTTTTCTACTACTTCTTCAGGTGTCATTTCATCTTCTATTACTTTAACAAAAACGTCTTTACTTTGTTTAGATGATATTTTTCCTTCTTCTATCATATTAATAATACTTACTAACATTTTAGGTGTTAAATAGATATCATTTATAGTTAAATCGTATTTGTTTAAATAACCTAAAATATTTCCTGTTATCCAGTTAGATGCTAGTTTTGGATTACAGTTTAGAGAAATACATTCTTCATAGTAATCTGCTACTTTTTTATCCTTTACAATTGTTCTGGCATCTTTATTGGTTAGTCCATATTCATTTATGTATTGTTCTTTTCTTTCAGGTGCTAATTTAGGTATTTCTTTTTTTATTTGGTCTAGCCATTTACTATCTATTTTTATTTTTGGTATATTTGGTTCTACGTAATATCTATAGTCAATAGCATCTACTTTTTCTCTCATATATACGGTTGATAGTGTTTCTTCATCCCAACGTCTTGTTTGCTGAGGCATTTCGTCGTATGTTCCTTCTTCTTTTAATTGAGTTTGTCTTTCTATTTCGTAATTAATGGCATCTCTTACACCACTGAAGGAATTTATATTTTTCATTTCTACTTTTGTTCCCCAATTTTTAGGATCTTTATCGTCTAATTCACTATCCATAATAGATACGTTAACATCACATCTTGTGTGTCCTTTTTTAGCATCGGCTTCAGATATTCCAGCATACTGATAAATAGATCTCATTGTTTCTAAAAAAGCTACAGCTTCATCCGCAGTATGGAAATCTGGTTCTGTTACTAATTCAAGTAGAGGAACTCCTGATCTATTGTAGTTTATTAGTGATTTGTTTTCTAAATGGGTCATAGATGCAGAGTCTTCTTCTAAGTGAATATTATTAATTCTTACTTTTTTTATTTCGTCTTTGCATTCATATGTTAATTCTCCATAAATACCTATTGGTGCAGGTTTTGTTTCTTGGGTTATTTGGTATCCTTTAGGTAAGTCTGGATAATAATAGTTTTTTCTTTCAAAATATAGATATTCTGGTTGCTTACAATTTAAAATAATACTTGCCATTAGGGCTTTTTTAACTGCTTCTTTATTTACTGTTGGTAATATTCCAGGAAATCCCATATCGATTTGATTAATATTACTATTTGGTAAATCAGTATTTGCGGTTATGGCCCCGTTTCTTGTAGGAGAGAATACTTTTGATTGTGTTTGAGTTATTTCGCAGTGCATTTCTAATCCAATTAAGGCTTTATATTTAGTCATTAGAAACACCTCCTGCTATTTGGTTTTTATATGGCATTTTGCTTTCTAAGGCATAGGCTATATTTAAAACATTTATATCATCATAACAGTTTCCAGTTATATTTATTCCTACAGGTAGATTATTTATAAATCCGTTAGGTATTGTTATTGATGGGAATCCGCCAAAATTACCTATTTGTAGGTGTTCTTCTAGTGGAGTAGCATCTTTATCTAAAACGTCTTTGGAATCGTCTAAATGTTTAGCAGGTCCACTACCTACTGGCAGGATTACAGCATCATATTCTTTAAAGAAGTTTTTCCAGGTATCTACTAGTAGTCTTCTTACTTTTTGAGCGTTATGAAAATATCTATCTTTATTTTCTTTTTGTAATACGTAAGATCCAATTATAAATCTTCTTTTAATTAGGGGAGAAAAATTCTTAGTACGATATTCTTTAATTAATTCGTTATAATTCTCTCCTTTTTCTCTTGGACCAAAGATTATTCCTGTTAGGTTTGACATGTTTGATGTAGCTTCTGCTCGTGATATTACTTCATAGACAGATGCTAAAGCATTTAGTAATACTTGGTCTACTGATACTTCTTCTATAGTCATTCCTAGTTCTTTACATATATCTAGTGTTTTATTAAAGTTTTCTAAGTGTTCTTTTAATTCTTCAGATGCGTCTTTATACATATTTATATCACATAATTCTTTGATATAGCATAATTTTTTTCCTTTTATTTTTCCATCAATAGAATTATATAATTCCATATCTTTAGAATCCCATGATGTCATATCTTTAGGATCTTTCCCTTTCATGTTATCGACAACTATAGCAGCATCTTTAACATTTCTTGTTAATACTCCACAGTGATCTAGAGATGATGCAAAAGGAAATAGTCCATATCTTGATATCATTCCATAGGTTGGTTTATAACCAACAATTCCACAATATGCTGCTGGTTTTCTAATAGAGTCTCCTGTATCAGATCCGGTAGCATAGGGATATACTCCTGCTGCAACAGCAGCGGCAGAACCTGCAGATGATCCTGCACACATTCTTGTTTTATCCCAAGGATTTTTTACTATTCCGGTATGACCAGTTGTTCCTGTTCCACCCATACCAAATTCGTCTAAGACAGTTTTATTTACGGGAACAGCTCCGGCTTTAGTTAAATTCTCTATTGCAGTTGCTGTAAAAAATGGTATATAGTCTCTTAGGGTATTTGATGATCCAGTTGATAATATTCCTTTGGTAGAATAGTTATCTTTTATTCCATAAGGAATTCCTGATAATAGATTATCAGTTATTTCTTGTGGTTTAGCATCGTCTAATATTGTTACAAATGCATTACATTCTTTTTGTAAGTTATGAGATAATTCAAGTGCTTCTTTGATTAATTCTTCACTTGTTACTTTTCCTTCTTTTAGTAATTCGTGTAGTTCTTCAATAGTTTTATTCATGTATTTCATTATCCCACCGCCTTTGGTATAGATACTTCTCGATCTTCTTTTTCGTCACAATTAGATAGAGCTTCTTCAATATCTATAGATTCTTCATAAGTATCTTCTCTTAATTCACAGACAAAATCATCAAGACAATGTGTCATGGGCTCAATTTTGTCTATGTCTTTTATTTTATTTATTAGATCGATGTTTGCATCTATTATTTCAAATTCATCTAATACTAATTTGTTTTCTTCTTCAGTTAATCCGATTAGTAATTTATCAGCGTAATCATTAACCATTTCTTTAGTAAATTTTTGCATAGTGACCTCCTTATAAATAAAAAGTAATAATTTATCCTTAGGGACAAATTACTACTAAATATTCATTTTTAGTAGATAAAACTTGTTTTATTAAAGGATAATTAACTCCTTTTTTACTCGTTTAAATTATATTATAGATATATTTATTTGTCAAGAATGAGAGAGCTCTATTTTTAGTGATATTATTAGTAATAATGTCGATAATATTATGATTTTAGTCGAATAGGTATTTAGGAATAATGATATGGTATTAGCAGATATATGAATTAAAATTGGAGATAGAATATTTTTGTTTTTTTCATATGTTATGTTTAGTATTAATCCTAAAATAAAGGCATATAATATTTTTATTGGGTATATGTGTATTAGAGCAAAAACTAGTGTCGTTATAAGTATTGATATTTTAGGAGAATTAAATTTTTTTAGTTTATTGTAAAAAATATATCTAAATATTATTTCTTCATATATTGGTCCAATAATAGAAGAAGCTATTAATAATATAATAAGGGGTATATTATTGTTTATTATTGGTTTTTTTATTAGGAATATTAGCATATTTAAGATACAGGATATTGATATTCCTAGTGATATATGGGAGTAGTATTGGGGTAGAGATATGGGTTTTATTTTAATATTGTATTTTTTTATTAGATAGATAATTGTTGTTATGTAATATATAATCATTATATAGTTTAGGTATTTGTTTATATCTTTATTTAAAATAAAATATAATATTATTGTTATTAAATAGGGAAGAAGAGTAGTTATTATTATTATTTTTAGAGATTTAATTAGTTTTTTTGTGTAATTCATATTATCACCAATTATAGAGTATCATTTATATTGTAAAAATAAAAGAAAGTTTATTTAAGGTATTAAACTTTCTTTTAAATTAATTAAATTTTCATCTCAGTTAATTTTAGTATTACTTCTTCATATTCTTTATCTGTCAATTTATCAAAAAATGTTTTGCCATTTTCTATTCCTACTTTAACAACAGATAATTTTTCTTCTTTAGATAGTAATAATAAATATGTTTCATTATTGAGATTTACTTTTTCTACTACTTCATACTCTCTATTATCTTCTAGAGTTATAATATCTTCTTTTTCTATATTCATTATCTACTCCTTATTTCTGGAACTTCTTCTCCATAGTCTATAGTCTTTTTATCTATTTCATTTACTAATTCTTTATCTGTTATTAGTCTTTTAGCAGTAGTATATATTGTTTTATTGTTTTCATCTGTTATTATTATTATGTCTCCATTAATTTCAACAGATAAATTATCTTTTCCTAGAAGAGAAATTATTTTTTCAGGATCACTTTCTTGTAATATTTTCATTATTTCTTGGGCCTTTTCTTGTTTTCTTTTAAGGTCTTCTTCTTGTTGTTCAGTTATTACTTTTTGAGTTGCATATTTGTTATCATTTGTATCTCTTATACCTAAATCAATAACTTCTTGAGTTGATTCGTTATGTCTATGAACTTCTTTTATTGTTTTAACAATTAATTCTTCGTATTCTTTTAATAGTTCATTTCCTTCTTCAATCATTTGATCTAAATTATCAGGATTATAATTAGAATATTTTTCTTTAAAGTCTTGATATTTTTTAATAAATTCTGCACTTGGTTCAACATTTGTTTCTTGATTATATGAATATGGAGTTGTTTCTCTTCCCATTAATCCTTGGTCGTAGTTGTATCCATCATAAGCATCTTGTAATTCTCTTGATACTTCTCCAGGATCCATATTTTCTGTTATTAATTGATAATATTCTTCATATATTTCTTTTTCAATTTCTTCTAAGTCTTTTTCGTCCTCTTCTTCTGGAATAGTTGGATCTTCTTCGGGATCAGGTTGTGGAATGGTTTGTTCTTCTTTTGTTTCAGGCTCTGGTTCTGGATTTTGTTTTCCGTTTTTTCCACAAGATTTAGCGAAAAGTAGAGGAATTGCTAGTGCTGTTGCTAGAAGTAGAGCTGCTATTCTTGCTCTTTTTCTTTTCTTTTCTGCATCTTCTTCTTGTTTCTTTTGTTCTTCTTTTTCTTTATCTTCTTCGGTTGGATTAGTTGTTTCGTGAGGAACGAAAACGGGAACAATAACAGGATCTTTTTCGTGTTCGTCTTCATTTTCTTCTTCTTCCTCTTTAGCCTTTCTTGCTGCTTCGTTTCTTTCATATTCTTCTATGATTTTTTGTAATATCATTATTGTATATTGTAATTCTTTTATTTGTTGTTTTAAGTCTTCTATTTCTTTATTTATTTTATCTGGTTCAAGAGGATTAAGATATTTAGATTCTTGTTTTGTTTTAATTACATCATTTAAGTGATCTATTCTGTTTTGAATTCTTACTATTATTGCTGCAAAAACACGTTTATTTAGTTCTTTTCCTTCTTTAGCTATATTTATTATTTCTTGTTCTTTTTTAGTTATAATTGGTTTTTCGTGTTTTCTTGTTATCGTTCTTGTAAAAACTTTATCTCCTATACCATTTTCAGTTATTTTATCTGATATTTCTTGTGTTAATTCTATTTTAGTATTGTCTGGTAAAACTATTGTTACTTTTTCATCTTCAGTGATGAATGCAATGTTATCAACAGTAATAAAATCTACTAATACTTGCTGTAATGTTTTACCCTCTTCTGCTTTTTTAATTTTTTCTGATAAAATACCAACAAAATCTGTATTTGCTTGGGTTAATAATTGTTGGGTTTCTTCTATTTTATCCATTTTTATTCACCTTGTTTCCATAGATTATTTGGATATATTCCATCATCTACTAATTTTTTTATTCCATTTACAACGTATTCTTTATCTTCTTTATAAGTTACTCCATACCATACTGCTGTTGTATCTAATACTTCTACTTTCTTGTTATCTTCTGCTATAGATGTTTGTAATACTTCTGGAATAAGAAATTCGTCTTTTTCTAGATTTGTATTTGGATCTTCTAGAAATTTAATTAATTCTTGTTCTAAGTAATTAAATATTTTAGGTGTAAATCCTAATATATTCATAGATACTAGTGTATCGTCAAATACTTCAAATTCTTCTTTTCCATTAAGGGGAGTAGCAATAATCTTGCCATCTGTTCTTTCGATACTTGATTCTACTATATATGTTAAATAGCCGTCTTTGGCATAACATACTCCTCTTTTTACACTTCCGTTTTCAGTAATAGTATTTTTTACTTTATATCCTACTAATCCGTAAGTGTTATCGTCTGTTTTTCTTAGAAAATCTGCTATTTTAATAAAGGCATCTCTTCCGTAAAAATCGTCAGCATTTATTATTGCAAAAGGCGTAGTTACTTCATTTTTACAACAGTAAATAGCATGTCCTGTTCCTAATGGTTTTTCTCTTCCAGTTAGGTCTTTTTCTACGGGAATATTAGTCATTTCTTGGAAAACATAAGATACGGGAATATGTCCTTCTACACGTGTACCAATAGTACTTTTAAAGATTTCTTCATTTTCTTTTTTAATTATGAATACTACTTTAGTAAAACCTGCTTTAATAGCATCATAAATAGAATAGTCAATTAGAAATTCTTTATTGGGACCGATTGGTTCTATTTGTTTTAGACCACCGAATCTACTTCCCATGCCAGCAGCCATAATGACTAGAGTTAGGTCTTGTTTCATCATATCATTCCTTTCTAATATAATTAAATTATACTATATTTTTAAAATATTTTGTATAAAATTTATGTTTTGTTTACATAATATAATTGAATATTCGCATGTATTCACAAAATCAATCGTAATGATTGATTTTTATTTTTATTTATTTTATAATTTTTATGGAGATGATAAGATGGATATATTTTGTAAAATGATAAAGGGAGAAATACCTACTAATAAGATTTATGAGGATGATAAAGTTATTGTTATTTTAGATATTAATCCTAGAAGTAATGGTCATTCTTTAGTTATAGCTAAAAAGCATTTTGATGATTTATATGATATAGATAATGAGATGCTATCACATATGTGGGATGTTGCTAAGGATATAAATAAAATGATAGAAGATAAATTACATAGTAATGGAGCTACATTTGAAATTAATTATGGTATAGCTCAGGAAGTAAAGCATATTCATATTCATGTTATTCCTAGATATAAGTACGAGGATATTGCTAGTCCTGAAGAAATATATAAGGTTCTTATGAATAAATAACACTGATTATTCAGTGTTTTTATTTGCTTTTTTGGGTTAGATAATATATAATTATTTTGTTGGAAAGTAATATAATTTAGAGAGTAGGGGATGATATTGTGAAAATATATAATACTCTTCATAAGAAGGTAGAAGATTTTATACCAATAGAAGAAGGTAAGGTTAAGATGTATACTTGTGGTCCAACAGTATATCATTATGCTCATATTGGTAATTTAAGAACTTATATATCTGAGGATATAATGGAGAAGAGCTTAAAATATTTGGGATATGATGTTACTAGGGTTATGAATATTACAGATGTTGGTCATCTTGTTGGTGATGGTGATACTGGTGAAGATAAGATGGCTTTAGCTTCAAAAAGAGAGAATAAGTCTTCTATGGAAATAGCAGAGTTTTATACACAGGCATTTAAGAGTGATTGTGAAAAACTAAATATTAGATGGCCTGATATTGTAAGTCCTGCTACTGATAATATAGATGAATATATTAAGATAATTAGTAAGTTATTAGATGATGGATATGCATATATTTCAGATGGTAATGTATATTTTGATACTACTAAGTTTCCTAATTATTATGAATTGTCTGGTAGAAATGCTGATGATTTAATGGTTGCAGTAAGAGATGACATTAGTACTGATACTGCTAAAAAGAATCCTTTTGACTTTGGATTATGGTTTACTAAGTCTAAGTTTGGTAATCAGGAATTACAATGGGATAGTCCATGGGGTAGAGGATATCCGGGATGGCATATTGAGTGTTCAGGAATAAGTATTAAACATTTGGGTGAGAGATTAGATATTCATTGTGGTGCAGAGGATGCTATATTTCCACATCATACTAATGAGATTGCTCAGAGTGAAGCTTATTTAGGTCATAAATGGTGTAATTATTGGGTACATTTGGGATTTCTAAATGATAAAAATGGTAAGATGAGTAAGAGTTCTGGAGAATTCTTAACAGTTTCTTTACTTCAAGATAAGGGTTATAATCCTTTAGCATATCGTTATTTGTGTTTAAATAGTTATTATCATAGTGCTTTAACTTTTACTTATGAAATATTAGATGGTGCACAAAATGAGTATGATAAGTTAAAAAAGAGAATTCTTTCTATTAAAGAAGATGGTAGTTGTGATGATTCTTTATTTAATAAATATATAGATAAGTTTAAAAAAGCTCTAGATGATGATTTAAATACTTCTATGTGTTTGACTATTCTATATGAACTTCTTAAAGATAATAGTGTTAATGGATCTACTAAGATTAAGATTATAGATAGTATTGATTCAGTATTATCTTTAGATTTATTAAAAGAAGATAAAAAAGATGTTGATAAAGATTTGGAAAAATATATTAATGATATGATAGAGAAAAGAAATGAAGCTAAAAAGAATAAAGATTATGAATTAGCAGATTCAATTAGAGAAGAATTAAAGAATGATGGTATAATTATTAAAGATACAAGGGATGGAACTATTTTTGAAATAGTTAAGTAGGTGATTTTATGGATAGTTATAATATAGGTTATTATTCTGGTTATATTTTTGTATTTATTGGGCTTATTATTACAATGGGAGCACAGGCTTTAGTTAAGGGTAATTATTCTAAATATAAAAAAATTTCTAATAGTACTAAAACTAAGGGTTGTGATGTAGCAAGAAAAGTGTTGGATGCTAATGGATTAAAAGCAATAAAGATAGAACAAGTTAGTGGAGAACTAACTGATCATTATGATCCAAGTGCTAAAGTAGTTAGATTATCTACTGATATATATAGCGGGACTAGTGTAGCTGCAATGGCAGTAGCTGCTCATGAGTGTGGTCATGCTATTCAAGATAAAGTTGGTTATAAGGCAATGAGAATTAGAAGTAGTATAGTTCCAGTAGTTAATTTGTGTGATAAGATAGGTTATTTGGTAATTACTATTGGTCTTCTTGCTGGTTTATTTAATGTTGCTATTTTTGGTTTAATATTGTTAGGAGCAGTTTTATTATTTCAATTAATTACTTTGCCTGTTGAGTTTAATGCTTCTAGTAGAGCAAAAAAACAAATAGATGAATTAAACCTAGGTGATAGTGAGACTGCTACGGGAATAAAGAAAATGCTTTTTGCTGCTGCTCTTACTTATGTTGCTTCAGTTGTAAATACTTTATTCCAGCTACTTAGATTATTTTTAATGATTCTGGGAAATAGAAGAAGAAATTAAGTTTACATATCCACAGTGATGTGGATATTTTTTTGTGGTATTATTTAAGCTATTTTGCTATAATTAAAATAGGTAATGTTGGTGATTTTATGAATATTCTTGAATATATAGATACATATGGTAATTATTCTTTTAGTGAAAAAGAATTTAATGAAGTTGATAATCTTGTTTTTTCTTCATTAATATATGTTGATTTAAAGAGATATGTAAGTAGAAGCTTTTTTAGGAAGAAAACAATAGAAGAAGTTGGTAAGGCTTTTTTTGAAAATTATAATAAAAAGAGTAAGAATATATCTTCAATAAGAGTAGGAATTAAAGTATTAAATAGAATACTGACTACTAAGAGATATAAAGATTTACTTTTGTATAATTATTCTTATGTTGGTAATAGTAAACAACAATTTTGTGCTGTTACAATCGAAATAAGTAAAGATTTATTATATGTTTCTTTCGAGGGTACAGATCAATTAATAAGTGGTTGGAAAGAAGATTTTATGCTTTGTTATAAATTTCCTGTTATTTCACAAAAGTTAGCGATGGAATATATTAATAGATTATTTGTTTTTACGAGAAAGAAAATTATTTTAGGTGGTCATTCTAAGGGTGGTAATTTAGCAATGACAGCAGGAATGTATGCGAATATATTTGTTAGAAATAAAATCATTAAAATATATAATAATGATGGTCCTGGTTTTAGAAAAGAACAACTGGATAGATATAATAGAATTAGTAACAAGTTAGTTAATATTATTCCTAATTATTCTGTTGTTGGACTTCTTCTTAATCATAGTGATAATTATATAGTTGTTAAGTCTTCTAAAAAGGGAATAGGAGCTCATAATTTAGTTTATTGGATGATTGATAATAATAGATTTGAAAAGACTGAACTTAGTAATAACAGTGTATTATTAGAAAAATCTGTTTGTAATTGGTTAGATAAATATAGTGATTTAGAAAAAGAGAAATTTGTTTATGAATTATTCTTAGTATTTGATAAGGCTAATATTAATAGTTTAGTTGAAATATTAAATAATAAGAAATTAATATTTGGTGTTATCAAACAATCTGGTAAAATGGATAAAAAGATTAAAAATATGATTATGGATTTTATTTATTTGTTTTTTAGTCTTTTTAAAGATAGTAAGAGTAATGAAATAGGAAATTTTATTCAGGGTAAATTTGGTAAATTAGGTGTTAAAAAAACTGATAATAATGCATAGTAATTGCATATATTATGTTTTTTTGATATAATACTTGAGCCAAGGAGAGATATAATGAAAATTAATAGTGTTAAATATGTGACTTCTGCTGTAAGAAAGAGTCAGTATCCTACAGATAATAAACCCGAATTTTTATTAGTGGGAAGAAGTAATGTAGGAAAGAGTAGTTTTATTAATGCTATCGTAAATAGAAAGAATATTGCTAGAACTAGTGCAATTCCTGGTAAAACGCAAACATTAAATTTTTATTTAATTAATGATGATTTTTATTTTATTGATGTTCCGGGATATGGGTTTGCTAAAGTTAGTAAGCATTTGAAAAATAAGTTTGGACTTATTATTGAGGAATATCTTAAGGAAAGAGATAATTTAAAGAATGTTTTTATGATAATTGATTTTAGGCATAAACCTACTGATGATGATGTTTTAATGTATAATTATTTAAAATATTATAATATTCCTGTTACTATTGTTGCTACTAAGAGTGATAAGGTATCTAAGAATAATTATGGTAAGAATAAGGATTTGATTAGAGATACTTTAAATATATCTAGTAGTGATAATTTAGTATTGTTTTCGGCTATAAACAAAGAGGGAAAACAAGAAATATATGATATTTTAGGTAATATAATAGGTGATAATAATATATAGGTGGTGATAATATGAAACTTCCTACAGTTGCTTTAGTCGGGAGACCTAATGTTGGTAAGAGTACTATTTTTAATAGATTAGTTGGAAAAAAGGTTGCTATTATTGAGGATACTCCCGGGGTTACTAGAGATCGTTTATATGGTGATGTTAGTTATAGAGATTATAAGTTTCATTTAATTGATACTGGTGGTATTGATGTAAGTAAAGAGTTATTTAATAATGAAATTAAAATTCAAGCTGAAATTGCTATAGATGAAGCAGATATTGTCGTTTTTATTGTTGATGGTAATGAAGAACTTAATCAAAATGATTTTGTTATTAGAGATATGTTGAAAAAAGGAAAAAAAGAAGTTATTGTTGCTGTTAATAAAATGGATAATGTTAGTAGATTAGATAATATTTATAATTATTATGAATTAGGCTTTGATAAAGTAATTGCTGTTAGTGGTGAACATAATATTGGAATAGATGAATTATTAGAGTCTATTACTTCTAAATTTAAGCCAATTGTAGATGATGATGATGAAGATGATAGAATTAAGTTTTGTATTATTGGAAGACCTAATGTTGGTAAGAGTAGTTTAGTTAATGCACTTCTTAATGAAGAGAAAGTTATTGTAAGTGATGTAGCTGGAACTACTAGAGACGCAGTTGATACAGAATTTAAATATGATGGTAAGGATTTTGTTGTAATTGATACTGCTGGAATGAGAAAAAAGGGTAAAGTATATGAAAATATTGAAAAATATAGCATAATTAGAAGTATGAAAGCAATAGAACGTAGTGATGTTTGTGTAGTTGTTATTAATGCTTCAGAAGGTATTATTGAACATGATAAACATATTGCAAGTTATGCTTTAGAGGCTGGAAAGCCAATAGTTTTAGTGGTAAATAAATGGGATTTAGTAGATGATAAAAATAGTATTAAGTCTTTTACGGAATTAATGAGAAATGAATTTCAATTTTTATCTTATGTTCCAATTGTATTTTTATCTGCTTTAACTAAAAAGAGAATTCATACTTTAATGCCTGAAATAGAAAGGGTTTATAATAATTCTATAAAAGAAATTAAAACTAGTCTTTTAAATGGTGTTATTAGAGATGCAGTAATGTTAAATCAACCTCCTTCTTATAAGGGAAAAAGATTAAAGATTTATTTTGTAAATCAAAGTGGAATAAAACCACCTAAATTTACTTTTAATGTTAATAGTAAGGGATTAGTGCATTTTTCTTATGAGAGATACTTAGAGAATAAAATAAGGGAGAATTTTGATTTGGAGGGAACTCCGATAGTTATTCAATTTAAAAACAGAAATGGGGAATAGGTGTTGAAAACTTTTTATGAATTTGTAAAAGAACATGATCTTTATTATAATGATGTTTATAAGTATTATATTAAAAATTCTATTTTTTTTAATTTTTATGAAGAAGATTATTTAAGGTCTTTAATTAGGTGTGGTTATGTTATTGATAAACATAATATTTTGAGGGGGATAAATCCTATAGTTCCTGATTTTGTTGATGATATTACTTCAATGATTAATATTCATGAATATGTGCATACTTTGTGTATGTATGATAGATTAAATAAGAGATATAAAAAGCCTAGTTATATGGAGCCTTTAGCTGTTTTTTATGAAAAGTTATATGTTAAGGAAAGAAATACTGCTGAAGTAAAAAAATATGGTGATTTTTTGGATAAGATTGCTTTAGATACTGGTGATAGAGATTATCTTAGTGCTTTAACTATAAGTAATGAATTATTAAAAGATTATCAGAATGATGGATTTAATCAAATGATAAAGAGAACAAAGAAATTAGTTAGAAAAATAGATTAAATATTATTATCCTTCTACATAAAATATTGTAGGAGGTTTTTTTATGGCTTTTTCGGATAATTTTTTTAAGAGAGTGGAAAAGAAAACCAATGTTAATAAGGAAACTATTCTTTCTTTAGCTAAAAAACTGCAAAATGGAAATATGAAAAATGAGGATACAATAAAAGAAGTTATTCATGATATTTCACGAATTACTGGTAGAGAGGTTACAGAAGAAAAAGAAAATAAGATTGTAAAAGCTATTATGAATGATAATGTTCCTAAAAACATTGATAAGTATATTGATAATCAAAATTAGATTGCTAATTTTGATTTTTTTATAATAATTATTAATTATAGTCATAAAATTAATTGAATAGAGAGTGAGGTATTTATGGATAAAATTGATGTTATTAAGAATATTTCCCAAAGATGTGGGGGAGATATATATTTGGGAGTAGTAGGGGCTGTTAGAACAGGTAAGAGTTCTTTTATTAAAAATTTTATGGAAGGATTAGTTATTCCTAATATTGAAGATGAATTTGAGAAAAAAAGAGCTCAAGATGAGCTTCCTCAGTCTTCTTCGGGTAAAACAATTATGACTACGGAACCAAAGTTTATTCCAGCAACTGCTACTAAAATAAAGATAGATGATTTTGAGGCTGCTGTTAGATTAGTTGATTGTGTGGGTTATGTTATTGATTCGGCTAAGGGATATGAGGATGAAAATGGTCCAAGAATGGTTATGACTCCTTGGTATTCTGATCCGATACCTTTTGTAGAAGCTGCAGAAATAGGGACAGAAAAAGTTATTAAAGAGCATTCTACTATTGGTATAGTTATGACTACTGATGGTTCAATTGGAGATTTTACAAGAAAAGATTATGTTGAGGCAGAAGAACAGGTAATAAATGAGTTAAAAGAAATAGGTAAGCCTTTTATTGTAATATTAAATTCTACTCACCCAATGATGCCAGAGACGGAAAAATTGGCAGAGGACTTGCGAGAAAGTTATGGTGTACCTGTTATTCCTATTAGTGTATTAAATATGCAAGAAAGGGATATGTATAATATATTAAAAGAGGCTTTATTTGAATTTCCTATTGAAGAAGTAAAATATAATATGCCAGAGTGGGTATCTATTTTAAATAGTGATAATGAAATTAAGAAGGAATATATAGATAAAATAAAAAATAGTATTGTAGAAATAGATAAATTAAGAGATGTCGATAAGATTACTTCTAGTTTTAAAGATTCTAGTTATATTGAAAAAACTTATATATCTGATGTTGATACTGCAAGAGGAGAGGTTACTATTCAGTTAGATGCTCCAGAAGATTTATATAATCAAGTATTAAATAGTATAATTGGTACAGATATTTCTTCTAAGGCAAAATTGTTGTCTATGTTTCAGGATTTTAATGTTGCTAAAAGGGAATATGATCAGATAAAAGATGCTTTAAATATGGTTAAGAAAACTGGTTATGGAATTGCTTCGCCAACTTTATCTGATATGAAGTTAGAAAGTCCTGAAATAATTAAACAGGGGGCAAGATATGGTGTTAAATTAAAGGCAAAAGCTCCTTCTATACATATGATTAAAGTTGAGGTTGAATCTACTTTTGAACCAATTATTGGAAGTGAATTGCAAAGTAAGGAATTAATTGATTATTTGACAAAATCAAATAATAGTAATGATATTTGGAAGAGTGAAATATTTGGTAGGAGTTTAGATGTTATTGTACAAGAGGGAATTCAAGCAAAACTATCTATGATGCCTGATAATATAAGATATAAACTTAGTCAAACATTAACTAAAGTTATTAATAAGGGATCAAATAATATGATTGCTATTGTTATATAAAAAAAATAGATTTATTTACATAAATCTATTTTTAGGCATACAAAAACCAACTATTCCTGATAAAAGTAGTTGGTCCGAGTTTTTGGAAAAAATTGTACAGTTTTTTTATTAATATGTATTATCTATTAGTACAAGACTAATAAATAATACAATTAATAAGAACTTTAATAAACATTATCAGTGTTTATTACAATCTCTTATCATTTCGAAGTTTTTCTTTCTTCTTAAACAATTGTTTTACTTAGTGGAGATAAGAATTATAATTAAATAATTTTTCTTTCCTACTGAAGAATACTAAATATAAATTTAATATAATATTTATGAATAATTGGATTATTTAAATAAATTAAATAATAATTATTATAAATGATTATATACAAAGGGTAATAATATGATTATTACTAAGAATAAGATATTGTTACCGTAATAATAATAGTATATTTATTACGAGAATAAATAAGTATTATTATTGATTAATAATAATATGATTATTACAAGAATAAGATATTATTATTAAGGTTTTAATAATAATATGGTTATTACAAGAATAAGATATTATTATTAAAGTTTAATGATTTTATTTTTGTTTCTAGGAATAAGTTATTATTATTAAATGTTTAATAATAATAAGATTTATTCGGAGAAGATAAGAAATAAATCATTAAGTTATATTTGTATATCTTCTATCTAAGTGTCTTTATTATACCACCCTGTTTATATGATGTCAATACCTTTTTAAAAAAAAATGTAAAATTTTGTTTTTTTTTTATTTTTTGACAACCAAGAGTTAAAAATGTTTAAAAAATAAGCATATTTTATAATAAATATATTGATTTTAATTTTTTTTCGTGATATCTTTATGTTGTAAGCATAGATTAGTTATATTGCTTATTTAGATAATGGAGGTATTTAAAATGACAAAAGCAGAATTAGTAGAATTCATTGCAGAAAATGCAGATTTAACTAAAGCTGATTCAACAAGAGCTTTAGAAGCTATGATCGAAGGAGTTACAACTGGATTAAAGAAGAAAGGAAAAGTTACATTAGTAGGATTTGGAACTTTCAATGCTAAGAGAAGAGAAGCACGTACTGGACGTAATCCTCAAACTGGTGAAAAAGTTAAAATTGCTGCTCGTACAGTTCCTACTTTCAAAGCTGGAAATAAATTAAAAGATGCTTTAAATTAAAAAAAAGAAGATCAATAAATGGTCTTTTTTTTATTTTATTTCTCTATATATTGATATTATTTTTCCTAGGATCATATCGTTTGCTATTACGTTTACATTTATTGTTGGATATTTTGGATTAATGGCTTGTAGAATAATTCCTTTTGGATATCTATATAGTCTTCTTGCAGATAATACGTTGTTCTTTACGGCTATAATTATATCGTCCCCATTTTTGTAGTCTTCTTGTTTTTGAAAGTATAGTTTATCATTTTTTAGATATACTGGACTCATTGAGTCATCCAATACTTTTATGTATAAATCACTTTTGCTTGTTTTTGGTTCGTAGGCTGCATTTTTATATGTGTTTATTATTTTTTCACTTTGTGGGGTTAATCTTTGGTCTTTTCTTAAGTTGCTTACGTATTCTTTAATCATTTTCTTTTCTATTAATTGTTGTTCTTCTCTAGAAATTGGTGATTCTTTAAAGCTTTCATTATTTATGTTGAATATATCACATATTTGAAATAATATGTCATAAGGTATATTTAATTTTCCTGTTTCGTATTTGTGTAGTGTTTGTCTATTTTTTTGGTAGTTTAGGGCTTTGGCTAAGTCTTCTAGTGAATAGTTATATTTTTCCCTGTTTTCTTTAATTAATTTACTTACTATCGGCTTTAATTCATCACTTATTAGTTCATTCTTTTTTGTCCTCATTATTCCACTTCCTTATTTATCTTTTATTTTTGATCCTATATATATATTGGCTGTTCCAATTATAGCAGCTATTAGACTTATCATGTATCTTACTATTATGAGTTGTAATATTTCGATTGGCTCTTTTTCAAAGGTGTAGGCTATAAGATTAAATAGTATTGCAACTAAGAATTGTATTATTATTCCTGAAAAAATATTACTTATCCATATTTTGTTTTTTACTGATTTTAGATATAAATATAATTTACTATTTAAAAGTATGGCATATAGAATAGTTGCAATGTTAGCAAAATATATTCTAGCACTTCCTATAAATATGTTGTCATACGATTTATTTGTAAATAAATTTATTTCACTTGAGTTTAATAGACTTGTTAAATAGATTATTCCAAAACTTACAATTGCGGTTGCTACTAATATTAGGGATGTCTTTTTTATTTCTTCTGCTCCCTGTTTTTGAACAATTATATTAGATGCTATAAAGATTGTTGTTAATGGTACTATTCCTAGATTAATATCAAAGCTTAAAAGTGGTATTAATTTAAGTGTCATTATATTAGATATAATGAATGCTGATATCATATATGCATATAGTCCATTTGTTTTGTAAAATTTATAAAGTATTATCATTATAATAAGACAGATTATTAGCTCTATCAATAATAGTATTGGTGTTGTCATTTTTTCACCTTCTTACTGTTTAAAAAGGTTAAAGCAACGGAGTAGGCTACTATTATTATTAGTTCTACCATATATGTAGATAATAGTATCTTAATAATACTAGGTAGTTTTAATATTTTATAATATCCTATAAAATAGTTTATTATTAGATATATTAATCCTACAGCTAGATAGGTTGAAACCATACTTATAAAGGTATTATCATATAGTTTTTCTACTTTATTATATATATATACTAGTAATCTAAGTGAAATATATGTTGCTATTGGATATATTATTAGTATTTTATAATTGTTTGTAAAAACATTAACCATATTTATTGCTATTGTATCGTTTATTGATTGGGTATAATATGCCATTAAATATAGTATTATGGCACTAAATATATTAATTATTAAATTGATATTAATTAATTCTAGTGCTTCTTTGTTAAGCTTTTTTTCTATTAATAGGCTTATACATGTAAACTCTATACAATACGTCATTATATTTGCATTTATTTGAAAGGTTGATAGAGTTAGAAATTTGAAGGATAGAATGAATGATAATAGATTAAAGGTTATGAATACTATTTTAATACCAAAAGTCTTTAATACTTTGTTAGATAAGTATATTGATAATATTCCAATTATTAAGATACATATCATAATTAACTCATTCATATTAATCCACCTTCTTATTCATTATAATTATATCATAATATTTTAAGAAACAAAACATTTGTTTATTAATTTATAAAAAAAATAGAATTATTCTTCTATTTCTTCGTCACTTATTATAGTTAAATCTGCTAAATCGTCGTCATCATCATTATCTATATATGAATCGTTACTATCAATTAAATCGATATCTGATTCTTCATTTTCATTATCGTTGTCTTCATCTTCATTTTCTTCTTCTTCTTCAGATTCGGGATTGTTATCTTCATATATTTCATCTATTGATACTTTTACTTTGTGATTTGATTTTAAATCCCATTTCCCGTTTTCTAGTAGTATAAAATCTTTTGATGTGCTTAGTGATTGAAAGAAGTCAGCTATATTGTCTACATATTCTGCTTCTGATAAATCTAATAAATTGCATACTTCTTTAAATAGATCTGCTGTTGTTTTTGTTTCTTTATTTTCTTCTAAATATAGTTTTGCTATTTCTGTGTATGATAATAATTCTAATTCATTTTTTGTTATTTTATTTAACTTCATTATATCCTCCTATAATTCATCTTCAGGAATTAATCCTGTTAGTCTTAATATATTATTAATTATTATTTTACATGCTTCAAATAAGTTTATTATATTTTCATTATTAAATGATTGTCTTTCTATAATTATGTTTAGTAATCCAATTATTTCTGTTGCATAATCAAATAGTAGAGTTGGATTGTTTTCTTTTAGTGTTTTTT